>Ga0187863_10000208_pt1 | contig 51939 bp, 48 predicted proteins | sample June2016WEW_11_1_FD_132975 | JGI IMG/M metagenome (GOLD analysis project Ga0187863, IMG submission 132975) | Peatland microbial communities from SPRUCE experiment site at the Marcell Experimental Forest, Minnesota, USA - June2016WEW_11_10 | ecosystem: Environmental > Terrestrial > Soil >...
CTCTCGGACGACCTTTCCCGAGGCGTCGATCACATTAGGCATTATGCTTTTGTCCTGAGCGCAGTCCTGAGCGCAGTCCTGAGCGCAGTCGAAGGACGACGCGCCTTCACGCTTTGGCGAACCAGCACCAGGGCGTTCTTGCCCCCGGGCACCGCACCGCGTACGAGCAGGAGGTTGCGCTCTCCATCGGCCCGCACGACCTCGAGATTCTGCTGCGTCGTGCGGTCGACGCCGTAATGCCCCGGCCGGCGGCTGCCTAGCACGGTGCGCCCGGCGTTGGTGTCGCCGTTGGACGCGGGCTGGCGATGAATCATCGAGCCGTGGCTTGCGCCGCCACCGCTAAAGTTATGGCGTTTGATGGCTCCGGCGAAGCCGTGACCCTTGGAAACCCCGACGACGTCAACGCGATCCCCGGGTTCAAAGCCGGTGACCGTCACCGCTTGGCCCAGCTCGCAACCTTCCCCGGCGTCGCGAAACTCGCGAACGAAACGAACCGGGTCGACGCCCTGCTTCTTGAAGTGTCCAGCCTGCGCTTTGGTGAGGCGGCGCCGCTTGATGGGCTCAAAACCCAAAGCAACGGCCTCGTAGCCGTCTTTTTCCTTCGTCCGCAGAGCAACGACCGTGCAGGGACCCGCCGCGATCACCGTGACCGGCACGTGCCGGCCGTCATCGGTGAAGATGCTGGTCATCCCGACTTTACGGCCAAGGATGTTCTTCATTCGCCTGTTTCTGTGAGAATCGCCAGGCCACGGAGCCAGGCGTATTGTAGTATTTTTTTCGCCGGGACGCATTAGAAAGCGAACCGGCATGGACCGCAACTTCGGAAGTGTACCAGGGCCTTCGCGCAAGGTCAAGGCTGGGGCGCCTTCGCCTCAGGTAAAGGCCCCCAGGCCGGTTATCTCTTTGCCCACGACCAGCGCGTGCATCTCGCTGGTCCCTTCGTAGGTCAGCACCGATTCCAAGTTGTTCATGTGGCGAATGACGGGGTACTCCAGCGTCACGCCGTTTGCCCCGAGAATGGTTCGCGCCTGACGGGCGATCTCGAGGGCCTCGCGGACGTTGTTGAGCTTGGCAAGGCTGACCTGTGAGGGATGGAGGCGACCGCCGTCTTTTGCCCGTCCGAGGTGCAGCGCCAAGAGCGCGCCCTTGTTCAGCTCCACCAGCATGTCAACGAGCTTCCCTTGGGTCATTTGAAAGGCGCCGATGGGGCGATCGAACTGCACGCGGGTCTTGCTGTATTCGAGCGCCGATTCGTAGCAGCTTCGCGCCGCGCCGATCGCTCCCCAGATGATTCCAAAGCGCGCTTCGTTCAAGCACGAGAGCGGGGCCGCCAAGCCATCGCCCAGCGGCAGCAGCGCATCGGCGGGGAGGCGGCAATCGGCTAGGACGAGCTCGCTCGTAACCGAGGCGCGCAACGACAGCTTCCGCTCGATGTTGGTTGCCGAGAAGCCTCGCGTGCCGCGTGGGACGATGAAGCCGCGGATACCGTCACCGGTTTGCGCCCAAACGATCGCGAGATCGGCGATCGATCCGTTGGTGATCCACATTTTCGTGCCGTCGATGACCCAATCGGATCCGTCCTTGCGAGCGTAGGTGCGCATGCCGGCCGGATTGCTGCCGAAGTCCGGCTCGGTCAGGCCGAAACAGCCGATCAGCTCGCCCCGCGCCATCAGCGGCAGCCACTGCTGCTTCTGCGCCTCATCGCCCCAGCGATGGATCGCGTACATCGCCAGCGATCCCTGAACCGACGCAAAGCTGCGAACCCCCGAATCCCCGGCTTCCAACTCTAAGCAGGCGATCCCATAGGCCACCGCGGTTGCGCCCGCGCAGCCGTAGCCCTCGAGGTGCATGCCCAACAGTCCGAGGCGCCCAAGCTCGACCCCGAGTTCGCGCGGAAGCGTTCCTTCCTCGAACCATTGCGCAACGTGGGGCAAGACGCGCTCGCGCACGTATGCACGCACGGTATCGCGAACCAGACGTTCTTCGTCGGAGAACAGCCCCGCGACGTCGATGAAGTCGACCGGGTCCGGCACGCCGGCTACCGCTTTAGAACGCGCGCGAGTTTGTCGAAGAGCGCCTCGGTCGAGCGCTCGAACTGATCCTCGAAGCGCCTCCAGAGCAGGCGTCCATCGGTATCCGACAAGATCGCGTCAACGCGATACTCCACGACCGTCTCCTTGCCGACGGTGGACAGGTGGAATCCATGCGTGCCGTCGAGGCCATCGTTGCGGAAACGCCAAACGATCCGCTCCTCGGGAGCCGCCTCGTCGAGAATGCTGTGGATCCCCAGGTGCCATTCTTCGGTCCGGCCCGGCGCCAGAGGCCCGGGAGAACGCATGAACGGCTGCGACGCAAACGGCCAGATCTGATCGCCAGAAGTGCCCATCTCTTCGAGCAGGTGGTAGATGCGGCGCTTCGTGCCGTGGAACGAACGCGACCGGAGCTCGTGAAGATCGATGGGCATGGCCGTTCGGTTCGCTCAGCGAAGCGCGACAACCCCTTACTCAAAAAGCGAGTAAGGGAGCTACTGTTCGGGTCTCTTGACGAATGGCAGCTTCGCCGTCAACAGCGCTTCCTTCTCCGCCAGTTTTGCCAGACTCTGAACCACGACGATCGCGACGACCGTTATGATCACGGCGTAGATGAGCTCTGCGACCACGCCGCTGCCCGGCTTGAGAAAGAGCGCGATGAAATCGCTGATGAATTTATTCCACGCACCGGCAGCGATGAGACCGAAGGCAACCGTCGCGAGGCCGATCATCGTGCCGAGGTAGGTCGGTTTAACTTCCATCCATGGTGCTTAAATGGAGCGGGCCGGATGCCTTCGCATCCGGCCCTATGGTTACCAAGCCAAAGTACCGTTTCATCCAGGCGGCATGCGGCTAGTCTTGAGAAGAGCTAGTTTCGGCACGGAGTTACGGTGACCGGTGAACTCATCGTGCCGGTGTAGTTGGTACCACCGTCGCCGGTTCCGCCGCCGGTTACGTACTGTTTGAACGCCTCCGGCGTGCCGGCGTGATTGGTGTTGAACGGAGGATAGTTGGCGTCGTCGAGAGCCTTCACGCCGAGCTTACCGTACCGATTCGTAAGCTTGGTGTAGACCGCCGCGCCCCACTGCCATTTGATCGCGCGTCCGTCTTTACCGTAAAACTTCGCCGACCAGGTGACGTTCGTTAGGTTCCCGGGCAGGCGGTTATTCGTTTCGTACCCGATACTGTTGAGGAAGTCCCGACCGGTCGCCGCATCCGGCGCGATCATTTGCCAATGATCTCCAAACGGGGGGAAGCGCAAATTGACCGTACGACCCTCCCTGAGCTCGAGACGCATGTTTGGACCCTCGATGGCATAGTGGGTTTGACCGACGCTAAACGTCACCAGCGACTGGCGCATCTCGAGCACCATCGGCGCCTTCGCTCCCACCGACGAGAACTCGCTGGAAAATAGAATCCACGAACCTTTTGAGATCGACGTTCCGTTAAAACCTTGCGAAGTCGCGTTCACGGCGCATGTGTCCCTGTTCGCGCCGTGCGTCGCCGAAATGGTGAAAGACGTGATGGGATTGCTCGACGATGGTAGGGGAGGTTGCCCGCCGGCACAGCCGCCGGACACGAGGACAAGGGAGAGGACCCCAGATGCATAGGGCGATTTCATAGACTTCCCCTTAAAGACGTGGCCTGATGGTAGTAAGCAGAGCATAGTCGCTGCTGCTGCCGCTGGTGAGGTAGTTCTTCGCAAGCAGAGGTGACAGTGGAAGAGCCCCAAGGCCATAACGCCCGAGCGCGGCTTCAATCGTTCTCATCATGCCTTCCTCAAATCTGCGAATGTAATGGAACGCTTCCCGGCCTGGCCGGTCGAGGTCCCAGAGTAAGAAGCGCCGAGGAACGATGACGATTGGTCCCAGGTCAGTTAGGACTCTATCACGGTGATGTTTAGCAGTCAACAAAAATTGACGCTGATGGATCGCGGCAGGGGGTTTGTGAGGACTTTTCATCGAGCCCTCTAGCAAGGGCATGCTAATGCGTTGGGGTAACAGCAAAACGCCCGCAGCCTCTGGCTGCGAGCGAAAAGTGGCTTCCTTGAATGCGCCTAGGCTTTGAGCTCGATATCCACGCCGGCCGGCAGATCGAGGTGCATCAAGGCATCCATCGTCTTGGGCGAGGCTTGCAGGATGTCGATGAGGCGCTTATGCGTCCGCATTTCGAAGTGCTCGCGTGACTTCTTGTCGTTATTCGTCGAGCGCTGGACGCAGAAGCGGTTGATCTCGGTCGGCAGCGGCACCGGCCCGCTCACGAAAGCGCCCGTGCGTTTGGCGGTCTCAACGATCCGCTCGGCCGATTGATCGAGCACCTTGTGGTCGTACGCCTTGAGGCGTATGCGGATCATTTGCTTCGCCATGAAAGTATACGCCCTATTCGCTGACGGACGTTACGACGCCCGCCCCGACCGTGCGGCCGCCCTCGCGAATCGCGAATCGCAGACCTTCTTCACAGGCGATCGGCGTGTGGAGCTCGACGTCCATCTGGACGTTGTCGCCCGGCATTACCATCTCGACGCCGTCCGGCAGCTTGATCGTTCCGGTTACGTCGGTCGTCCGAAAATAGAACTGCGGCCGGTAGTTCCCGAAAAACGGTGTGTGCCGTCCACCCTCCTCCTTGGAGAGCACGTAGACCTCGGCTTTGAACTTCCGGTGCGGTTTGACCGAGCCGGGCTTGGCCAGCACTTGGCCACGCTCGATTTCGTTGCGATCGACGCCGCGAAGCAGCACACCGATGTTATCGCCGGCGATTCCGGAGTCGAGGAGCTTTCGGAACATCTCGATGCCGGTCACGACCGTCTTCTTGGTCTCCTCTTTGAGACCGACGATCTCGACTTCTTCTCCGACCTTTACCTGACCGCGCTCGACGCGACCCGTTCCGACCGTACCGCGCCCGGTAATCGTGAAGACATCTTCCACCGGCATAAGGAACGGCTTGTCGACCTGACGCTCCGGCTGCGGAATGTAGTCGTCAATCGTGTCCATGAGCTTGAAGATCTGATCGGCGTCAGCGTCGCCCTTCCGCCCGCTCGAATTGAGCGCCTTGAGCGCCGACCCGCGAATGATCGGGGTGTCGTCGCCCGGGAAGTCGTACTTCGAAAGCAGTTCGCGAATCTCCAACTCGACCAGCTCGAGCAGTTCTTCGTCATCGACCATGTCGACTTTATTTAGAAAAACGACGATCCGCGGAACGCCGACCTGACGCATGAGCAGAATGTGTTCGCGCGTTTGGGGCATCGGCCCGTCGGTCGCAGCCACCACGAGGACCGCGCCGTCCATCTGCGCGGCGCCGGTAATCATGTTCTTGATGTAGTCGGCATGGCCCGGACAGTCGACGTGCGCGTAGTGGCGCTTGGCCGTTTCGTATTCCTGATGCGAGATGGCAATCGTAATACCACGCTCTTTCTCTTCGGGAGCGTTGTCGATTTGATCGACGCCGACTTTCTGCGCGAGCCCTTCGGTCGAAAGGCAATGCATGATCGCAGCCGTTAACGTCGTCTTTCCATGATCGACGTGACCCGTCGTGCCGATATTCACGTGCGGCTTATTCCGCTCGAACTTTTGTTTAGCCATCTCTATCCTTTTCTTTTAAGAACGCACTGCACTTCGCGCAGTGCTTTGGCGCTTCGCTTTGCTTCCGGCTTCCGCCGAAAACGTCGCTGCGCGCCCCCATGCCGACTCCGCGGCATGGGTCCCCATTTTCAGTGCACTACAATCTCATGCAGTGCGCCCTACCACTTAGAACACGGATCCAGGCGTACTAGATGCCTCTTTTTTCCGCCTTACGCGGTAAACGCCCCCATCGAGGGGGCGCCACGACCCGAATGGTATCAACCAAAACCTCCCAAGTCAACGCTCCGGCCAAGGCATTTAGGCTGGGGCCAACTTCTTCCCGACTGCCTTTGCCACGATCTCTTCTTCGATGGACTTCGGCGCCTTCTCGTAGTGCGAGAACTCCATCGTGTACGTCGCCCGCCCCTGCGTCGCCGAACGCATGTCGGTGGCATATCCGAACATCTCGGAGAGCGGCACGTGAGCGGTAATCACCTGGGCACCGCCGGGCGCCTCTTCGGTGGCATGGATGGCGCCGCGACGGCGGTTTAGGTCGCCGTTGATCGCACCCATGTACTCCTTGGGCGTCGTTACCTCGACCTTCATAATCGGTTCGAGCAAGATCGGCCCGGCCGCGCGGTTTGCCTCTTTCCACGCCATCGAGGCGGCAATCTTAAAGGCCATTTCCGACGAGTCGACCTCGTGGTAGGACCCGTCGAAGGCGACGGCCTTAAAATCCATTACGGGGAAGCCGGCAAGCACGCCGCTTTGCGCCGACTCTCGAATGCCTTCCTGGACGGCTTTGCTGTACTCTTTGGGAACGGCACCGCCAACGATCTTCCATTCGAAGACGAATCCGGTGCCGGGCGGCTGCGGCTCCACGCGCAGCCAAACGTCGCCGTATTGTCCTTTTCCGCCGGACTGGCGCACGAAGCGGCCTTCCTTTTCGATCGTCTTGGTGATCGCTTCCTTATAAGCGACCTGCGGCTTGCCGACGTTGGCCTCGACCTTGAACTCGCGGCGCAAGCGATCGAGGATGATCTCGAGATGCAGTTCGCCCATGCCGGCGATGATCGTCTGCTGGGTCTCCTCGTCGGTGCGCATCCGGAAAGTCGGATCCTCTTGCGCGAGGCGCGTGAGCGCCAACCCAAGCTTGTCCTGATCGGCCTTACTCTTGGGTTCGATCGCCTGGTGAATGACCGGCTCGGGGAAGGTAATCGATTCGAGTGCGATCGGCGAGCGCTCGTCGCAGAGCGTGTCGCCGGTGCGGGTGTCGGAGAGTCCGACCGCCGCGGCAATATCGCCCGCACCGATGGAGTCGATGTCCTCGCGATGGTTGGCGTGCATTCGCAGGATGCGCCCGATGCGCTCCTTGCGCCCGGACCGCGAGTTGAGCACGTAGCTGCCCTTGTTCAACACGCCCGAATAGACGCGAAAGTACGTGAGATTCCCATAGGGATCGGTCGCGATCTTGAACGCAAGCGCGCAGAAGGGTTCGGCGTCGTCGGCCTTCCGAGTGATCTCGTCGCCCGTTTTTGGGGCTTTGCCAACGATTTGCTTGGCCTCTAGCGGCGAAGGCATGTATTCGACGACCGCGTCGAGCAGCGGCTGGATTCCCTTGTTCTTAAAGGCGGAGCCGCAGAGCATCGGAAGAACCGTGCCCGCGATTGTCGCCTTGCGCAGCGCCGTCTTCATGCGGTCGATCGGCAGCTCTTTGCCGTCGAAGAACATCTCGAGAAGCTCGTCGTCTTGTTCGGCAATGGCCTCAACCAGGTGCTGGCGCCATTCCATCGCCAGCTCGCGCAGCTCGCCCTCCACCTCTTCGTGCTCCGCCATGGTCGAGCCGAGATCGTCCGTATAGACGGTCTTCTTCATCGTAAAGAGGTCGACGATGCCTTTGAACTTGTCTTCGGCGCCGATCGGCACTTGAATCGGAACGACGCGAGCTCCCAGACGTTCGCGAATCTTATCAACGACGTTGAAGAAGTCGGCTCCGACGCGGTCCATCTTGTTGACGAAAACGATCCGCGGCACCTTATATTTGTTGGCCTGGCGCCACACGGTCTCCGATTGCGGCTGCACCGCCGCTACGGAATCGAAGAGCGCGACCAAACCGTCGAGGACGCGCAGCGACCGTTCGACTTCAACGGTGAAGTCCACGTGGCCGGGCGTGTCGATGATGTTGATGCGCGTATCGCGCCAGGTGGTCGCGGTTGCCGCCGAGGTAATCGTGATGCCGCGCTCCTGCTCTTGAACCATCCAATCCATCGTCGCGGCGCCGTCGTGCACTTCGCCCATCTTGTGCACGCGCCCGGTGAAGAACAGAATGCGTTCCGTACAGGTCGTCTTGCCGGCGTCGATGTGCGCGGCAATGCCGATATTCCTCGTGCGTTCGAGCGGATATTCCCTTGTAGCCATGGTCTTTTATCTAGTAGAGAGTGGTTACCAGCGATAATGGGCGAAGGCTTTGTTCGCTTCGGCCATCTTGTGCGTGTCTTCACGCTTTTTGATCGTGGCACCGGTGTTATTGGATGCGTCGAGCAGCTCTCCAGCGAGCTTCTCTTCCATCGAGCGTCCGTTACGGGCGCGCGCAAAAGCGATAAGCCAGCGCATCGCCATCGCTTGGCGGCGATCGGGGCGCACTTCCATCGGCACCTGATAGGTCGCGCCGCCGACACGGCGAGGACGCACTTCCACCAGGGGCATCGCGTTGGAAAGCGCCTGCGAAAAGATTTCCATCGCATCGCGGCCGGTCTTTTCGGAGACGATCTCGAGCGCACCGTAGGTAATGTGTTCCGCGGTCGATTTCTTGCCGCAAAGCATGACTTTATTGATAAAGCGCGCCAGCACTTTTGAGTTGAACTTCGGATCGGGCAGAATCTGCCGCTTTGGAGCCGGTCCTTTACGAGGCATTACTTCTTCTTCTCGCGCTTGGCGCCGTATTTGGAGCGGCCTTGCTTGCGGTTCGCCGTTCCTGCGGTATCGAGCGTGCCGCGAATGATGTGGTAACGAACTCCAGGGAGATCCTTGACGCGCCCGCCGCGCACGAGGACCACCGAGTGCTCCTGAAGATTGTGGCCGATGCCGGGGATGTAGGCGGTCACCTCTTCACCATTGGTCAGCCGGACACGTGCGACTTTGCGCAGCGCCGAGTTGGGCTTCTTGGGAGTAACCGTTTTGACTTGGGTGCAGACCCCGCGGCGCTGGGGATTGCCAGTTACCTCGAATGCGCGCGTCGGTAAATCCGGGTGGCCCGGCTTGGGACCGGTCAAGATCACGCGGAATGCCCGCGTTTTAACCTTCTGCTCGGTCTTCTCTCGCCCGCGGCGCACCAGTTGGTTAATCGTTGGAATGGCTTGCTCCCCATAAAAGTAAACGACACAAACAACGGCCTCACCCGCAGGTGGGACCGGACATCAACTATATCAGGGCCTCTTTTTGGCGTCAAATGGGGGGCGCAATGGCGGCGAGCGGCGGGCTGCACGAAAATCCAAGGTTAGGCGTCCTGGACGGCTTGCGCGGGCTGGCGGTCATGCTCGTCCTCTGGTACCACGTGTGGGAGATCTCGTGGCTCTCCCCACCCTCTTGGCTCGCCTTCCTGCCGGCCACCGGCTTCGCGGGCGTCACGCTCTTCTTCTTTCTCTCGGGTTTCGTCATCTCGTACCCGTTTTTTCGGGCGGACGCGCTAGGGAAGCCGCCGCCCTCGTGGGGCCACTTCGCGTGGCGCCGCTTCATTAAGATCGTGCCGTCCTACGTGCTCTCGATCGCGGTCGCGTATGCGCTTGGCTACGCTCAGAGGCAACCGAGCGCGGCGCTCTTGCCGGACCTCTCGACCCACCTGCTCTTCATTCACACCTGGTTTCCCGACCGATATGGCAGCATCAACGGCGTGCTCTGGACGCTCGCCGTCGAAGTCGAGTTTTATTGCGTCTTCCCGTTGATCTGGTGGGCGTTTAGGCGCCGGCCGTGGCTCTCGGCCGGCGCAATGATCGCGATCGCTTGGATCTGGCGAGCTTCGTTGTTCCACTGTTGCTCCACCACGCTCTTCGCGCAGTATGAAGAGAACCTCCCCGGTTATCTCGACATCTTCGCATTGGGGATGCTCAGCGCGTATTTGTTTGTCGCCCGGGGTCATCTGCTACGGGCCCCCGCGATGGCTCGCATCGCGCCGTTGATTGCGCTCGGCGGATTTGCGGCGCTCTGGCTGCTGCTCGCGGACTGTTTCGCCTATCGGTTTGCCGATCAGTGGTCGGGCGTGTGGCAAATCGATAAGCGGCCACTGCTCGGCCTCGCATTTAGCGCGATGGCGTTGGGTTCGCTGGCCAGCCCGCGATGGTGGCAGATTCTTCTGGACAATGCGCCGATGCGTTTCCTCGCGACGATTTCGTACAATCTCTACCTGTACCATCAAATCGTCGCGCGAGAGTTGCTCTGGTATCACGTCCCGCCGTATTCCGGGAGCCCTCACTACGACACAGAATGGCAAGCCCGGTATACCGAGCTTGCCTTTGGACTTGCCATCGCAGTTGCGACGGCGGTTACCTACTTTTTCGAACGCCCGCTATTGCGGCTGCGGGGTCCCCGTAGCGCGCGAGAGCCGGTTAAAGCTGTGACTTGAAGATGCTCTCGGTCAGATTGGCGATGCCCGGAATCCGAACTTCCTTGCCCTGAAAACCGGTGACGGTCGTCCAAATCCAAACAACGATCGAAAGCAGCCACAAGATCGGATAGAGTATCCAGAGGTGGATGAACATGAGCACGGTCCAAAGGACAAAGTACACGGCCCACATCGTGATCGATTGCGCCGCGGCCCATTTCACAAATTTATTCGTGCCGCCGCCGACGAGCATAATAATGCCGCCAAGGAGCGTGAACAGATAAGCGAGCCCGGCCGCCACGTTGGGCTCGAGCCCGAACGGCGTATCTTTGGGAGGTTCGGTCACGGACATAAATGCTGCCCCTTTCGGCTCCAGTGCGACTGCAAACTTGTCGGCCTTGGTTTGCTTAACAAGGGGGGCGAACCTTTATCTAGCCCTCGCCCGTAAAAGGCTGCACGCGGGCGCGTGGGAAAGGGCTGCGCGGTGAGTCGCAGGATCGAACCCGAGGGCTGGCCGCGGCCCAGCGGATACGCCCACGGCATTGTGGCTGAGGGCCGCTACCTCGCCGTCGCCGGTCAGATCGGCTGGAACGAGCGGTGCGAGCTGGCCGGTGAAGGCTTTATCGAGCAGGCCGGGCAGGCGCTGCGCAATGTGGTCGCGATACTTCGCGCGGCCGGTGGCGAACCTGAGCACCTCGTCCGCCTGACGTGGTACGTCACCGATAAGCAGGAGTATCGCGACAACCTCGCCGCGCTCGGCAAGGCGTATCGCGAAATCGTCGGCCCGCATTTTCCGGCGATGGCGCTCGTGCAAGTTGCCGGCCTGCTCGAAGACGGCGCAAGAGTGGAGATTGAAGCGACGGCGGTTCTACCGCGCGACGACTGACGCGAGGCTTCTGTTGTTTCCTTCAAACGGCTATACTGGCCCTTAGCTGCTTCTTTTGATCGTCGCCCTGACTGCGTTCAGGATGACACTCGGCATCGGAGGTCACCATGCGATTCGAACGTCTCGCTTATCTCCCACTCGCGGCTGCGGCATTGGTCGCTGGCTGCTCCCCGGCACCCACCACGGTGCCGGGCGGCAGCGCGCAATCCCGCCTTTCAGTCGCCATGGCTCTGCAGAACACTTGGAGCAGCGGTAAACCGATCCCACACCCGGTTACCGGCGCTGCCGCCGCCTCGCTCGACGGGAAGATCTACGTCCTCGGAGGCCTCGACAATACGCTTTCGCCGTACGGCGTGACGCAAATCTACGACACCAGGAAAAAGATATGGACCACGGGTGCTTCGATGCCGACGCCGCGCTGGGACGTGGGCGCCGTCCTCCTGGGCGGCATCATCTACACGGTCGGCGGCAACTACACCGAAGCAACGGCGAGCACGGCGGTTGAAGCATACGATCCACGGGGCAACTCGTGGTCGAAGAGGGCTGCACTGCCATTTGCAAATGCCCCATCGGTCGCTAGGCTAGGGAGCCTCATCTTCGCCATCGGCGGTTATACGACCGGCTCCGGTCGTATCGCTAATGTTTATGCCTACGATCCAGAAAGCAATTCGTGGAAGGAACGCAAGTCGCTGGCTGTCGCGAAGTCGAATTTCGGTGTCGGAACAATCGGTAATTCGATGATCGCAGCCGCCGGCGTGGCAAACTCCGGTTATACGACCGACAACGAAGCTTTCAGCAAGAAGGACAACGCCTGGACGGCTGAGGCCAGCGCGCCGATTTCGCTCGCTGCGCCGTGTTTTGGCGTAATCCAAGGGAGTCTCTACATGGCCGGCGGCGAGGACGACGGCAGTACCGGCACTACCAATGCGGCCGAGTCTTACACGCTCGAAGGGAACGCTTGGAAGATGCTCGCCCCGATGAAGCAATCGCAGGTCGGCGCGGCCTCGGCTGTAAGCCGCGGCCAGCTCTACTGCATCGGCGGCGCCAGCCAAGGCTATCCAAACGCCGGCACAACGTTTTACAACAACGTGCAGATCTACACGCCGTAGCCCAATCGGCGAGAATGCCCTGTTGCGAAGTCGTTGGCGAAGCGCGCGCTCATCATGGGGGAGCGCGGAGTTTGTAGCGTTGGAGTTTGCCGGTTTCGGTTCGGGGGAGCTCGCTAACGAACTCGATCTCACGAGGCGCTTTGAACGGCGCGATCTGGGCTTTACAAAACTCACGCAGCTCGTCGGCCTTTGCGCCCGTGGCGACGCAGCCGTCAGCGAGCACGACGAACGCCTTGACGAAGTTGGTTTCTTTCGCCGGATCGCGCTTGCCTACGACCGCAACCTCTTTGACATCGGCGTGAGCGATCAGCGCCTGTTCGACCTCGGGGCCGGAGATGTTGTAGCCAGCCGAGAGAATCATGTCGTCCATGCGTGAGACGTACCAGTAGTATCCGTCGGCGTCGCGGCGATACGCGTCGCCGGGATAGTTCCAGCCGCCGTGGACGTAGTTGCGCTGGCGCTCGTCTTGCAGATATTTACAGCCCGTAGGGCCTTTGACGGCCAAGCGCCCCACCGTACCATCGGGCACCGCCCGCCCCGCATCGTCGTGAATCTCGGCGACGTATCCGGGCACGACGCGTCCCGTCGAGCCCGCGCGCACTTCATCCTGAGGAGAACCGACGAAAATATGCAACATCTCCGTGCTGCCGATGCCGTCGAGAAGCTTCAACCCCGTCGTTGCGTGCCATTGCTCCCAGACGGCTTTGGGGAGCGTCTCGCCGGCGGAGACGCACGCGCGCAGGGTTGAGAGATCGTGCTGGAGTGCCTTCGCCGCCATCGTGCGGTACGCGACCGGCGCGGTGAAGATCGTCGTCACCCCAAAGGCCGCGATCGCCTCGAGCATTTCCATCGGGCCGGCCTTTTCGAGCAACAGCGTGGCGGCGCCGGCGTGGAGCGGAAACAGAAGCAGGCCTCCCAAACCGAAGGTAAACGCCAGCGGCGGACTTCCACAGAAGAGATCGTCGCGGCGCGGCTGGAGCACCCGGTCGCAATAGGTGTCGCAGATCGCCAGGACATCGCGATGGTAATGCATCGTCGCTTTCGGCGTTCCAGTCGTCCCGGAGGTAAACGCGATGATTGCGATATCCTCCGCAGCAGTTTCGGCGTTAGCAAAATCACTCGTAACGCCGCGCATGAGGCCCTCAAGCGTACTCGCCGCCGGCATATCCCCGTTGAAGTGGAGCGTCTGCACGCCGCCAAAGCCGTTGCACGCCTGCTCCAGATCGTCGCGCAATCGAACATCGCAAAGCGCATGCTTAACCTGCGCCTTCTCCATGATAAAGCGCAGTTCGCCGGCGCGATACTGCGGTACCGTCGTCACCGCAATGGCGCCAGCTTTTAATACGGCGAGCCAGCACGCTGCCAGCATCGGCGAATTGGGCGCTCGAAGCAAAACGCGATTCCCGGGCTCCAGCGCCGTCGTTTCGACGAGCACGTTGGCAATGCGATTGGCCACATCGCGAAGCTCGGCGTAGCTCCAGCAAACGCCGCCGGGCGCGACGATGCAGCGCCTCGCGCCTTCGCCGCTCTCAACGCGAGCATCGAGCAGACGCGTTGCCGCGTTGACGCGAACCGGATAACGCAGCTCGGGAAGATCGAAGCGCAGCTCCGGCAGCTCGTGCGGCGGCGGCAGGCGGTCCTGCGCGAACCGGTCGAGATGCGCGCTCATTTCAGCTTGCCAAAATCTGTCGCGCGATCACGAGCTGCTGAATCTCGCTGGCCCCTTCGTAGATGCGCAGCGCGCGAACATCGCGGTACAAGCGCTCGACGATCTCGCCGCGCGTGACGCCCCGCCCACCGAAAAGCTGCACCGCGCGGTCGCAGACGCGGCCTGCAGCCTCGGTCGCAAACCACTTCGCCATCGCGGCTTCACGCGTGATGCGTGCGCGGCCGCTATCCTTCGCCCACGCGGCGCGATACACGAGCAGTGCGCTCGCATCGGCGTCCGTCGCCATCGTCGCGATCGCCGCTTGCGTGAGCTGTAAGTCGGCCATCGGCTTGCCGAACAGGCGGCGAGTCTTCACGTGCGTTACCGATTCGTCCAAAGCTCGCCGCGCAAAGCCGAGGGCAGCCGCGCCGACCGTGCTGCGGAAGACGTCGAGCACCATCATCGCAATCTTGAAACCCTCGCCTTCCTGGCCGATCCGGCACTCGTCCGAAATTCGAACACCGTCTAAACGCAAGGAACCCAGTGGATGCGGCGAGATCGTTTCGATCGGTTTCTCCGCGCGACACCCGGGCACCGCGGCATCCACCGCAAAGGCGCTCAGGCCTTTGGCGCCATCGTCGCCCGTTCTCGCAAAGACAACGTAAAGGTTTGCGATGCCGGCATTGGAGATCCACGCCTTCTCGCCCTCGAGAACGTAGCCGCCGTTTTCGCCCCGCGCGCGCGTCGTGAGCGCGCCTGCGTCCGAGCCGGCCTCGAACTCCGACAGCGCAAACGCCGGGATGCAACGCCCCGCGGCGATCTCGGGCAAGTAACGCCGTTTGAGCTCGGCGCTGCCGCATAACGCAATCGGTCCGCCGCCCAAGCCTTGCATGGCGAAGGCAAAATCCGCAAGCGCGCTGTGGTATGCCAGCCGCTCTCGCGCAAGACACAGCGTTCGGACGTCGAGCTCCGCACGAAGTCCCCCGTACGCGCCCGGCACGCAGGCTCGCAGCCATCCGCCCTCGGCCAACGCACGGACCCACGCGCGTGAGGCTTCGGCGGCATCCGACTCGTCGTCGGCAACCGCCGCATCGTCGAGCCACGCCTTGAGGCCTGCGGAAAACGCGCGATGCTCTTCGTCGAACAGCGGGAGATCGAGCATCTAATCTCCTTCGAACTGCGGTTGGCGTTTGGCGACGAACGCTTCGTAGGCGCGCCGAAAGTCGTCGGTCTCCATGCACGCCGCTTGCGCGCGAGCTTCCGCGTCGATCGCTTCGGGCAGCGGCAGCGCCCACTCCTCGAGCAGCATTCGTTTCGTCATCGCGTGCGCCACGCTGGGGCCCTGCGCAATCGTGCGCGCCAACTCGAGCGCGCGTTCGCCCACCGCCTCCGGCTCGCACAGCTCGTTATAAAATCCCCAATCGTGCGCCGTTCTGCCCGGCAGCGCGCGACCCGTATAGAGCAGCTCGCTCGCCCGGCCGAGCCCGATGATACGGGGCAACATCGTGCAAGCGCCCATGTCGCATCCGGCTAACCCCACGCGCACGAAAAGGAAGGCAATGCGCGAGCGCTCCGTTCCCAAGCGCAGATCGCTGGCCATCGCCAGGATCGCTCCGGCGCCGGCGCAGATTCCGTCTATCGCGGCCACGATCGGCTGCGGACAGACGCGCATCGCCTTCACCAAATCGCCGGTCATCTGCGTGAACTCTAAAAGCTGCTGCGAGGAGCTCCGCGTGAGCGGCCCGATGATTTCGTGCACGTCCCCGCCCGAGCAGAAGTCGGCGCCGGCGCCGGTAAGCACGACGGCTCTGACGCTTGCGTCGGTTTGCAAAGAGGCGAACAGATCCGTCAGCTCGCGATAAAGCTCGAACGTTAGCGCGTTTTTGCGAGCGGGCCGATCCAGGGTAACAGTAAGTACCTTCGCATCGAGCTGCGTTCGCGCTCCGCTCATCTGATACGAAATGGCAGATCCTCTTCGTCGGCGTCGCCCGCGCTGTTGCGCGCAATCACGCGCAGATGATACGAGCGAACGAAGATCGGCGGCGTATCGAGCACGTCGAGCGTGAACTCGAAGCGCCCGGGACCTACGTGGGGAACGTTAATCGAGAACAGACTCGTGCGCACCTCGACGCTGGCTACATTGGTGCCGGTCACGAACCAGCCGGACCAGTGCTCGCCGCGGCGAACGTCGAGCGCGGAGAAACGAATACCCAGAATCTGCGGTGGCGCGTCGTTCGGCTCGACCTTCGGCGTTGGCAGGACCACATAGGATCCGACGGACGCGTTGGCCGGCATGGGCGGAAGGCGCGATCCACATGCGACCAACAGCAGTGCGAACCAACACGCCCCCATGCGAAGCAGCACATCGAAGGTCGTACGGCTTTACCGCGACGCCACCTGCTCGATTTAGAAGGCACCTCCGAGCATTGGGCATAAAGGCTTGAGGATAATGCAGAACGCGGCCCCGCGCAGCCTCGCGCTCGATTACGCGGTCGGCATTTGCGGCGTCTGGATTTCCGGCGGCTTTTTCCTCGATGCATGGGCGCACGGTCACGTGCCGGTCGAAAGCTTTTTCACCCCGTATCACGCCGTCTTCTACTCGGGCATGTTGGCCTTGGCCCTTACGGCTGGAGCCTTTATCTTGCACGCGCGCCGGCTCGGCTACGCTTGGCCGGACACCGTCCCCCGCCCGTACCGGCTGGCGCTCTTGGGCATTCCAATCTTCGTCGCTGCGGGAATCGGCGATATGTTCTGGCATCATTTTTTCGGGATCGAAGAGGGCGTCGATGCGCTCCTCAGCCCGACGCACCAAATTCTCGGGCTTGGAATCTTTCTCGTCGCAAGCGGCCCGATTCGCTCGGTGCTGGCACAGCGCGATGCCACGACGCCTTCGCGTCAGCTGCCCCTGGTGCTCGGTCTGGCGACGTGGCTGATCCTCACGCATTTCGGCACGGCATATGGTTTCGATCCGGGCGCGGGACGAACCAATGCTCCGCCGCCCATCGCACCGTTTACGCCGGACTATCTCACGGCGCTCTCGATCGGCTACTACAAGATCGCCAGCGGCGTTCTCGGCATCATTCTCGAGAGCATTCTCATTGGCGGCTTTGCGCTCTGGCTGGTCTCGCGCATTCGTCCGACTCCCGGAACGATGACCGCGCTCCTAGTGCTCGGGAACGCACCGGCGGCCGCGGCGTTCACCAATCAGACGCCGCTGCTGCTGGTGACGATCGTCCAATCACTGATCGCCGGCATCGTTGCCGACGTGATCGTCGCGCGCTACGACCCGTATCCGTCCCCGGCAAGGACGATCGCATTCCGCACGTTCGCGGTTGCCGTTCCGATGACGTACACCGGCGTCTACCTGCTGGCGACGTTCTTTGCCGACGGCATTTGGTGGGACTGGAACGTCGCGCTCGGGTCGTGGATTTGGTCGGGAGTCTGCGGCTTTGCGCTGAGTCTCCTGGTCGCCGCTCGCCGAACGGCGTGATCGCCGTCGGGCTGCTCTGCGCCGCATTGCTGCTTCACGGTGCGACGGCATGGCGCTACGGCTACTTCCGCGACGAGCTGTACTTTATCGCCTGCTCGAAGCATCTCGCCTGGGGATATGTCGATCAGCCGCCGCTGGTCGCCGTTGCGGCGTGGCTCGCCGCTCCCGCCGGCTATGCGCTCGTCGCGCTACGCGCGCTCCCGATTCTGGCGGTCGCCGGAACCGTCTATCTCGCGACGCGCCTTACCAAGGAGCTTGGCGGCGGAACGTTCGCACAGCTGCTGGCCGGGATCGCAACGCTGTTGATGCCGGCCTATCTGCTGCTGGGCAACACGCTGACGACGACTTCCTTCGAGCCGTTCTTCTGGACGCTTTCGATCTATCTTACGATTCGCGTCGTTCGCGCCTCCGCGACTACGCGGCCGCGGCTGTGGCTCGCGCTTGCGGCCGCCGTGGCACTGAGCGCGTACGCGAAATACTCGATCGTGCTGCTGGTTGCCGCGCTGATCGCCGGCCTGTTGTTGACCAGCCAGCGCACGGCGCTGCGAACGCCATACTTAGCCTGTGCCGCGGCATTCGTCGCGCTCGTGCTCGCGCCGAACCTTGGATGGCAGGCCGCTCACGGATGGCCGTTCCTGGAGGTGATACAAGGTGACGCTGCCCATCGCCCCTCGTTCGCTAACGGCCTGACGCTGGAGTACCGCAGCCTAGCGAGTAACGCGGTGGCGTTTATGCTCGAGCAGCTGCTGTACACCAATCCGCTCGCTGCGCCGATCTGGTTGGCCGGGATAATCGCACCGTTTCGCGTCCGTGCACTACGCGACTTGCGCTTTATCGCAGTTGCCTACGTCGTGCTCTTCTTCGCCGCCGTGGCGCTGAGCGCGAAAGGCTATTACATCATCGGCATCTATGCAGCGCTGCTCGCAATGGGCGCGGTAGCGATCGAACGCGTTGCCGCTCCTCTGCGTGCGATGGCCCTTAGCGCGCTCGGTGCGGTAGCCATTTTGGCGCTTCCCCTGTCGCTGCCGGTTCTGCCGGTGGAGAGCCTCGTTGGTTATACCAAGCTTCTCGGCCTCACCGGACGAGACGGAACGCCGACGCATCTCATTCAGCCGGTCTTTGCCGAAGAGTTCGGCTGGGATCGGCTTGCGCAGGATGTCGCCCACGTTTATTTTGCGCTCCCGGGCGATGTCCGCGCCCGCACGGCGATTTACGCCGACACGTACGGCGACGCAGGGGCCTTGGACTTCTTTGGGCCGCGCTATGGATTGCCGCCGGCAATCTCGAGCCAAAACAACTACTACCTCTGGGGAACGCGAGACTACGACGGCGCGACGCTCGTGGCGATCGGCGCGACGCGCATCGATCTCTTACGGCGGTACTACCGCAGCGTCACGCTCGCGCGCACGTCCTCCGAACCGTATAAATGGGTCGTCGAAGGGCCGGCGCCGATTTATCTTTGCCGCGATCCCATCGCGCCGTTATCCCAGATCTGGCCCCACCTGCGCTGGTTCGGCGCTTAGAAAACCCGGGACGATCATCGCGACGCCGGTTTGTGAGCCAGTCACCAACATCAGGATTCCCTCGGCAACCTCCTCGACGGTCGCAATGCGGCCTTGAGGATTATTTGCCGCTAAGAACCGGCGCGTCTCTTCTTCGTCTCTGCCGGTTTTCGCGGTGATGTTCGCCACGGCACTGCGGAGAATATCGGTCTCCGTGTAACCCGGACAGATCGCGTTGACGGTCACTCCCGTCCGGGCGGCTTCGGCGGCGACGGCGCGCGTGAAGCCGACCACGCCGTGTTTGCTCGCGCAATACGCCGAGATGTACGGCGCGCCGGCCAGGCCCGCGGTGCTGGCGACGTTCACGATCCGCCCCCACTTGGCAGCGGCCATCTCGGAGAAGACTTCGCGCGTGCAAAGAAACGTGCCGGTTAAGTTCGTTGCGATGATTCGATCCCACATTTCGGAGGACGTGCGCGCCAGCGGCGAGGACTCGACGATGCCGGCGTTGTTCACCAGAATATCGACCGGCCCATTGGCCTCGCGGCACGCCTGGAACGCCCGCCGAATCTCGCTTTCGTTCGACACGTCGGCCGTCGCATGAAAGAACGACTCGCCTGCGTCGACGGCCGGGGAGCGGCTCACGATGCTGACGCGCGCACCTTCTTGCACGAGACGCTGCGCGACGGCGAGACCGATGCCGCGCGATCCGCCGGTTACGACGGCGTGTTTTCCGGCGATTCTCACGATGCCGCCTCGCGGGCCCGAGCTGCAAGTCGTTCGAGCTGCTCTTTCCCCGAAAGGTACTGCACGGGCCAGGGCGCCTCTTCGTAGCCCAGTTCGGCCGCGGCGTGCAGCGTCCAGAACGGATCGGCTAAATGCGGGCGCCCCAGCGCCACGAGATCGGCACGACCTCCAGCGAGAATCGCGTCGACTTGATCCACGTCGGTGATGTTCCCGACCGCCATCGTTGCGATTCCGACTTCGTTGCGAATCCTGTCCGAGTACGGCGTCTGAAACATGCGGCCGTACACGGGCTTCGCGTCGGGCGTCGTCTGCCCGGCCGACACGTCGATGAGATCGGCGCCCTCGTCTTTGAAGGCGCGCGCGATCTCGACGGCATCGTTGCCGTCGATGCCGCCGTCCACCCAATCCGTCGCGGAGATCCGCACCGACGTCGGCCGATCTGCCGGCCAAACCGCGCGCATCGCGCGGAAGACTTCCAATGGATAGCGCAGACGATTCTCCAGCGAGCCGCCATACTCGTCGCGGCGATGGTTGCGTAGCGGAGTGATGAACGACGACAGCAGATATCCGTGAGCGCAGTGAAGCTCGAGCATGTCGAAGCCTGCTTCGAGCCCCATGCCGGCGGCCCGTGCAAAGGCGTCGCGAATCTCGTCCATCTCCGCTCGGCTCAGCTCCGCGGGCACCTGGTTTTTCGGCGAGTACGGAATCGCCGACGGCGCAACGACCGGCCACGTGCCCTCGTCGAGCGGCTCGTCCATGCCATCCCACAGCAGTTTCGTTGCGCCCTTCGGCCCGGAATGCCCGAGCTGCAGGCAGATCTTGGCGCGCGAGGATGCGTGGACAAAATCAACGATCCGCTTCCACGCGGGCACGTGTTCGGGCAAATACATGCCGGCGCAGCCCGGCGAGATGCGCCCCTCTCGCGTCACGCACGTCATCTCCGTAAAGACTAAACCCGCGCCGCCGAGCGCGCGCGTGCCGAGATGGACGAGATGAAAATCACCGGGCGTGCCGTCCAAGCAGCTGTACATATCCATCGGCGAAACGACGATGCGGTTTTGCAGCTCGAGCCCTCGCAGCACAAAGGGTACGAACATCGGCGGCACCGCGCGGCCGCCGAACCACCGTTCGATCCGATCCACATAGGTCGTATCGCGCAGGCGCAGGTTCTCGTGGCCGATCCGTTGGCTACGCGTAAGAAGACTATAGGCAAACTGCTCGGGCGGAAGCGTTGCATACCGCGCGACGTTTTCGAACCACTCCGTCGAGTTGCGCGCGGCGTTCTGCAGCTTGAGAACCTCGAGCTTCCGGCTTACCTCGTATTGCTCGAGCGCCTGCTCCAGGCCGTCAGACTCCGCGAAGGCTAGGGCGTCGGCCAGACCGATGGCGTCCTCCATCGCGAGCTTGGTCCCCGAACCGACGGAGAAGTGTGCGGTATGCGCCGCATCGCCCAACAAAACGACGTTGCCGAAGCTCCAACGCTCGTTACTCACGCGCGTGAAGTTCAGCCAGTCGCGTCCGCGCAAGTGTGCGCTGTTGGTCATGAGACGGTGCCCATGAAGATACGGCTCGAAGAGCTGCTCGCAAAACGCGATCGTTTGCTGCGTGTCGGCCGTATCGAGGCCGTGCGCGAGCCAAGTTTCCTCGCGGCACTCGACGATGAAGGTGCTGAGCTCTTCGTCGAAGCGGTAGGCATGCACGGTGAACCAGCCGTGCTCCGTCCGCTCGACAATAAACGTGAAGGCATCCAGCGGCAACGTCGTTCCCAGCCACACGTAGCGACAGCGACGGCGCTCGAGGTTGGGCTTGAACTCCTGCGCAAAGCTTTGACGGACTCGGCTATTGGCGCCGTCGGCACCCACCATGAGATCGCAACGGTCGCGCTCCGCTCCGATGTCGGTGACGTCGGTTTGAAAGTTCAGCTCGACGCCGAGCTCGCCGGCTCGCGCTTGCAGGATCGAGAGAAGCCGCTTGCGCGAGATGCCGCTAAAACCGTGGCCTCCGGATCGAATCGTATGCCCGTCGAAATGAATCTCGATATCGTCCCAATGGACGAACGACTCGGTGATCTCTCGCCGCGTCGCCTCGTCGGCGGCCTGCAGATTCTCCAGCGTTGCGTCGGAGAAGACGACGCCCCAGCCAAAGGTATCCAGAGGCCGATTACGTTCGACGATTCGAACCGGCCATGAGGGAAAGCGTGCCTTGATGAGTATTCCAAGGTAAAGGCCCGCGGGACCGCCGCCAATGCAGGTTACGCGCATGAAGGACGCTTACACTTTGATGAGAGGCGCAGACTAATCCCGCTACGCTGTGGTATTCTACGCTTGAAAAGTGATGCGACCGGCGATTGCGCTCGTTTTCTTCCCGTGCTGTTTCGGAGTTCTTCTGATAGCGGGGCGCGAGGCTGCGGCGGCGCGAGCGCCGGCCTCGGTTACGGTCTCAAGCGGATTATCGGGGACCCGCACGACCATACCGGTGACCTTCAACGGCTGGCGAACCTCCTGCATCTTAGATACCGGCAGCTCGGCAATCATCGTCTCCCCACTTCTGGCGCGTGACGTGGGACTCGCCGGTGAACGTGGCACATTTGAGGTAGCACCCGACGGCCGCACTTATGCCGATCGGGAGTCCACGGTTTCACGCTTCGCCGTTGCCGGCCACACGCTGCGTAACCTTCACGCACTGATCTCATCGCATTTGACCGGATATAGCGCGCTCTGCGGCTACGATTTCTTTATGCGTTTCCCAACCCTCATCGACCGCGAGCATAGCGCGGTCACGCTCTTTCCGGCGGCTTCCAAGATCGCGCGCATGCATTGCCTGCCGGTCAATCTCGCGCCGCGCGTCCCGTTGGCGAGGGTCGAGATCAACGGCACGTGGCTAAGCCAGATCGTGCTCGATTCGGGAATGGCCGGCGGCGGAGCGCTCTGGGACGGCGTGCGTTCGCGCTTGCACAGCCCGCTCGCTTCCAACTCCGGTTATGGAATGAACCGAGGCGGTTTTAGCAACTATCTCTCGTGCGAGGGGTCGGCATTGATACGCCTCGCGGCGGCCACGGCCGCCAGCTCGATACCGATCTGCACGGAGCCGGAGCGGCCCGACGGCTACAACGGAATCATCGAAACGAATCTTCCCTCCGTCCACGCCATGGCGGTCGACTATCCGCATCGGCGAATCTGCTTCGACGTCGCGAGCTCTTCGCCGGCCTGGGCTCGTTTCAACAACCTCCGCCCGCTCTAGGAAAACTCACCCTTTCTTCCGGGCGATGAGCAACCCGTCGCAGACCGGCACCAGCGCCACCTCGACGCGGTTGTCGCGGCCAGCCTTAAAACTGATGGCACGCAGGGCTTGGGTCGCGGCGTCATCTACCGACTCGTCGAGCACCGCGCCGTCCCACAACACATTGTCCACCAGAATCAAGCCTCCGACTCGCACCAGCGCGAGCGCGTCTTCGTAATACGTGTCGACGTTGACTTTGTCGGCATCAATGAATGCCATGTCGAACGGCTCGACCTTCTCGCGCCGCAGCCCTTCGAGCGTCTGAATCGCGGGAGCGATGCGCAGGTCGATCTTGCCCGCCACGCCGGCATACTCCCAGTAGCGGCGGGCTACCGCGCTCGTCGCTTCGTCGACGTCGCAGGCCAGGATGTAGCCATCGGGAGGCAGGGCCAGCGCCATCGCCAACGAGCTGTACCCGGTAAAGACGCCGATTTCCAAGTACCGCCGCGCCCCGATCGTGTGCGCCAGCAGCGCCATGAGCTGGCCCTGCTCGGGACCAATCGCCATGCGCCACTGCGACAGACGTGCAGTCTCTTCGCGCAGCTCCCGGAGCGTCGGGTGCTCGCGCACGGTGGCGTCGGCGATATACTCCGCAATCGCGGGCTCTAAGATCGAACTCTTCGTAGTCATCGCCGTCATGATACCACGATAGTTGGGAGCGCCCGGCATAGGCCGGGCGCTCTGGCATTTTATTTCGGTAGCTGCGGTCCACGGCGAATCGCTGTAGGACTCGCGCATCAGCGCCAGGGCTACCGATCCTCCATCGCTGGAACTCTGGCCGGCGCGCCAATACTCGCGCACCAGGTGAGAGAGCATACGCGCCAGCCACGGATCCCGTGGATACTTGTGCTGCCAATCGAAGATCGCGAGTTCGAGGTGATTCAATTTCGAGAACGCTCTGTTGCGCCGGACCGAAGTATTCGTCCGCAGGCGCAGCATCGGAGAGAGTATCTGCCCGTACTACCTGAGCGCAGGTTACGAACAGAATGCAAAGTGTGGCGAGCGCTGTTCGCATCATGAAGTCCTCAAAGGGAACACTGCCGCACAATTGCGGCGTATTCTAATTTTCGGACGGCCTCAGGGAAGTTTCAGCCTCTTCGCTCGTCACGCTACAGAATTAATATGCCGTTGAAAACTCGTTGCGTTTGTTGAAACGCGTTACGATTTAACGGCGCGATTTAAAAGTGAGTTCCGACACGGCGGATTTGTCCAGCTCGCCCAATCCCATAGCCTTCATGAGCTCGTACTGCTTGAAAGCCGCCGCTGCAAGCGGGAGAGGAAGTCCTGCCTCTTTTGCAAGAGCCAGCGCGATACCGCAATCTTTGGCGGCGTGCGCGGCAGAGAAATAAACGTCGTGATCGCGGTGCTGCATGTCGGCGCCGTCGGTTTCGAGCACGCGCGAGTTCGCGCCGGTCTGCGAGAATACTTCGCGCAACAAGTCGAGATCCAAGCCGAGCGCGTCGCCAAGGCCGAGCCCTTCGGCAAGACCCGCAGTGTTGACGTTCATGACCATGTTAACGAGCGCTTTGACTTGCGCGGCTTTGCCGGCCTCACCGACGTACTTCAGCGACGCGCTCATCTTTTCGAGCAGCGGCTTTACGCGTTCGAAGACCTCTGGCCGGCCGCCTATCATCAGGTACAGCGTGCCGTTTCGCGCCTGCGGTATCGAGCTGGCCATGCACGCTTCGAGCGAGTCGCCGCCGCGCGAGGCCACCAGCCGCTCCACTTCGCAATGAACCGCCGGCGAGACCGTGGCGCAGTTCAAAAAGACCCGGCCCCGCGCGTTGGTCAACAGCGAGTCACCCTCCGGCGCGAAGATCTGATACATCGCCGCGTCGTCGGTGACGACGGTCACGACGACGTCGGCAAGCTCCGCGACACGACCCAGCGACAAAGTTACCTCAGCGCCGGTTTCGGCGGCCACGGCGATGGCCGACTCGGGCCGCACGTCGTAAAGCGCCACGACTGGATACCCGACGTCGTGCAAGCGCAGCGCGATATTTGCTCCCATTCGCCCAGTGCCGACAACGCCGATCTTCACGACAGCGCTATTGCAGCAGTCGCCCTCGCTTGCCCTGCAGTGCTTCTCAGAAGGCGCCTCCGGGCAATCCGCCCAACCTTGCAGACCGGCGATTTCTCGCTTTGCCCATCGGGGCCGCTACCTCGCTTTACCTAATAGGAGATTCTATGTGTACATCACGCGTCATCATTGCTGCGGCGGTTCTGCTCGCAGCCCTCGTTCCGGCCACGAGCTTCGCCCAGGTCGAGAGCACCCCCATACCCGCGCCGCGCAAGCCGGACTTTTCGTCATCCAGCTTCCTGGTGGGAACCTGGACCTGCTCGTCCAAGAGCTCGCGCCGTCCCCGCGCATTTACGACCATTTCCACGTACTCGCTGGATCCGACGGGCTACTGGATGAGCGAAACGTCCACAACTCCCAAGACGTCGTGGGTTCCGACTACGCTGAGAACCTGGGATAAGATCACGTACGATCCCGATGCGAACCGTTGGGTCGATGTATCCTACGGCGACGGCGGCGGTTACGGGCTATCGTTTTCGAAAGGCTGGAACGGCAACCAGATCGTCTGGCACGACATCTCTTTCGTGGCGGGGCCGGACGTCAATAGTCAGACCGATATCACTACCGTCAAGGTCAGCCCGACGAAGACGACGTCCTCGTCGTCATTCACGGAAACAAAAACAGGCCGCCGCGTAATGGTCGCGACGACCTGCATGAAGGGCTAGCGTCGAGCCGGTTCCCGTGTCGCCCTGCGCTCAGGGCGACACGGGCGGCTAGAACTCCTCTTCGGGTGGGTTTTCGGTAAAGGGAGTCTCTTCTTCGTCCCCTTCGTAGGCGGGTTTTTCGTCCTCGTAGACGACGTCTTCGTCTTCTTCCTCGAGCTCGTAGCCTTGCGGACCCTCGACCTCATCGTCGGGGGTCTCTGTCTCCTCCTCGAAGACCTCTTCGGCTTCGATTTCCGCGACCGGCGCTACGACCGGCGGCGCGATGATCGGCGCGCCTGCATCGAGCGGTTTGCTGTCGTCGATTTCCTCTTCTTCCTCTTCTTCGACCTCGACCGGCGCTTCGGCAACCGCTTCGCGCGTCGCGACCACGGTCTGCGAAACGGCACTCTGCTCGTCGCCCATTAACAGCCCGTACTCGCGGCGCTCGCTCTCGCCCATCTCGTCTTCGGGCGTCTTGATGTCGACCTCTTCGCGGTTCTCGGTGAGCACCTTCACGTCGAGCGCAAGCGACTGGAGCTCCTTGATGAGCACCTTGAACGACTCCGGAACGCCAGGCTCCATCACGTTCTCGCCCTTGACGATCGCTTCGTAGGTTTTGACGCGTCCGACGACGTCGTCGGACTTCACGGTGAGCAGTTCCTGGAGCGTATATGCGGCGCCATAAGCCTCCAGCGCCCAGACTTCCATCTCACCGAAACGCTGACCGCCGAACTGCGCCTTGCCGCCCAGCGGCTGTTGCGTGATCATCGAGTATGGGCCGGTCGAGCGCGCGTGGATCTTGTCGTCGACTAAGTGCGCGAGCTTGAGCATGTAGATCATGCCAACCGTAATCGGCCGAGAGAAACGCTCACCGCTGCGACCGTCGCGCAACCACGTTTTACCGTCGGCCGGAAGACCGGCGTCTTGCAGCCATTCGGCGATATCCTCGGCGTGCGCGCCGTCGAATACCGGAGTTGCCACGCTCATGCCGAGCATGCGCGCCGCCCAGCCCAGGTGCGTCTCCATGATCTGTCCTAGGTTCATACGCGACGGCACGCCGAGCGGGTTGAGCACGATGTCGACGGGCGACCCATCCTCCATATACGGCATATCCTCTTCCGGCAGCACTTTGGCAATGACGCCCTTGTTGCCGTGACGGCCCGCCATCTTGTCCCCTTGGAGAATCTTGCGCTTCTGCGCAACGTAGACGCGCACCAGATGGTTGACGCCGGGCGAAAGCTCGTCGCCGTTTTCGCGCGAGAAGACCTTGACGTCGATGATCTTGCCCTTCTCGCCGTGAGGAACTTTCAGACTCGTGTCGCGAACTTCGCGAGACTTTTCGCCGAAGATGGCGCGCAGGAGCCGTTCCTCGGCGGTCAGCTCGGTTTCGCCCTTGGGCGTAACCTTGCCGACGAGGATGTCCTCGGGGCGCACTTCGGCACCGATGCGAATGATGCCGCGCTCGTCGAGATCCTTGAGCGCGTCTTCGCCGACGTTGGGAATGTCGCGCGTGATCTCTTCGGGCCCGAGCTTCGTGTCGCGCGCTTCGCATTCGTACTCCTCGATGTGAATCGAGGTAAAGCGATCCTCTTTGACCATGCGCTCGCTGATCAGGATGGCGTCTTCGTAGTTATAGCCTTCCCACGGCATGAATGCCACAAGCACGTTTTGGCCCAAAGCCAACTCGCCCTGATCCGAAGACGGACCGTCGACCATCACTTGACCGGCCTCGACATCGTCGCCGACGGCCACGATCGGGCGCTGGTTGATGCACGTTCCGGCATTACTGCGCACGAACTTGAGCAAATCGTAGGTCTTATCGATTCCCTCCGCGTTTCGCACGGTAACGCCTTTCGCATCCACCGACGTAACGGTGCCGGCTTCATCGGCGATCAGCAGGCTCCCCGAGTCTTTGGCGGCGCGATACTCCATGCCGGTGCCGACGATCGGCGCGTCGGGGCGCAGCAGCGGCACGGCCTGACGCTGCATGTTCGCACCCATCAACGCCCGGTTGGCGTCGTCGTGTTCCAAGAACGGAATCAGCGCCGTCGCAACCGAGACGATCTGCTTGGGCGACACGTCCATGAGCTGGACGCGCCCAGCCGGCTCTTCGATATACTCCTCGGCATAGCGGCAGACGACCGAGTCGGCGGTGATCTTTCCGCTTGCCGCGTCGACCGGCGTGTTGGCCTGCGCGATGATGTATTCGTCTTCGCGATCCGCGGTGAGATAGACGATCTCGTCGCTGACGATTCCCTCACGCACGACGCGATAAGGCGTCTCGATGAAGCCGAACCGGTTGACGCGTCCGTAGGTCGCCAGCGAACCGATCAATCCAATGTTCGGGCCTTCCGGCGTCTCGATCGGACAGATGCGGCCGTAGTGCGAGTGATGGACGTCGCGTACTTCGAAGCCCGCGCGTTCGCGCGAGAGGCCGCCCGGGCCGAGTGCCGACAAGCGCCGCTTGTGCGTCAACTCCGCCAACGAGTTGGTCTGGTCCATGAACTGCGAAAGCTGCGACGACCCGAAGAACTCTTTAATCGCCGCGACGACCGGACGAATGTTGATCAACGCCTGCGGCGTGACCGTTTCGATGTCTTGCACGGTCATCCGTTCGCGCACGACGCGTTCCAGACGCAGCAAGCCGACGCGGAACTGGTTCTGCAGCAGCTCGCCGACCGAACGAACCCGGCGATTGCCGAGATGGTCGATGTCGTCCTTGGGGACGATGCCCGTTGCGACTTTGATCAAGCGCCGAATCACGGCTACCATGTCGCCCCGCGACAGACACCGCGCACCCATCGCCGGCATCTCGAGCCCGGCATCGGCGTATTCGTCGATTACGACGTGCGGACGCTCCACCCGAGCGTCAACGTCGGGATTCTCGATGCGGTAATGGAACTTGCCGTTGAGCTTGTAGCGGCCGACTCCCGCGAGATCGTAGCGTTTCTCGTCGAAGAAGAGCGACTCCAGAAGTTTCTCGGCGTTCTCGGCATTCTCGGGCTCGCCGGGACGCAGCTTCTTGTAGATCTCTTTGAGCGCGTCCTCGCGGGTCTTGATGTCCTTGTCTTTTTCGATCGAGTTGCGAACCAGCGGACTGTCGTCGAAAAGGCGCACAATCGCCTCGTCGGTCTCCCAATCGAGCCCGAGATCGGGGCGAGAAAGCGCGCGGATGAAGGTCGAGACGTAGATCTTGCGGTTCTTGTCGATGCGGACGCCGATCGTACCCTCGGTCTCGTCGTTCTTCGTACCGTTGTCGGTCTCGAACTCGATCCAGGCACCACGGTTGGGGATGATCGTCGCGTTATACGTCGGGCGCGAGTTCGTGTCGACGTCTTGGCTGTAATAGACGCCCGGCGAACGCACGAGTTGGCTCACGATCACGCGCTCGGCGCCGTTGATCATGAAGGTGCCCTTGTCGGTCATGAGCGGAAAATCGCCCATGAAGATCTCTTGGTCGGGAATGCCTTTGATTTCGCCCGACTCAGCCGTAATCAAACGAACGCGGACGCGAAGCGGCGCGCTGTAGGTCATGTCGCGTTCGCGGCACTCCTCGATCGAATACTTGGGCTCGCCCAGCGAATGCTCGCCGAACTCCAGAATTAAGTTGCCGGTGAAATCCTTGATGGGCGAAATCGAGGCGAAGGCCTCCGCGAGACCTTCGGTCTTAAACCAATTGAAGCTCGCCTTCTGCAGTTCGATGAGGTTGGGCACTTCGAGCACGTGCGGAATTTTGCCAAAGGAAAGCCGTTCGCGCTTAGGCCCCGGGTCCGGGCTCTGCTCGACCGTGAACGCCCCGGTAGGCATCGGGAAGGTCGAGGGCATGGCGCGGGAGGTGCTGATTCCGTCCATTCCGACCTTCGACGAGGCAGTAGAGCGCCTCGACCTGCCCTTGGTGTCGCCCGAGCTCTTCGCTGGGGACTTCGGAGCTGTCGTCTTCGCCATTACTCTCTTTCTCGGTGGATAAATGATAAATAAACGATTGCAGGTCTGCTACTCGCCGCAGGGCACACCAAAAAGACGAAACACGGGCTCCGCTTACCGGAGGTGTCTCGCCCTTCTTTTTGTGGCAGCTATCAAGCGCCCCGGGGCATAGGGTACGAGTCTATCACCCGTCGCCGGGACCGTCAAGGATACCTGCTTGGCGGGTAGTGGGTCAGTTAGATATTTGTCGAATCTGGCTATGTTATGAACGCTCGGCAGGTTTTCGGCATGGGAGGCCTCGTTGTGTTTATGGGAGCGCTCGCGGTCTTATATCGCATGCATTGGGTAACAAGCCTCGGCCTAATCGCGATCGCCGTAGGAATGCTTGGGGGATGGCTTTACCACCGGCGACCTGGCGATCGTCACCCTCCAGGAACCACCTAAGCCTACCAAACCCGTCAAGCCGCCAGCCCCCAAGAAAACCCCATGCGGTCGCGCTCGGTCGCAAGGGCGGCAAGGTCGGCGGTAAAGCCCGCGCTAAAGCGCTAACGGCTGAGGAGCGCCACTCGATCGTGGTCAAAGCCGCTAGGGCGCGATGCTTGCCGTGCCGCGCGTTCAAGGAAGCGGGCGACTTCGGACCCACTGGCAAGGGGCCGAAGGGCCCGGCTTCCTCGCAAGGCTTGCTAGTTAGAGACGCATAGTTGGCTGTCAGTAGGGCGATCGAGCGGATCGGCCTAGCGTCCAACAGAGGCCGGCGCCATTTCGCGTGCGTAGATCTGCCGAACGCGGCCGGCGAGTGCGTCCCCGGTAAGGCCGAAGAGCGCTCGCTGCTTCTCCTGCGAATCGTGCTGCACCAATACGCTCGGAACACCCATTCGCTCGACTCGAAGCTTCAGGCCCCGATCCGAGACGAACTCCGCGACCGCCGAACCGAAGCCGCCCGCCAGCGAATGCTCTTCCAGGGTAATCAGGTGGGTGTGGTCGCGCTCGAGCGCGAGCAGCAGCGCCTCGTCCAGCGGCTTGGCAAAACGGGCGTTGATTATGGTGATTTGCGGCCCGTCGCTCAAAGCATCGAATGCGTCCAGGGCGATGTCCACGCTCGTCCCGTAGGCCAGAATCGCTACGTCGCGGCCCCGGCGCAACACCTCCGCCTTACCGTGCACGAGCGGGGCGAGCGGAAGGTCGTGACGGCCGCTGGTCGAGCCGCGCGGATAGCGTATCCCCGAAGGGGCATTGAGCGAGAGCGCGTGCTCCAACATGGGCTGCAGCTCGGCCTCATTCCGCGGAGCCATCAGTGTCATGTTGGGCAGCGTGCGCATGAATGCGATATCGTAGAGACCCATGTGCGTCGGACCGTCGTCGCCTACGAAACCCGCCCGGTCCATGCAGAAGACTACCGGCAGACTCTGAACGACCACATCGTGTACGACTTGGTCGTAAGCGCGCTGCAAGAAGGTCGAGTAGATAGCGCAGACCGGCCGCAATCCGCTCGATGCTAGGCCCGCCGCAAAGCAGACCGCGTGCGCTTCCGCTATGCCGACGTCGAAGTACCTCTCCGGAAAGCGTCTTGCAAACTTGGCAAGGCCGGTGCCGTCGGGCATTGCCGCAGTGATGCCGACCACACGTGGGTCCTTTTCGGCAACGGCGATCATGGCGTCAGCGAAAACGTCGGAAAACTTCGGACGCCCGCCTGGCGCGCTCTTCTTGCCGCCGTTGCTCGGCTCGAACGCGTTGGCGCCGATGCCGTGAAAGGTTCGCGAGTCGCGCTCGGCCGGCTCGTAGCCTTTTCCTTTTACCGTGCGAACGTGCAGCAGCACGGGGCGGTCGAAATCCTTTGCGGTTTGCAGCGCATCGACGAGCACGTCGTAGTTGTGGCCGTCAACCGGGCCGATGTACCGGAATCCTAGCTCCTCGAAGATTACGGCGGCCTTTTCGGCGGGGCCGATGAAGTGCATTGCGCCGATCTCTGCGCCTTCAATGGCGCGCTTCGCCGCCGACCCCAAAGGAATGCGCTTGAGCATTTCCTTTCCGGTTCGCCTGACGAAGTTCGCAAACGGTTTGGTGCGCAAGACGGAGAGATAGGCCGCGATCGAACCAACGTTAGGCGCAATCGACATCTCGTTATCGTTCAAAATGACGATGAACGGGCTTCTGAGCGCACCGGCGTTGTTGAGCGCTTCGTACGCGAGCCCGCCGGTGAGCGCGCCGTCGCCGAGCACCGCAACGACGGTCTCGTCGCCGCCGACCAAATCGCGGGCCAAGGCCATGCCGAGCGCCGAGGCGACTGAGGTACTCGCGTGCCCCGCCCCAAAGGGGTCGTACGGTGATTCGCTGCGCATTGCAAAACCGGAGAGACCGCCGCCCTTGCGGATCGTCCCGAACCGGTCGCGCCGGCCGGTGAGGATCTTATGGACGTACGTCTGATGGCTAACGTCCCAGACGAGTTTGTCCGTCGGAAGGTCGAGCACCCGATGCAACGCCAGCGTCAGCTCGACGACACCTAGATTGGGCGCGAGATGCCCGCCGTTGACGGCGCAGGTGCTGACCAGAAGTTCGCGGATCTCACTTGCGAGGACGTCGATCTCTTCGCGCTTCAGCCGTTTGACGTCGGCTGGGGAGTCGATGCGCTCGATTACCATTGGCGCGATATACGCACCCGCGCGCCGATGCCCTGCGTTGCTCCAAGTACCAATGCGGCCAGCCTGGCCGCGCGCGGCGCCTCTCGCGCCAACCACGCGGCTTGCGGCCAATTCCCAGGTTTGAGCATCGCCCGCAGCGGCGTGCGCCATTCGGCCGAAAGCTCGTGACCGGGCGTGTCGAGCACGACGCGCACCGCCGCAACGCGCAGCGCGGCGATGCAGCCGGTCTCCATGTCGACTCCGGCATATCCTTGCGCCGCCCACATCTCGCGCGCCGCTCCGTTGACGATCGCGTCTGCCGTGAGCATCGCATCAAGAATCGGCTCGATTCCCAGCGAGCGCGCGCCCTGCGTCAGCGCCTCAACCAGCTCGCGATCGCAGATCAGCGCGTCTCCGTTTGGGCGGCGAACCTCTCGCGGAATCAAGACCGTTCCGGTCGGAAGATCGGCCCGCAATCCCCCTGCGAGCCCACAGCTCACGACCGTGTCGCCGAGCGGACCCCTCAACTTCGCAAGCGCAATCCCGACCTGCACGACCCGCGCCTCGGGAAGCACGCGCCGCAACGCTTGGCATTCCAGCGACGTCGCCGCGATCAGGGTGACGCTCGGGCTTGCCGACGGAGGCATCGTCATCGGTGCATCGTAGCATGTGGGAGGCCTGACCCTCGCGGGCGACCAAGGAATTGCCCTCGAGTAGCATGAGTCTTACGCTTTCGGGAAAAAGGAGCCTGTCATGACGACGTCCAGCCAGCCTTTCCTCACCGACATCACTGAACTGCGCCGGCGCGCGAAAGAGAATATGGAGCAAGGCGCGCTCACGCAAAACTACGGAGGCGACGTAGCTCAAGCGATAGAGCTTCTACAGGGTGCCTTGGCCACGGAGATCGTTTGCGTTCTCCGCTACACGATGCACAACATCGCGGCGGTCGGCATCGACAGCGAAAGCGTCAAAGGCGAGTTCGCCGAGCACGCGCGTGACGAAACCGAACATATGGAGAAGATCGCCAACCGCATCAATCAACTTGGCGGGACGCCCAACATGGACCCGCAGGGCCTCAATACGCGCTCGGCAACCGAATACGGCACCGCGACGAAACTGATCGACATGATCAAAGAGAATCTGGTGGCGGAACGCATCGCGGTCGAGCACTATCGCGATCTGATTCGTTTCTTCGGCGATAAGGACCCAACCACGCGCATCATGCTCGAAGGCATTCTGGCCCAAGAGGAAGACCACGCCAACGACATGCACGACCTGTTGGTCGCACACGAAGGCAAGCCGTTTTTGAAGGGCTAGGCCATCCCCGAGTCCCGGTACCACTTGACGGCGCGTTCGAGCGCCGTCTTTATTGCAGAGGCTTCGTAGCCGAGTTCGGCGCGGGCTTTGGACGAGTCCGCGTACATGCGCTCGCGCGATAATCGAACGCCTTCCAGCGGAACGTTCGGCTCGCAAGCGGCGATGCGGCAACGCAGCTCGTCACCATACGCCGCAGCCAGTGCCAACGCGTAGGGCGCGCGCCATTTCGGCATCGGGCGGCCGGTGACTTCGGCCAGCCGCCGCCAAATCTCGTCCATCGCGAGATTCTCGCCGCCGATCACGTAGCGTTCGCCGATTTTTCCCCGCTCCAACGCGGCCACGTGAGCGCGGGCGACGTCCTCGACGGCAACCAGGTTCATGCCGCCGCTTCCCGGCGCTTTCGCCACGATCTTCCCTCGCGCAAAATCGAGCACGAGCTTGCCGGTCGGCGTCGGCTTCGAATCGCCCGGCCCAATGGGGGCCGTCGGAAGCAGCGCGATCACCGGAGCCCGCGACGCAAAGGCGGCACGTTCTTGGTCGAGTTTGGAGCGGTGGTAGCCGCTGTGCGCGTGACCGAGCGTGGCGGAGCTGGACGTAAGGACGACGCGCTCGACGCCGGCGAGCTCGGCTGCGAGCATGAGGCTCGCGGTTCCCTCGACGTTGACCGCCGCGATCTCGCGCTTGGCCCGCGGCGCGAACGTGTACAGCGCCGCGCAGTGGACGACGTAGCGACATCCTTGAAGCGAGTGCGCGAAGGCGCCGACATTGCTCAGGTCGCCCTCGACCGGCTCCGCCCGCTCGTCTACCGCACGTCTCATCCTGAGCGCAGTCGAAGGACGCACGAGGGCGCGCACTTGATAGCCGGCCTCGAGCAGCTCGCCCAGAATGTGCGAGCCGACGAATCCGGTTGCCCCGGTCAGGAAGACGCGATCGCGGTGCGCGATCGGTTCCTATCTTTCGACGGCAGTCAGGCGCGCGTCGAGCGAGTCGAAACGCTGGAGCACCTTGACCTCGAACCGGTCGAGCCGCGTCTCCAGGGCATCAAATCGCTTCTCTAGGGCATCAAGACGAAGTTCCACCTTCTCGAGGCGGCGCGCGAGGCCGGCGACCTCGGCTTCGAGACGTTTGAAACTTTGTTCGGTCGCGTCCCGAAGTGAGAGCACGGCCGCAATAATCGCTTCTCCGTTGATCATAGGCGCCATCCTACACTACTCGTATTGCCAGGGTGTTTCCTTGGAGCAAAGGCCTGCCACAAGGGCGCACGGTAGTACGGTGATATGAAACTTCAATTTCTAGCACTGCTGAGCGTTGCAAGCGTCGCATTTGCGGGATGCGGCGGCATCGGCGCAAACGCGTCGGCTCCCGTCCCGGCAATCTCCGCGCCGGCTGTCGCGCAAACCGCCGCGGCCGCATACTGCAAACAGACCGGCGGAGAGGTCGAGGTTCGCCGTCCGGTCTACGGCAGCAACTCGTCAAATCTGCTCTTTCTCGCGGGCGAACGAGCCTTTTGCCAATACACAAACAAGAAAGACGGCTCGCGTATCCATATTCTGTTGGAGACGCTCTACACGACCAAACCGTCGCTGGCCGCGTTGGCCTATATCTTGAAGCCTACGATCGGCTCGTGCTCGGGAAATCCCGCGTCGTGCTACTGCACGCTATTGGGCGGTTCGGATCAGTTCGGCGGAACTTCGGGCGCCGGCGGCGGCTGGTACAACAAAAAATCGGTCGACCAAACGCTGGAAGCCTGCATCTTCCCGGACATGTCGTCGATCGACTCGTGGGGACTGACCTACCACGCAGACGGCATCATCCGCGGCATCAACTTACAAAAAGTGATGCGTTATAAGTACCCGGGCACGTCGGGCTAGATTGCTTCGATCTTAGCCATCATACCTTGATCTTCATGATCGAGGATGTGGCAATGGAAGAGGAACTCGCCGCGAATGAGCGGGTCGCGGAAGTTCATCAAGAGATCGAGCGAACCCGGGACGCCTTTGCTTCCGGTTGTGGAGCGATGCGGAATAATGAAGCTATCGGCCCAGAACGGGTGGCTGACGGGGACCCCGTTGATTTTCTGCACCAAGAAGTGAAGCTGGTGGATGTGAAAGTCGTGCACCTCTTGCGTGACGTTCACGACGTGCCACTCTTCAACCGTACCGACGTGGACGACGAACATCGGCTTCGCCTTCGTCGAGTAAGCTTTGCCGTTGATGAAAAACTCCGGCTTCGGGTTCTCGCTAAAAACGACGACGCGCTTCGTCGCGGGCGGCGGAAGCTGCGTTGTATAAGCGTTGCGTGGAAGCGCCGAGCCGACGGCAAGCGGTTCCGGCGAGTAAGTCCCGCGCTCCCGGCCCTGCGGCGCTTTGAGGTTTGCAAGGAGTATTTCGGGATCTGGATCGCCGTTGGGTCCGGTGTCATAGCAGAGCGTCCGGAACTTCGCGTGACCGCTCGCGGGCCCGGTGACGACGAACTCGGCACGCGAGGCCGGGGGCACGATTAGCGTCGATTCCATCTTTGTCGGCGGCGTGCCGGGATAGGTGTCGAGCGCAAAACCGTCCACGGCAACGAGTTCGAGTTTTTCGCCTTCGACATTGAGGCGCAGCGTCTTATGCCCGGTCGCATTGAGCAACCGGAAGAACTGCTTTTCCCCGGGCGCAATTGTGATGTCCGGACGCACCGCATCGTTGAGCGAAACGGTGAGATGGTCTCGGGTAGTGCAGGGAGCGGTGTTGCTGTGTTGCGGGTGCGCGTCATCGCCAATTCCCGTCGCGCGCACGACGATCAGCCGCTGCTTCATTTTCGAAAGGCCCGGCAGATGGCGTTCGAGTCCCTCGACGACGATCGCACCCGACATGCCGCTCTCTCCGACTTGAAAGCTAGTCTCGCCGTGCACGTGCGGATGGTACCAGTAGAGGCCCGGCTCCTGATTGGTGGGCACGTGCACGACATAATGCAGCGTTTGGCCGGGCGCGGCGAGGGTGGTAAGAACGTCGTCGCCCGGCTTTTTCGGAGAGGATCCGAGGCCGTGGAAGTGCAGGTTCATGTCGTCCGCGTCGCCCATGTCGGTCATCGGGCCGAGCGCCGTCCCGGGCGGCGGCTCGGTTGGAAGTTCGTCGCTTACCTTGACGTCGATCGTGTCGCCGGGTTTGACCACGATCGTCGGAATTACTGCGAGCACGCCTTTATAAGCGAACGTCGGCTGCCCCGTCGTGTAGTTTTCCTGAGCAACCAGCGAGACTTTCGCGACGCCGTCCACCGATCGAACGACCGGGGGTTCCGGAAGCTCGGTGTGCAGCGACTCCCGAGCTCCCCCTTGAGCTAAAGGAATCTGCGGCAAGGGGTTGGCCGGACCGCTGCCTCGGCCGGAACACGCTACGAGCCAAGCGAGCGCAATTGCCAAACCGAGGCGACTAGATTTCACCGGCACTTAGTTCATTGCGGCGCGAATCGATTCCTTAATGGATCCTGTCGTGCGAATGACGGCCGTCGGCTCGTAACCGCAATGCGCCATGCAGTTCTCGCACGACTCATGTTTACCGCGCCCGTATTTGGACCAGTCGGTTTCGTCGAGCAGCTCCTGATAGGTGCGGGCGTAGCTCTCTTTGCTCATCAGGTAGCACGGACGCTGCCAGCCGAAGACCGTGTAGCACGGAATCCCCCACGGCGTGCATTCGAAATCGACCTTCCCCTCGAGGAAGTCTAAGTAGAGCGGGCTGTGATTCAGGCGCCACTTGCGGCGCTTGCCGTCAGCGAAGACCTGCGTGAAGATTTCGCGGGTTTTCTTTACGCCTAGGAAGTGCTCTTGGTCGGGCGCCTTTTCATAGGCGTAGGCCGGCGAGATCTGCATCATATCGACTTTGAGGTCATCGTTGAGATAATCCAGGACCTCGCGAATCGATTCCGGGCCGTCCTGGTCGAAGAACGTCGTGTTGGTGAAGACGCGAAAACCGGCGGCCTTCGCTTCTTTGATGGCGTCGATTGCTTTGTCGAAGACGCCTTGCCGGCAGACCGACTGATCGTGGCGCTCGCGCATGCCATCGAGGTGGATCATCCAAACGAAATAGATCGAAGGCTTGAAGAGATGAATCTTCTTCTTCAGCAACAGCGCGTTGGTGCACAGAAAGACGTACTTTTTGCGCTTGACCAGCTCCTCGACGATTTGCGGCATCTGATCGTGCACCAGCGGCTCGCCGCCGGCAATCGAAACCATCGGCGCGCCACATTCTTCGACCGCGGCGATGCAGTCTTCCACGCTCAAGCGCTGGCGAAGAATCTCTTCGGGGTGCTGGATCTTGCCGCAGCCCGCGCACGCGAGATTGCATTGCAGCAGGGGCTCGAGCTCCAGCACGAGCGGATACTTCTTCTCGCCGCGCAGGCGCTTGCCGGCGATATACTTGGCAACGGCAATCTTTTGTTGGAGGGGCATGCTCATGGATTACGTTCCTTCAGGGTCGGTGGCGTCGTTACCCTTGGGCGAGGGCCATTGTGGGGAAGAGATGGCGATAAAGGTGGTAGTTGATATAAAAGTCGCGAGGGAAACCGGTTCCGGTGCACTCGGGCTCGTCCCACGTTCCGTCGCCGCGCTGCCGCTCGCACAGATAGGCAAGACCCCGGCGGACCGCCGGATGTTGCGGATGGCCGGCAAGTTGGAGTGAGAGCACGGCCCAGGCGGTTTGCGAGGGCGTGCTGCTCCCGATGCCGGCGAACGACTCGTCGGCATACGAGTGGCAGCTTTCCCCCCAGCCGCCGTCGGAATTCTGCACCGACACTAGCCACGCGACGGCACGCTCGATCATGTCGTCGCCGGTGCGTAAGGCGGAGAGCGCAGAGATCACGCACCACGTGCCGTAGACGTGATTGACGCCCCAGCGTCCGTACCAGGAACCCCACGGTTTTTGCGTCGCGCGCAGGTACTCCAAGCCGCGATCAATGGCCGGATGCGACACGCCCTCGCCGAGGGCCGCGAGCATCTCCAGCACGTGCGCCGTTACGTCTTCAGTCGGCGGGTCGATCATCGCTCCAAAATCCGAGAACGGCATGCGGTAGAGCAGCTCGCGAGTATTGTCCCGGTCGAACGCCGCCCACGCGCCGTTGCGCGAGTCCATCGCCAGCGTCCAACGCCGCGCGCGCTCGACCGAATCGGCGACGGCACTGCGCTCCCCGCCCTCGAGCAGTGCCAGCACGACGATCGTCGTGTCGTCAATGTCCGGATAGGCGTCGTTGTCAAACTCGAAGGCCCAGCCGTTACCGCGGGCCTCCTTGCACTTCATGCGCCAGTCGCCAGGCGCGTCGTCGGGAATCTGTTCGCGCAGTATCCACGTAACGGCGCGTTGCATCGCCGGGTGCGATCGGTCAAAGCCCGCCATGGCGAGCGCTCGCACGGCCCACGCCGTATCCCACACCGGCGACATGCAGGCCTGGAAGCGCCAATCGCCGCGTTCGTTGATGATAAAGCGGCGCATGCCTTCGATGCCTTTGCGCATCACCGGATGATCGACGCCATATCCCATCAGGTCGAGCGCGATAAGCGAATAGACCCACGGCGGCTGAATGCCGCCCCAGCTCCCGTCGGCCTCTTGCCGCTCGACGATCCATTGAGTCACGCGCTGCCGTGCATCGTCGCGAAACGGTTGAACCGGCAAACGCTCGTAGAGCTTCTGGAACTTCTCGACGTACATCAGCCAATGCCGCGAGCCGGTGACGCGATGCATCTCCTTCTCGCTGCCCGGCGCGATGATTTCGCTCACGTCGACCCCCAGCTCGCGAACCGGCCGTTTCGAAACGACGATCGTCAGCGGCGCGACCGTTCCGCGCGCCCAGCAGGCAAAATCGTAAAGATTGAACGGCATCCAGAGCGGAAAATAGACCAGCTCGGGCGGCAACGACGGCACACCCGACCAGGGATAGACGCCGAAGAGTGCCAGCCAAATCTTCGTGAAGACCCGCGCGTTGGCCACACCGCCCTGCTGCACGATAACGTGGAGCGCCCTGCGCATCTCGTCGCGTGACGGATCGACGCCCAGCACTTTGAGCGCGACGTACGCTTCGATCGTCGTGCTCAAATCGGCCGGACCGTCGTAGTAAAGCGCCCACGATCCGTCGCTGCGCTGGTGCCTCAGCATGTGGCCGATCGCCCCTGCCGCGAACTCGTCGTGCGGTAAGCCCAAGAAGCGGAACAGCAACACGTGCTCCGCCGTCATCGTGACGTTGGTCTCGAGTTCGCCCGACCACCAGCCTTCAGTGGATTGTTCGCGCAAGAGCCAGTCGGTCGCGCGTTTCAAATGCCGCTCGAGCTGCGGATCGGTACTCGTCATCCTGAGCGTTGACCGGCCGGCGAGAGCAACACGGCGGCTGCGAGGTTGCCGCTGCGGACGGCGGACTCCATCGTGTCGGGCCAGCCCGTCTCGGTCCACGAGCCCGCGATCGCGATGGCAGGATGGTTGGTGCGCTGAAGCGTTCGCGTCACGCCGACGCGTGGTAGCCAGGTGGCTTCCGGGTTTCGCGTGACGGCGCTTCGCACGAGCGTTGCGTTTTTGAGCGCCGGCAGAAACGTTTGCGCTTCGCGCCAGGCGAGCGATTCGAGCTCCGCGGTCGGCTGGCGCAGATATTCGTCGGCGGCGCTGAAGCTGCAGCATAAATAGCCCGGTTCTTTTTCGAAGATCCACTGCAGCGGCGATTCGAGCGCCGCGACGAAATCGCGGCCGATGCTTCCACCGTCGTGCCACAGGTGGACGTCGATGATCGGGTACGGGTCGTATTTATCGAGATTGCCGACGCCGTAGCGCGCGGGGTCTCCGAGAATTCGTTCGGCCTGCCGGGGCCCGACCGCAAGTACGACTCCGTCGAATTGCTCGTCACCTTTGGGCTGTCGTCCTTCGACTGCGCTCAGGATGACAGCCGCGTCGGTCGGGGTGATAGACAGCACCCCTGTTGAGGTGTGCACGGCGTCGAGTTGTTTTGCGGCGGCTGCAGCCAAGTGCGCGAGCGGAACTTTTGAGAAGCCGAAACGCGCCGCGCCCGCGTCGCGCAGAAAGGCGGTCTTTAACACGAACATCGCGTCGGTTGCTCCGACGCGATCGAATGGCGCGTTCAACGCGGGAATAAAGAACGGATCCCAAAACGCCGCACGCTCTTGCGCGCCTTGGCCGTTGCGCGTCAGCCATGCCTCGAAGGTTTCGCTTGGGCGGGGTTGGCCGAGGAGAGCCGCTGCCAGTGCCCGAGCGATGCGCAGTTTTCCCGCGAGGCCGAGGTGCGAATAGCTCGCAAACGACCCAATCAAATGAAGCGGCGCCGGTAAGGCCGCGGTACGCAGCCGTCCGGCTTTCCCGCTTCGCGCGAGGATCGTCGCGTCGAATCGGTCTTGCAGATGGATTTGACCGTTCATTCCGACGGCCTTCGCGAAGTTGACGAACTCCGTGCAGCACGCCAAGAAGACGTGCTGGCCGTTGTCGACCTCCACGCCGTCGATCTCGAAAGACGTGGCGCGTCCGCCGAGGATGCGGCTTCGCTCGAAGAGTTCGACGTGAGCGCCGGATGCCTTGAGCGCAAGACCCGCCGCTAAGCCGGCGAGACCGCCTCCAACGACCGCTACGCGCTCGACAGCCACGACCGCACCACGACGAGGAGCTTCTCCGTCTTCGAGAGCGCGGCGCGAGCTCGCAACGGAAGCCCCGGCTCGCGTTCGATCTTCTTGAGCAGCTCTTCGTAGATCCCGGCCATCGTCTGCACGCACGCGGCGGGGCGGCGCGGGATATAGCGCAGCACTTCGTATCCCGTCTCAAAATAGGTTCGCGCCCGCGCGACCTGCTCCGCGATCAGCTCGTCCCAACCCGGGCGAATCTCACCCGAAAAAAGCGCCGATTCCGGGATATCGAATCGCGCGAGGTCGTCCTGCGGCAGGTAAATTCGATTCATATCGACGGCGTCTTCGCGAACGTCGCGCAAGATGTTGGTGAGCTGGAGCGCGAGGCCGAGATCGTCGGCACGCTCTAGCGCGATCGGATCGCTGAACCCAAAAATGCGCACGCACATCCGGCCCACGACCGAGGCAACCAGATTGCAGTAATCCTTGAGATCGTCAAACGTCTGATACCGCGATTGGCTAAAATCCATCTCGACGCCGTCGATGAGCATCTGAAGCTCTTCTTCCGGAATCGAATACCGCTCGATTGCCTCGGAGAGCACGCGTAAGATCGGATCGTCGCCGTAGTCGCGGCGCACGGCCGCAGAGATGCGCGCGCGATGCACGGCGAGGCGCGCCGGCAGATTTTCGACTCCGACGGTGTCGGCCTCATCGTCCACCTGCCTGGCAAAATTGTAGAGCGCGTAAATCGCCATTCGCTCGTGATGGCTGAGCGAGATGAAGCCCCAGTAGAAGTTGCTCGCCTCGCGCTTGGCCATATCCCGGTTGAATCGCTCTGCGCGGAGCTGCTCGGTATCGATCATCATCTATGCCGGCCCTCGAGAAAAACTCTCTACTGCGGCGCGAAGCACCACCGATACCTTCGTCGGCGTCGAAAGGCTCGGCCGTTCCTGCTCCGTCCGGTAGCCGAGCGCTTCGATAGCGTCGCAGATCGCCAACCCTCCCATCCGGTAGAGGGCCAGTTGCAGCCGGAGCGCTCGCGGCACGCAGGCCTCAAGCCGCTTCCCGGAAGCAAGCAAGCCACGGGCGCGCTGCACCATCCGCTCGGCGGCCCCCGTCAGACCCACCGCAGCGACGTCGCTTTCAACCAAGTATTTGCGCCCGATGGCGGCGTCGTGCCGAACGTCTTGCGCGTGGTTGGCCAGCTGCAAGCCGATGCAGACGTCATCGGAGAGCGACTCCGAGGTCTCATCGCTTACGCCGAAGACTCGAAGCACCATCCGGCCCACCGGCGCTGCCGAAAGCCGGCAATACGCGTCGAGTTCTTCCCACGTCGCATACCGCGTGACGCGCTGATCCTGCACGTTGGCCTCGATCAGATCGAAAAACGGTTGCGCCAGAATGGCGCGGCGCTCGATCGTTTCCGCCAATGCGACGAGCACCGGATGGATCGGCGGCACGCCGGCAAAAAGCGCGCGAACCTCGCCGTTCCAGCGCTCGAGCCGCGCCAACGCGGTGCCGTTCGGACTCTCATCGCCGAGATCGTCGGTCGTTCGGCAAAAGGCGTAGATGCGCATGAGATCGAGTCGCCTCGTCGCATCCACAAAGCGCGACGCCACGGAGAAGTTCTCGTAATGCCCGCGCGTCAGCACGCGGCAATATGCGTCGGCGGCCCGCAGATCGAGATTCACCGGCGCGCGTCGATCGTCAAGATGGGATAGGCAAGAACGTGCGGATCCGCCGAGATCAAACTCATGCCTTCGATCTTCGCCTGGGCCACAAGCAGGCGATCGAACGGATTCCGGTGACGATCGGGGAGCGAACTGAGCGCAAAGAGATGATCGAGCGACAGGTTCAGCAGCTCGGCCCCGCTGCGCGCAAGGCGCGACCGCAGATACGTCGGCGCATCCATAGGAAGCTCGAGTTTTCCGCGGGCGTTTTTGAGGACGATTTCCCATGCGCTGACGATCGAGAGAAAGAGCGCATTCCTTCGGTCTGCCAGCATCGAGCGCGAATCGTCGCCGAGATGCTCCGGCGCCAATGCCATCCAGAGCCAGACGTGCGTATCGAGCAGCAGCTTCACTCGACGTACTCGGCAAACTCTTCCGGCACGTACTCGTCGAAATCTTCCGCTATCCAAAAGCTCAGGCCGCTGTCCCAGCCCAGCTCGCGTTGCGCGAGACTTTGCGCCGGCACCAGACGGGCGATGGGACGCCCCGCTTTCGCAATCACGACTTCCTCGCCGGCCTCGACTCGCGCGAGTAGTGCCGAAAAGTGGGTCTTGGCTTCGTGGATGTTCACACTTTTCATGATGCGACGTTAGTCTATCGGACTTAGTCCACTTAGTCAAGTTCGACATTCAAGCCGGCCACGCAACTCCGCCGGCCGTTGAGCGCCCACGCAAAACATCGCTACGCGCAGCGTTTCCACGTATTCGCGGGCGACCTCGAGCGCCGTTTCGAGGCCCTTGTCGGCAGCGCGAAGGAAGGGCCCGGCGATTCCCACGAGGTCGGCTCCAAGCGCCAAAGCCTTGGCGGCCTCGAGACCGGTCCGGATTCCTCCGCTGGCGATCAGCGTCCCCTCCGGCGCGACGGCGCGGGCATCGGCGATCGCTTGTGCGGTCGGAATGCCCCACGCCGCGAATGCTCCGGCGACTCGCGCGCGCCACGGTTCGGCGATCCGATAGCGCTCGACCTCGCTCCACGACGTGCCGCCGGCACCGGCGAGGTCCACGGCTGCGACGCCGGCGTCGAAAAGCGCTCGCACATCCGCTGCGCCGATGCCCCAGCCCACTTCTTTGACGACGATCGGGAAATCGGCATGCGCGCATAACTCGGAGATGCGTCCAAGCAGTCCGCGAAAGCACGTGTCGCCTTCGGGCTGAAGCGCTTCTTGCAGCGGATTGAGGTGCAATACGAGCGCGTCGGCTTTGAGCATCTCGACGAGACGCCGGCATTCCGCGAGTCCGTAGCCCTTGTTCAGTTGCACTGCGCCGAGATTTGCAAACAGCAAGACTTCCGGAGCATCCGCGCGCACCTCGAAGCTTTCGATCGTCTCCGGGGTCTCGAGCAGGACGCGACCGGAGCCCAGACCCATCGCGAGGCCGCAGTGCGCCGCGACCTTCGCAAGACGGCGATTAATCGCCGTAGCCTCTGGGGTTCCGCCCGTCATGCACGAGATCAGCAATGGCGCCGCAAGCGTACGTCCGAAAAGGCGCACCGACGTGTCCACGTCGGCAAGATCGATCTCCGGCAGGGCGCGGTGCGTCAACGCGTAGCGCTCGAAGCCTGCAGTCAGGCCTTTCGCAGCGACGTCGCGTTCGACGTTGATTCGAAGATGCTCCGCCTTTCGCGACGGGGTCGAACGATCAGGCAGCTTGTCGTGCAACGTAGAGTGCGACTTCCGCAAAAACGTCGAGGTGTTCTTTACGCGTGCACGGCCGCAGCGCCCCAATGGATGCAAGCGCGAACTGCTGCGCGCGTTCGCTGTCGTTCGTCTCACCAGCCATCCCCAGCGCCCGTCCCGCCTGCGCGAATGTCGCCGCAACGTCGGCGCCGGCCCCGCCGATGATGGCGCCGGCCTGCAGCGCGGCTCCGGTCAGCGCGCAGCGCCCTTCTATCGCGCCCTCGCGGTCTGTGATCGCTTCCAGAACCGCTTCCCCGACCAGCCGCGCCACTCGGAGTCGGCGCGCCGGATTGCCGACGTCACTGGCAAGACTGCGAAACGCCAAGGCGTAGAGTGCGTCGCCGGCATTGAGACTCTGACCTAGGCCCCACCGGACGATCGTCCCGGCGCGGACGTCGGCCAGCTCGTCGTGCAACAGCATGAACCGGTCGAAGAGATCGAAGGCGGCCGCGACCGGAAGCGCATCGGCAGTATCGCCGCCATTTGCCGCGCACGCCCAGAGCAACAGACAAGGCCGAACCGGATCGCGCGCATACGTAATCGGAAGACGCTCGGCGATGATGCGTCCCGCGACGGAGTTGAACGGGAAGACGATCTCGCCCAGATAGCGCTCGAGGGACGCGCGATGCGCGCTCAATGGAATCACGCCGGGTCCCGTGACGGCCATGTGGGCGGCGGCAGGCGCTTCATCAGGTAGCGAGCGCGCATGCTTGAAACGCCAAGCAGTTTGTCGAGGCTCGTCAACTCCAGCAGCCGTCGCATGTTGCTCTCGCCGACCAGCGCCTCGAGGCGGTGCCCCTCGCGGCCCAAACGCTTGTAGAGCGCGATCAGCTCGGCCAGCGCCGTCGAATCAAAGAAGCTCGCTTCGCGCAGATCGATCAGGACGTCGCCCTGTGTTCCAACCGAGGCCAACGCATCTCGAAGGCGCTCCCGGTTTGAGACGTCCCATTCGCCCCGCAGCGTAATCACGAGCGCGCCTTCAAACTCGGAGATTGCAATCGCTTGGTATTCTTCTTCGAGCATTCCCGATAGTTTACATCAGGAGCCACTGCTTAGCCCTTTAGAACTTGAAGTAGATGAAGGTCGGCGAGACGCCGGGCCACGAGAAGAGCGCGAGCGCCAGAAGCAAGCCGGCGAGCGCTCCCACTTGGAGGCCGGGACGCAGCCCTTGCCATGCCGGTGCCCCGCTCCAGCGGTCGAGCATCAAGCGCACGGCTCCAAAAATGACCAGGCCGGCGGCAAGCACCGCCAGCCATCCCGTTAGGAGCGACGCGCCCGGCCCACCGGCGAAGAGCGCGCGATACACCCCGAGGGCGACGCCGAAGGTTGGCGCCCGGAAAAGAACCCAGCCCAGCGTGACGATCGCAAACGTGAGGGTCACACGCGCGACGAGCGCGATGCCGGCCGGTGAACTCCCTCGCCGGCCGATGCCGAGCAGCCGCTCGATGCAGAGCATCGCACCGTGAAAACCGCCCCAAGCAACGAAAGTCCATTGCGCGCCGTGCCAGAGACCGCCCAAGAGCATCGTGACCATCAAGTTGCGCAGCGTCATCAACTGTCCGTGGCGGTTTCCGCCTAAAGGAACGTAGAGGTAGTCACGCAGCCAAGTGGAGAGCGTGATGTGCCACCGGTGCCAGAAATCGCCGATGCTCGTCGCGAGATACGGCATGCGGAAGTTCTCCGGAAAGACGAAGCCCAAAAGCCTTGCGCACCCGATCGCGATGTCGCTGTAGCCCGAAAAATCGAAATAGATCTGCATGCTGAAAGCGAAGATCGCGCTCCAGGCCGCGAGCGCGCCCGGATGGCTTGCAATCCCATCGAAGTACGCATTTGCCACCGACGCGAACGGATCGGCGATCGCGGTTTTCTTCAACAGACCGAACCCGGCGCGCGCTAAGCCGTAACTGACGTCGTCGGGTCCCGGCGGCCGCCACGAAAATAGCTCGCCGAAGAACAGACCGGCGCGGACGATCGGCCCGGCCAGCAACTGCGGAAAAAACGACAGATAGAGCGCGTAATCGAGCGGCTTTCGCACGGCGGGCGTACGCCCGCGGTAGACATCCACGAGATACGAGATGCTTTGGAACGTATGGAAACTGATGCCGATCGGCACGAAGAGATTAACGAGCCACGGGTTGGAGTGCATGCCGATCAACGCCGCGACCGTGCCGCTTCCAAAGTTGGCGTATTTGAAGCTCCCCAGGAATGCAACGTTCGCCGCGACGCCCGCACCGAGCAGCAGCTTAACGTGCCGCCCGCCGGCCACTCGCGCGCGCTCAAGCCAAATACCGATTGCAAAATCGCTCGCCGTGAGGATCCATAAGAAGATCACGTACCACGCGTTCCAGCGTGCATAAAAATAGTAGCTGGCAACCAGCAAGACGTAACGGCCCGCACGGCGGGGCAGCCAATAGAAGAGCGCGGCGACGATCGCAAAGAAAAGCCAGAACTCGTACGACTGGAAGCGCAGAGGAATTCCGATGCCGCAAGCCGCCGCAAACCACGAGAGCGAATGATGCTGACTCTGCGGACCCGCCGGCGGACCTGCCGCTGGCCGATTCGCGGCGGGGTATGCCGGCCGAGCGGTTGACCTGAAAATTAGCGAGACCGGCGCACTCCGCGGCTGTTCCCCCAACGCCCGCGCGACGTCCGCGCCCAGGAGGCGGCTAAAGCGTAGGCTGCCCTCGCGATTGAGGTGATCCTCGTCGGCAAAGAGTTCCGGGCGCTCGAGCGCGAGATATTTCGCGGCCGGAATCAGACGCGCGCCATCGTTTTGTGCGATCTCGACCAGCGAACCACTGGGAAGCGGCGACGGCACGCGATGCGCCGGGCGCGTCGGAATTCGCACGAAAAAGACCGGCGTTCCGCCGGCTTCGTAGCGCGCTACGATCGGCGCCAGCCACTGCTCCCGGTAGCGCGCGTACGAGGGACTTGGCTTGGCAGCGGCGAGCACTTGCGTCGCGATCGCAGTGCGTTCGTCGTCGCTCGTTCCGGGGGGGTAGACGATCGTGTTCGTTGCGAAATCGGCGTGCAGCCCGGCGAGCGTCTCGCTTCGCGGGTGAGCGGCAAGCGGATCGTATGCCGGCGATTTGCGGGCCGCTTCGATTGCCGCTTCGCGCGCGAGCGGATTCGCGGCGAGCGCCTGAACATCGTCGCGCAGCTCGGTAGCCCGCCAGAAAAGGTCGATTCCGTTCTCGACGCGCTCGCGCGGGTCTGAGAACGAGCCGGCCAGCTTGGGAATGTCCGTTAAGCGGGTTTGAAAGACGACGTAGCGCAGGTCCATCGAGCGATCGTCGCCGTCGAGGCTGCCGATCGCGGTGTCGTCGTCGGCATAGGTATCGACCGCGATGACGACGGCGCGAAAGCGCCGCGCTTGCGGATCGATCGCCCGCACGAAAAACGGCCAGCAGCGCGGCGTCGTCCCGGGCACGCCGCCGTTGAGAAAGCGCAGCCGACCCGCGGAACCTGCTGCCGCAGGATCGAGCCCCGAGTAGATGCGCGAGTCGCCCAAGACCAAGACGTCGCGCCGCGGATCGCCGCGGAAGGCCGCGAACTGCGCGATCGCCGATTCGAAACTGCCGGTACTTGAAGATGGGTCGAGTACGGCGTGGTAGAAACCGGTTCGAAACGCGCATACGTCGATTGCCGCGAAGATCACAAACGCGGCTACGAGAAGAGCGGCCGTTCTCTTACGTGGCGTATCGAAGGGTGGCTGCACCGAACTGTCCCTTGTTCGACGATAAGTAGGACGCCTTTATGAAAGAGCGCGAAGGCGCGCCGGTCGCTCTGATTACGGTGACCGTGATGCTCGGGATGATCATGGCGATAATCGACACGACCATCGTCAACGTCGCCATCCAAACGATCGGCGGCAACCTCGGCGCAACGGTGGACGAGGTCGCGTGGGTCGCCACCGGATACATCCTGGCCAGCGTGGTCGTGATGCCGCTCAACGGGTGGCTCACCGCCTTGCTCGGGCGCAAGAGGTTCTACGCGATCTCTTTGGCGCTCTTTACGGTCGCATCGTTCTTTTGCGGAACGGCGCGCTCGATCTGGGTGTTGGTTTTCTATCGCATCGTTCAGGGTCTGGGGGGCGGCGCTCTGCAGCCGACCGCGCAGGCGATCCTCTTTGAAACCTTTCCTCCGCAACGTCGCGGCGCCGCGATGGCGATTTTCGGCATGGGCGCCATGGTCGGCCCGGCGATCGGACCGACACTCGGCGGCTGGATCGTCGACAACGCGAGCTGGCCGCTGATCTTCTACATCAACATTCCCATCGGCATCGCGGCCTTTCTGATGACGCTCGCCTTCATTCCCGATCCAAAGTTCATAGCCAAGGCCAAAGGCGGCATCGATTGGATCGGCGTCGGCCTGCTCACTGCCGGATTAGCCTCTCTGCAGTTCGTGTTGGAGCAGGGCGAACGCGACGACTGGTTCTCCTCGCCGGCAATTCAGATCCTTACGGTGGTTTCAGCCGTTTCCTTAATCGTTTTCGTCGTCAAGACGCTACAGGATCGCTACCCAATCGTGGACCTTAACGTCTTCAAGTTCCGATCGTTCTCAATCGGATCGTTCTTGGGTATCATCATGGGCTTTGGGCTCTACGGCACGGCGTTGATCTTGCCGCTCTTCTTTCAATCCATCCTGGGATTCACGGCGTTCGATACCGGCATGGCGCTGATGCCGGGTGCCTTTGCGACGGCCGCTTCAATGCTGATCATCGGCCGGATTCTCAATCGCATCGACGGGCGCTGGTCGATCGTCTTCGGAACGCTCCTCTTTGCCTGGTCTACCTGGCTCTTGGGCGGCCTGACCGTGCAGGCCGGCTATTGGGATGTCTTTTGGCCGCGACTCGTCCAGGGATTCGCGCTGGGGTTCCTCTTCGTTCCGCTCACGACGATCTCGCTCGGCGACGTTCCGCGGGCGGAACTTGCCGGCGCGACCGGTGTCTTCACGTTGCTCCGCCAGCTCGGCGGCAGCCTCGGCATCGCGATCTTAACCACCATGCTGACGCACCAGACGGCCGTTGCATGGAACGTCCTCGCCTCGGGTGTCACCCAAACTCACGGCTACTCCGCCCAACAATTGACGGGAATGGTTAGTCAGCAATCCGCCATGATCGCCTACAACTATCTCTTCCGCGTCACCGCCATCGTTTTCGTCCTTTCGACTCCGCTGATCTTCTTCATCAAAAAACCGCAGTACCGTCCCATGGCCGTTGCGGTCGCCGCCGAGTAATCTATAATGAATCGGATGAGCCAGGGATTCTCTCTCTGCCGGGCGTCGCGTTATCTCTTGGTCGCCGGATTCTGCGCGGCGGCGACCGTAGCCGGCGCCCGCGCGGCCTGCCCGGACGTCTCGGACTCCTATTCGCCCAACCTCTTTAACACGGTCACGAAGGGTGTCGCATTGGCCAATGCATCGTGCACCACCGAGGGTGAGCCCCACGGCGCCTCCTGCAACTCCTTCGTCGGAATGGTCATCGATAAGACGTACGGGCAGCCCGATCTCAAAACCACCGGCGGGTACCTGAGCGTCGCACAGCTCATCGCCTACCTGCCGTCGAGCACGACCTGGACCTTGATGGGCCCCGCGGCGAGCCAAGACGTGCTCAACCAGGCGCAAAGAGATGCCAACAACGGCGCGCCGGTCATTGCAGTTTCAACCGATCACGTGGCGTTGCTCCTTCCGAGCCCGGCTTTGGTGCTTTCGCGGGGTTTTGCGAACCTGTGCGTGCCGATGTCCGCGGCGCACTTCTCCGGCGATCCGAGCCACAACTACGCGTCGGGGCCGCTCTCCCTTTCGTGGCCGCTGCCCGACGGCGTTTCGATCTGGGAACGAACGGGGCCGCTGCTGCCTCAACGCCCATAGCAAGCGCCTGGTTGTTTGAGGTTTTTCTTTTTAACCGAAGGACTTGCCAGGAAGCAAGCAACGTAGTACGAATATGCACAGGCTCTACCAAAACATTAGGGATAGGTACTAATGAACGTAGCGAAAGCGAAATCGGCCTTATGAGGGTCGCGTACTCCCTTATCTCCGCGCGCGCCCGCGACTGTAGCGAGGTGTAGCGCGTGGAAGAAACGCTCGGACGAATAACCGGCCTGGCGGGATCCAGGATCATGGTCACCGGCCAAAACGACACTAACTTCGACACGGCTGTACGCGTCGGTTCGATGGTCGTCATACGCGGCAAGGAAAGCGACGTTGTCGGAGTCGTTGACTCGATGGAGCTCGACGCCGCCTCGTTTCAGCGGCGCGTCGCGGTGACGCCTTTAGGCGAGATTACCGGTTCGCAAATCAACCACGCGACCTTCCATCGCGGCGTCTCGCATCCTCCGGCTTTGGGAGCTTTTGTGGTTCCGGCAACGAGCGCCGATCTCATGAGCGTGTACGTACGGCCGTCGACCTCCAACGTTAGAATCGGTACGCTGAGCCACGATGAATCGCAGCCGGCTTTCGTTATGGTGGACGAGCTTCTTTCAAGGCACTTTGCCGTAGTGGGCGCAAGCGGATCCGGAAAGTCGTGCGCCGTGACGTTGATCCTGTCGGCGATTCTCGCCGACCAGCCGAACGCACACGTCATTCTGCTGGATCCCCACAACGAATACACTGCGGCGTTTGGCGATCTCGCCAACGTGCTCAATGTCGATAACTTAAATTTGCCGCTCTGGCTCTTCAATCTCGAAGAGGCGATCCGAATTCTTGTGCGGGGCGGAACGCACCAGGAACAAGAATCTCAGGCACTCATTCTAAAAGACGTGATTACCAGGGCACGTCGCCACAACGCCGGCGTGGACCGCTCTGCCTCAGGGATTACCGTGGATACGCCCACGCCGTTTGCCGTCCACGACATCCTTCGCTTCCTTAATGAGGAGGTAGGCCGGCTCAATAAGGCCGATGGAGCCATCTCGTATCTACGCTTGCGAGCTCGCCTGGAATCGTTGCGCGCGGACCGGCGTTTTTCGTTCTTGTTTACCGATACGTTAGAGAAACAAGATTCGTTATCGAAACTCGTCGGCGACCTTCTAAGCATTCCGGTCGCCGGAAAGCCGTTAACGATCATCGATCTCTCCGGTGTGCCATCGGAGATCGCGGACGTGGTCGTCTCGCTGTCGTGCCGGGTCATGTTCGATTTCACATTATGGTCTGACCCAGAGCGCCGGCCACCGATTCTGCTGGTCTGCGAGGAGGCCCATCGCTATCTGCCGCAAGACGAGCGGACCGATTTCGCTGCGGGCGCCCGAGCCATCACGCGTATTGCCAAGGAGGGCCGCAAGTACGGGCTATCGCTCGCGCTCGTCTCGCAGCGGCCGTCAGAACTCTCGCTGAGTGCGCTTTCACAATGCGGAACGGTTTTTGCGTTGCGGATGGGAAACGAGCACGATCAGCGCTTTGTTGAGCGAGCGCTACCTGAGAGTGGCTATGCAATGCTCAGCGCGCTGCCGAGCCTGCCGGCGCAACAGGCGGTCGTTTTTGGAGAAGGCGTTTCCGTATCGATGCGCGTCCGTTTCGATGACATAC
>Ga0187863_10000211_pt1 | contig 51593 bp, 36 predicted proteins | sample June2016WEW_11_1_FD_132975 | JGI IMG/M metagenome (GOLD analysis project Ga0187863, IMG submission 132975) | Peatland microbial communities from SPRUCE experiment site at the Marcell Experimental Forest, Minnesota, USA - June2016WEW_11_10 | ecosystem: Environmental > Terrestrial > Soil >...
AGCAAAGGATTGGATCGAACATCCGACGTTTGGCATAGGCCGGGTGAGCGAAGACCGGGGTGACAGGCTGGACGTTGACTTCATCACATTCGGTGCCAAGACCATTCTAAAAACTGCTGAACTCAAGCCCGCCGTGCCGCCCAGCCCGGAGTTCAAGTTTCCTCGGGAGAAGGGCAAGTCTCGAACTTCCCAAATGAGCACGAAGACGCAAGTTCATGCCTCATTCGCAGACTTCATCGATTCGGCGGTGATCCCACACCAAGCAGCCCACCCAGAGTGGAAAAGGTTGGATGGGTGGGATCACGATCCATCGAAGGCCAAAAAGGGAAACCAGACGATCTTCGCTCGGTTTCGCCATGGGGGAAGAATCTGGAAGGTTAATGCAGACACAGAGTTTGCCTCACTGATGGAAGCGTATATGAAGCAGGATAGCGATCCGTTCTTCGAAGAACCAACGAACACGAATCAGGGTACCAAGCTTCAAACTCGGCCGCCCACGAAGTGCATGTTCATTTACCTCGTCGTCTCCTAGTTGGAAATCTCAGGCCGAGACCACATAGTCGATCTTCCGGGTGATCCGCTCGGCCCACCGGATCGCATCGGCAATGGCGCTTCTATTCAATGGAAGATGGCACTAACCCGCACTCCTGATGCCTTCGTACGCACGGCGCTCCTTGTCAGCGCGCTACAATCAAAATCGCTGTCACACATCCAAGGGGGCAACAAATGTCAGGTCTAATCAATGCGCTTCAGGAGCTTCGTGCGGAGCGTACTAGAGCGCAGTCGCAAGTTGAAAAGCTAGATCAGGCAATTTCACTGCTCGTGTCTTTAAATAATACTAGCGCGCCTAAGGGAACATCTCACAAAGCAACGCGCCCAGTCAGAGTAATTTCGGCAGCGTCACGGCGGAAGATGGCGAAGGCCCAAAAATTGAGATGGGCGAAGGCTAGGAATGGATCGCGGTTAACAAAAGGAGTTGCGACAGTTGTTCGTTCCGCGCCTGCAAAGCGTACATTGTCAGCTGCAGCGCGTAAAAAGATCGCAGCGTTCCAACGAGAACGGTGGGCGAAGCTGAAGGCGGCGAAGAAAGCGGCATAGATCAGCGGATTTTGGGGGGAGCCCGCTGCTTCGGTGGCGGGCTTTTATCTTTGATGAGGAATCACAGCCGCTCGTCCGTATTAACGGGCCAACATTAGGGAACATTTGCAAAAATTGGGACGGGGTACTAATGAGTAGCGGTCTCCAGGCTGACTTGCAGCATGCCCGGTCTCTTAGGGAACCATTTCTCGATCAGCTCAATGCGAGCGGTCATCTCCAGCGCGCCCTCTGGTAACGGTATGCCTCTGCGCGGGGGACGCGAATTGATTGCTAAGGGCGAAATCTTCAGCGAGCCGATGCTGTTGCCAAGTTTGTACTCAAAATGAAATCCGTCGCGGGAATCTCCGCTCTGATTGAGAATTTGTGCCCCATTTCCGACAAGCTGCGCCTCCACGTCGTCCCTGAGGGCATTCATGAGAGGCATCCACTTCTGCGACCTCATTGTGAAAAACTCGTCAAATCCGGTCGTGTGGGTAACGAACTCACGACCCGATTCGTCGCTCTTGGGACGCAAGCAGGATGAGGGTAGATTGCATTGGAAGTGCTCGATAACTCGTTGCGGAGTGTAGTTCTTGAAAAAGGCGCTTTCCGTTTCAGGGGTGGGATACAGAGTATGAAGCTGATCCCAGACAGCCGGAATCGCAACGAGACCGCAGAGTGTGAGCAAAAGGAAAAAAAGCCCAATCCAGAGCCGATAAGACTTCACGGCAAACCTCGGTGTTGCACGAGATACCGCTTTCTGAGCGCGCAGTCTTAGCAATTTAATTTCGGTTGAATTCGGATGCTACACCGGCTGACGACTGCCCGCCAGACTGGCCACAAAGCCCGCCAAAGGTGGTTGAGACGCTGAATGCGACCCGAACTCCCTCCCAACCGCCAAATCGCCGCAGAATCGGCTTCCAGATGGGTCACGCAAGCCGCGATCCGCCCTCGCAAGATCACCAGCCACGGCTACTGAGCCCTTATCGCCGCTTCCATAGGCATCGCTTTCTGGTTTCTCTCATCCAATCGGGCATGGGTAAAGGACTAGCAGTTTCTGTCTTGGATTTAGTGGGCATGCGGGCGGGCGAGCCAGCGGGCAGCGCCATCGCACGGTCGGTAGACTTGGCGCAGCACGTCGAGGAGTGGGGATACAAACGCTATTGGCTGGCCGAACATCATTCGATTTCAGGATTGGCTTGCTCGGCCACGGCAGTGCTGATTGGGCATGTGGCGGCGGCGACGAAGACGATTCGGGTTGGCAGCGGCGGAGTGATGCTGCCGAATCACGCACCTTTAGTCGTGGCAGAACAGTTTGGAACTTTGGAGGCAATGTATCCGGGGCGAATCGATCTCGGGCTCGGACGGGCTCCGGGGGGTGATTTTCAAACCATGCGGGCGCTCAGGCGAGATTTGCGGCAGGGTGGAGAGGACTTTCCCGCCCTTCTTGATGAACTGCGCACCTATCTGGGCCCGGAGAAGCCAGGGCAAGTGGTGAAGGCAATTCCTGGACAAGGGAGCAACATACCGATCACCTTGCTGGGATCGAGCGGTTTCAGCGCACAACTGGCCGGAACACTGGGGTTGCCGTTTGCATTCGCAGCGCACTTTGCTCCTGAATACCTGAACGTAGCCGCGCAGCTTTACCGGGAATACTTTCAGCCAAGCAAAATCTTACGAGGGCCGTATCTGATCGTCGCAGTTCAGGTGATCGCAGCCGAGACGGATGCGGCAGCACAGCGTCTATTCACAACGCCACAGCAGCGTTTCCTGCGACTGATCCGAAACCTGCCAGTGGAATTGTTGCCACCGGTGGATTCGATGGAGGGGCTGTGGCAGGATGACGTTGAGCGAGCAGCAGTTGAGAGCAGACTGCGTGCAGCGATTGTGGGATCGAATGCAACGGTAAAAGCAGGACTGGAAAAGTTGGTAGATGACACCGAGGCTGACGAGATAATTATTGTTACTGATACGTACGAACATGAGGATAGGCTGGAGTCGTATAGGCGGGTAGCAAACATTGGATCGATGATCGACGCTAAGCCAACAGCAAGTGTCGGAGCCTGATGTGGCTTTAATGCACGTCGATCAGAGGCAAAGCACTTGACGGCTTGCTTCGCTGTTCCTCGTACCAAGGTGTCAGCAATCCACCGGCGTGGGGAATCCACTGCTGCCTTTGACGCAATGGGAGAATTCTCACCAACCACGAAAAAAGGCGATTGCGAGGAGATCGCCAATCCCTCCACCGCCTACGGTCGGCGGCGGCGCAACTGGATTGACGCCCACGGCTCCGTCCCTGCCCGCCAAGTTGTCGATGCCTCATGCGGCAACAAGCATTGCATCGCGCTGCGACACGCCTACCTCCGACCATGTGTCGAACAACCGGGCAAGTACCCAAAGATTGCCAAGCGTGTTGGCAGGCTGAAAGTCGTTCAGCACTTCGACGTTCCCGGCGTCGGTACAGATGAGAGGAGCCGTAACCGATTTCGCTCGGGCTTGTATGCGGCTGTGCGGTTGGATAAGGTCTCAGTAAAAGGTCTGCCGGATGGGAGCGTGCGGGTCACGAAAGTTGGGGAATGGTCGAGCGGGCGAGTCTAGACTGTCACCAGAACATTTTGGAGATGCGATGAGTACTCTTAACGACCCCAAGCCGCTGACCGGCGCTGAATTTGACCGCCTCAGTGACTTCCTCAAATCATGCAAGGGCGGCAAGGCGATGAACTTGGAAGAACTCGACGGGTTCTTCGCAGCCCTGATCGCAGGCCCAGAGACGGTCATGCCGAGCGAATGCTACCCCAAGGTCTTCGGGGGCGAGATGTCGGATGTTTGCGGGTTCGAAAGCATCGATGAAGCGAATGAAATCCTGGGTCTAATGATGCGGCACTGGAACAAAATTGCCGCAACGCTGTACAAGGGTGATATCCACGTTCCGCTGATCTGTGAGGACGAGAACGGCGACCTTCACGGCAATGATTGGGCACGCGGTTTCGTGCGGGGCATGCAGATGCGCCACGAGGCTTGGTCTGAGCTTATCAACGACGAGAAATATGGCGGCTCCGTGGCCCCGATGATGATGCTCTATCACGAGCACGACGAAGACCCCGAGATTCGACCCGAGCCGATTACGCCTGAAAAGCGCGAGCCGCTCATCTGTTACATAGCTGCGGGGTTGATGAACGCCTACGAATATTTCAGGAAAGAGGGTGACGGCGATCTCGGCGTCGATGCACCTGAATCCCGGCGAAGCATCCCAAAGATTGGACGGAACGACCCGTGTCCGTGCGGCTCTAGCAAGAAATACAAGCGGTGCTGCGGCGGGGCGAGGGTGAATTGAGTTTTCAGCAGCACCCGCATCGGCACCCGCAAATGTTTTCGGCTCCACGTATTATCAGGTACTTGGCAGTCCCCGTGAGCCTGTTAAGTTGTTGAAAGTATTGAATCGAAAAGAAGTGTGAAGATGGCACTCTACCGCTGAGTTAAGCGCCCACAGCATGCGGCAAGTATTCCATTATACATAAGTTTCCGATCCACTTCCGCTTCACCGCATCCTCTCTGGCTCCCTGCTTTCTCCCGGGAATCGAGCAGAGATCATGAACGGGCAAACTTCAGAAGGGGCTGATATCGCCGCTATCCGCAGCTCTGATGGTTCCTAAATTCGCGCCCGGGCTTCGCCCTTTTCCTACTGGAGAAATGATAAAACCGCGGCTTTGTCCGAACAAATGAAGAGGGCAGAACTGCCAATATGTTCGCCTTTAAGGGTACGGGACCGGGCGCAAGCACGCTACGGACCGGCTGCGATCGACGAATCGCGATGCGTTTCTCGTTTTCCAGGGACCCATCCGAGAGCGGAGCCGCACCATACTTGCCCCTCTGGCCGCTGCTTCTTTCTGAATCTCCTCGATTCAGTTTTCCACTCCCGGCGCTGCTAGCCAAGAATTGAAGTCTCTTCTAAAATGAAGCTCTTCTTCCGTTCGCTCGCTGAGAAAGGCGTTCATGACAATTTTCGGTCTTCGGAGTCTGCCGGTTAAGTTTTCTAATGCCATTTTCGGAACCTTACTAATTGCTTCGTTATCTTTCTCTGCGCTGGCTCAGACGACTGTCAGCCAAGGCAGCATTCAAGGCACGGTCACCGACCAGAGCAATGCAGTCGTCCCCGATGCCAGTGTAACCATCGCCTCGCGGACTACCGGGCAGACGGTTACGGTGAAGACCTCCTCGGCGGGCGCGTACAACTCGGGTGGCTTGCCCGTGGGCGACTACCAAGTGCGGGTGCGGGCCAAAGGCTTCGAGACGACGCAGATCGGAATCACCGTGCAGATCGGCGTCACCTCCTCGGGCAACGTCAAGTTGGAGATTGGAGCCGAGACCACCACCATCGACGTACAGAGCAGCGCCATTGTGGTCAACACCGAGCAATCCACGGTGCAAGGCGTGCTCAGCGGCGAGCAGATCGACAACATGCCGATCAACGGGCGCAGCTTCCTCGACCTGGCGCAGCTCGAACCCGGCGTCCAGATGCAGGATGGCGGAAATTTCGATCCCACCAAGGTTGGCTATAACAGCATTTCCATCAACGGCGATTTCGGCCGCACGCCGCGGATCGAAGTGGATGGCCTCGACGTGAGCGACGAAACCGTCGGCACCACTACCCAGAACATCGCCCTAAGTTCAATTCAGGAGTTCAGCGTGGGCCGCTCCTCGCTCGATATTTCGACCGAAGTGACCAGCACCGGCTCGGTGAATTTAGCCACGCGCTCGGGCACGAACAATCTTCACGGCCAGGCCTTCTATCAATTCCGCGACTACCGCGCCGGCTTTGCCGATCTGCCTGGGGATGTCTCTTCGCAATTTCAGCGCAACCAATTTGGCGGCCGCGTGGGCGGAGCGATTATCGAGAACAAATTATTCTTCTTTATCGATTCCGAGCGGCTCAAGCAGGATAGCGCCGACTCCATCGTCGCCGGCGCTCCTTTTCAATTCCTGACCCGAGGCATCGACTCGCCCTTCAAAAGCTCGCAGGTCAGCGGACGCCTCGACTGGCAGGCCACGCAGCGCATTCGCGTTTTTTATAAGTTCGCCTACGACTGGAATTATTCGACCTCGTCGGCCAGCACCGGCTTTTCGTATTACGCCAACCGCGACTACGCTCCCACCCACGCGGTGGGCATTGACTTTAACGAAGGCAACTGGTCGCACAGCGTTCGCCTAGGATACTTCAAGTTTCACAACCAGATCATCGGCGACACCAACTTGCAACCCTCCTCGATCAATCCTTTTCCCTTTGCCGAGATTCAATTTAACGACACCAGTTTGTACACCGGGCCGAACTACCTCGCGCCCCAGCAGACCTTCCAGAGCAACAAGCAGATTAAATACGACGCCAGCCGGGTTTTGGGCGCGCACATTATTCGCTTCGGAGCCACCGTCAACGGCATCGCCACCGGCGGTTTCGCATCGTTTAATGGATTGGCTCCGCAGTTGAACTCCTATGTGAACTTTAACTTGTTACCGGTGGGAAGCGTACAAACTACGCCGTTTTATTCCTGCAACCTGGGCAACAACTTCAGCGGCTGCGACCCCAACATCGCCGACTATCCTTTCACCGGCGGTTACGTGGGCAATGGCCAGGGCTTCAGCACCGAACTGCCGGCCTTCGGCTATCCGGCGGGAGGTCTGTTCGATACCCGCTTCGAAGCGTATGTGGGCGATTCCTGGAAGGTGAAACCGAATCTGACGTTGAACTACGGCCTGCGCTATATCCGCGATACCGGACGCACCGACAGCGATCTGGCGCCCATCCCGTGCTCGGCGACGACCCTGCTCACTTGCAACGGCGATCTGCTCAATCAGTGGGGGCCGGGATTGGGCAATCGGGTGCGCCAGCCCAACTTGAATTTCGGCCCGCAGGTGGGGTTTGCGTGGGATCCCTGGAAAGACGGAAAAACCGCCATCCGCGGCGGCGTCGGCCTCTACTACGAAAACAACATCTTCAACAACGTCTCCTACGACCGCAGCGACAAACTGGCCACCGGCTTGTTCAATCAGACCCCCTATCTCAACTGCCAACCGGGCGCCGGCGCAGGTTCGCTTGCCTTCAACATTCCGGTCCCCGGCAGCACTGTGCCAAATGCGGTTACTTCCATCGACGGCTATGATCTGGCGACGCAGGTTTGCTTCGCCCCGCTGGGCCCCAGCGCCATCAACCCGGAGGGCGCGGCCAAAGCGATGGCCGATTTGCAGGCCGAGTATATTGCGGCGACGACCGCTGTGGGCGCTGCCGGGCAGAATCCCAACTTCGTGGGCAACACTTTGTCGCTTGGCTACCCCTACAACCCCAACTTTCGCACCGCCCGCTCCTATCAGATGAACATTGGCATTCAGCGGCAGATTACCAAAGGCGGCGTGTTGACGGTCGATTATCTGCGCAACATTGGATTGCACTTCCAAGTCGGCGTGGATGTAAACCATGCCGGCGATTCCCGCTATCTGGAAAAGAACGCGGCTCTCAACGCCATTGCGGCCACGGTCGCCGCCAACGCTCCCACCTGTTCTCCGGCCAACGTGACGCTGGCGAATGCGTCGGCGACGGTGGCTTGCTACATCGCGAACTATCCCGGCGCCAGCATCAACGATTTTGCCAACAACGGCCTTGACTCCGGCTATGTGTATTACGGTGGCTATTCCGCACAGTACTTTGGACTGACTGCCGACAGCGGCGCGGCTTTCGGCGGTATCAATCCGAACGTCGGGAGCATGTTCATGAACTATCCCATGGGGCGTTCGGTTTACAACGGGCTGCAGAGCGAATACCGCGAACGAGTGAAGGCCCCTTTCCGCGGCGTTTCCAATCTGGATCTGCAGGTTAACTACACGCTGTCGCGCTTCACCAGCAATGGCGGCAGCGACCAGCACTTCACGCCAAACGCCTGGGATTTCCGCAATCCCACAGCCTTCCGCGGTCCGACCTTGGAGGATCGCACCCACCAGTTCAAATTCGGAGCGACCTTCGAGTTTCCGCACCACGGCCCGCGCCTCAGCCTGATCGGCGGCGTGGCTTCGCCCCAGCCTTCCGATTTAAGAGTGCCAACGGAGGGAACCGTGGGAGAAATTTTTCGCTCCGACCTCACCGGCGATGGAACCACTGGCGACTTTTTGGACTCGGCCGCTACCGGCATCGGGCATCCCGGAACCTTCATGCGCTCGGTCTCGCCCAGCGATCTGAATAAATATCTGACCCAGTTCAACAACACCGTGGCGGGAACTCTGACCCCGGCGGGCAAGACTCTGGTGAGCGCCGGGCTATTCACACAGCCCGAGTTGGTGAGCCTGGGCGCGGTGGTTCCCGCAATCCAGTTGGCACCGTCGCACAACACGGGCAATGGCTACTACAAAGATGTCGACACCATCCTGGCGTGGCCCTTCAAAGTGCGCGAGCGCCTCACCCTCTCGCCCAGCATCTCGTTCTTCAACACTTTCAATTTCGTGAACTATGGATATCTCGGCGGCGCGAGCGCGCAGGACAGCGGGCTGACGGGAGGTGGCGGCGCAATCAATGGCACAGTCTCGGGCCCGAACGTGGGTTCAAACACAGTTCGCATCGGGCGCGGCAGCGGAGTCTTCGCAGTCGGCGCCCCGCGCGAAGCCGAATTCGGCCTGCGGCTGGACTTCTGACGGAGTAGATCATAGGCTGCGGAGGAACTGCGTTTCAGGCGGGCCCTTCCAGATGAATCCCAACGCCCGAGGTAAGCCTTCGCGCGGCGCGACTCTTTCCGCGACTTCTTCAGCCGCCGTAGCAGTTTTCCGGGCTTCGATCTCATGTGGCATGCCTGACGGCCTGCCCGGGCGCGAATGTCCTTTCCAACGGACCCGACGCCCACCGACGCCCACCGGGAAAAGAATCGAGCGATCCAGTGACCGTGTGCTACCATGTCAAGTTTTCGAGCCCCAGGAGATAAAGAAAACATGCCTCCGGACAAGCCCTTCCACTGCGAAATGCAGAGATCGAAAGAAAAAGACGAACGCGGCAATCAAGTGACCACGGTCAAGTGCCATGGCCGGCTGGTCGGCGAGACCGTCGGCCAGTTGAAAGAGGTGGTCAAACCCCTGATTCCTTTGGGCGGACGCATTATTGTCGATCTAGAAGACCTGACTCACATGGATAGCGCCGGACTAGGGGCGGTGGTGGGCCTGAAGGTTTCCGCCATCAATCAGGGCTACTGCATCCTCGAACTGGCCAACATAACCCCTCGGGTAATGGAACTACTGCGCCTGACGCATCTGGCGCAAATGTTCTCTTAGAGCAGTTCTCGGTTCTCAGAACCCGGTCTCATAAATCGGATCGGGTAAGGTTTCACAGCTTCAAGCCGTGCCGCCCACGGCCAGCACAGACGCAGGCTTTAGCCCCTGAGGGAATCGGCAGCCTACTCCTTCGGCTCATTATGAGATGGCTTTCTCAGTTCTCAGTTCGGCACTTAGGGAATCAGAAGTTGGCAACGTAACCAAAGTCTTTAATTCTGGCCTCTGGTTTTGACGTTAACTGAGAATTGGGAACTCGCAGTTAGCAGTGAGCAATCGGCAGTTGGCCAAGAGTCGTCAGTTCTGGCCTTAGGTGTTGACTTTAACCGGAACTGGGAACTGCTCTTACACTGCTGTGTTAGCCTGAAATAACCCTTTCATGCCGGACGAAACCAGGCCCCACCGACCCGCCGTATCCTCCTCAATCAGGGGGAGTTCAGGGGCTTCTTCGGGGCAAGAAAAAGAACAACTTTCCGGCGCCGACCGGGTTTCCACTAGTGTGGGCACCGCCGCCATGGACATGGACGGGAGCGTTCTGATGGCCGCCGCGGAGCCGCGGCTGCCCGGTCCCTTGCAGCCGGCAGTGGCTGGCGTCGAGAGCTACACCGACGCCGAAATCATGCTGCGGGTAAAGGCCGGAGATCAATCCGCCTTCGATTACCTGGTGCAGAAATACCGGCGGCCCTTGGTAAGTTTTATGTTCCGCATGGCGCGCAATTCGGCGGCAGCCGAAGACCTGGCGCAGGAGGTTTTTCTGCGCGTGTATCGTTCGCGCCAGACTTACGAAGCCAGCGCCAAGTTCACGACGTGGCTTTACCGCATCGCCACCAACCTGGCGGTGAATCACGCGCGCGACACGCGGCACGAGCGACCCGAAGTTACGGTGAGCCTGGACGAGCCCGATGAAGAATCCGGCACCACGCTCGATGTGCCCGACAGCAACATCGGCGCCGAAGAAGCTCTCGTGCGGCGCGAGCGCATGCTGGCGATCCGGGCCAAGGTCGAGGCGCTGCCCGAGCGGCAACGACTGGCGGTGGTGATGCACAAGTATCAGCAGATGGATTATAAGCAAATCGCCGATGTGCTCAAGTTGAGCGAGTCGGCGACCAAATCGTTGTTGTTTCGGGCTTATCAGACCTTGCGCGAACAGTTGAAGGAATTCGTCTGAAAGGGTCGTGGTGCAGTTTTGAGGGAAGGCTCGTAGCGGGGCATCGCTTCCGCGATGCCAACAACGGTCGCGGGACAAGCGGCTTTAGCCGCTGAGGCGAAGTGAAATCGAGGGGAGTACGGTTATGAAGTGCGAAGAGATTCGAGAGATGATGCCGGAGATGGCATCCGATGAAAAGTCTATAACGCCTCAGATGGGCGAGCATCTGGCGGGCTGCGCGGCCTGCGCCGGCGAACTGGAAGAGTTCCGCAAGACGATGGCGCTGTTGGATGAGTGGCAGGCGCCAGAGCCCTCGCCGTATTTTGACGTTCGCCTGCAGGCGCGTCTGCGCGAGGAGATGGCGAAGCCGCAGGCGAACTGGCTGGCGTGGTTCCGGCAACCGGTGCTGGCCGCGGCTCTTACCCTGCTCATGGTGATCGGCGTAGGCTTGTTCCTGAGCCAGCGCGGCGGAGTGTATAACTCCGGGCGCGAAGTTGCGGGTATCGAATCGCCGACCGCGGCGGCAGAGCCAGGCACGGCAGTCAGCGATCTTCAGTCTTTGGAAAAGAATCACGATCTGTACTCCGACTTCGATTTGCTCGACGACCTCGAAGTGCAGCACGATGTGACCGCCAATCCGTAATTCGTTCGCGGAAGTGTGAGGGCGGGAAGAGTGGGACGGGGAGAATGCGTTTTTACAATTTGAAAGTGCGATGGATTGCGACGGCGGTGCTTGCGATCGCGACCCTGAAGGCATCCCCCTGCCTGGCGCAATACAGCAGCGCCCAAAGCAGCCGCGTCCAAAGCTATAACGCGAATGTGCAGCGGGCGCAGGCTCGGCCCCAACCGCGCGCTCCACAGGGACACGCCGGCGACTGGCTGCGCCGCTATCAGGGCCTTTCGCCCAGCGAGCGCGAGCGCGCTTTGCAGAACGATCCCGGCTTTCGCCGCTTGTCTCCCGAGCGCCAGCAGTTGCTGCGGCAGCGCCTGGAACACTTTTACAGCTTGCCGCGCGACCAGCAGCAGCGCATGCTCAACCGCATGGAAACCTGGGAGCACCTAACCCCGGGCCAGAAGCAACAGGTGCGCGATTTATTCAACCGCATGCAGCAGTTGCCTCCCGAGCGCCGCCGCATGGTGACGACCGCCGTCCGCGATCTGCGCGCCATGCCCCCGGGCGAGCGCGAACGCATCATCGATTCTCCCCGCTTCAAGACCGTGTTCTCGCCGCCGGAGCGCGACATCATGCGCGGCGCCACCAGGCTGCCGCTGGCGCCGCCAGATGGCCGTGCAGAAGAACCGCCGGAGTAAAGCGCGACCGGGAAGGGCACCACCGTTCGGTCGTGCCGTTAAGCGCTACGTAGGATCGCGCTTTCGCGCCTGCGGTGCGCTTCTTGCGTGCACCCTGATTGAATTCGAAATCCGCCGCCCTGAACTCTTCTATTGATTCTCGCGCGCAATCCCGCTCAATGAAAATCGTGCGACACCGTCTCCGCCTTGGTCACAAATAAAGGCTGCACCCGCTCCGCTTTCACTGAAATCACATTGTCCTGATTCTGCAAAATCCCCTCAATCGCCAGAAACCGCTCCGACGCCAACAGCAATCGATGACGATGAAATAAATCGGGAGTGATGATCGCATTCGCCACGCCCGTTTCGTCTTCCAGACTCAAAAACACAAACCCCTTCGCGGTCCCCGGACGCTGCCGCGTAATCACGCAGCCCCCAATGCGGAGCCGCTTGCCATTGGGAATATTGCGCAGTTCGCTGGCCCGCCGAATGCCCATGGCATTCAGCCACTCCCGCCGGTAAGCCATGGGATGCGGTCCCACCGTCAATCCCGTGCCATGGAAATCCGCCACCAACCGTTCTTCATGATTCATCGGCTGCAGCGGCGAAGGCGCATCGGGCTCAGGCAATTTTTCCAGCAAAGGCCCCGAGCCCCGCACCGCCCGCTCCACCTGCCACAGCGCATCGCGGCGATGAAGTTTTTTACCGCGTTCCGAGTCTCGAGTCCCAAGTCCGGAGTACCCAGTAAAATCTCTGTCATTCCGACCCCCGAGCGCAGGCGAGGGGCGGAGGAATCCTGGTGTTAGCTCCTCGGTATAGACTGCTAGGTTTTTACTAGGTACTAGGTGCTCGGGACTAGCGACTGAATTCAACGCCCCGATTTCCGCCAACGTAGTGAGTTCATCCTTGCGCAGTTCAGGAACCCGCCGGGCAAGATCCTGAATCGAAGTGAACGGAGCAAGCAAACGTTCGCGCACCAGCGCCCGGCCAGCCTCTTCGCGCAACCCGCGCACATAAAGTAGGCCGAGGCGCAAGGCCGGAGCGAGTTGCGAGTACCCAGTACCGAGTTCCGAGTTGCAAGATTCCTTCGCCTCTCGCGTTCGCCCGGGGGTCGGAAGGTCAAAGGTTTTGCTGAGTGCTGGGTACTGGGTACGAGCAGCTTCACTCGCGACGCGCGACCCGGGACTAAAAGCTGTTTCCAAACGGCACATCCACTCCGATCGCATCACATCCACCGGTAACATTTTCAATCCATGCCGCTGTGCGTCCTTGGTAATTGTCGCGGGAGAATAAAATCCCATGGGCTGGTTATTTAGCAGCGCGGCGGTAAACGCGGCAAGATAATGGCACTTCAAATAAGCGCTGGCATAGGCGATCAGCGCGAAGCTAGCGGCGTGCGACTCGGGAAATCCATAAAGCGCGAACGAAGTGATGGAGAGAATAATTTCTTCCTGCGCCTTCGCCGAAATTCCGTTGCGCGTCATGCCCGCGCGCAGCTTGGCTTCGATCTCCCGCATGCGCGCCTGCGAGCGCTTGAAGCCCATGGCGCGGCGCAAATCTTCCGCCTCGCCACCGGTAAAATTCGCCGCGATCATGGCAATGCGCAGCAGTTGCTCCTGAAACAGCGGCACCCCTAACGTGCGGCTGAGCACCGGCTCCAGCGAAGGATGCGGATACGTCACTTCTTGCTTTCCTTGCCGCCGCTGTAAAAAAGGATTCACCATCTGGCCCACGATCGGCCCCGGCCGGATGATCGCAACCTGCACCACAATGTCGTAAAAGCGCTTCGGCCGCAGCCGCGGCAGGCACGACATTTGCGCCCGGCTCTCCACCTGAAACATGCCCACCGTGTCAGCTTGTTGCAAAGTCGAATACACCGCGGGATCGTCCGCCGGAAGATGCGCCAGATCGACCTCTTCGCGATAGTGCTCGCGAATCAACTCGATCGAATCCTTCAGCACGGCCATCATTCCGAGACCAAGCAAATCGACTTTGATGATGCCCATGTCGGCGCAATCTTCTTTATCCCACTGCACCACCACGCGCCCGGGCATGGACGCGGGTTCGAGCGGCACCACCGAATCGAGTTGTCCCTGGCAAATCACCATGCCGCCCGAGTGCTGGCCAAGATGGCGCGGCATATCCTGCACCGCAAGGCACAACTCGTAATATTTGCGCAGACGCGGATGATTCAGGTCGAGACCGGCATCGCGGAAGCGGCGGTCGAGCGCGTCATTTTCGTCGCGAAACTCCCAATTGGCCACGGCCGCAGAAATTTTGCCCAGCGTCTCCGGATCGAAGCCCAAAGCTTTGCCCATCTCGCGCGCTGCACTGCGATTGCGATAGGTGATCACGTTCGCCGTCATGGCCGCGCCGCGCTCGCCGTAACGCCGATAGACATGCTGAATCACTTTTTCGCGTTCGTCGCCGCTGGGCAGGTCGAGATCGATGTCAGGCCACTCACCGCGCTCCTCCGATAGAAAACGTTCGAAGAGAAGCTCCATGCTGATGGGGTCGACGGCCGTGATGCCCAGCGAATAACAAACGGCGCTGTTGGCGGCCGAACCGCGCCCCTGCACCAGAATGTCTTGCTCGCAGCAGAAGCGAACCAGATCCCACACGATCAGAAAATATCCGGCCAGTTTAAGTTTTTCGATCAGCGCCAGCTCGCGCTCAATCTGGCGCCGGGCGCGGTTTTGCACGTCATGCGCGGCGCGACCATAGCGCCGGCGAAATCCTTCCCACGAACGCTCCCGCAAAAACGAGTTCATGGTTTCGCCTTCGGGCACGGGATAGCGCGGAAATTCATAGCCCAAATCGTTCAACGTAAATTCGAGGCGCGATGAAAGTTCGAGCGTGTTGGTGATCGCTTCGGGTAGGTCGGCGAAGAGTTGCTGCATCTCCTGCGGCGATTTCAAATGGCGCTCGGAGTTGCGCGCCAGCAGACGCCCGGCCGTCGCCAAGGTGCGATGATTACGAATCGCCGTGAAGGCATCGCCGAGCTCGCGATCCTTCGCGGCGGCGTAACAGACCCCATTGGTCGCCAGCAGCGGAAGATTCAGCGAGCGCGCAATTTCGATGGCGGCGCGATTGCGATTTTCTTCCTCGCGATGAAAATGGCGCTGCAACTCCACATAAACATTGCCGCGGCCGAATAGCCCGACTAATTGATCGATTTGTTCCTGAGCCTCTTTGATACCCCCCTGCTGCAACGCGGCGGCCAGTGGGCCATTGCCACCGCCGGTAAGACAAATCAATCCAGAGGCGTGCTCTTCAATTTCTTCTTTCTGGACTGCGCCTTCGCCTTTCTTCGCGCGCAACTTCATTTTGGTAATCAGGCGGCATAGATTCTGATAGCCCGCGCGCGAGGAGACGAGAAGAGGAAGGCGGAACGCTTTTTCACCCTGAGCTTTTTCATCCTGAGCTTTTTCATTCCCAGATACTTTGTCATGCCGAGCAACGCGAGGAATCCCTATCCCCCGCGTGGCATGCCTCAGGATGACAGGAGTAGAGGATGAGCAGGAAACTTCCGCGCCGATGTGCGCCTTGATCTCAAGTTTTTTCGCGGCCAGGTGAAAGCGCGGCGCACCGTAAACGCCGTCGGTATCAAGCAAGGCCATAGCAGGCATCTTGAGCCGCGCACACATCCCCGCCAGATCCTCAGGCAAAGAAGAGCCTTCGAGGAAGCTAAAAGCAGAGCGGGCATGAAGCTCAATGTACATCAGTTCTCTGTTCCCAGTTCCCATTCTCAGTTAAGAGCCCGTAGCCCCAGCACCGTCAAGGTTCTAACTGAGAACTGAAAACCGAGAACTGCTCTTTCAGTCATACGTGCCTTCCACAAACCAGCCTCCGCCGAGCAGATCGTGTACCAGCCGGCAAAGAACTACGCCGTCTGCGCTTTGCAGAGCGATGTCCCATTCATCGCGGGCCCAGGCCTCGCGCTCCCACCAGTCGCCCGAACTGCGCCACGGACCGGCTTTCCAAAGCACGCTCCCCTGCACTTCTTTTTTCTTCGGACACAGCACGCGCGCCAGTTCCCCATTTTCCAAAGTTACATTGGCGCGTAGCGGCGGGCGGAACATGCGTAGAGCGGCAACCGCGGATTCTTCTTTCTCCGTATCAGATTTGTTTTTAGATTGGCTTTCCTGCGTGATGCCAGCCACAAAACGCTTCATACGAAAAGCTTCCGCGCGATGCGTATCCAGCAACTCCAGCGCGCCCACGCGGGCTTCGCCGACCCGTCGGGCAATGCGGGCCAGCGTCAGCTCCAGCTTTTCCGGCTCCGGCAGCGGAGGCAAAAATAATCCCCCTTGCGCCGACCGCGGCCGCGCCACTTCCGCCGCGAGATGAATCTTCACAATCGGCGCGCCCGGCGGATGCGCATTCAAATCCAATTGCAGCAGCTTGAGAAAAAGTTTGGCGTCGAGCATCGGCAGCGGAAGGCGCAGGTTGCGGCAGAATTTGTTTTGCCGGCTGGAAATAGAAGCGTCGTTGGTCGTTGGCCGTTGGTCGTTGGCAAAGGCGTCGGCCACCGGCAATGACTGCGCATGACCTAACGGCGAACGACGACTTTGCGTTTCGTCGCTCTCGCTGGGAATTCCAACAAAATCGGGCGGCTGACCCGCTCCCGCCAGATTCTGCAATTCCAGCATGAGCCGCAATTCCTGCGTATTCAGCGCCCGCGACGCCAAACGAGCGCAGATTTGCTCAAGCAGACGATTCAGCAAAAAAGCCAGAGGCTCCAACAGCACGATGGGATATTCCAACTCGACGGCTTCTTCAAATACCGCCGGTGCTTCCACCGGAACCAGCGTGCGCGAAGCCCCGCCCCGCGCGAGTTTCCGCAAGCGCAAGCCCTCCTGCCCCAGGCGCTCGCTCAAAGCGATTTCCGGCAACGCCGCCAGCGCCCGCAGATGCCGCACGCCCCAGCGATCCAGAGTTTCCAGCAGGCGCGCCGATTCTTTTTGCCGCTCGTCTTCTTTCTTCGTTCCTTCATTCGATTTATTTTCACCGGCAAACAAAACATCCACCGGCAAAGAGCCCAGAGCTTCGCTTTCTTTTCCGCATGGAATCACAGTCACGCCAGAAAATCCGCGAGCCGCGAGCACGGCGGCATCGGGATTCGAAGCAACAGCAATGTTCGCATCCAACCCAAGATCGGCGGCGCGGCGGAAAAGGTTCTGGGCAATTTCCGGCAGCGCACCCAAAAGAGATTCCATGCCGGCCAGATCGAGAATCGCGGTATCGGCCGCCGCATCTTCCACGCAGGGCGAAAAAGATTGCGCGCAATCGAGCAGCGCGGCGTGAGCCGCGCTCTCCTGCAGCGGAGAACGCGGGCACAGCGTCAACTCCGAACATAGCTCCGCCTGAGCCTTCGTCATACCGGCCATGATGCCGATGCGGCCCGCACTCTCATTCACGGCAAAAACTTTTTCCATCGGAGGCTTGCCTTCAAAGATGGCCACAGCCCGCGCCCGCAACTCCGGCTGCGCGCGCAGTACCGCGGCCACGGGAAAATTCGGCACGAAGATGCAGGCAAACATAAAGCAGTACCCAGTTGTCAGTGCCCAGTCGGTTTTTTTCTGGGTACTGGCAACTGGCTACTTTTTAGCCCGCCCAGGCAGTCTTGCTGGCGAACATGACCTCGGCAGAACGGGCCGGTTTGCGCTCTAGCCTCGAGCGCGCCACTTCCGCTGTGATTTCGATTTCGGTTAGCAATTGCGAGTGCGCAGGCGCTGGAAATTTAGAATCGCCAACCCGCTTGATCCGACTCCCTTGCGATTTCAGTTGTATTAATAAGGAGGAGCAACTTCCCGCGATAAACTGCCGCTCCAGCGCCAGCAGCACCGTGGAGGTATGTTCGACGGCGCGGCGAAAGCGAAACCAGGTGGTGAGCGGAATACGGCGCGCCATTTGCGGCGGCAGATCGGCAAGATCGAGAACGATCATTCCGAAGCCCCCGCTTTCCAGCAGCATATCGGTGGCGCTCAGAAGCTGCTCCACTTGTTTCCAAGGCTGATCGGCGCGTTGCCCATTTTTACGGGGTGAATTTTCACGCAGCGAATTTTCTCCGCAGCGCACCCACAGCAACCGCTCCAACGCCACGTCCGCAGCCGCGGCCGATTGCGCATCGAGAGCATCATTGGCATCCACAACGGCGCAGAATTCCCCGCGCCGCGTGGCCGCTGCCAAAGCCGCCAGCAGCAAGGTGGTGCGGCCCGACGAAGCGGGCCCGCAAATTTCCGTCAGGCAACCGCGCGGCCAGCCACCGGTCAGCGCATCGATCGCCGCCACGCCGCTTGAAACCATCTCCGGCGCAGGCCGCACCCCCAACTGCGAAGCCGGAGTAACTCCGGCCAGTTTTTTACCCGTAGAAAAGTCTCCAGGTAAAAATCGCTGCGGCGGGCGCGCCTCGTTAACGCCCGCCGTCCCGGAAGGCGGCGGGCAAACTTCGGCCGCTTCTTCGCCATCAAAAATAAAATGGCGGCCCAGGGCCGCCGAAGTGGAAACCACCGCGGAAGACATAGATTCCTCGTAAAATTTCAGGGAGCGCCAGGACTGGATAGCACTGGAGGCATTTTCGCTTTTTATTCGCCTTTGAGAATTCTGCTCCCCGCCGCGGAGATTGTCAAGCTAAAATCCGGCCCTGTCCGTTTTGCTCACGCCCGCGCTCGCCATGCGTCTAAGCCAAACAGCACGGCGGTCCGGCATGTTTTGACCCCGGTTGCCACCTGAACCGGCTGTTCGAATTCCACCCGAGAAAAAGAAGAGGAGTCTCCATGCGCAGAATTCGTTTATTGGTTTTGTTATCCGGCGTTTTGGCGCTGGCAAGCCTTGGCCACGCTCAAACCGCGACCGGCGAAACCCTAATGCTCGATCTGCCCCGGCAGAGCCAGCACGCGCTCATCACGCAACGCATCGGCATCACCGACATCACCATCAACTACCACCGGCCGCTGGCCAATGGCCGCCAGATTTGGGGCAAGGTTGTTCCCTATGGGCAAGTCTGGCGCGCCGGAGCCAACGAAAATACCACGATTACCTTCACCGACCCGGTCAGCGTCGAAGGCCAACCGCTCGACAAGGGAACCTACGGTCTCCACATGATCCCTGGGGAAAATCAATGGACGGTGATCTTCTCGAAAACCTCCGCCGCCTGGGGAAGCTTCAGCTACAAGCAGGACGAAGATGCCCTGCGCGTCACGGTGAAGCCGCAGACGGCCGAATTGCACGATGCGCTGGCCTACGACTTCGACGATCTCAAGCCCGATTCCACCGTGGTCACCATGCGCTGGGATAAAGTCGCGGTGCCCTTCAAGGTTGCGGTTAAAGTAAACGACGTCGTCACGGCCAGCCTCCACCGGCAGATCCGTGGGCTCAATCAATACTATTGGGAAGGCTGGGACGACGCCGCCAACTACCTCCTCACCAACAAAATCGAGCTGGACGAGGCGCTAAAAGACGAAAACCAATCCATCCAGGCGGAAGAGCGCTTCGACAATCTGCTCAACAAATCGAGGATCCTCGAAGCCATGGACCGCAAAGACGAGGCCACGGCCGCGCGCAACCAGGCGCTGGAGAAGGGCAGCGCCCTGCAGCTTTATTTCTACGGCCGTCAGTTACAGCGAGACAAGAAGCAGGAAGAAGCCTTCGCGCTTTATCGCTCGAACGCGAAGAAGTTCCCCGACTATTGGACCACGCACGTCGGTCTGGCCCGGGTTTACAGCGGCGAAGGTGAGTTTGACAAAGCGGTGAAGGAAATGCAGGCCGCTCTCTCGGGCGTGCCGGACGACGCCAACCGCTCGAACTTGCAAAACTACATCAAACGGTTGCAGTCAAAGGACGATATCAATCGGTAAGAGCACTCGCCAGTTGCCAGTCACCAGTTGCCAGTTCTTGGCGCCCTTCGTTTTTTATGGCAAATGGCAACTGACGGCTGGCAACTGCTTTCGATTCCTATCCCGTGTTATGCAGCCCAGCGGCAATGCCATTAATAGTCGCGCCGAGAGGATATTCCAGTTCCGCCTGCTCCTGCCCAAGCTGCTTGCGCCGCAGCAGCTCGACCTGGATCAGGCTCATGGGATCCACATAAGGATTGCGAAGATCAATCGAGCGCGCCAGCACGCGATTGCGCGCCAGCAACTCGCGTTGCCCGGTGATACTCAGAATCATCTGTCGCGATCGCAGAAACTCTTCTTCCAACATCGCGAAGACGCGTGCGCGTAACGCCGTGTTCTTTACTAGCCCGGAATAAAGCCGGGCGATGTGCAGGTCGGCTTTCGCCATGCCCAGTTCCACGTTGCGCACCATCTCGGCGAACACGGCAAAGAGTTTCGCCATTTCGCGCAGCAACCGCTCATGACTGCGCCCTTTCGCGGCGAAATGTTTTAGGCCAAAGCCTACGCCGTACCACGCCGGCACGGCGAAGCGGCTCTGCATCCAGCCAAAGACCCATGGAATCGCGCGTAGATCTTCCAAGCGCCGGCCACGGGTGCGGCGCGAAGGCCGCGAGCCGATGCGCGCCGCATCGAGCTCATGCACCGGCGTGGCCTGCTCAAAATATTCCAGCACATCGCCATTCTCGGCGATATCGCGGCGATAGGCGAGGAAAGCTGCGCCGGACATTTCCTCCATCGCCTCTTCCCACAACTTTTGATCCTTATTCGCAGAGCTCGGATTCTTCGAGCGCAGGCGAATGATCGCTTCCAGGCTGGCCGCAATCATCAGCTCCAGATTCCACTCCGCCAACACGGCGTCGGCATACTTCCAGTTGAGCACTTCTCCCTGCTCGGTGATGCGGATGCGGCCGGAAAAACATCCCTCGGGCTGCGCCAGAATGGCCGCATGCGTCGGGCCGCCTCCGCGCCCCACCGTGCCGCCCCGGCCATGGAAGAGCCGCAGCTTCACGCCGCACTCCGCCGCCACCCGATGCAAGTCGCGGTGTGCTTTGTACAATTCCCAGGTGCTGGTCAACATTCCTCCATCTTTATTTGAGTCGGAGTAGCCCAGCATCACCTCCTGCCAGCGTCCCCAGGAATCGAGCAGGGGCCGATATTCCGGATGCTGCCACAGCCGCCGCATTACTCCGCCTGCGGCTCGCAGCGATTCGATCGACTCAAACAGCGGCACCGGCATCAGGCCCGGGTCGCGCGTGGAGTCGTTCACGAACCGAACATCGTCTCGCAGGCCCTCGCCGGAGCCGGCCACATTCACGCCGCAGGCCTTGGCCAGCCTCACCACATTCAGCACATCGTCTTCGCGTTCGGCACCGCTAATCACATATTGCCGGATCGACTCGGCGGGGTAAATCTGCTTCAGTTGCCGGACGGCGCGGAAGGTCTCGATCAACTCCCGCGTCTGCGGAGAAGCGTCGCCGCCAGCATGCATCGCCGCCGGCGCAGCCACGGCGGGCGCGCTGTTTCGCAGTTCGCTCTTTCGCAGCTTGGCCTTGCTCGATTCTGAATTTCTGCCCTCGGCATTCACCAGCTTATTGAGCCCGCTCTGATTCACTTCGATGTTTCTGTCGGCAAGCTCGTGCAGAACCTCGGCGTGCACGCGCGCATGCTGGCGGATATCGAGCGTCTGCAGGTGAAATCCGAAAGTTCGAAGTTGCCGCAAGAGCGGATCGACAAAAGCTTCCGCCAGCCGCTGCCCGCGATTCGCCAGCAGGCTCGACCGCAGCATCGTCAGATCGTTTTCAAACTCGCCCGCATCCTTGTATGCATCCTGAACCCGCGGGCCCTCGCGGCTGCGCGTCAAGCGGTAACCCACGTAAGAAAGAAAACGCCGGTAGTGCTCCAGTGTGTTGCCCGGTCCCCAGAGCATAGTGGCATCCGCCATCGAGCCTTTGTATTGCGCCAACCGAGTGAGCAATTCCGCCGACGCGCCCACCTGCCGCGACGACGAACTCAGGCAGTCGCTCAGGAACTCCACGTTACGGATGTACTCGCGAAGAATTAAACTTCGCGCCTGCTTCAGCGCATCCTGCACGCACTCGGGCTTCACCAGCGGATTGCCGTCGCGATCGCCTCCAATCCAGGAACCGAAACTTAGCACATTCGGCAGCGCCTCGGGAACCTTGCCATACACTTCGCCAATCGACTCCGCCACTTCGGCGTAAAGGCGAGGCAGAGTTTCAAACAGCGACAGCCGGAAGTAGCGCAGACCCATGCGAATCTCGTCGCTCACGGTGGGCTTGCTCTGCCGCACTTCGTCGCTTTGCCACAGCGAAACAATTTCCGCGTGAATCATCTGTTCGCAGCGCAGCGCCTCACCCACGGTGAGAGGTAGGCGATCCAGGCGCTCCAGTTGTTCGGCGATGCGCCGCCGCTTCAGCAACACCGTCTGCCGCGCCACTTCGGTGGGATGCGCCGTGAATACCGGAGTTACATTCACGCGCCGCAGCGCCGCCAGCGTCGCGTCGGCCGAGATGCCAGCTTCTTTCACGCGCAGTAAAGTTCCGTGGAACGATCCCGGCAAGGGCGCGCGTTGCCGGTTCAACTGCCCGGCGCGGCGGCGGCGTTTGCGATGATTGGTCTCCGCCAGATTGGCCAACTCAAAATAAATCGCGAACGCTTTGGTCACCTGATACGCGCGAGTCAGATCCATCTCTGAAATCATGGCCTGAGCTTTAGCCATGAGCTTGCCGCGAGCCGCCGCAGCCGGACTATGCCCCACCCGCTCGCGATGCCGGATCATAAGCCGCCTCAGTTCTTCCACCCTATCGAACAAATCCTGTCCCACCTGTTCCACCAACACGCGGCCAAGCAACGCCCCCAGCGAGCGCACGTCCCGCCGCAGCGCATGCTCCTTGGCGGAATCATCCGTCGGCGCCGTCAGTTCGTAGAGACGGTCCTTCTGCTCGTCGGCTTTCCATAGTGGCTTGTGCCGGGACATTTTGGGGATACGACAGGATAAATCAAGAACCGGTTGTCAGCTCAGTTCTCAGTTCTCGGTTCTCGGTTCTCAGAACCTATCTCATCAATCGGATCGGGTAGGGCACGGCTTCCAGCCGTGCCGCCTAGGACCACCAAAGACGCGGGCTTCAGCCCCTGAGGAATTCGGCACTTTACTGCCTCAGTTCAACGTGAGATGGCTCCTACATTCTCAGTAAGCGGAAATTCTTGGGCAAGCCTTGGTCAAGCATTATGCCGCGGATTCTATCGAGGCGATCAGGCCATGGAGAACTCTCCCTAACTCCGAGGCTTGATCGAGACGAGGCTGGGTTTGATTCGGAGTTAGATCATCGAGGTTTTGAGCGAGTCATGAGCTGGGTCTCAATTTTCGATCAGCGAACCGCGCGCCTGACTCAAAAAGTGGTGAAACTCCTTGGGCGAAAACCGGCTCTGCCCTTCTGCGATATTGCTCGGCACCGAAACCGCGGCCCGACGCAATTGGTTGGTCAAGCCATAAAGTTCATCGCGCGGAAATGCGCGGGTAACTCGCCAGATCTCCGTAAGAGGTCCATCGCTTTACGCCCAGCGATCAAGTCTCGAAAAGAATCGCCCAGGTCAAGCCTCAGGATGCATTTTCGCGGCAAAATCCTCATGCAGGCTGTGACGTCTGAACATGAATCCTGGGCCAGCAGTTCCGCATCCCCGAACTGAGAACTGGTTCCCTACTTTGGCAGCTCAAAGCGGTACCCGATACCGCGCAAGGTCTTGAGATACCGCGGATGCCGCGGATCGGCTTCTATCTTCTCGCGCAGTCGCCTCACATAAACGTCAATCGAGCGCGGCGTTACGAAAGGAGTCTCCTTCCACACCGCGTCCAGCAATTGATCGCGGGTGAGCACGCGCCCGCAATGACTCGCCAAATATTCGAGCAGGCGGAACTCGCGCACCGTGGTCAGCACCAGTCGGCCCGCCACTTGCACCATCATCGACGAAGCGTCGATCTCCAATTCGCCCAGGCGCAGCACCTCCGGCACCGCTGCCGGTTGGCGTAAGCCGCGCAGCACGCTGCGCACCCGCGCCACCAGTTCGCGCGGGCTGAACGGTTTCGTAATGTAGTCGTCGCCGCCGAGTTCAAGGCCCTTGACGCGATCGGCCTCTGCAGTCTTCGCGGTCAAAAAAATGATGGGTGTCGAAGAAAGAATCGGAGTCTGCCGAATCTGCCGGCACAAATCAAACCCGTCGGCCCCAGGCAGCATCACGTCGAGAAGAAAAAGCGCGGGCATTTCGCGCAGCGCCTCCGAGATCACCGATGCGCCGTTGACAAAGCTTTGCACGTCAAATCCAGCGGCCTGCAAGTTATGCGAGATCAGCCGCGCAATATCTTCCTCGTCTTCGACCACGAAGACCAGCGTTCGAGACACGGCGGGCACTCCCGCATCGCCGCGCGGTTCGTAAGCTCCGAGGGGAAAGTGCATCGTAGGTTGCGGCGGCATGGCCCAAAGCCTCAGCCGCCGGACTCTGCCTTGAATCTATGGTGGGAATGTTGCGTGAATGTTTCCCGCGTGTTAACTAATGATGAATTTCAGAAAGCTCCTTCGCCGGCGCAACGTAGCGCGAGTTCGTGAGGACCGAGATCCTATGCCGAGGCTGCAGCCATCCCTTCTGTACGCTTAGAAAGCTGTCGACACTCTGGGTCAACTGAGAGTCGACCTCATCGGCAATCAGCATGATGTGCGGCAGGACCAAACTGAAATCCACCGTAGCCGGGCTGTCGGGAGACTAAGTGGAAGGCGGAGGCAGCGCGGCGGATCCTCAAATCGCCGTTTTACTCCTCGTGGCACGCCCAACTTAGGAAGCGTTCCGAACTAGCGATGAATCGTCTGCGCTTCCAAATCTCAATAAGAACCCTCATGCCCAGTCTCCACGATGGATTTTCACAGCAAAATCCCCATGCAGGCTGTGACATCGAACATCCGGAATGGTGATTCATACAACCGAGAACTGCATCGCACCGAACTCAGAACTCAGAACCGCCGCCTCTCTACGCTTCTGTTCTCTTCTTGGGCAAGTGCCGCAGGCTGCGGCCTTCAATCAGGCTATAAAGATCCTCGGCGAGATTCGTGGTGTGGTCGCCGGCGCGCTCCAGCGCCTGCGCCATCAGCAGCACCTCAAAACTCGAAGGGCTGCTCTGGGCGGCATGTTCGGTCAGATGCTTCTGAAACATTGCATGACAAACGCGGTCGATATCCTTATCCATTTGCAAAACCTTGCGAGCGCACTCCAGATCGAGATCGACGAATCCGCGGTACACCAAATCGAGCATCTCCCGCAGAATCGACGACATCTCCACCAGTTGCCGCACATCGGAAGCCGGGATCTTCTCACTGCGCGCCTGCACTCGCATCGCCATGCTCATCACCAGATCGCCGATGCGCTCGAGATCGGTGGTGCACTTCAAGCTGGTCAACAGTTGCCGCGCCCGCGCCTCATTCACCCGCGTAATCGCCGCGGGCAGCCGCTCGTCAATGTGGCGCTCGATCACGTCGAGCTCTTTCTCGCAATCTTTGATGGCAAGAAAAGCCATGCGCGAGGACTGCGTCAGCAGATCGCGCACGTTGAAAGCGGCGTCCCGCGCAATCAGAAACGCCCGCAGCGCGGTGCGCGTGAGGTCATCCAGCGACGCGGCTCCTTTGCCCGCCAGCTTCTTGCCGGCCTCCTGCGGCTGCGCAGGCTCGGCCACAACTTTTTCGCGGATGTCAGGATCTTCGGCGGCCGTGCGGGTTGAAGCGGATTTGCGCGCCATAGGGTGAGGCTATCAGGCGCAAGTTTAACTACGCAATGTGAACGGAAGGTTAAAACTTGCGGCTCTGGTCGCGAGACTCGACGGTTGCATTCGGAGCTTCGGCTCTGTCACGAAGTCGCGGCATGGAAAGCTCGGCACGGCAGTGCTGGGACGCGACCGCAAGAATAACCCGAGTCCGCTTCAGCGGACGCCACCCGCCGGGCGCAAGTCAGGCCTTGACTCCCTTAGGTCGAATGTCCACGAGCCGAGAGCTTATTCGCCGTTGCCAAAACAAGATAAACTGAGCCGAGCGGATGGAACTCCTAGAACATCTGCGCCGTCAATTTGCCTACGATGCCTGGGCCAACCGCGAAGTCCTCGCGGCCTTGACGAAAAGCCCTGCGCCCACGCGCCCTTTGGAATTGCTCGCGCACATCCTCTCCGCCGAGCAACTCTGGCTCGAACGCATTCTCCAGCAACCGCAGAGCCTTCCCGTTTGGCCCGTCATCAGCATCGCTCAAGGTGCGATGCAGATCGACGAACTCTCCGGATCGTGGCAGAAATTCGTAGACCGACTATCGTCCGCTAGCCTCTCGGAAAAAGTCACTTACAAAAATAGCAAGGGCGAACCGTGGACCAGCACGGTCGAAGATATTCTGACCCACGTCTTGCTGCATTCCGCCTACCATCGCGGCCAGATTGCCAGCCAGCTTCGCTCCGCCGGCGAAACCCCCGCCTACACCGACTTCATTCACGCCGTGCGCCAGGGACTGATTGAAGAACCCACGATCTCGACCGCGAAAGCCCGGCCCCCGAATCTGGAGTAATATTTCAGCGATGAAACCACGATGCTTTCTGAGCCTTGCGGCAGCCCTGTTGCTTTGCGCGGCTTCCGCTCTCGCCGGCGACGAACCCGAGTTCCCCTCCATGCCCGCCGCAGTTTCCAGCAATGCGACTGCCAGCCTCAAAGGCGGCTTCGATCTTTTCTCCTTGATGGGCGTCGGCCCCAAGAAAACCTGGGACGACGTCACCAACAAGGTCTACGTCATGCATCTCACGCACTCGGCCAAATGGCATCCCGGCCAACCCGTCCCCGGAGTAGCCGGCCGCTTAGGCGCATCCGCCGCCGGCGCAAAGAACCAAGTCGTGCTCATGGGAGGATACGTCGTCGATGCCCAGGGCACAGAGATCACGATTCCCGACGTGAACGTTTATATCGAAGAGCGCCGCTGGTATCGCGGCAAAGACATCCCGGTCGCCGTGGATCGCGCGGTCGTCGGCGTGATTCGCGACCGCTTCGTCTATCTCATCGGCGGCCACGCCAAAGACGGCCCGGTGAATAGCGTTCAGGTCTACGACGTAGAAAAAGATTCTTGGAGCCAGGCCACTCCCTTCCCCGGCACTCCCGTATTCGGAGCCGCAGGCGGCCTGGCCGACAACATGATCGTCATCGCGGACGGCGCCAAGTCCGGCCCAGCAGACGGTCCGCGCTACATCGCCTCCGACGAATGCTGGCTGGGAAAAATCGATCACAAAGATCCCAACAAGATCGAATGGACCAAACTGCCCGCCCACCCCGGCACCACGCGCTTCGGCATCGCCGGCGGCGGCTCCAACAAGGAACACCGCATCTTCTTCTTTGGCGGCACCACGACCCCCCACGACTACAAAGGGGTCTCCTACGACGGCCAGCCCGCTGAGGTTTCCACGATCACGTTCGCCTACGATCTCCATCACAACAGGTGGGAGAGCATCTCCGACACCACCTCCGAAGGCCGGCTCGACGGCAGCGGCATCGTAGAAACCCCGTTAGGCCCGGTGGTGCTAGGCGGCATGGCCACCAATCGCGCCGTAACTTCGAAAGTGACGCTGCTGCCGAAAAAGCAATGATCGAAAAAACAACGAGCGAACAAATCAGGAGCGAACAAATAATGCCTCGTATCAGGGTATGCCTTCAGGCATACCGTTAGAACTGCACTCTCAATCACGCTTTCAGGCGCTGCAATTCGCTTTCGTATCCCATGGAATTAGAAACCACAGCCTCATCCGCCCTGCCGCACACTCTCTGGGCATCCCTAGTCGAAGCCGTCCGCGGCTCTCACCAGGACTTCACCGCCGGCAGCCTCAACCGCGCCATCCTCCTGCTAGCCGTCCCCATGGTGCTGGAGATGTGCCTGGAGTCCCTCTTCGGCGTAGTCGACGTCTTCTGGGTCTCGCGCCTCGGCGCAAACGCCGTAGCCACGGTCGGCCTCACCGAGTCCATGCTCGGCCTTGTCTTCTCCGTCGCCATGGGCTTGAGCCTCTCGACCACGGCCATGGTAGCGCGCCGCATCGGAGAAAAAGATCCCGAAGGCGCAGCCATCGCAGCCGTGCAGGCCATCGCCCTAGGACTACTCGTTTCGCTGACCATCGGCGTACCCTGCTTTCTCTTGGCGCCCAACCTACTAAGCCTCATGGGAGCGTCGCCCGAAATCGTCGCCATCGGTAGCAACTACACCAGAATCTGCCTTGGCGGAAGTTTCGCCGTGCTCCTGCTCTTTCTCAACAACGCTATCTTCCGCGGAGCCGGCGACGCCGCCATCGCCATGCGCCTGCTCTGGGTTTCGAACATCATCAATCTAGTGCTCGACCCCTGCCTCATTTTCGGCTGGGGACCGTTCCCGCGCCTAGGCGTGACCGGCGCGGCCTTAGCCACGCTAATCGGCCGCAGCATCGGAGTTCTCTACCAGTTCTATCGCCTGATGCGCGGCACCGAGCGCCTGCGCATCCTCAGCCGCCAAGTCCGTCTGAACTTCGACGTGCTGCTGCGCCTGATCCGCGTCTCGCTGACCGGCATCCTGCAATTCATCATTGGCCACACCAGTTGGATCGGCCTGGTCCGCATCGTAAGCTTCTTCGGCGCGGCCGCTCTAGCCGGCTATACGATCGCAATTCGCATCGTGATCTTCGTGATCCTGCCGTCGTGGGGTATGAGCAACGCCGCCGCAACCCTGGTGGGCCAAAATCTAGGCGCCGGGCACCCCGAACGCGCCGAAAAGGCCGTCTGGCGCACCGGTCTCTACAACGTAATTTTCCTGGGTTGCGTAGGCCTGATCTTCATCTTCTTCGCTGACCCTATAGTCCGCCTCTTCACCCAAGACCCCACGATAATGCCCCTGGCAGCGGCCGGCCTGCGCATCATCAGCTACGGCAACCTCGGCTACGCCTACTTCATGGTAATGATCCAGGCCTTCAACGGAGCCGGCGACACCATCACTCCCACCATAGTAAATTTCTTCGGCTTCTGGATCCTGGAAATCCCACTCGCCTACTGCCTAGCCATACTGCTGCACCTCCGTTCCAACGGAGTCTTCTTCGCCATCGCCATCTCCGAAAGCGCCATGGCCGCCGCCGGAGCGATTCTGTTTAAGCAAGGGAAGTGGAAGAAGCAAAAAATCTAAGCCCCCACCTAGCTAAGCTAGGACCTCAGCCGGACTTTGGCAATGAAATGGGGTGCCCCACTTCTCGCATCTTTTGCGAGACGTGGGCTTCGGGAAGCGGCCCTCGCCTCAATGATTGTCGTTCCGACCGGAGCCGGAACGAAAGCGACGGCGGGGGGAGAAACCTGCTGTTCGCGGAACCTCGTCCAGGCTTTTGTTTCGCGACCTTTGCGAACCTTCGCACGCTTCGCGGTTGGCAGCATTTGCGCCCGAGATTAGGACCGCACCAGACTTTGGGTGGCGCAGCACTTCGCGGACGGCACCCGCCGAGGAATCAAGGGCCGAAGCCGGCAACCTTTGCGGCGAAATCGAACTGGGAACTGGAAACTGAGAACTGGCTACCGCGCCCGCGCCAGCACCAGCGTGATGTCGTCCGGTTGCTCCTGGTCGCCGATCCAATCATCAACGGCCAGCGTCACCGCCTGGCTGATTTGCGTCAGAGGCAGCCGCCGGTTTTCGCGGACCAGATCGATCAGCCGGCCTTCGCCGAATTCGCCGAATTCGTTTTCCGGCTCGGTGACTCCGTCGCTGTAGGCTACGAAGATTTCTCCAGGATGCATTTCGACGTCAGCCTCTTCGTACAGCATGTTGTCGAAGAGGCCGACGACCGTGCCTCCAACTTCCAGTTTCCGCACCGCGCCGTCGCTGCCAATCAGAATCGGCGGCAGGGCCGCCGTTGCTGTAGGTGAGCCGATGCGAGCGTCCATCGTAAATAGCCAGAAAGAGCGTGGCATACTTTTCCGGTGGGGTGCTTTCATAGAGTTGATGATTGAGCAAGCCCAGCAGCGCTCCGGGAGAGATCTCAATCCCCTCGGGCCACGCCGCCATCGCCCGGCTCGCGCCCGCCACCGCGCCCACGGCCACCGGCTCTCGCATCTGCGGCAGACTCTCCACACTGTAGGCGCGCACCGCCGAGTGGATCGTCGCCATGAGCAGCGCCGCCGAGATTCCCTTGCCGCTGATATCGCCAACCGCAAGAATCAGCTTGTGCGAGCTTGCGGTCAGAAAGTCGTAATAGTCGCCGCTCACGGTGCGCGCCGGCCGGCAGAAGCCATGCACCTCCAGCGACTCAAGATCCGTAACCTGTCGCGGAAACAATTGCGCCTGCACCTCCTGCGCGATGGCGAGTTCGCCCTCCAGCCGCTGCCTCTCTTTTTGATCGAGAATCAGCCTCTCGATCGACTCAGTCATCGAGTTGAACGACAACGAGAGTTGTGCCAACTGATCGCTCGACCGCACCGGAATGCGATGGCTGAAGTCGCCGCGATCGATATGCTTGGTAGCGTCATCGAGCTGCGCCACGGCTCGCGTCACGGTTCGAGTCATGCGCGTACCGATGATCAGGGCAACGAGTTCAATGATGGCGAAGAAGATGAGAATCCCCAGCAGGATGTATTCAATCCCCTGGGCGATATCTCCCAGCGAGGCGAACAGGTGGGCGTAGAGCACCGAAGGCCGGGTGCGCACGCTCACCAGGGCGCCTGCACGCGTCCCCACGCCAGTGGTCCAGTCGACCACGGGCAGGGGAGTGCCGAAAGTGATTTCGCGATCCATCGTGCCCGTAGGAGTGGAGAGTGAACCCACGGTAAAGATCGGACCGAAAGTCTGTTTTTTACGTTCCGTCGCGGTACTCGTCGGTGCTTTGCCGGCGCCGCTTCCACCCTCAATTTTTTCGGGCTCACTGAAGATACGGGTTTGAAAGACCTTGCCTTTGGCGGCGCGCTGCTGCGGGTCATCCGGCTGCGAGTCGCCGACCGCATTGCCAGCGGGCAAGAGGCTGATTTCTCCCAGGTTCTCCGCGATGACGGCCACCAGGCTTTTGTCCAGCGGCTCGCTGGTGACGACGGTCAGGTTTTCCTTTCCCACAGGAAACATCGAGACCACGCGCAGATAGAGTTCATCTTTATCGCGCACGATCTCTTTAAAAGGAAGCCCTTCGCGGACCGCCTTGGCGTACTTGTTATCGTCTTGGTTGAAAAAGTCAGGGAAGGCAAGCGTCTCCGCATCCTGCGCTTCGCTGGCAAGGGTCAAGGCCCTGGTGCCATGCCAGGCGCAGACCCGGCGCCGCCCCCAGGCGCGATCACGTTTTCTCAATCCGTTCAAAGATTCCGCCTTGGGAGCTTCGCCCTTCTCGATGCGCGCGGCCAATTCGTTGCTCACCGCGGCATTCACCGCCTGCAGGCTTCGCAGTTGGCCATTGATCTCAGAAGTAACCACGAAGCTGGCGAACTGCCCGGCGAAGAGATAGATCGTGATGGAAGCCATCGCAATCAGCAAAACGGCGGGAATTACTCCGATGAATACATAAGTGACGATCAGCCGGTTGCGCAGCCGCCACAGGATTCTGCGCCTCAGGAAACGGAAAGCGACAATGCAACCCAGCAGGGCGGCGTCGAAGAGCAGAAACTTGACCCAGCCTTCAAGACTCTCACTAGCCGCCGGCGCGATCATCTTCAGCAGCAGTTCAAGGACGAAAAGTCCAATGGCCAGGCCGAGCGAGTAGCAGGCTCCGCGCGCAACCCAGCCTTGCGGCCACAACTCCGCCGCTGTAAGCCTTGCACGAAAATGGGCGTAAAACTCTCGCATGATGTCGGCTGACGGTAAGCCCCAAAGCATCCTTTAGCGCGCGGCTCGCGGTCCGCCAAGCTTTCTGACTGCTGACCAGCGATTGCTCACTCAGATCTCCGGGTACAGATCGAAGAACGCTTCCAAACTCGTGCGCAGCTGTTTTTCGATCTCTTCTTTACTGCCTTCGAGCACGTGCATGGTCACGTGAGCCTCGCGTCCATTGGCCAACTTCACCGGGGCCTGGCCCACTTCGAGCACGTCCTCGGAAGGCAGCAGCCGCATGCCATACACTAACGTAAGATTCGCCATGTATGGATTCTAATCGCCCTTTTCGCCAGGACGAAAGCTTTACTCGCGCAGGCCGCGCAGGCAGAGGTTGAAGCTCCCCTGCTGGTATCCTCCCTGAGCCAGCTGGGTTTCAGGCGGAGCGAAGGATCTCTTGGCTCAAGCTTCTCGGCGCACGGGAAATCCCTCACCCGGCTGAACTGCGCCGGGTTTCGGGATGACGGCCCATCCAAGGGAGGACAGAATCGAACCGAACCACTCCCCGCCGATAGACGGATTCAAGTTTCCGCCGGCAATCATTTAGAATTCCGAAACAATGTTCAAACTCACCGTCACCCTGGCTTTCATTCTGAGCGGCATTTTTGCCGCAGCCCAGCAAGCCCCCGAGCCGCCTCCGAATCAGCCGCAGGTCAGAGTCAACATGTTAAACGTATGCACGCCTTCCGCGCAGGAACAGAAGGAAATCGCTGCGGCTCTGGCGCGCATTCCCAAGCAGCCGTTGTTTAGCCCAGACTTTGAGGTCTCCCATGGCCGCGCCACGCTAAGCGACGCTCCGAACTTTCTTAAGCCGGGACAGAGCACGCAAATGTCGGACGACGATTCCATCGCCCGCTACGTCCGCATCCGCCACGAGTTTTCGGTGCAGGCTTTGTTCGCCACCGTGCAGTATTCGTTTAGCGACGATGGACACAGCATGGTCGAGACTCTGGTATTGCACGTGCGCGATCCGAAAGATTTGATTCAAGTCTCGATGGAAGACAGTGCGTCGTCAATCGGCAGCGCGGAAGCAATGCTGGCGACCAACACTCCCGTGAACCGCATTCGCCTCGAGCGCTTCGGCAAATCGTCGGTGGCGCTGGCCCGCTGCGCCGCATCCGACAACGCGCCCGCGACAGATCAGGCGGCCTACGAGCCGCTGTTCCACAGCGCCTCCGAAGTCCTGGCAAATTATCGCGGCCTGTTGAATGTTCGTCATCTGGTCCCAGCAGAGTTGGCGCAGATACCCAGCGCGGGGCAAAAGACGACCGTGAAGCCGAAATCCAACCAAGAAGAAAAGAGGTGATCTATCTCTGAGTCCACCGTGGTTATGGGTTAAGGTTTTGAGCTGAAGGCAAGCGGCTGCATCGAAATCCGAATTCCGCAATCTAACGGTTACAAATCATGAGCGAAACTCGCAACGTAGTCATCATCGGTTCGGGCTGCTCCGGCCACACTGCGGCTCTCTACACGGCGCGCGCCAATCTGAAGCCGCTGGTGGTCGAAGGCCACGAGCCCGGCGGCCAACTTGCGCTGACCACGCTGGTAGAAAACTTTCCCGGCTTCCCCGAGGGCATCATGGGGCCACAACTGGTGGAGAACATGCGCAAGCAAGCGGAGCGCTTCGGCGCCGAATACCGTATGGCGCACCTGACGAGCGTCGACCTCAGCCAGCGCCCGTTCCTGCTGCATCTCGGACGGCATCAGGTGCACACCGAGACTTTAATTATCGCCAGCGGCGCCTCCGCGCGCTGGCTGGGGCTTCCGAACGAGCAGAGACTGATCGGCCACGGTGTTTCATCCTGCGCGACCTGCGACGGCTTCTTTTTTTCTGGAAAAGAGATCGTGGTGGTTGGTGGCGGCGACTCCGCGATGGAAGAAGCCATCTTCCTCACTCGCTTCGCCACCAAGGTCACGCTCATTCACCGCCGCGACAGCTTTCGGGCCTCGAAGATCATGCTCGACCGCGCGCAACATAACGACAAGATCAAATTCCTCACCAACACTGTCGTCGAAGACGTTTACGACCCCGTCAAGCAGGAAGTCACGGGCCTGAAACTGCGAAATTTGAAGACCGGCGAGGTCTCGGACTTCCCCACCAGCGCGCTGTTTCTCGGCATCGGCCACGACCCCAACGCCAAAATGTTCGACGGCCAGCTCGATACCGATGCCGATGGCTACCTCAAGACCCACAACTACGTGCACACCCGCGTGCACGGCGTCTACGCCTGCGGCGATGTACAGGACCGCCGCTACCGCCAGGCCATTACCGCCGCTGGAAGCGGCTGCATGGCGGCCATCGAGGTCGAGAAATTTCTGGAGGAGCATGGCGACTGAAAACGCCCGCCTCCCCAGGCAACGCACGAATCACTCCCGCCCGTGTTCCAGTGTCGACAGCGTTTGACGAACGCGCCGGTAATCAGGCGTTCGATCTTCGGCGTCCAAGGCGATAGAGGGGTCGGCGTAGCCTGATGGTGGAGGTGTGGGTTTATGATCGCTCGCTTCGTCTGCCTTTTCGTTTTCTGCGGCAGTCTCTTTGCCCAGCAATCTTCCCAAACCTCACTCACCCCTCTATCACCAGGATTTCGCGGTGGTGCGGCAAGAGGTTGCTCTGGATCTGAAGTCCGGCGAAAAGGCCGGGTGCGCTTCTACCGCCGCAACGACGATGGCCAGATCGACTTCACCGGCGAAAACATCATCGATCACACGGCCCGCGACGAAACCGTGCGCATCTACCCCGGCAACGCCTTCGATCTGACCGGTGAACGGCGGCGCACCAATTACATCGTGGAGATCGGCAAGAGCACGGCTACCGAATCCTTTGAGATTAAAGTTCGCCACCACAAGAAAGAGCCGGTCGAGGTCCGCGTGGTCGAACATCTCTATCGTGCCCTGACGTGGGAGGTTGCCTCTAGTAGCTCGGCCGATTATAAGAAAACCGACAGCCAAACCATTGAGTTTCCCGTGACCGTCGCACCCGACGGGGAAAAAACCATCACGCGAGACCGCGCGCTACCCTTGGTGAAGGGAGACCGCCAGGCGGAAGCCAACGCCATTCTGCGGACGCCTTCGGATGTGATACAACCTTCTGTGATCTTTCCCTACCTATCCGCTATGGTTCGCGACCTGCTCGGTGCGGCATGTTGAGGGCGTTCTTCGTCGGTCTCTCCGAAAACGCCGCTTTAAGAAGATTCGCCGAGCGCTCGTCGCTGGGGCAGCGCGTCTCGCACCGCTTCGTAGCCGGCACTGAGATCGCCGACGCCGTCCACTCCACCCAGGCCGTCAACCGCGCCGGCATGAGCGTGACCATCGACAACCTCGGAGAAAATGTCACCAATCCCGACGAAGCCCGCCACAGCGCGCAGCTCTATCATCAGATTCTCGACGCCATCGTCGCCCATCAACTCAACGCCAACATTAGCCTCAAGCTGACCCACATGGGACTCGATGTCGATGAACAACTCGCACGCGACATCGTCAGCGGTTTGGTCGCGAAGGCTGCCGCAATGAATCCTCCCGGCTTTGTCCGCGTCGACATGGAGGGATCGCCCTACACGCAGCGGACTCTCGATTTTGTCCACGAACTTCACCGCATGCCCGGCAACGCAAACTGCGTGGGCACCGTGATTCAGTCTTATTTAAAGCGCTCGGAGAACGACGTAGAAAAACTTCTCGCCGAACGCATCCGCATTCGCCTGTGCAAGGGCGCGTACAAAGAATCCGCCGACATTGCCTTCGCCGCCAAATCCGACGTCGACGCCAATTACGTCAAGCTGATGAAGATCCTGATGAAAAGCGGCATCTACCACGGCCTGGCGACTCACGATGAAAATATCATTCGCCAAGCCCAGGCGTTCGCGACAAGCGAAAACATTTCCCACGACTCGTTTGAATTCCAGATGCTCTACGGCATCCGCCGCGACCTGCAACGCAAGCTGGCGCGCAAGGGATGGCGAGTCCGCGTTTATATTCCCTTCGGCAGCGAGTGGTATCCCTACTTTATGCGGCGCTTGGGCGAACGTCCGGCGAACGTGCTGTTCATTGCGCGCAACCTGCTGCGGTCCTAGCACGCGCCCACATGCGGAGCCCGAGCCTTTCCTCTCTAACGGACCAAGAAGTTGCGCAGGATACACTTTTCGGCTAAATCGGGTAAGATGCTTACGCCCTCCCCGGCAGATCGGTTCGCGCCATGGAGAATCCCGCTTCACCCAGAAAACTAGCCGGCCGTTACGAAGTCCGCCAGGTGCTTGGCCAGGGCGGCATGGGCCTGGTGTACCGCGCCTACGATACCGTGGTGCGCCGCGAAGTCGCGGTTAAAACTATCCTCGACATTCCCGATCCCGCCTCGCTCCAACTTTTCTACAAAGAGTGCGACGTACTGGCCTCGATGAGCCACCCTAACATCGTAGAAATTTTCGACATTGGAGAATTCGAAGAAGACGGCAAGAAAAAACCTTACTTCGTGATGCCGCTGCTGCCCGGCTCCACGTTGGATTATTTTATTCGCAAGGCCAGCCATCGACTCACGGTTGAGCGCACCATCGATATTATTTCTCAGACCTGCCGCGGCCTGCAGGCAGCCCACGAGCGCGGCCTGGTGCATCGTGACCTAAAGCCGAGCAACATTTTCGTGATGGAAGACGACTCGGTGAAGATCATCGATTTCGGCGTGGCCCACATGGCCGATACGCATACCACGCGCGCGCAAAAAGGCACGCTGCTCTACATGTCTCCCGAGCAGATCGAGTTGAAAGCGCTGTCGCCCGCCTCGGATATTTTTTCTTTGGGCGTGGTTTGCTACGAAGCCATGACCGGCCGCAATCCCTTCCAGCGCGCCCGCGCCGATGAGGTCGTCGATGCAATTCTGCGCCAAATTCCGCCACTGGCCGCCGAACTGAATTCCACGGTGACTCAGCCGGTGAGCCGCGTCCTGCACAAAGCCATGGCCAAACAGTCCTGGCATCGCTTCGCCAGCGCCCGCGACTTCGGCGACACGCTCAACAAAGCGCTGCGCAACGAGCCGATCGAGTTTTTCGATCCCGAGCGCACGCGTCCGCGCCTGCAGCGCGCCACCAAAGCTCTCGAAGAAGGCGACTTCCAGTTTGCCGGAGAGATTCTGGGCGAGCTCGAAGCCGAAGGCCACATGGACGACGCCATTGGCTCGCTGCGCCGCCGGCTCGATGGCGCGGTGCGCCGCAAAACGCTATCTCAGTTGCTCGATGCCGCTCGGGCGCGCTTTGAGGAAGAAGAAGATCCGCTCGCCCTGCAGAAATTGCAGGAAGCGTTGCAGATCGAACCGGACAACGCGGTTGCGCTCGCCCTTAAAAGCAAGATCGAAAACCGGCGCAGCGAAAAGCAGATTGATAATTGGTATCGGCTCGCGGCCCAGCACATCGAGAACCACGCCTACGGACACGCCCGCGAAGCCTTGAAGAATGTCCTTCAACTGCGCCCGAAAGAAGAGCGCGCGTTGCAGTTGCTGGCCGAGGTCGATCGCGAGGAGCAGGAATACAAAAAGCTCCGTCAGGAGAAGGAACAACTGCATCGCGCCGCCATGGATGCATGGCAGAAAGGCGACGTCAGCAGCGCGCTGGCGAAGCTCGGCGTGGTGCTCGATCTGGACCGCCGCGCTCCCGATTCCATCAATCGCGAAAGTGGTGCAACCTATCAAAGTTTCTACAACGAGGTGCGCTCCGAGCACGACGCCATGAACACCGCCTACGCCGAGGCGCGCAGAAATCTCGCCGAGCACAACTTCGCCAAGGCCATGGAGGGCTGCCAGGCCTATCTCGCAAAGTATCCGAACAATGCCATTTTCCAGGCCCTGCGCTACGACATCGAAGAGCAGCAGCGCCAGGAGTTGTCGTCTTTCATCGCCTCGATTGATCGCCAGGTCGAAGGCGAGCCCGATCTGGACAAGCGCGTCAACATTCTGCGCGAGGCGCTGCATCTTCATCCCGGCGAATCGCACTTCGAACGCTCGTTGCGCCTGGTGCAGGACAAGCGCGACCTGGTCAACTCCATCGTGGCCCGCGCCCACCTTCACGAAGAACAGGGTTCCTACGGCGATGCGCTTAACGATTGGGAGATTCTGCGCACGATTTACACCCAGTATCCCGGACTCACGTTCGAAGTGGAACGTCTGCAGAAGCGCCGCGATCAGCAGGTGCGGATCGAATCCAGAACTCGTCTGGTGGAGCAGATCGATACCTGCTTGCACTCAAGCGACTACGCTCGCGCGCTCGATCTGTTGCGGGGAGCGGCTGCGGAATTTCCTAACGACGCGGAGCTTGCCGAACTCGAGAAGCTTGCCGAGGACGGCGTGAGGCGCAAGACCGAAGCCCATCGTTTAATGACCGAGGGTCAGGATTTGTGCGGACAGCAGAAGTCGGCCGAAGGAATCAAGCTGCTGCGCCAGGCCTACGAGTTGGACGAGAACAATTCGCTGGCCCGCGCCGTGCTGGCGAACGCTTTAGTCGAACAGGCGCACGCGACGGTGGAAGGCGATTGGCGGGAGGCCGAGAAATTGGCGCGCGAAGCGCTGGATTTGAACCCCTCCCATCCCATGGCCAAAACGATTCGCACTCTGATCCTCGATCAGAAGCGCGAAACCTTCATCGAAGACTGCGTTTCGCAGGCCCGTAAACTCCAGACGGGCGCGGATTTTACAGGAGCTTTGGCTCGAATTGAAGAGGGGCTGTCAATTTATCCGCGTGAGGCCCGCTTGCTGCAAACTCAAGAGGCGTTGCAACGCGACCTGCAGACGCAGCGCCGCCAAAACCGTCGCCGTGATCTGGAAGAATTGCGTGGTATGGACGCGGAGGTCGAAGCCGCCGGCGACGCCGCTGCCAAACAGGCCTTAGCCCAAAGGATAAGAGCTTTCTCCGAGAAATACTCAACCGACGGAGAGATTTTGTCGGTCGCCAACGGCTTGCTGCATCGTCTGGGCTTGCTGGAACTGACCCGCAGTTCCAGTGTGCCCGCGGTCAGCGATGGCGCGACTTTGACTTTCAACTCTCCGCCGACCAGCGCCGCCGAGGTTCCGGCAGCACCGACCAGCAACACGGTCTCGGCGCCTTCGCCGGTTCCTGAGCCGGTCGCGATAAATACGGTCAAGGACATCGCGGCGGTCGTTCCCCCATCTTCGACGTCGCGGGGAATGGTCGCGCCCAGTGCGCCCCGCGCAACCCCAGCTTCGTCAAGTCCCAGGCCATCGGGAACTTCGCAGCGTTACCTGAAACCAATCCTAGCTGTGGTCGCGGCGCTGGTTTTAGTTGCGGTCATCGCGGGACTCTTGCGGAAAAAACCCGTGCCGCCCGTCGCGCAAACGCCCGCACCGGAAGCGGCCGTGACAGCCGCAACCCCTCAGCCCCCGGCGCCACTTCCGCCGATGTTGAAGCTGACCTCCGATAGCGGCGCAGGGAAAGTAACGCTCGACGACCAACCCGGGGCGGAATTTCAGGATGGACAATGGTCGCTCGACAAGATCGCCGCGGGCGAACACAAACTGAACATCGAAGGCGCGCGAAGCAAGACTTCGTTTGCGTTTTCGACCGCTGCTGACGCGGCTCCGGCTCTCAGCGGCCCGATCGTTTCGAAGGGAGCACTCGCGGTGGTCGTGACCGGAATTGCCGGCCACTTTCGCGTATACGCCAGCGATACAACCGCAAAAATCAGCCTCGATGGCCAGGCTCCGATCGACCTATCGAAAGAAGGCGTCGAGCTGCCGTCGGTCGCGCCCGGCACTCACGAGCTGGCCGTGACCCACGGTCATGATCAGTATAAACTGAACGTTGATGTCGGCAACGATCCCACGCTGAGCGCCTTCCTTGAATCTGCGCAGAACGAAGACTTGGGCACGCTGCTCGTCGTTGTGGGGCAGGACCAGGCCAGAGTTTTTCTCAACGGCAAGCTCCAGCCCGGGCTCACGCAGAGGGGCCAGTTGCGCATTCCGAATCTCGAATTCAAAGATTACTCGGTTCGCGTCTCGAAGAGCGGTTTCCAGGATCTTCCCGAGCAGAAGATCCGCCTCCGCAAAGGCGAGCAGGGCAAGGCGATCTTCAACCTGCAACCGATCCCGCACCTGGCCTCCCTGACCGTCACGGGCGGGGTTCCCGGCTCGGCGGTTCTTATCGATCAGACTTCAGCCGGAATCATTCAGCCCGACGGCACTCTCACGGTTTCGACCGTCAGTCCCGGAGATCACGTTGTCGAAGTGCGGAAAGATCGATTCAAGCCGCGGCAGATCAAGAAACATTTTGTGGCCGGGACAGCCGTTTCGCTAGCGGCCTCTGAGGTGGCGCTCGACGCCGCTCCGGCGGAACTCAAGATTTCATTTACTCCGGCGGATGCTCAGGTCACACTCACGAAAGCGGGTGAGCCCGCCATAAAGGTGAGCAACGGCGCGACGTTGAGTCTGGCCGGCGGCACCTATACATTGACCGCGAAGACCGCCGACAACTTCACGCGCGCTGCTCCGGTGGAAGTGACCGCGGGGCAATCAAAAAATGTGGAGCTATCGCTCGCTCCCAGCGGCATGTCGAAGTGGGAGGACCCGGCCGGTTGGAAGCAGGAAAAAGGCTCGTTCGTTCGCAAGGGCGGAGACTTCGTCATGTACAGTGTCTCCCCCACGGCTGGCACATTTGTTTTCTCAGCGATGCTCGAAAAAGGGCATCGCCTGCAGTGGATGCTCAACTGCACCGACGCCAACAACTACGTGCTCTTTCAAATGGACGACAATAATTTCTACCGCACGGTTTATCGAAACGGCCAAAAGGGAGACGAGACCAAAATCCCGCATAAGAACGAGAAGAAGAGCTTTCGGACCATTCAGATTCGCGTAACTCCGAATGAGATCGTCCATTCGATCCGGCAGGGAGAAAGTTGGGTAGTGCTTGACCGCTGGACGTTGCCCGGAACGAACTTAAGCCAGGGTAGGTTCGGTTTCTACATTCCCGGCGGAGATCAAGTTGCACTCGCGGGTTTCAGTCACTATGTTGACCTGGGCCCGCGTTAAGCCGGGACGTTCAAACCGTTCGAGCCTCCGTACAAAACTCTGCAAGAGTGAGCTGTTCAGATCCGAAGCGGTGCCGGCGGTGCTGGCAGCCACTGTGCTGAGCAGTTCTTCGACCAACGCCACCGATTGCGAAGCCGCTCCGGCTTCGTTGGAAAGCACAGGAGACGAGGCTTTCAGGTAACTCTGCGAAGCCGCAAAAGCAGACTGCGCGGTGGAGAGATCGCCGGCGCTGAGCGCGCTGCCGAGCGCATTCAGGTTACCCGTGAGTTAGCTCGAAAGCGAGCTTCCGCTCGCCGTTGCCGCGCTTTGAAAGAGCGTCTGCAGGCTCGAAAGGGCGCTCATCAGATTACCGTTCGATAAACTCCTCTGTAAATTCTGTAAAGCTTGATTCTGCTCTTCGGAATCGTTGACGAGAGAAGGTATGCACTCAGGCTCGCGGCCGCTATTGGACCGACGCTCAATCATTCCACTCCGACGAGGCGTAGCAGAGTTTACTCCGCCCCTGCGCATACTATCGAGATCGCGTAGGAACTTTAACAAGATCCTTCGCGCCCCGACGTCGACCGAAAACAAAAACAACTCGAAACTCGAAAGAAATGACCAAGGGTCACATTTACGACTGAAAAGCCGAGCGAGGCACGGCGGTAGAAGCTCGGCTGCACGACTAAACTATTTTTCAATATCGAAATAGATCTTGGTGGTAGCGCGATACTTCGACACTTTCTTCCCGTCCAGTTCCATCTCAAACTCTGCCACCCGCGCCCAGCGCAGGCCGCGAACGGTTTTCGCCGCTTCGGCTACCGCATTCTCCGCAGCCTTGGCGAAACTTTCCTTGGAAGTTCCCACGATCTCAATTACCTTTTGCGCCATTCTCTTCTCCTTCTCTCATCTTGATCTTGATCTTCATCCTACTCCGCTGGCATTGTAACCCCAGATCGCCCGAATTCCTTATCACGCGAGCCGTCTCCTCGGAGAACTGCATCAAAAACGCTGCGTTGGCTGAAACGAATCTCTTAGCAAACCTATGAGCCTCCCTCTCAAGAAGAATTATCCAGTCATGGAAGCCCGTCCGGCGGCCCAGCTTCCCTCCGGGCCGCAGTGGCAATATGAACCCAAGTGGGATGGTTTTCGCTGCCTCGCTTTTCGCGACGGCGAACACGTCGATCTTATGTCAAAGTCGGCGAAGCCGCTGACACGTTATTTCCCCGAACTGGTTCATGCTCTGGCAGAGCTGAAGGCTCAACAATTCGTACTCGATGGCGAAATCGTAATACCCTTCCAAGGATCGCTCTCATTCGACCGACTTCTGATGCGGATTCACCCGGCAGCCAGGCGCATCGCAAAACTCAGCGAGCTCACGCCTTGCATCTTTATCGCCTTCGATTTGCTGGTCGACGACAAAGGCGGAGCTGTTTTCGAGCTCGCTCTCGGCGATCGCCGCCGGCGGCTGGAACGATTTTTCCAGAAGTATGTAACGTCGAAACCGATGGCCACGAACCGAACGTTGCGGCTTTCGCATGTGACCGATGATTTTGCCGAGGCCCGCGAGTGGTTTCACAAGGGGGTGGAGCTCGATGGCGTCATGGCCAAGCGCCGCGACTTGCCCTACCAGGCCGGCTCGCGGCAGGGCATGGAAAAAATCAAGCGCCAGCGCACCGCCGATTGTGTGGTCGGCGGATTTCGTTATCTCGAAAAGCAACCCGTGGTCGGCTCTCTTCTTCTCGGTCTTTACGACGACGAAGGCCTGCTCGATCACGTAGGATTCACCTCCTCGATCCCGGTCAAAGAGAGGCCAGCGCTCACGCGAAAACTAAAAGCGCTGATTCGACCGCCCGGCTTTACCGGTAAATCTCCGGGAAGCCCGAGTCGTTGGAGCACAAAACGTTCCGCGGAATGGCAGCCGCTGGAACCTACCCTCGTGGTGGAGGTCCAATTCGACCACTTCACCGGAGGGCGCTTTCGCCACGGCACCAAGCTGCTACGCTGGCGCCCGGAAAAATCTCCGAAAGACTGCACGACGCGGCAAGTCGAAGGCGAAAACCAATCCGCCCTGGATCTGTTGTAGCTAGGCTGCATACGCTTATGTCCGCAAGTCCCTGCCTCACCCCATACTTTGGTGATCTGGCTGGCGCGCACCACTCTGGTTAGAGTTCGTTCAGGACTCTCCCGCTCGAGCGTCCTCTTGAGCCCCCTAAGAGAGGTCGATCCATGGCTTACTGCGTTGTGGCGGCGCAGCGGACGTGTGCTTACCGAACGATTTCCTGTAACTCCAGTTGCTATCACTTCGCGTCCCTGATCGTGATCGTCTCTTACCTCTTCCTCTTAAACGCCTGCTCGGGAGTTTCTGTTCCCGCCAGCTCCAATCCTGCCACTGCCGTTAACTCGACTTCGAGCCTGAGCTTTTCCGGTGCGCTTCCCACGGGCGTAGTCGGGTCCAGCTATAGCGCAACCTTGAATGTAAGCGGTGGGACCTCGCCCTACGTTTTCTCGCTGGCCTCGGGACAACTGCCTGCCGGAGTCCTTCTTGAAAGCACAGTGGGACGCATTTCTGGAACGCCTTCCGCTGTCGGTGATTTCAGCTTTTCGATTTCGGTTTCAGACGCCAAGAACCTGACGAAACAGCGACCGTTCCAGATTGCGGTCTCAGCCGCGCCGGTGCCATCACCCCCTGCGCCAGTACCCCCTGTGCCAGTACCCCCGGCACCAGTCACTACGAAAGGAAATTCGTTTCCCAATCTGCAAAGCAGCGTCGGCTGGGCGGGCTACGGTCAGGGACCGCCTGACTTTGTAGACTGCTCGCCTTCGCCATGCGATGGCATCAGTTACTCCATGGCGCCAGGCATCAAGTCGCCTTCGATGAGCGGAGCCGCCACGCAATATAGTCTCGGCGGCAGCGCCGTGTACTCCGACGCGCTCTTTAATAATCACCTGATCGGCGCATTTTCTTCGCAAGGCCTGCCTGACAACAACCAGACTCTGGTCGCCACGTACCACAACTTCACCTACGACGTTTATTTCTACGGAACGAACCTCGAACTCTCGCAGGCAGTCGAGTTCGATATCAATCAGTTCTTCGACAACCTCGGCTTTATCTGGGGCCACGAATGCCGCATCGCGGGCGGCAATGAGTGGGATATCTGGGACAACCTTAGCCAGCACTGGGTTCCAACCGGCATCGCATGCCATCCCAACAGCAATGCGTGGAACCACGTGACCATTCAAGTGCAGCGCACTTCCTCGAATGAGTTGCTCTATCAATCGATCACGTTGAATGGCGTGACCAGCGCGGTAAATCAGTATTACCATCCCGGCCCGGCGGTGAATTGGTACGGAATCACGATTAACTATCAGATGGATGGTAACTACCAGCAGGCTCCCTACACGATTTATCTCGACGACCTGACTTTTACCTACGAATAGAGCCTTCTTTCTGGGTTCGCGCCTCACATCGATTTACACGACTTACGGCTCCTGATCGCGGTCGGTACGAAAATCCGCGTCCCTTTCCGATCCGGCGGCAACTAATCTTCGACTCGGCGCCATCTATTGCTCGAAGTTCTCGAGCGCCACGACAGTCGACTTATGTTTGCCAGTAAGTACAAAATATTTACTGCTAGTCTAAGCTTGGCGGTAGCTTTCTCTGTCAGTTGTGGAGGCAGCCCATCCTCTACACCCCCGACGCCACAGGTCAGCGTTTCGCTGAACCAACCTGCGGTAAATCTGGCCGTAGGGACGAGCACACAGTTCACGGCCACAGTGCAGAACACCACGAACACGGCGGTGACCTGGTCCGTGGATCAAGTTAGCGGCGGGAACGCAACGGTGGGCACAATCAGCAGCGCGGGAGAATACAAGGCGCCAAGTCAGCCAGGATCTCACACCGTAACCGCCACCAGCGTGGCCGACACGACGAAGAGCGCCAATGCTGCGGTCGCGGTCGGATTGGTGTCAGTGGCCGATGCCGTGGGCACACTCACGCCGGCAGCCACGGACCAGTTTACTGCCACCGTGCATGGATTTTCGAATACTGCTGTGACGTGGTCCGTCGATGGGATCGCCAGTGGAAACCCGACGGTTGGCACCATCAACGCCGCGGGCTTGTATACCGCTCCTGCTCTGGCAGGAACGCATACCATCACCGCCACCAGCGTGGCAGTGGCGAAGGCGAGCGCTAGCGCCACGATTACGGTCGCAGGCGTGCTGTCGCTGTCGCCGGCGACAGTCGATGTGGAAGCGACTAAGACCCAGCAGTTCACTGCCACTACAAGTGGATTGACGAACCCCACCATCACCTGGTCGGTCGACCAAATTGCAGGAGGCAATTCAACCGTCGGCACCATCACTTCGAGCGGTCTATATACAGCGCCCACGACTGCGGGAAACCATACCATTACGGCGACAGCGAACGACTCCGCCGGCGCCAGCGTCGGAGTGACGGTCTTCACGCTTTCAATTTCGCCGGCGACAGCGACCCTCGCCCTCTTGGCTCCCGAACAGTTCACCGCGACGGCTCAAGGCTTGACCAGCCCAACATTTTCCTGGTCGGTCGATCAGATATCTGGCGGCAATGCCTCCGTTGGCACCATCAGCGGCACAGGCCTCTACACTGCGCCCTCCACTCCGGGGACTCATACCATCGCGGCCAGCGTGGTCAACACTTCCGGCAGCGCAGGCGCTGCGGTCACAGTAATCAACTTAACAATTTCGCCGGCACTGGCGACGGTTGATCCGTCAACCTCTCAGCAGTTCGCAGCGACGATACAAGGGTCATCGCAACCTCAATTTGCCTGGTCGGTCGACGGCACCGCCGGAGGCAACACCACGGTCGGAACCATCACTACCAGCGGACTCTACTCCGCTCCCGCAACGCTTGGCCAACACACCATAACGGCCACGACTGCAACCACTCCTACGGTGAGTGTCAATGCCACCCTCACCGTGATCAACGCGATGCCGGGTGCGGTGCTCACCTATCACAATGATGACTCCCGCGATGGTGCCTACACGCAGGAAGTGCTTCTTACCCCTGCGAACGTGAACCAGACTCACTTCGGAAAGCTGACTTCGTTTCCGGTCGATGGCCAAATCTACACGCAGCCCTTGTATCTGCCCAATGTAACCATAGCAGGCACCGCCCACGAAGTGGTCTATGTGGCCACGCAAAATAACAGCGTCTATGCCTTCGATGCCACCGGACTGCAGACCACGCCGCTATGGACCGTCAACCTGGGACCGTCCGTCACCAAGAACGATTATTCGGGCGTCTCTCCTGTAGTTGGCATTCTCTCTACGCCTGTGATCGATGCCACCACCAACATCTTGTATTTAGTCGTGGAGACACCCCCCAATAACCCAACACCCTTCCGTTTACACGCCTTGGATGCGACTACTGGCCTTGATCTCTCCGGCAGCCCGGTCACTATCAGCGGGACCGTTCCGGGCACGGGTCCAGACAATTCGGGCGGAGAGGTATCTCTCGGAACCGACTGTTATCAGCGCATGGGACTGGCGCTCAACCCCGTGACCAATGCGATCTATATCGCGTTCGGAAGCTGTAATCACGGCTGGGTAGTCTCCTACGATAAGACCACGCTGGCGCAAAAAGCGATCTTCAACGACACGCCCAACGGCGCCGGCGGCGGCTTCTGGGCCAGCAACGGCGCTCCGGCCATCGACGATACAACCGGCGACGTGTATTTGATGAGCGGCGTGGATTCGGGCGACCAGGATTACACTCCGCTGCTCTATAACGATTCGTTCCTTCGCCTCGATGCAAATACCTTGGCGGTGCTCGATTATTTTTCGCCGGATGACAACTTTGCCCTGGCCGTAGCGGATGCGGACTTGGGCAGCGGGTCCAACATACTTCTGCCGAGTTCCTCTTCTCTGCCGCCTGTAACCGTCGGTGGAGGGAAAGATGGAAATATTTTTGTGGTGAATCGCGAAAACATGGGAGGCTATCTGCCCCTCCCCGGTGGCAGCAACAACGTGATTCAGACCGTGCAGACCGGCGTCCCCCTCCAGTACGACAACATCTTCTCGACTCCGGTTTTCTGGAACAACACTCTGTATTACCACTGCAATCAGGACGTGCTGCGCGCCTACACCTGGAACCCAGGCAGCTCCACCGCACCGATCACAACTCCGCCCACGCTGGGCACTATCCCCTACAGCATGCACGGCGCCACGGCCTCGCTCTCCGCCAACGGCACCGCCCACGGCATTATTTGGGATATCGACAACTCAGCTTATGTCAGCCTGGGCAATGGGACTAACCCGTCGGTACTGCACGCCTACGACGCCAGCAATGTTACCACCGAGCTTTACAACAGCTCGCAGGCGGGCACTCGCGACACGGCCGGCTACGCTCTAAAGTTCACCGTGCCCACCATCGCCAACGGTAAAGTTTTTGTGCCGACTTCGAACGAACTCGACATCTACGGCCTGCTGCCGTGAAGGCAGGCCGTATTCTCCCTCCAGAACGATAAATGACGGCGTGACCAAAGGTCACGGAGCGCTCTTTGAAGATTCATCCAGGGCTGGTTTGACCGACACCAGTCTTTTCCCCGCGGTAGTGGTATGACCAGTATAATTGCGCCTCGCGAGGGAATCCCGTTTCGAGCGCTATGCGGTTCTACGAAAAGACAGCGGTTTGGCCTGCGCTCAAACGCCTGGCCCTGGGTGTGGGACTGATCGTTCTATTTTCCTCCATACTTCTGCTCACGGATTTAGGCCATCGCAATACGGCTTCTGCGAAGGCTGCCGCCAACACCGGTGTCCACGGCAGAATGGCAAAGGCCGCCATCGTGTATTTCGCCCGCGATGTTGGCACCGACCAGTGTATCCAGGGCCTGCTCGACGGCCTGAAGGCGAGCGGCTTTGACGAAGGCAAAAATCTCGAAATCCTCCGCGCCGATGCGCAAGGCGAAATGATCAACATCCCCGCCATGCTGCAGAACTATGACGGCTCCGACGTCGACCTGATTATGACCATCACCACTCCGTGCCTCACCGGGGCCTGCAACCGGGTGAAGCACAAGCCCGTGGTCTTCACCTGCGTCACCGATCCTATCGCCGCCGGCGCCGGTAGGGCTCACGACGACCACTTGCCTTTCGTGACCGGCGTAGGAAGTTTCCCTCCGATCGACCGCACTCTGAATTTAATGCAAAAGCTGGTTCCCGGCCTCCGCGCCGTGGGCACCCTGTACAACCCGGCCGAGGCCAATTCGGTGAAGGAGATTAGCGCGGCCCGCGAGATTTTCAAGAAGCGTGGTGTGAGGCTGGAAGAGATCGCCCTCGCCGGCTCCAATGAAGTCTTGCAGGCGGTGCAGATCCTTGCCGCGCGCGACATTCAGGCGGTGTGGCTGCCCGGCGACAACACTGCCATCCAGGGCTATGAAGGAGCGGTGAAAGGCGCCAAGGATGCGCGCTTACCCTTGATCACCGACGAGTGCTCCGAGTTGCCCCGCGGCGGTCTGGCCTGCCTCGGCATCAGTCTGCACTCCGCGGCCATGGCCTCGGGAAAGCTGGCAGGCCGGGTGCTGCTCGGAGCCGACCCAAGAACTCTGCCGCTGGAAGAAGTGGCCGTCGAAGAATTGGCCATCAGCCGCGAAGATGCGGCGCGCCTTGGCCTTGCCATTCCCCCGGAGCTCGCGCAGAAGGTGCGCCCTTAGCGCTCTCGCCACCCGCCCATGGAAATCGTCACCCAACCAATCGGGGATGCGCTCGAAGTCAAGGTAAAGGGACGCCTCGACAACTATTGGACCGAGCACCTGCGCGGCAGCCTGGAGGAAGTGATTCGCGGAGGCGCGCACGGCATTCGCCTGAACGCATCGGAAATTTCCTTTCTCAGTTCCGCCGGCGTCGGCCTGCTGGTTAAGATTCACACCCAGCTGAAGGGCATCGGCGGAAGTTTCGTCGTGACCAGTCCTTCACAGCGCGTGAAGCAGGTGTTGGATCTGTGCCAGCTTTCGCCCATTCTCCTCGCCCAGGCCGTGCCGGCTGCGCCGCCTGCGGTTCACAAAAAAGAAGTGCGCCGGTTTTCCTCGTCCGCGGCATCGTTCGAAGTCATCGAGTGCGCTCCGGCGCGGCCCCTGATCTGCGAGCGCATCGGCGACCCCGCATGGCTCAAGGGTTGCGGCTTTGCCGCGGAGGATTGCCGCCTGATCGCCTATCCCGAAGCTGCCTTCGGCTTTGGCCTGGGAGCTTTCGGCAACGGCTTCGAGGAGGCGCGCACGCGCTTTGGCGAATTCCTGGCGGTAGGCGGCTCGGCCGCTTATCTGCCTACAGACGGAACCAATGTGCCCGATTTCATGGTCTCGAGCGGCGATCTGGTCCCGGAGATGAACATGCTTTACGGCCTGCGCTGCGCAGGCGGTTTCAGCCACCTGATGCGCTTTGAAACCTCCGCCACCGAAGGCCCCATCGCATTGGCGGAACTGGTGCGAACCGCACTCGAGATTTCCGGGGCTCCGGCCATCGGCATGGTGATGGTGGTCGAGTCGGCCGGATTGGTGGGGGCCGCGCTGCGCCGCTCCCCCGCCGCGACCGCTGGAGTGGGTAACGCTCTGTTTAAATATCCCGAGATTCGTTCCTGGCTGTCGTTCTCCACCGAAAGGCTGTACGCGCGCTCGCTGGCCCTGATCTCCGGCGTAGCGGCGAGTTCCGAATGCGCGCCGCTGGCTCCGCTGCTGCGGCCACTGGGGCGCGGAGCGTGGCCTGCAGGGCATTTCCACGCTGCGGCATTTTCCTATCGTCCGCTGCAAAAGGGGAACATCGATCTGAAAACCACGGTCACAACGTTATTCGAAACCGAAACGCTGCAAGGCGTGCTTCACCTTCTAACCGACGATCGCGTCGTGGCCGGGATGCAGCAGAGCGAATTCGTCCGCGGCGCATGCTGGATCGGCGCGGCGTCTGAGGTTCGATAAGAAGATCGATAAAAGGCCCGATAACGGATCCGATGAAAATTGCTCACAGAAATACCGATCTGTTGGAGGCGAAAACGGCATGAGCCTTCTGATTGGCACCTTCACCATAGGGCTCATTCTTTCCCTGCTGGCGCTGGGCGTGTTCATCAGCTTCAGAATTTTTGCCTTCCCCGATATCACGGCCGATGGATCGGTGACTCTGGGCGCAGCCGTGGCCGCGACCTTGATGGTCCACGGCAGCAGCCCGATCCTGGCGTCGCTGGCCGCCTTCGGCGCAGGCATGCTCGCCGGAGCCTGCACCGGCACGCTCTATACCCGCTTCAAAATCAACTCCTTGCTTTCCGGAATTCTGGTGATGACCGCGCTCTACTCCATCAATCTGCACATTATGGGCAGGAGCAATGTCCCGCTGCTGACGGTGAAGACGCTGGCCACACAGTCGGAGCAGATCGCGGTGAAGCTGATGAAAGGCGCGACCACCTTCAACCTTGCGGGGTGGGAAGTCAGCGTGCGCGACGCCTCGGCGCTGGCGGCCGTAGCGATTGCGGTAGCCTTGACCGGCGCGCTGCTCTATTTGTTTCTCCGCACCAACCTCGGCATGGCCATGCGGGCGACCGGCGACAACGTGCAGATGATCCGCGCCCTGGGCGTCAACGACTCCAATATGATCGTCTTCGGAGTGGCGATTTCCAACGGCTTCGTGGCGCTCTCCGGCGCTCTGCTGGCCCAATACCAGGGCTTCGCCGACGTGGGCATGGGAATCGGGATGGTGGTCTGGGGGCTGGCTAGCGTCATCATCGGGGAAGCGCTGGTGGGAACCAATCAGTTGGGCACGACCATCATCGGCGCGGTGATGGGATCGGTGCTCTTCCGCTTGCTGGTCGCGGTGGCCCTACGTTGGGGCCTCAGTCCCAACGATCTGAAGTTGATCACCGCGGTATTCGTATTCTGCGCCTTGATCGTGCCGCAATTTCTGCGCAAAAAGCGCCTGCGGAGCGCCCATGCTTGAACTCCAGGGCGTCGCAAAAACCTTCAATGCGGATACTCCCAACGAAGTCCGCTCCCTGCGCGGAGTCAGTCTCGAACTGGCGGCCGGCTCCTGGGTCATCATCATCGGAACCAACGGCTCGGGGAAATCGACTCTGCTGAATGCCGTCGCCGGAACTTTTATGGTGGATGAAGGCAGCATCCGGCTAGCGGGGCGCGATGTGACGCGCTGGCCCGAGCATGCACGCGCCCAATTGATCGGACGCGTCTTTCAGAATCCCTTCAGCGGCACCTCGCCCAGCCTGACCATCGAAGAGAATCTGAGTCTGGCCTCCCTGCGGGGCCGTGGCCGAGGCCTGGGCTGGGGATTGAAAGCCTCGCTGGTGGGCCGAATGCGCGACGAGGTCAGCCGTCTCAACATGGGTCTAGAAAACCGTCTGGAGAACGCCATCGGCAGCCTCTCCGGAGGGCAGCGCCAGGCGCTCACCCTGCTCATGGCCACATGGCTGCGGCCGGAACTTCTGCTCTTGGACGAGCACACCGCAGCTCTCGACCCCAAGAGCGCGGACCTGGTCATCGCCCTCACCGAGCAGGTGGTGGCGCGCGACCAACTCACCACTTTGATGGTGACTCATTCAATGCATCAGGCGGCAACTCTAGGAGACCGCCTGATCATGATGCACCGGGGACAGATCATCCACGACTTTCAAGGCGCCGAAAAACGCCGCCTCCGCCCCGGCGACCTACTGGCCCGCTTCGAAGAAGTGCGCCGCGCCGAACAACTCGACGAAAGCGCCGCCGACATGCTCGCCGAGCAGTATGTCTGAGGTCACCCGGCCACGAAATCAGGATTGCCAGCATATGCACCAAGCAATGACGCAGATGAATCTGCAATCACAGCACGTGATCAGCGACATCACCGGCACAACGGGACTGGCAATCGTAGATGCGATTCTGGCTGGGCAACGAGATGCGAAAGAGTTGGCGGCACTTCGAGATCCGCGTATCAAAGTCGGAGCGGAAGTGATTGAGAAGTGCTTGTGCGGCAACTCGCGGGACGAGCACTTGTTCACCCTGGAATCATC
>Ga0187863_10000212_pt1 | contig 51536 bp, 42 predicted proteins | sample June2016WEW_11_1_FD_132975 | JGI IMG/M metagenome (GOLD analysis project Ga0187863, IMG submission 132975) | Peatland microbial communities from SPRUCE experiment site at the Marcell Experimental Forest, Minnesota, USA - June2016WEW_11_10 | ecosystem: Environmental > Terrestrial > Soil >...
ACTGACGGCCGCCGAAACCGGCCACTTGGTGTTCGGCACCCTGCATACGAGCTCGGCGGCGAAGACCATCGATCGCATCGTGGACGTGTTTCCGGCGTCCGAGAAGGACATGGTGCGCGCCATGATGTCGGAGAGTCTTCGAGCGGTCATTTCGCAGACGCTCATGAAGCGCGTGGGGGGCGGCCGCATCGCAGCGCACGAAATCATGATCGGCACTCCGGCTATCCGCAACCTGATCCGAGAAGGCAAGATTGCGCAGATGTACTCGGCCATTCAAACCGGCCAGGGCCAGGGTATGCAGACGCTCGACCAATGCCTCCAGGAACTCGTCCAGAAGGGCGTGGTCAGCCGCGAAGAGGCCAAATACAAGGCTCAGAACAAGGACAGCATCTAATGGATCGCGACCAATCGATACGACTGATGCAGGATCTGCTCCGCCGCATGGTGGAGAAGAAGGGCTCCGACCTGTTCATCACCGCCGGCTTCCCGCCCGCCATCAAGGTCGACGGCGAGATCCGGCCGCAATCGGACCGCAGTTTGACCGCCGAGCAGAGCGCGAGCCTGGTCCGCGCCATCATGAACGATCGGCAGACGAAGGAATTCGACTCCACAAAGGAATGCAATTTCGCGATCGCGCCGCCCGGCATCGGACGGTTTCGCGTGAGCGCCTTCGTGCAGCAGGGTTTCACCGGAGCGGTGCTGCGAACCATCAATGCGAAGATTCCGACGCTCGAGGAGCTGGAGCTCCCGCCGATCCTGAAGGAGGTCGTGCTCTCGAAGCGCGGCTTCGTGATTCTGGTCGGGGGCACCGGCTCGGGAAAGTCGACCTCGCTCGCGGCGATGGTCGGATACCGCAACGAGAAGACGCGCGGGCACATCGTGACCATCGAGGATCCGGTCGAATACGTGCATGCACACAAGGGTTGCGTGGTGACGCACCGCGAGGTCGGCGTCGATTGCGAGAGCTGGCATCTCGCGCTCAAGAACACCCTGCGCCAGGCACCCGACGTGATTCTGATCGGCGAGATCCGCGACCGCGAGACCATGGAATACGGCATTCAATTCGCCGAAACGGGCCATCTCGTGCTCGCGACGCTGCATGCCAACAGCTCGAACCAGGCGCTCGACCGCATCATCAATTTCTTCCCCGAGGAGCGGCGCGAGCAGCTGCTCATGGATTTGTCGCTCAACATCCGCGCGCTCATTTCTCAGCGCCTGATCCCGCGCGAGGCGGGCGCGGGACGCATCGCGGCGATGGAGATCATGCTGGCATCGCCCTTGATCTCGGATTTGATCTTCAAGGGCGAGGTGGCGAAGATCAAGGACGTGATGTCCCGTTCCAATCGGCTGGGCATGAAGACGTTCGATCAGGCGCTGTTCGAGCTTTACGAGGCGGGCCTCATATCCTACGAGGATGCCTTGCGCAATGCCGACTCGAAGAACGAGCTGCGGCTGCGCGTCAAACTCGAGAGCAAGCGGGAGATGAAGAACCCCGAAGAAGGGGCGGCGGCGCTGCAAATCCTCGAGGAGGAGGAAGGGCAAGTCTTCTAGACTGAAACATCCATGGACAATTTGCATCTTCGTGCAGGGAGGCCGGGGCGGACAGTCATTTTCCGGTCCGCCGTAAATCCGTCACTGGAGGCTGCGGGAAAAACATCCTGTTTTTCACGCTCCGGAAAATGCCTGTCCGCCCCGGCCATCTTGCGACGGAAGCATCGTTCATGACTGCATCGGACTTTAAGCGTATGTCGATCTACTCAGGGGTGTGTTAGGTATGTCTGCGGCCGAGCCGGCTCAGGTGATGAACACCAAGCCGCTGTTCAAGCTGATGGTGGAAAAGAAAGCTTCGGACCTGTTCTTCAGCTGCAATGCGCCGGTGAAGATCAAGATCGAAGGGAAGATTTTTCCGGTCAACAAGCAGGTGTTGAGTCCCGAGACGGTGCGGCAGGCGGCGCTGGGGCTGATGACGGCGGAGCAGATCGAGCATTTCAACGAAGAGCTGGAGATCGATTTCGCGATCTCGGAGCCGGGGCTCGGGCGCTTTCGCGTCAACGTGTTCTACCAGCGCGGATACCCGGCCATGGTGCTGCGTTACATCACCGCTGAAATGCCCAAGCTCGAGGATCTCGGGATGCCCGAGGTGTTTAAAGAGCTGGTCATGCTGAAGCGCGGGCTGATCCTCATGGTGGGCGCCGCGGGCGCGGGCAAATCAACCACCCTCGCGGCCATGATCAACCATCGCAACGAGACTTCCTCGGATCACATACTCACCATCGAGGATCCGATCGAATTTCTGCACACCAACAAGAAGTCCATCGTCAATCAGCGCGAGGTCGGTCTCGACACCAAGAGCTTCGCGAGAGCGCTGCGCAGCGCCGTGCGCGCCGCGCCCGATGTGATTCTGGTAGGTGAGATCCGAGATCGCGAGACCATGGAGGCTGCGCTGGCGCTGGCGGGCACCGGCCATTTGTGCATCGCAACCTTGCACGCCAATAACTGCGCCGAGACGCTGGATCGCATCATCAACATGTTCCCGCGCGATCAGCACAACCAGATTTTCCTGGACCTGTCGCAATACTTGCGCGCCATTCTGTCTCAGCGGCTGGTGCTCGCGAAGTCGGGCAGCCGGGTCGCGGCCTCCGAAGTCATGATGAATACTCCGCACATCTCGGAGCTCATCAAGAAGGGCGACGTGGTGGGCGTCAAGGAAGCGATCAGCACCGGCACCGAGCGGGGCATGCTCAGCTTCGACAGCTCGCTCTACAATCTGGTGCGTGAAGGCAGGATCGAGCTCGAGGAAGCGTTGGGGAGCGCCGATTCGCGCACCAATCTCGAGGCCAAGATCAACTTCGGCTGAGGCTTGCGGGAGCGACGCCGGGCGGAGGCGGCGCTCCGGCAAGACGCTCGCCCGAAGCGCCCTGTACGCCGGTCGACCGGCAGGGCACGAGGTTGCTCTCGAACTCCCGGGTGCTCACATCCCAACCGTACTGCAGCGCGTGCCGCCGGCACGTCTGCGGGTCGAGCGTCAACGCGCGGAGCGCGGCGCGGCCCAGGTCCTCGTCGAGCGCGCCGGTTAGGCCGTCGGCTATCACATCGATGGGTCCGGTCACGGGATAGGCGGCCACGGGCACGCCGCACGCCATGGCCTCGAGGTTCACGAGCCCGAAGGTGTCGGTGCGGCTGGGAAAGACCATCACATCGGCGGCAGCCAAGTGGCGCGCGAGATCCTCCTGAAATCGGTATCCCGTGAATGTGACGCCGGGATATCGGCTCTGCAGGCGCGTCCGCTCGGGACCGTCTCCGATCACGATCTTGCCGCCACTCCAAGGCATTCTAAGGAATGCCTCGATGTTCTTCTCGATCGCGACGCGGCCCACGCAGGCCGCGATTGGGCGGGGCAGGTCGAGGAAGTCCTTGGGCCTGGGCTGGAACATTTCCGTGTCCACTCCGCGGCGCCAAACAGCCAGGTTCTCGAATCCCCGCTTTGCCAGGTCCTCACTCAGCGTGCGCGTCGACACCATGCAGCGGGTGCCCGCCGCGTGGAACCTGCGCAGCGCCCAATACGACGCCTCGATCGGAATGGGGAAGCGCGCGCGCAGATATTGCGGAAACTGGGTGTGATAGGAGGTGGTGAAGCGCATGCCGTGCGACAGGCAATACCGCCGCGCCGCGAGCCCTAAAGGACCTTCGGTCGCGATGTGCAGGGCATTCGGGGCGAACGCCTCGATGGCCTTGCGTACCGTGCGCCCCGGGAACAGCGACAGCCTGATCTCCGGATAGGTGGGACAGGGTATGCTCCGGCAGTCTCGCGGAGTCAGGGTCCTGACCTCGTGGCCGAAGCGGCCGAGCCAGGCGGCGGTGTGGGCGAGTGTGCGCACGACGCCGTTGGTCTGGGGAAACCATGCATCCGTCACGATCATGATTCTCATGCCGCCAAAGGTCGCATCAAGCTGTGACGATCAGATGAACGCGGCGACAAGATTTCTCGACGGCGCCGGGCGGCGCCGGCCGATTGGAGAGTTCCGTGAACCACGCACCCCGATTCAGCGGGCCATGTCATCGCCGTGTAACGAAATTCCTATATTTGTTTCATCGCGATTTCACGCCCTCAAACCCATGGAGTTCGCATGCATAGTTTTTTGACGGAGCTCAGAACTCAGCGCTGGGACGACCACCGCTTCTACCATCACAGCCGCATCAATCAATCGCTCCATCTGTTGAGCGCGGTCAGCTTTCTAGTCGCCTACGCGATGATGTTCAAGGATCCGGTGGCCGCCGCCCTCATCGGCTGGCTGGTGTCCATGGTCAGCCGTCAGTCGGGACATTTCTTCTTCGAGCCCAAGGGCTACGACGAGATGAACCACGTCACCCACGAACACAAAGAAGCGATCAAGGTCGGCTACAACCTCAAGCGCAAAGTGATCCTGCACGCGGTTTGGGCGATCGTGCCGCTGATCGTCTGGCTAAATCCCACCTTCTTCGGAGTCTTCGCGCCCGCAAGCGGCGGCTTCGTGCGCCACGTGGGCGAGATCTGGCTGGTGGTCGGCATCGGCGCGTTGCTGTTCCGCACCATCCACCTGTTCTTCCTGCGGGATGTACAGACCGGTCTCGTCTGGTTGACGAAGATCATCACCGACCCGTTCAACGATGTGAAGCTCTACTTCAAATCGCCGCTCTACTTGCTGCGCGGCGAGCTCATCGAGCCCGCCGCGAACGGCGAGCGGGCTTGAAGCATTTCCTTGAGGATGCGACGTTTGATGGATTGGTTGGTGGCGGTGGGCTCCGCCCACCACCAACCGTCCGCTTGCATCGCACGGGCGGCCGATACCAGCCGTTCGGCCACCTCCGCAAACTCGGCGGCGGTGTAGTTCAAGCTGAAAATCAGGCGCCCCGTGCCCACCCAGCTCAGGGCGATGCCGGCCTCGCGTAGATAATATTGAAACATCCAGTTATACGGAGACGGTTGCTCGTAGCGGATCGTCCATATGGTCGACAGATTGGCGACCCTCACGGGCAGGCGCTCGGCGCCGAGCCTGTCGTTGAGCTCCCGGGCCCGGGCATTCCACGTGTCGTCCAGCCCTTCGTAGAGGCGCCGCAGGTCGGCGCCATCCAGACGCTCGAGAAACTCGCACATCGCGCCCATCACGTAGGGATGCGAATTGAACGTGCCGCGCGCAAAGCAGATATCGGCCGGCCGATCTTCCCGGAAGCGGCGCATGTACGCGCGCCGGCCGCAAAGCACGCCGAGGGGCAGGCCGCCCGCCACGGTCTTCCCGTAAGTGACCATGTCGGCGCGCACCCCGAAGTACTGCTGAGCGCCGCCGGGCGCGAGCCTGAAGCCGAGGAACACCTCGTCGAAGATCAGCACGATGCCGCGTTGGTCGCATACGGCGCGCAGCTTTCCGAGCCAGCTCGTGTATGCCGCGCGGTCGAAGTGAGCCTTTCGTCCGCTGTCGAGGAGCGCGGAGTCCCCGGGAGCGTTGGAGTTGGGGTGCAGGGCCTGCAGCGGATTGACCAGAACACAGGCGATGTCGCGGCGGCTCTCGAGCACGCGAAGCGGCGCATCGTCCATGTCGCGCAAGGTGTAGGTCCCGCGCTCGGTCACCGGATTGCCGACCCCCGGCTGAACCTCGCCCCACCAACCATGGTAGGCGCCGCAGAAGCGGACCAACTGGCTTCGGCGCGTGTGATACCGGGCCAGGCGCACGGCCTGCATCACCGCCTCGGTCCCCGACATGTGAAACGAGATTTCGTCCATGCCCGAAATCTCGAGCAGCCGGCGCACGTTGTAGGCGACGACCGGGTGGTAGCTGCCGAGCACCGGTCCGAGCTCCCTGACGCGCTCGCTGCCGCGGGCGATGCAGTCCTTGTAGAAGTCGTTCCCGAAGACGTTGACGCCGTAAGAGCCGGTAACGTCATAGAGCTGGTTGCCGTCCACATCGGTCAGGGTCACGCCGGAGGAGGACGCTACGAACGCGCCGCCCTTGAAATGCCGGCGCACGAAGCTGCTGAATTGATAGGGAACGCGGTAACGGCTGGTGAATTGGAGATCGGAGATGGCGTCGAGGACGCCCGCTGTGAGGGCGGCGTTCGCCGGACTGCGCGCGGCGAGAGCCGTCGCCAGGCGCATGAAGCCCGCTCGGCGGGACTCGGCGATACGCTCGGGCGGGTCGTCCACCCGAAAGACCCGCTCCTCGCCATACTCGTAGTACGGGATGAGACGGGCGAAGCGGCGCGCCATGCGCGAATGACCGGCGATCGACCGGTGCTTGGCTCGCGACAGTTGCAGCCGAGCCCTGAGTTTGGGCAACGTGGCGACCAGCACACAGGCCGCTCCTATCCAGATGATCGTCGTATTGGCCACCTAAAACCTCCGCGCGGACTCTATTGCAGGCGAGTGACACTTACATGACCGCCCGTGCCGGGATGATGCGAATCCTGCAGCAGGAGGACATCAACTTCCTGTTGACCAACCGGCTGCCGCGCCGCTGGCTCACGCTGCTGGTCGGCCGGTTGAGCCGGATCGAGCACCCGTGGTTCTGCGCCGCGGCGATCGCCGTCTGGCGGTTGTTCTCCGACTTGGACTTGAGCGAAGCCAGGACCGACCGGTTCAAGAGCCTGCACGATTGCTTCACGCGCGAGCTGAAAGAGGGCGCGCGGCCGATCGAGGCGGATCCCCGGGTGCTCACGAGCCCGTGCGATGCGCTGGTGGGCGCCTGCGGGCGGGTGGAGGATGGCATGGCCTTGCAGGCGAAAGGCTTCCCATACCCCTTGGCCGAGCTGCTCGCCGATAAGGAGCTGGTCGATTATTATCGGCGAGGCCAATTCGCGACGCTGCGGCTCACCTCCAGCATGTATCACCGCTTTCACGCCCCGTACGACTGCCGCGTGGAGCGGGTGAGCTACATCTCCGGCGACACCTGGAACGTGAATCCCATCGCGCTGAAGCGCGTGGAGCGGCTGTTCTGCAAGAACGAGCGCGCGGTCATCCGCTGCCGGCTGCCGTCCGGGGCGCTCATCACGCTCGTACCGGTGGCGGCCATCCTGGTCGCGAGCATCCGTCTGAAGTTTCTCGACGTGCGGCTGCACCTCAAATACCGCGGTCCGAACGAGATCCCCTGCGACGCCGCCGTTTGCAAGGGAGAGGAGCTGGGATGGTTCGAGCATGGCTCGACCATCATCGTATTCGCGCCGGAGGGCGTGTCTCTCTGCGATGGGCTCAGCGGCGGCGGGCGCGTGCGAATGGGCGAGCCGATGATGCGACTCGCAGATCCGGCCGTGGCGCACCAAGCGCCGTCCGGCGATTAGTCAGGTCAGAGCGGCCGCCGGTGCCGCGTGAGCGTCGCCGCGATGGAGGCAAGCACCGCCATGCGCACCGCCACACCGTTGTTGACCTGCTCGCGAATCACCGAGTTCGGGCCGTCCGCCACCTCCGAGGAGATCTCCACGCCTCGATTCATCGGCCCCGGGTGCATGACGAGGGCATCCGGCTGGGCCAGCTTCAGGCGCTTCGCATCCAGCCCGAACTCGCGGAAGTAGGCCGCATCGTCGAGCGAGGCCGCCCGCGCCATGCGCTCCTTCTGGATACGCAGCATCATCACCACATCGGCGCCGGCGATACCGTCCTCGATTCGAGTGAAGCGCAGCGCGCCCTGGAATTCATCTTCGGTCGGCAACAGCGATTCGGGCGCCACCAGGCGCACGTCCGAGGTACCGAGAGTGCGCAACGCCCGCGCGGTCGAGCGAGCCACGCGCGAGTGCTTGATATCGCCGACGATCGCGATCTTGAGGCCCGCGAAGCGGCGCCGGTGCGCCCGGATCGTCAGTACGTCGAGCAACCCCTGTGTCGGGTGGGAGACGTGAGCCTCTCCCGCGCTGATCACCGAGACGTGCGGGGCCACGTGGTCGATCAGGAACTCCGGCATTCCCGCTTCGGAATCGCGGATCACGAAGATGTCGGTATTCATCGCCTCGAGCGTATAGATGGTGTCCAGCATGGTCTCGCCCTTGACGCGCGAGCTGGTTCCCGTTTCGAGGTTGAGCACGTGTGCGCCCAGCCTCCGGCTGGCGAGATCGAACGATGCGCGCGTGCGCGTGCTCGGTTCGAAGAACAGGTTCGCAAGCGTCACGCCGGCGAGCTCACGGCCCTCGTATGCCGGTTGTCCCGGGAAACGCCGGTAGCTCTCCGCGCGGTCGAGAATGGCCGTGATCGCCTCGCGCGTCAGGCCGTCCAAGGAAATGAGATGACGCAGACCCCCGGCGCCATCGGTTTGTACACGCATTCGCGCCTCATGTTTTTTCGCTGAACCATCGCTCCAAGATGACGCAGGCCGCGGCCGCGTCCACGTCTACTTTCGTGATCCGCCGCTTGCGCATGCCGGACTCGCGTGCTCCCCTGAGCCGCTCCTCGGCCTCGAGCGAAGAGTAGCGCTCGTCGACCAGCGCGACCGGCAACGTGTAGCGCTTGCCGAGCTCGGCGGCGAAGCCTCGGGCCGCGCTCGCGGCTTCGCCCTCGGAACCGTCGGCATTATACGGTAGACCCACCACGAGCGCCGCGGGTCGCCAATCGCGCATCAAGGCATCGATGCCGCCCCACTGCGGCCCTTGCGGCCCGGCGGGTACGCCTCCGAGCGGCGAGGCGGCGCGGCTGACGGTATCGCCGCAGGCGACGCCGATGCGCCGCTTGCCGAAGTCGAAGGCCAGTATGAGATGCCGCCCTTGACCCGGATCGCGCCCGTCCGCGCGCGAGGCCTCATCAGGCATTGCCGCTGATCGGACTGATGCGGGAGAGTTCGACGCCCAGCAGGCGGCCCGCGGCGAGCCAACGCGACTCGAACGGAAGCTGGAAGATGATGTCGCAATCGGCCGGCGCGCTGAGCCAGGCGTTCGCCTTGATCTCATCCTCCAACTGGCCGCCGTCCCATCCCGCATATCCGAGGGCGACGACGGCCTCGCTGGGGCCTTCGCCCCGCGCCATCGCGGCGAGAATATCGCGCGAGGTGGTGACGTGAATGACATCGGAGACCTTGAGGGTCGAGTCCCAGTCCCCGCCGGCTCGATGCACCACGAAACCGCGATCGGTCTGCATCGGGCCGCCGCGCAGCACCTGGCGCTCTTTCAACGCACCGCCCGGCAGCTCGATCTCGAGCTGCTCGAAGATCTCGCCCATGCGCATCGGCAGGGGCTTGTTGAGGATTAGTCCCAACGCGCCGCGCGGCCCGTGATCGCAGATGAGCGCCACGGTCTGTGCGAAGTTCGGATCTCCCATCATCGGCATGGCGATCAGCAGCTGGTTGGTGAGGTAGTCCGGCTGGCTCATATGCTGACCGAGCGCCCTACGGCGTGCCCCCCGGGTGGCCGCCGGCGGATCCTATGTTGTTGGCGGGCGGCGGGGCCGGGACCCGCGCTGCAGGAGCTTCGGCGGCGATCTGGTCCGCGGGCGGCGCCGCCTCGGCGGGCTTGCCGGGATCCGCGTAATAGACGCTCGAGCCTTGCGCCGCCCCATCGAGGAACTGCCATTCGTAAGCGATCCGGATCTCGTCGTGCCGGGCCGAGAGCTCGCTCGGAAAAGGATCGTACGGCGCGGCGAGCTTCAAAATGCGCATCGCGGCCTCGTCGATGTCAGCATGGCCGCTGCTCCGGCGCACCACGCTCTGCAGGAGCTTCCCGTCCGCGCCGATCGTGACCTCGATCACCGGAGTTCCGGAGTGCCGCTCGCGCCGCGCGACTTCCGGGAAATTGACCGTGCCGACCCGCTCCACCTTGCGCCGCCAGCCGTCCAGATATACGGCAACGTCCGATTCGCGAGTGTCCGCCGCGATCCACAACTGCTGCCTCGCCTCGCCGCGCATCCGGAGCATGATGCCGTCGTCGTTCGGGGCCATGCCGAGATCGGGCCGCTTCTCGAGGAGCAGCGGCAGAGTCGACGGCTGGTCCGCGGCCGCCGCCGCGGCGAAATACAGAATCTTCGTGGTCGGCGCGTGAGTCGCGAGAACCTCGTCGTCGCCCAAGTCCCGTCCGGTTTGGTCCGCCGCCTCGCCCTCCCCGTTCGGGATGCCTTCCCGGTCCATCGGACTCAAGGAAGATCGCGGGATCAGGGCGCGTTCGCGCTTCAGGGTATTTCCGGACCCCAGCTGGTTGCGCTGCGCGAGGTACTGGGCGTTCGGGTTCTTGGCGACACTCGGCGCCTGATCGTTGACCAGGACCACTTCCAGGGCGGGACCATCGCCTTCGGCGCCCTTGTTCCCCGGCGCGCTGAACGTGACGCCCAGGATGATGATGCCGTGAACCAATGCGGCGAGGAAGCACGTGGTGAGCATGCGATCGTTGGCCGGCGGGAGGCCGGCCTTGAGCAAGTCGGTACTCATCGGGCGTCCAAAGTCCCCGCGATCGCTTTGACCAATAGTGCCCCAATGTCGACACCATGTTTCTTGTTTAGTTCGCGGATGCCGGTGGGACTCGTGACGTTGATCTCAGTTACGTAGTCGCCGATCACATCCAAGCCGACAAATACCATTCCTGCGGCCTTGAGCTTCGGCCCGATGATCGAGCAGAGCCAGCGGTCCCGATCGGTGAGGGGACGGCTCTGCGCCTTTGCGCCCGCGGCGAGGTTGCCGCGGTGGTCCGCCGGGTCCGGCATGCGCTGCAGCGCGAACGGAAAGGGCTCGCCGTCGATCAGGATCACGCGGTTGTCGCCGCCGGTGACGATCTCCGGCAGGTAGCGCTGCACGATGGCGTATCGGTGTCCGTAATCCGTCAGCGTCTCGAAGACGACGTTGCGGTTCTTGTCGCCTTGCTCGAGCACGAAAATCGATCGTCCGCCCATGCCGTGCAGCGGCTTGCAGACAGCTTTGCCGTGCTCTTTGAGAAATTCCGCCATGTCGTGCATGTCCCGGGTGATCAGCGTCGGGGCGCAGCATTCCGGGAACCAGGCGGTATAGACCTTCTCGTTCATGTCCCTGAGGCCGCGCGGAGAGTTGCAAACCAGGGCGCCTTGTTCGGCTGCCCGTTCGAGGATGTAGGTGCTGTAGATGTACTCGGTGTCGAACGGCGGATCCTTGCGCATCAGAATGACGTCGTAATCGCCCAGTCTCGCGGGAACGCGCGCGCCGCGCACGAACCAGGCCTTCATGTCGTCCATGACCTGAAGCGGCGCGAGGCGCCCCCACGCGACGCCGTCGCGCAAGCTTAGGTCGCCGAGCTCGGCGTAATGAATCTCCCATCCTTGGGCCTGAGCCGCCAATAGGATCGCGAGCGTCGAGTCCTTGGCGGGATTGATGATTTCGATGGGGTCCATCACCACCACCAGTCGAACTCGGGAAGACATGGGGACAACCTCCAGAGGAGTGAACAACCTTCGGCAACGGGGCGTCAGTCTATCGTAAGCGCCCGATGCGCCGTTCCCTTCAAAAACTGTGAACCACACCACCGTCGTTTGCGCGGCATTACCTCGAAATGTCGACTCCGTACCGTGGCTTGCGGGCCCCGGATATGTTAAAAAGCCACAAGATTCCAGCACCTACGCACGCATAGCTCAAGGTCCAAGGTCGGTTCCATGCAGAGCATGATCAGTAACGGTAAACCCAAACTCTCGGGACTCAAGGTCCTCGTGATCGACGACAGCAAGACGATCCGCCGCACCGCCGAGACTCTTTTGACCAAGGAAGGCTGCGAGGTGTTCACCGCCGTCGACGGTTTCGATGCGCTCTCGAAGATCGCCGATCACCAGCCCGACATCGTTTTCGTCGATATCATGATGCCGCGGCTCGACGGCTATCAAACCTGCTCGCTGATCAAGCACAACAAGGTTTTCAGGCAGATCCCGGTCATCATGCTGTCCAGCAAGGACGGCCTGTTCGATCGCGCCCGCGGCCGCATCGTGGGCTCGGAGCATTACCTGACCAAGCCGTTTACCAAGGACGAGCTCCTGGGCGCCATCGAGGCGCACGTGGGCAAGTGACGGAGCAATAAGATGGCGCTTATTCTCATAGTCGACGACTCTCCCACCGAGGTGTTCGTCATGCAGAAAGCCCTGGAAAAGCATGGGTTCAAGACTGCTGCGGCGGAGAACGGCGAGGAGGGCATCCGCAAGGCGAAGGCCATGAAACCGGATCTCATTTTCATGGACATCGTGATGCCGGGCGTGAACGGATATCAGGCCACGCGCATGCTCAACAACGATCCCGAGACCAGCTTGATTCCGATCATCATGGTGACGACGAAGGGTCAGGAAACGGATCGAGTGTGGGGCTTGCGGCAGGGGGCGGTGGACTATCTGGTCAAACCGGTCTCCGCCCAGGCGTTGGTGGAGAAGGCACAGGCCGCGCTGGCCGTATGACGAGCACGGCAGGCGGGGGGGACATAAGCTTACGCAGCTTGCGCGACCGGCCGTTCGAACTGCTCAAGGAACTCGAGAAGCGCAGCCGCACGGTCGCCACGGCCCATCCCGCCGAGGCCGGGGCGGGGCGGGAATGGGTCGGCGTGGCTTGTCGCATGGGGGGAGAGACGTTCTTGATCGCCCGCGAGGAAACACGGGAGGTGTTGGGTTTCCCGGCCGTGATCACCCGGATACCGGGAGCAAAGAGCTGGGTCAAGGGACTCGCCAACGTACGGGGCTCACTCCTGCCGATGCTCGATCTGCGGCAATTCCTGGGGAGCGGGGCCACCACACCGGGCCGCAACACCCGCGTGGTCGTGGTGAATCATCGAGAGATTCCAGCGGGTCTCGTCGTCGACGAGGTGCTGGGATTCCGCCGGTTCGCCGAGTCGGAGTTCACGGCGGAAGCGCCGCCGACGGTCATTCGTTGCGAGACGTATCTCGCGGGCGCGTTTCGCCGCGGCGGCGAAGTGTGGCCCGTGCTGAGTTTGAAGAGCTTGGTGGAGAGCCAAAGCTTCCTCCAGGCGGCCAGTTGAAATCCGGACGCGTTGGATGACCATGCGAGATACCGCCCCCAAGCCTCAGTTTTTGCCGCTGCTCCTGGCGCTGATCGTTGCTTGCCTCGCGGGGGCCGCCCTGCTCACGATGCTGTCGCGCAGCACGTCTCCGGTCGCGACGCCCAATGAGCAGGTCGTGCTGGTCATCGAGCGGATCCCTTTCGAGGCGCAAAACGCCCTGCGGGGCGACGCCAACGCTTTCGATGCGATGAATCGCAGCTTGGCCCGGGTGAAAGCACTGGCTTCGGCCGCCTCCTTGGGGGGGCGTGAGGCCAAGCTGGAACCGTCGTTGAGCAAATTCAGCGCGGCCGCAGCCGCCGTCGGCGACGCCCGCCCGGCCGTGGAGGCCATCCAGGCCGCCAACCAGGAGGCGCGGGATCTCGCTCCCAAGCTCTTGTCCGAGCTGGGCGATCTGGCGAGCGCGGTCGGCGTGCAGAAACTCGAGGGCATGAGCCGCTACTTGGAGCGCTTCGAGCTTGCCGTCCAGCGCATTCAACAGGAGCTGAACGGCCTCGCATTGGGTGTAAGCGATGCGGCGCCCGCTGCGCAGCGGCTCGCGGACAGCCTGGAATTCCTGAACCAGGTGATGCGCGGCCTGTCCGGGGAAGAATCCGGGATGGCACTGTCGCGGGTTACCGGCCCCGATGCGGAACAGCGCTTGAAGACCGTGGTCCAGCGCAATCAACAGTTCGCGGCGGCGGTACGCAAGGCCCTCGGCGCCGCCGAATCATTGTCGAAGGCCCAGACCGCGGCCCGTTCGCTGCCGGCGATGGCGAGCACCCTGAGCGGAGAAATCGGCACCGCGCCGGCCGTGCCCACCGAGTCCGGCAGTGGATACCGCCCCTGGATTCTCGCGCTCCTGGGCTGTGCCGCAGTGTTGCTCGGAGTGCTCTTCTGGCAGTTCCGCAAGTCGGTAACCGCGCGCCGCAGCACCGAGCTTCGCGTGCGGGAGAACGAACGCAATCAAGAGGCCATCATGCGCCTGCTCGACGAGCTGTCGAGTCTGGCGGACGGCGATCTCACGGTGCAGGCGACGGTTACCGAGGACATCACCGGGGCGATCGCGGACTCCATCAATTACGCCATCGAGGCACTGCGCGAGCTGGTCACGACCATCAACGACAGCGCGATTCAGCTCGACGGCGCCGCCCGGCAGACTCAGGCGGCGGCGGCGCACATGGCGAAGGCCTCGAGCGCCCAATCACGGCAGATTTCAGCGGCCTCAGAGTCGATGGTCGACATGGCCGCCTCGATCGAGGAAGTCTCGGGGAATTCCGAGCGCTGCTCGGACGTTGCGCGCCATTCGGTCGACATCGCCCATAAGGGCGGCGATGCGGTGCGCCGGACCATCGACGGCATGAACGCGATCCGCGAAACCATTCAAGAGACCAGCAAGCGCATCAAGCGCCTGGGCGAGAGCTCGCAGGAGATCGGCAATATCGTCGAGCTGATCAACGACATCGCGGAGCAAACCAATATCCTCGCATTGAACGCTTCGATCCAGGCGTCGATGGCGGGCGAGGCGGGGCGGGGCTTCGCCGTGGTGGCGGATGAAGTGCAGCGTCTGGCGGAGCGCGCGGCCAACGCCACCAAGCAAATCGAAGTATTGGTGCGCACCATCCAGACGGATACCAACGAGGCTGTGGTATCGATGGAGCGCAGCACCACCGACGTGGTCGGTGGCGCTTTGTTGGCCGAGAACGCCGGGGCCGCACTCGAGGAGATCGAGCAGGTATCGAATCAGATCGCGAACCTGGTGCAGAATATTTCGGCCAGCGCACGCCAGCAGGCCGCCGCGTCTGGGAATATCTCGAAGAACATGCAAGTGGTGCGCGAAATTTCCACGCAGACCGCCGAGGGCTCGACGGCGACCTCGACCTCGATCGCGAAGCTCGCGGCGCTGTCGGCGCAATTGCGCAAGTCGGTTGCGGGATTCCGGCTGCCGGACTACGGCGCCGGCACGACCACCGTCGGTGCGGTGCCGGTCACCGGGCTCAAAGCGGTGAACGAGGCGGCCAATCCGGGACCGCTCAATCCGGGATCGGCCAATCCGGAACCGTCGAGCGCGGGGCCGATGGCCGCGGGCGGTTCGGGGAAGATGCGCAAGGCAAGCGGAGCCGGCGCCTGACGGCGCGGGACCTCGACCATTCCGATGACCGATATCAGCTCCCAAACGTTGCACTTGGTCGCGAAGGAATTGAGCGCGACCCTGAACGAGGCGCGCGCTTCGCTGGAAGGCTACGCGGAGCGCCCGGATCAGGAGTCGTTTCTCGAGAAATGCGCTGATCAGCTGCACCTCGCGCACGGTGTGCTGCGCCTGGTCGAGGTGTACGGCGCGGCTCTCCTCGCCGAGGAGATGGAGCACGTCACCCGTTACCTCATCGGCGCCGGAAACGACCAGAAGCGGCAAGGGGACGGGCTCGATGCGTTGATGCGCGCCATGGTACAGCTCCCCACTTACCTGGAGCGGGTGCTGTCCGGTGGGCGCGATATGGCCCTGGTGCTCCTGCCGCTGCTCAACGATCTGCGCTCCGTGCGCGGCAGCCCCTTGTTGTCGGAAGGCACGCTGCTGCTGCTCAATCTCAAGTCCGATCAGCCGGCGCAGCCGCAGGAGCCGCGCCAGGACGAGCAATCCATCACGGTGGCGCAATGGGCTCGAAGGTTGCGACCGCGCTTTCAGGTGGGCTTGCTGGGATACATCCGCGGCGAGCGCACCGTGCAGAACCTCGAGATTCTCGCCAAAGTGGCGGAGAAACTCGAACAGGTCGCCACCATTCAGCCGGTGTTCCAGCTGTGGTGGGTTATCGGCGCGATTCTCGAGGCAGTGCGCGCGAACGGGCTCGAGGGCAGCGCCACGCTGAAGCGCCTGCTCGGTCAAGCCGACCGGCAAATCAAGCTTCTCTATGAACTCGGCGAGGCTCGCTACGGCGAGGATCCTGCGGTCGACCTGCTCAACAACCTGCTCTACTACGTGGCGCGGGCAACGACGACCGGCGGGCGTATCGCGGCGGTGCGCGCATCCTTCAAGCTGTCGGAGCTGTTGCCGGTGGACGATTCCATCGACCAGGAGCGTGAGAGCCTGTCGGCGCCGAGCGTCAAGCTCATGCGCACGGTCGCGGCCGCCATCAAGGAGGACCTGTCCAAGGTCAAGGATGTCCTCGACATCTTCGTGCGCCGCGGCGGCGGGCGCCATGAGGAGCTCATGCCGCAGCTCGAGCTCCTCAAGAAGATCAGCGATACCCTCGGGGTCCTTGGCCTCGGCGAATTACGCCAACGGGTACAGCAGGAGATCTCCGAGCTGTCGGACATCCTGAGCGACGGCAAGAATCCATCCGAGTCCGCGCTGGTCAAGATGGCCGGCGTGCTGCTGTCGGTGGAAGACAGTCTTGACGATCAGCTCGTCCGGCTCATCCTGCCGGCAGCCCCGGCCGGCGCAGCCGCCGACGCCGGGCCGGACCATGACTTCGAGTTCCGTCAGGTCAGCGAGGCCGTCCTTCGGGAGTGCATCGTCAATCTGGCGCGGGTCAAAGAGGCCGTGTCGATCGCGGTTCAAAAGCCCGCGGATGCGCCCGCGGCCCAGGGCCTCGACAACGTACCGCAGCTTCTGCGCGGCATTACGGCGGGCCTGTTGATGCTCGGCAAAGGTCGGGCGGTCGAATTGATGGATGCCATCGGCACCGAGGTGCGCAGGCTCATCGAGCCGGGCGCCGGCGTCCCGGATGCGCTGCGTCTCGAGCGCATCGCCGACGCCATCGTCAGCATCGAGTACTACATGGAGACGCTGCAGAACGGCCGCGCCGATCCTTGGTACATGCTCGACAATGCCGAGACCTGTCTCATGGCGCTGGCCGCCGATATGGAGACGCGGGTCCCCGACGTGGAGCTTCCCGCCGCGGACGCGGCCAAGACCGTCAAGCTGGACCCGGCGTCGACGATCACGCTGGAGGAGGCCAAGCGCGTGCACGCGGCGACCGATCCTCTGATCGCACTCGCCGCCGCACCGCCGTTCGCCGCACCCGCCCCGGCTCCGGCGGGAGTCGATCCGCAGTTCGTGGAGCTGTTCATCGAGGAAGCGAAGGAAGAGATCGCGGCGATCCAGCAAACTTTTCCGCTGTGGGACCAGAACCCCATGGATCTCGAAGCCTTGGGCTCGTTGCGGCGAAGCTTCCATACCTTGAAGGGCAGCGGCCGCATGGTCGGCGCCCGATCGATCGCCGAGTTCGGCTGGGCCATCGAGAACCTGCTGAATCGCCTCATGGACAAGACGCTGTCCCGTACGCCGGGCATGATGAGCCTGTTGCGCAGCGCCGTGGCGGCTCTGCCGCCGCTGGTCGAGCAATTGGAAGGCGGCCGACAGAGTTCCGTGGCCGTAGAGGCGCTCATGTCGCGAGCCTTTGCCTACGCCGACGGCCGGGAGGCCGAGCAACTCGGCGCCGCGGTGGCGCCGGAGGATCGTGCCGATGCCGGCGCCTCCGGCGTGCTGACTGCTGTAGCGCCGGCGCCGGTCGCGCCGACTCCGCCGCCGCCCATGGATCAACAGCTGCACGAGATCTACAGCAAGGAAACCTCGAGCCATCTCGCGGAAATCCGCGAGTATCTACGCAAGCGGGCCGGCCAGCCGGCGCCGCACGATTTGCCTGAATCGGTGTACCGCGCGATCCATACGCTGAGCGGAAGCTCGAAGATGGCGGAGGCTCGACACGGCATCCGCGTCGCCGAGCCGCTCAATCACTACATGCGCAAGGTATTCGACAGCGGCCGCGGCTTGACCGATGCCGGCGTCGCGGCACTCGCGGATGCGGTCCGCGCAATCGAGAACGTCGTGTCCCATATCAACGAGACCACGGCGTTCTTCACCGACCAGCCGTCGCTCCTCGCGAGGCTCGGCAAGCTCGAGGCCGAGCTCGACCTGGAACTCGCGCGCGCGGCAAACGAGAGCAGCCTGTCGGCGCTGGTGCCCAAGCTGGCCGAGCCGCCGGCCGCCGCGCCCGACGTTGCGCCGCCGGCCGCGTTCCCCGAACCCCAACGAGCGACCGCCGATGTGCCGGTCGCCGATGTGAGAGCCGCCGACGTGCCGGCGGGCCGCGGTGATGAGCACGCCGCGGCTCGCGCGGCCGCGGAGGATTTCGATCACGAGATCGCGGGCATCTTCAGCGAGGAGGCGACGGAGCTGATCGAGGCGGCCGAGACGTCGCTGACAGCCTGGAATCTCGACCGTAGGGACAAGGATCGCGTGGCCGAGCTGCAGCGCCAATTGCACACGCTGAAGGGCGGCGCGCGGATGGCGGGCATCAGCGCCATGGGTGATTTGAGTCACGAGCTCGAGACTCTGGTGATTCAGATCGACGGCGGAGCGGTCACGGCGGACGATCATGCGCACGCCCTCATGCAGGCGAGCCTCGACGAGCTCGCGCGCATGCGCGACCTGGTGAGCGCCGGACAGCTGCCCCAGTCGGCTCATGCGTTGCTCGCGCAGGTCCGCGGACTGGCTTCGGGAACCGAGCCAGCGCCGGCGGCGGCCGTTCCCGGCGCCGCGCGGCCTGCGGCGGCTGTGCCCGCTCCTGCGCCGGTTGCCGAATCGAGCGAGGCCCAGGCATCGGAGTTGCCGCTCGCCGGCGAGCCGCGGTCCGCGGCGCCCGCTCCGGCGATCCCGGCGCCGGCGCCCGCCGTTTCGGCGGAACTCCACGAGTCGCCGCCCTCTATCTCCGAGGACTCGCTGTCGCAGCTCGAGACGTCCGCGGGCCCGGTGCTGCCGGGGCGCGAGAATCTACCCGCAGAGCGGGTCGAGATGGCACGCGTCGACGCGGATCTGCTCGATACCATGCTGAACAGCGCGGGCGAGGTCAGCATCTTCCGCGCACGCCTGGATCAACAGGTGAACTCCATCGATTTCAATCTGGCCGAGCTCGCGCGCACGGTGACGCGGCTCAAGGAGCAGCTGCGCGGGCTGGAGATCGAGACCGAGGCGCAGGTGCTGAACCGGCATCAGGACGAGGAGGATCCGCGCCGCGACGATTTCGATCCGCTCGAGCTCGATCGCTATTCCGCCCTTCAGCAGTTTTCCCGCGCCCTGGCCGAGACCTCCGGCGACGTCGCCAGCATCCAAGGGCTGCTCGAGACGCTGACGCGCGAGGCCCAGAACCTCTTGACGCAGCAGGCACGCATCATCACCGAGCTGCAGAACAGCTTGATGCGCACTCGGATGGTGCCGTTCCAGCGGCACGTGCAGCGGCTCACTCGCCTGGTCCGGCAGTCCGCGAACGACACCGGCAAGCGCGCCGAGCTGGTGGTTCAAGGCGGATCCGCCGAACTCGACCGCCAGATGCTGGAACGCATGGTCGCGCCGCTCGAGCACATGCTGCGCAATGCGGTCGTGCACGGTATCGAGGCGCCCGAGCGGCGTTCCGCGCTGGGCAAGCCGGACGTGGGGCGCATCTCGGTCAGCTTGACGCGCGACGGGGCCGAGATCGTGATCGTGGTCACCGACGACGGCGCCGGCATCAACGTCAAGCTGATCCGCGAGAAGGCCGTGGCGTTGGGTCTCGCCGACCGGCACTCCAAGCTCACCGACGAAGAGGCCATGCAGCTCATCCTGGAGCCCGGCTTCAGCACGGCGGGGCGGGTCACCCAGGCGGCGGGGCGCGGAGTCGGGATGGACGTGGTCGCGACCGAGGTCAAGAAGCTCGGCGGCGGCCTGTTCATCGAATCGTCGTTGGGCAAAGGCACGCGATTCACCATTCGCCTGCCGTTCACCCTCGCCATCAGTCAGGCGCTGATCGTGCGCGTCGCGGAGGAGGTCTACGCGCTGCCGTTGGCGACAGTCGAGGGCGTGGTACGGCTGCCGCGCAACATCGTGGCGCGTCATTTGGGCAAGGACTCGCCGCTATTCGAATATGGCGGCCAGAAATACCGGTTCCAGCAGTTGGGCTCGTTCGTCGGCCTGGGGTCGACCCGCCTTCCGGAAGCCGACGTCTCCATGTCGGTGGTGCTGATTCGCGCCGGCGAACATTCCACCGCGCTGGTGACCGACGAGCTGGTCGGAAGCCGGGAGATCGTGGTCAAGTCGCTGGGGCCGCAAGTATCCGGCATTCGCGGCATCGCCGGCGCGACGATCCTCGGCGACGGGCGAATCGTCATCATTCTGGACATGGGCTCGCTGGTTCGCTCGGAATGGCGCGCGCGCCCCACCGATACGGCGGTCCTGGAACAGCGCGATCGGCGCACGTTCGCGCTGGTGGTGGACGACTCGATCACCGTGCGCCGGGTGACGCAACGCCTGCTGGAGCGCAACGGCATGCGTGTCCTCACGGCCAAGGACGGCGTGGACGCCGTGTCGCTGCTCCAGGAAAACTTGCCCGACATCATCCTGCTCGACATCGAAATGCCGCGCATGGACGGCTACGAAGTGGCGGCGCACGTGCGCGGCGATCCGCGCCTGAAGAACATACCGATCGTCATGATCACCTCGCGGGTCAGCGAGAAGCACCGCGCGCGCGCCATCGAGCTCGGCGTCGACGACTATCTCGGCAAGCCTTACCAGGAGAACCAGCTGCTCGACGCAATCGAGCCGCTGGTCAACCGGCGCCGCGCCGTCGCACGCTGAAGGCACCATGTCCGACTTGCGCGACGAGCTCTACAGTCTTCTGGTGCCGCTGGCGGGCGAGCGGCTGATCGTGCCGCGCGCCTGCGTCGCCGAGGTCATCGGCTATCAGACGCCCTCCGAAATGACCAATGCGCCTCCCTGGTACGCCGGACTGGTGGTCTGGGGCGAGCGCACGGTCCCGGTCGTGTCGTTCGAAGGCGCCTTCGGACAAGCGCTGCCGACCGTGTCGAGCCGGACCCGGATCGTGATATTTCACGCCAGCAGCGGCCTGTTGCCGGGCGGCCACTTCGGCATGCTGACTCAAGGCTTTCCGCAGCTCGTCCGCGTCAATGCGGATGTGATCCGCCCCGACCCCTCGCGCAGCTTTCCCGAGCGGGCGCCGGTCCTCTGCCAAGTGCACATGGTCAACGAGACGCCGCTCATCCCGGATCTGGCGCGGCTCGAGCAGATGATCGCCGAGGAAACCTCGGTGATGACCTGATCCCGTCCGACGCGCAGCCTCGGGCGAAAACCTTTTCGTCGATTGCAGTTGCGCCGGACGATGGCCGGCGGCGCCGTATCGCAGCGGGGAAGTGGATCGCGGGCCGCTTGATGTGATACCGTCAATCCAGGGGTAGGCATCAGCGAGCCGTGCAATCGGCCGGGCCTCCGCTGTTCAGCCGATCACAAGTCGATATGATCAAGGAATCGATCATCATTGCGCATGGAACGCCGCGATGAGCCACTTGGAACAGGTGCTCTCGACAGACGGGTTCATGCCGCACGGTATGTGCTATCTCTGGCTCCCGGAGATTCTGGCGCTTCATGTCGTCTCGGATTCACTGATCGCGCTGGCCTACTTCTCGATTCCCGTCACCCTGCTCTACTTTGCGCGCAAGCGCTCCGATCTGTACTTCAGTTCGATGTTCGTGTGCTTCGCGATATTCATCGTCGCCTGCGGCGTGTCGCATTTCATGGAGATATGGACCGTTTGGCACCCGGCGTACTGGCTGTCCGGCGGCGTCAAAGCGGTCACCGCGGCCGCGTCGGTCTCGACCGCGATTTTGCTGGCCAAGCAGATGCCGGCGGCATTGCGCATACCGAGCCCTGCGGACCTCAGGGCTTCCAACGCCGAATTGGCGCGGGAGGTTGCGGAGCGGCGCGGCGCCGAGCGCGAAATACGCAAATTGAACGAGTCGCTCGAGGCCCGCATTGCCGAGCGAACCGCGGAGCTGCGCGCCGCGAACGAAGTGCTCCGGATGGAAGCGCGGGAACGCAGGCAGGCCGACGAATTGCTCGCTCTCACGCTGGCGAGCATCCAGGACGGCGTCATCGTGACCGACGAAAGCAATGCCATCACCTTCACCAACGACGCCGCGGTGCGTTTGATCAGCCGGGAGGCGGGCGACGCGCTGGGCGCGCCCCTGTCCTCGATGCTCGAGATCGTCCATGCGGCGAACCACGAACCATACGAGCTGATGGACGGATTCACACCTTGTGGCTCGGCTTCGAGCGCGGAGGATCTACTGCTGCTCAACCACGCGGGCCATGAAATTCGCGTCGATGTTCGTGCGGCTCCCTTGCGGAGCGAGCAGGCGAGGGTCCGCGGAATGGTGTACACGTTGCGCGACTGCAGCGAACGCCGGCGCGGCGAGGAGGCCCAGCGGCGCATGGCCGCGCTCATCGAGTCGGCCGATGATGCGATCATCATCAAGAGTCTCGACGGCGTGATACGCGACTGGAATCCGGGGGCGCAACGGCTGCTCGGCTATGGTGCCGACGAAATCGTCGGCCAGCCGATCGCGCGATTGTTTCCCGACGATCGCCAAGAGGAGGAGGCCCTGATTCTCGCCAAGGTCAGGGCCGGTCAGCCCGTCGCTCATTTCGAGACGGTCAGGCGGCGCAAAGACGGCTCGCTGGTCGATGTCTCGCTGACCATCTCGCCGATTCGCGACCGCGCCGGCGCCATCGTCGGCGCCTCCAAGATCATGCGGGACATCACCGAACGCAAGCGATATGTCGAGGAGCTGCGCAGGCTGAACGAGGAACTCGAAACTCGCATCCGCGCGCGCACCTCCGAGCTCAAGGAGCGGGATGCGCTGCTGCAGGAGGTTCATCATCGAGTCAAGAACAACCTGCAGGTGGTCTCGAGCCTGATCAACATGCAGCTCCGGACACTTCGAGACGCAGTCACGCGCGCGGCCTTGCAGCAGTGTCGATTCCGGATCGAAACCATGGCCCAAATTCACGAAATGCTCTACCAATCGAAGGACTATTCGAAAGTGCCTTTCGGGAAATACGCGAGGGAGCTCGCCGCCCGAATATCGAGCGCGTCCGGGCTGTCGCCCGATGAGGTGACGCTCCGTTACGAAATGCAGGATCTCTCGCTGCCGGTCGAACAGGCGATCCCCTGCGGCCTGATCTTGAACGAGCTGGTCTCGAACGCGCTCAAACACGCCTTTCCGACAGGCGCCGGCGCGATCCGCATCGAGTTGCGCCGGCTACCCGATGACCTCATCCTGCTCGCCGTCAGCGATGACGGAATCGGCATCTCAACGGACTTCGATCCGGCGACGTCGGGCTCGTTGGGCGTTCAGCTGGTGGTTTCTCTGGTGGGCCAGCTCGACGGGCGCATGGAGATCGAGCGTGAACCCGGCGCGGCGTTCCGCATCGTGTTCCCTGCCGAACCACAGGCGTGATGTCCCGCACGGCCCCCAAGGTGCTCATCGTCGAGGACGAACGAATCGTCGCGAGCGACCTGCAACTGTCCCTGAACGAGATGGGGTACGACGCATTTGCAACCGCCGCCTCCGCCGATGAAGCGCTGGCGTGCGCGGCGGCGCAGTGTCCCGACATCGTGCTGATGGACATCAGAATCAAAGGGGCGAGCGACGGCATCCAGACCGCGGCAATTCTCAAAGAGAGATTCGCCATCGGCATCATTTACCTCACCGCCCATTCGGACGCGGGGATGATCGATCGGGCAAAGAGAACGGATCCGCACGGATATCTTCTCAAGCCGGTGAACCTCGCCGAGCTCGGCAGCATGATCGAAGTAGTCCTGCGCCGGCAGGAAGTCGAGCGGGAGTTGCGCAAGGCGCACCGGAAGACCCGGGAGCTGGCGCAACGCCTCGCCGCGGTGCGCGAGGAAGAGCAGCGAGCGGTGGCGGTCCGGCTTCACGATGGCATCGCCCAGGATTTGTTCGCCATGAAGCTGGACCTCGGACGCCTCGAGGCAGTCACGAAGCGCCAGCTGGGCTCCAAGGAAATATTCGAGGAGATCAGCGCCGCGCTCACGGCATGCATGGAAAGCACACGGCAGGTCGCGAACGACCTGCATCCCACGGCCCTCGCCCGCTTCGCGGTCACGGATGTCATTGCCGGGCACGCGCGACATTTCGAGAAACGCTCCGGGCTCAAGATCGAAATCACTCACACGGCCTCCTTCCCGCGTCTCGCCGAATCGAGGCAGCTGCTTCTGTTTCGTGCGGCGCAGGAGGCTTTGACCAACGTCGCCCGGCACGCGCAGGCGACGACCGTCGAGATCAGCCTCAAGATCGACGGGGAGCGTATTTCGATGGAGGTTACGGACGATGGCATCGGAATAGCGCCCGATGCGCTCGACAAGCCGGGGTCTCTCGGCCTGTTCGCGCTGCGAGAGCGATTCGCGGCACTTGGCGGCGATCTCACCATACGGCGCGCGCAACCCGCCGGGACGTCGATGATCGTTCACCTCCCCAGAACCCCGGATGACGAGTAGGTTCGCGCCGGCTGATCCGCTGCCCCCGCCCGCCGCCCCGGCGCCCGCCATCCTGCTGGTCGAGGATGAGGCCATCGTCGCGCGAGATCTTCAACAAACGCTTCGCGAGCTGGGTTATGACGCCTTCGCGATCGCGGCAAGCGCCGAGGAGGCGATCGCACGCGCCTCGTCGGCTGCTCCGGACCTCGTCTTGATGGACATCCGGATCAAGGGCCGAAGCGATGGAATCAAGACGGCGGCGATCTTGAAGGAAAGATTTCACTGCGGGGTCATTTACCTGACCGCTCATGCGGACGATGCGACGGTTCAGCGCGCGAAAAAGACAGAACCCTACGGCTATCTCCTGAAGCCCGTAAAGACCGCCGAATTGCGCAGCACGATCGAAATCGCGCTATATCGGCGCCAGCTGGATGCTGCCAGGGAGAAAACTGCTCAATTGGAGACCAAGCTCGCCGAAAGGGCTCTGGAGCTGTCTTCGAGCAACTCGAAGCTGAAGGCGCTGACCGATCTGAATCTGCAACTGGCGTCCGAGCGCGATGCCCGTACGCTGCTCGACAAGGTGTGCCACGGCGCCCGGCACATGCTCGGGACCCGGTATGCCGTCCTGGTCCTCAACGAAAAGCTCACGAATTCTCTTTTTTGCACCACCAGCGGCATCGAATCGGCCGAAGGAGCGCCGCCGCTTCCCATCCCGCCGCTCGAGGCGGGGCCGCTGGGCCGCGTATATGCGCAAGGCGCGGCGTGGCGGGCGCACTCTCGCTCGCATGAGCCGCAGGCGGCGGTCTTTCCGGCCGGATACCCGGTCGCCACCTCGTATCTCGCCGTGCCGATCAGTTCGTTGACCCGGACTTACGGCTGGCTGTGTCTGGCCGATAAAATCGGGGCGAAGGAATTCTCGCTCGATGACGAGCGCGCGCTCGGGATTTTGGCGGGTCAAGCCGGCCGGATCTACGAGAACAGCAGTCTTTTCCAAGACCTCCAATTGCACGCGGCCCAGCTGCGAGTCGAGATCGATGAGCGCGAGCTCTTCGCCTCGAACCTCAAGCGCAGCGAGGAGCGCTTCCGGCAGCTCGCGGAAAATATCCAGGACGTGTTTTTCATTCTGACGGCCGATTTCAGCGAGATGACGTACCTGAGCCCCGCGTTCGATCAGATCTGGGGCCGCCCGCACGATCCGGCGAATTCCATGGACTGGACCACCTCCATCCATATCGAGGATCGGCAGCGGATCCTCGATCAACTGGCCAGCCATGCCGGCAAGCCGGCCAGGGAAGAGTTCGAGTTCAGGATAGTCCAGCCGAGCGGTTCGATTCGCTGGATCTTTGCCCGCTACTTTCCTTTGTACGACGACCAGGGGCGCCCGTACAGGATCGTGGGCATCGCGACGGATATCACGGAACGAAAGCAAGCCGAAGCGAGAATTCGGCACTTGAATCGGGTATACGGCGTATTGAGCGGCATCAACGGGCTGATCGTCCGCGCCCAAACTCGAGCCGAGCTGTTCACCGAGTCATGCCGGCTTGCAGTCGAGGAGGGAGATTTTCGGCTCGCGTGGATCGGCCGGCTCGAGCGAGGGGAGGAACTGGTTCTCCCGCTGGCGCGGGCGGGCAAGGGCGGCGTCGCCGAGCAGATGTTGAGGGATGGCGTGCCGGTGGCCATCGAGGCCGACGCCTTGCAGGCGATCCGCCGGCGCGAGCCCTGGGTCTGCAACGATCTCGACGCGGGGGACCGCAAGTCTCCCTATCGGCGTCAAATGTCGGCGCACGGCCTGCGATCCGTGGTGACGCTCCCGTTGGGAATGCACGGCCACTGCGTCGGTTGCATGGTCCTGGCGACCGACGAGCGTGAGGCATTCGATGCGGCGGAAATGCGCCTGTTGGTCGAGCTTGCGGGTGATATCTCCTTCGCGCTCGATTATCTCGAGAAGGCGGAGAGGCTCAACTATCTCGCCTACTACGATTCGTCGACGGGGCTCGCGAACCGCACGCTGTTCTTGGAGCGTCTCGCGCAGCAGGTGAGCGCCGCAAAGCGCTGCGGCGCCAAGTTCGCGGTCGTGGTTCACGATCCGGAACGCTTCGAGACGATCAACGAGACCTTCGGAAGATCTCACGGCGACGCATTGCTGAAAGAGATCGCGGATCGGCTCGTCACCTGCACCGGCGATCATGATTACGTAGGCCGGATCGGGCCGGGACAATTCGCCTCCGTGCTGCCTTTTCCCGGCGAGGCCGATCTGTCGGCGCGGATGCTGGAGGAACAGTATCAAGCGTGGCTCGGAACGCCGTTCAAGGTGAGCGGGCACGACGTCACGCTCACCGCTCAAACCGGCATCGCGATATACCCGCACGACGGCAGCGAAGCGGAATCGCTGCTCAGCAACGCCGAAACGGCTTTGAGGCGGGCGAGCTCATCCGAGAACCGCACGGTCTTCTTCACCAAGGAAATCGGCGATCGAATTTCCCAGCGGTTTTCCATGGAGACCCGGCTGCGCCGCGCGCTTAAGAACGGGGAGTTCGTGCTGCACTATCAGCCCAAGGTCGATGTGGGGACGCGCGCCTGGGTGGGGCTCGAGGCGCTCATTCGTTGGCAGAGCCCCGAGCTGGGACTGGTGCCTCCGGTCAGATTCATCGCTCTCATGGAAGAGACGGGAATGATCGTCGATATGGGCGCATGGGTGTTGCTGCAGGCATGCACGGACCGTTGCGCGTGGCTGGAACAGGGATTGGCGGTACCGCGCGTCGCGATCAACGTGTCATCGGTGCAGTTGCGGCGCTCGGACTTCCTGGATGTGGTTCGCGGTTCGCTGAAGCGGGCGACCCGCAATGCGGCGATATTCGGGGTCCGGGGGGCCGGTATCGACCTGGAAGTGACGGAGTCCCTGTTCGTCGAAAACGTGGAGTCCAACATCGCGAATCTCCGCGCGGTCCGCGAGCTGGGCATGGAGATCGCCATCGACGACTTTGGCACCGGCTATTCGTCTCTCGGGTATCTCGCCAAGATGTCCGTCGATACCCTGAAGATCGACCGTACCTTCACCGCCGCCATGCTCGACGATCCGGGGGTCACGACGCTCGTGTCCACGATCATCACCCTGGCTCATTCACTGAAGCTCAAGGTCGTCGCCGAGGGCGTCGAATCCGAGGAACAGGCCAACATACTTCGCCTCCTCCGATGCGATCAAATGCAGGGCTATCTCGTCTCCCGGCCGCTGCCATTCGACGACATTACGGCGCTTTTATCGCCGTCCCCGGCGAAGTCACCGTAGCGGCTCTGAAGCCACGCAAGCCCGGCGATGGCGGCAGTCTCGGTACGCAGCACGCGCGGCCCCAACGCGACCGGCACGAAGCCCGACACCCGAAACGCCTCGAGCTCCTCGTCGTCGAATCCCCCTTCGGGGCCGACCGCCATCTCGACCGATGCCTCGATCTGCAATGCGGCGGCGGCTCGGTCCGCGGCGGGGTCGAGCACCAGACGGACACCGCCCGGCGAGGATTCGCCGAGATAGTGAATCAGCGGCCGAGGCGCCTCGATCACGGGCATGCGATTACGGCCGCATTGCTCGCAGGCCGCGACGGCAATGCCGCGCCAGTGCTCGGCCTTGGACGCGGCCTGTTCGGCGTCGAGACGCACAACGCTGCGCCGGCTCGTCACCGGCACGAGGCGCGCTGCGCCGAGCTCGGTCGCCTTTTGCACGATGACATCCATGCGGTCGCCGCGCGCGATGCACTGCACGAGCGTGATGGCGAGTGGCGACTCGCGATCGATGGCTCGCGCCTCGCCCACCGCGACGGTCACTCGCGAGCCGCGAGCGGCCTCGACGACGGCGGCGAACTCGCGGCCGTCGCCGGTGAATAGCACGATCTCATCCCCGGAGCGAGCGCGCAGTACCTTGGCGAGGTGCTGCGCGGCCGGCGGCGGAAGCTCGATCAGGCTTCCGGAGCTCAGCGGCACGTCCAGGTAAACGCGGTTCAGCCGCATGCCGGGCGCTCGGCGTTCATGGCGTGGGGCACACGGGGGGCGTGCGGGGCGTTCATATGGCTCTAATTGTCGCATATGCTATCCGCCCAAGTTCTCATCGGCCGAAGCACATGACATCCTTGCAAGCGGACCCGACCAGCGGATTGATGCGCGGCGCGCGGCAGCTCCCGTCCCCGAATCACGATGCGCGCCCCGCGGGCGCCGTTCCGGAGCTCATCGTCGTGCACGGCATCAGCTTGCCCCCCGGAGAATTCGGAGGTCCCTGGATCGACCGTTTGTTCACCAACACGCTGCCGGCGGATGCGCATCCCTACTTCGCCGAGGTGGCCGGTCTCACGGTCTCCTCGCATCTGTGCATCGCCCGAGACGGCGCAGTGACGCAATACGTGAGCTTCAACGAGCGCGCCTGGCATGCGGGACGGTCCAGCTATGCCGGCCGCGGCGCCTGCAACGACTTCTCCATCGGCATCGAGCTCGAGGGCGCGGATACCGTCGCCTACGAGGCGGCCCAGTATCGAGCGCTGGCGGATGCCGTCGCGGCCCTCTGCGCGGCCTACCCGACGTTGTCGCCGCAGCGTCTGGTCGGCCACAGCGATATCGCGCCCGGGCGTAAAACGGATCCGGGCCCGGCGTTCGATTGGCCGCAGGCGCGCCGGCTCGTCGCCGCCGCCCGCGGCGAGTCCACCGGACATAATCCGTCTCCCCCGGCCTGAGCGCCTCCAATCCCCGAGCCTCGATGCCGGCCTGCCCTGAGTCTAGGCGCAACGTGACCGGCATCACCTTTCCCGCCAGCAGAATGCAAGCCGGCTGCCGACATACTGAAGGGGGCGGGCTATCCGTCGGTTCTACGTGCGGAGGGTTCGTTGTTACGTTGGTTTGCCGACCTCCCGATCGAACGGAAGCTCCGGGTGGTCATCACCTTCCCCGCCATGGCCGCGTTCGCCATCGCATTGGGCGTGCATGTCGCGACCAATCTCATGCACGCGCGGGAGGATATGCGCGACCGCGCGACCCGCATCGCGCGCGTCTGCGCAGTCAACGTCATTCAGACGGTCGAATCGGGCGACACCGATGCCGCGCTCAAGTTCTTGAGCGGTCTGCGCCACGAGATTTCCGTGACCGGCGTGGAAATCTCGCTGCCGGACGGCCGGAAGCTGGCGAGCTATCACCGCGGACCCGGCGACATCCAGCTCGAGCCGATCGCCCGGGACAACGCCGGCCTCGTCCTGCCGATACCGGCGGATGCGGGTCCCGACGCGCAGCCGGTGCTCCACCTGCATTCCGACGGGGTTCACGTCAACGTGGCGGCCGTGCAGAACGGCAAGATCATCGGATGGGTGAGCGTCGTCGCGCCTTTGAGCGCGATCTGGAACGATTGGCCCGGATACTTGTGGATCACCGCCGCCGCGATCACGGCGGCGCTCTTCAGCGCGTTCTGGTTCGCCGCCCGGCTGCAGCAGCAGATATCGGGTCCCATCGTCAATCTCGCGCAAACCATGCGCCGGGTTTCCTCCGAGGAGGATTACAGCCTGCGCGTGGAAGGCTGTTCGCAGGGCGAGATCGGCGCCCTGATCGACGGCTTCAACCAGATGCTCAATCAGATTCGCCAGCGCGACTCGCGCCTGGAACGGTATCGGCAATTCCTCGAGCAGCAGGTGGAGGAGCGCACGGTGAATCTCGGCAGCGCCAACCGCGAACTCCAGCAGGCGATCGCGGACGCGACATCCGCCAAAGAGGCGGCGGAGCGGGCGAGCAGCGCCAAGAGCGAATTTCTGGCGAGAATGAGCCACGAGATTCGCACGCCGATGAACGGCGTCATGGGAATGTCGGAGCTCTTGCAGGGAACCGAACTGTCGGCGCGTCAGCGCCGGCTGGCCCAGACCATCACGCGCTCGGCCGAGGGACTGCTGGAGATCATCAACGACATCCTGGATTTTTCCAAGATCGAGGCCGGCAAGCTCGAGCTCGAGGCCATCGAGTTCGGGCTACGCGAGATCATCGAGGAGACCATCGAGATCCTCGGGATGCGCGCGCGTGCGAAAGGCTTGGAGCTCAAGTGCGTGATCGAATCCTCGGTACCTGCCGCCGTGCGCGGCGATCCCGTGCGATTACGCCAGGTGCTGGTCAATCTGGCGGGCAACGCGATCAAATTCACCGAATCGGGAGAGGTCTCGGTGCGTGTGCGTGCGGTGGATTCGCGCGGCCAGCTGCGATTCGAGGTCGCCGATACCGGCATCGGAATCTCCGAGGAAGCCCAGACGCAGATCTTCAGCGCATTCAGCCAGGCCGACTCCTTCACCACGCGCAAGTATGGCGGGACCGGACTGGGGTTGGCGATCTGCCGGCAGCTGGTGAGCCTCATGGGCGGGGAGATCGGCGTGCACAGCAGGCTCGATCGCGGCTCGACCTTCTGGTTCGAGGTGCGGCTGGAGCCGGGGGCGGATCCCGCGGCGACGTTCACGGCGGCGAGCAGCCTGTGGTCGCCGGAATGCGCCCGGCACGACGAGGCGCCCGGCCGCGGAGCGCTCATTCTGGTGGTCGAGGACAATCCGGTAAACCGCGAGGTCGCCATCGGGATGCTCGAGAACCTCGGCTACCGGACCGAGTCGGCCGGCAACGGCATGCTGGCCTTGGAAGCCGTCAGCGAAACGAGCTACGCCGCCGTGCTCATGGATTGCCACATGCCGGTGATGGATGGCCTGACGGCCACCGCGGAAATCAGGCGGCGCGAGAGCAGGACGGGTGCGCCGCGGCTGGTCATCGTCGCGCTGACGGCGAACGCCATGGAAGGAAATCGCGAACGCTGTCTGGCCGCGGGCATGGACGATTTTTTGAGCAAGCCGTTCACTCAACTCCAGCTGGGTGCGCTGCTCGAGAGATGGGTGCCGGCGGCGCCGCGCGATGAGCGGCTGGCCGCAGCCCCCGCGTCGGATACGGCTCCCGCTGCGCTGATCGAGACGGGCGTATTGCGCGACATTGCCGCGCTGGGGCGTCCGACTCTGTTGAGCTCGCTCATCGACCTGTACATGCAGCACTCGCCCCCATTGATCGGCGCGATCGAGGCGGCCGCCCGTAATCGACACCAGGCGGAGCTGGCACAGGCGATACATACGCTGAAGTCGAGCACGGCGAATCTCGGCGGAGCGCGGCTCGCGGCGCTCCTGAAGGAATGCGAGGCGATGGTGAACGGCGGAAAGGTCGAGGAGGCGGTGCCGCGCTTGCAGCGGATAGGCGCCGAGTATCGCGACTTCTGCGACGCCCTGGGGCGGAAAAAATCCGCCACGGCGGCGTGACGGAGGGACCCATGCATACCCTCCCGGCATTGGATCAACAGGCCACGATTCTCGTCGTCGACGACGACCCGGGAGCCCGGCTGCTGCTGAGCACGGCCTTGGAGGTGGCCGGCTTTCGCGTTACGTGCGCAGCGGATGGAGCGAGCGCGCTGGCCGCGTTCCGCACGCAGCCGTCGGACTGCGTCATCCTCGATGTCGTTATGCCCGGAATGAGCGGATTCGACGCCTGCATGGCGCTACGGGCGCTGCCGCATTGCCGCCACGTGCCCATCCTGATCCAGACCAGCCTCGACGACATGGAATCGGTGAAGCGCGCCTACACCGCCGGGGCCACGGACTTCGCATCGAAGGGCATCAATCCGATGCTGCTTGCCGAGCGCGTGAAGTTCCTGGTGCGCGCGAAGAGAACTCACGACCAGCTGCTCGCGAGTGAGGCGCGGGTGAGCTACCTCGCCTACCACGATCCCTTGACGGCGCTCCCCAATCGGCAGCGCCTGCGGCAGATCCTCGATGAGCAGGTCGCGTGGGCTCAGCGCCGCAATCGCGGCATCGCGGTTTTGATGATGGACCTGGACGATTTCTCGCGCATAAACGACACGCAGGGTCCGGCGGTCGGCGATGTTCTGCTGAAAGAGGTCGCGAACCGGTTGCAGAACTGCCTGCGCGACTGCGAGCGGCCCGGGCCTGCGTCGAGCGACCCTGTCGAGGAGAGCGTCATCAAGGATTGGGTTGCGCGCACCGGCGGCGACGAGTTCGGTCTCGTGTTGCCGGGCGTGTGTACGGCGGACGGCGCCGAGCTGGTCGCGCGCAGAGTACAGGGCGTGCTGGCGCGGCCGTTCGTGATCGGCGACCAAGAGGTGCCGTTGTCCGCGGCCATCGGCATCAGCATCTTCCCTCTCGACGCCGTCGGGGCGGAAACACTGATCAACAACGCGGACGCGGCGATGCATCATGCCCAGAAGGCGCATCGGGGCGGCACGGAGTTCTTCAAGAAGTCGATCAGCACGAGAGCGGCGATGCGGATGTCGCTCGAAGCCGATCTGCGCAAGGCCGTGGAGCGCCGGGAATTCTCGCTGAGCTTTCAGCCGCGCCTGGCGCTCGAGGACTTGCAGGTGGAGGGCGTCGAGGCGCTGCTGCGCTGGTCGCATCCGCAGCGCGGCATGGTCCCCCCGGATGAATTCATACCGCTGGCCGAGCAGAGCGGCCTGATCGTGGAGATCGGCGACTGGGTGTTGCGCGAGGCCTGTGCGCAGGTGAGGCGGTGGCGCGACGCCGGCTCGAACGCCTGGCAGGTGGCCGTCAACGTATCCGGCGTGCAATTCCGCGACGGAACTCTGGTGCGCCGCGTGGCCGACGCCATCGAAGCCGCCGGCATCGAGCCGCGCATGATCGAACTGGAATTCACCGAGGGCGCGCTCATCGAATATTCGACCGCCGTCGGCAAGGCAGTGAACGCTCTGAAAGAGCTCGGCGTGACGACGGCCTTGGATGACTTCGGGACCGGCTACAGCTCCATGTCATATCTGAGACGCTTTCCGGTCGACACCCTGAAAATCGACCGGGTCTTCGTTCGCGACATCACCTCGAGGCATGTCGGCAATGCCCCGCTCGTGGAGGCGATCGTCGCCATGGCGAAGAGTCTCGGGCTTGCCACCGTCGCCGAGGGCGTCGAGACGCAGACCCAATGGCAATACCTGAAGGACTGCGCCGCGACGCAGGTCCAAGGATTTCTATTCTGCCGGCCGCTGCCGATCGCCGATCTGGAACGCTGGCATGCGGATTGGCTGCTGTCGAAACGGCGGCGCGCCGGAGCGGCTTAGCGCGGTCCTACCGATGGCGCCACAACACTTCACTGCCCGATTCGCTCCGCGCCAACACGCGGGCGATGACGAACAGGAGATCCGATAAGCGATTCAGGTACTTGAGCGCATCGGGAGCGATCGTTTCGACGCGCGCAAGCAACCAGCAGCGCCGTTCGGCCCGGCGGCAGATGGCGCGAGCCATATGGCAGGCGGCGGCGGCGGGGCCGCCGCCGGGCAAAATGAAATCCTTGAGGGGCGGAAGCGATTCGTTGAAGCCGTCGAGCTCGCGTTCCAGCCGCTCCGCGTACGCCGGCGTGATCATGCGATGTCCGGGAATGCAAAGCTCGCCGCCGAGATCGAAAAGATCGTGCTGCACCTCGGTGAGACAGCTCCTCACCGCCTCGGGGAGCGTCGGAACCGCCAGCACGAGGCCGACTGCGCTGTTGGTTTCGTCGACGCTGCCGTACGCCTCGACGCGCAGACTCTCCTTCGCCACGCGCGCGCCGTCGCCCAATCCGGTGCTGCCGTCATCGCCGGTGCGGGTGTAGATCTTGCTCAGTCGGTTGCCCATGATGCCGTGCTCGGTGCGGGATTTCGGAGTGCGACGGTAGCACAACGGCTAGAATGGCCGCGACCTTCCCATGGGAGATCCGAGCCAGCATGAATCCCTCGCTTGAGCTCAGGGCGGCGCTCGATGCGGCGGCGCAGGCTTCGAACATCGCGCTCTCTCTGTACCAACGCAACCTCGAGGTTGGCATCAAAGAGGATAAGTCGCCGGTGACCGAGGCCGACGTTCGCTGCGAGGTCGCGATCCGCGAGATACTCGAATCCCGATTTCCCTCGTACGGCTTTTACGGCGAGGAGACCGGCGCGCGCAACGAGGGCGCGGAGAATCTCTGGCTGGTCGATCCGATCGACGGCACCAAGGCTTTCATCCGCGAATATCCCTTTTTCTCGACCCAGATTGCGCTGATGCGGGCCGGCGAGATCGTTCTGGGCGTGTCGAGGGCGCCCGTGTACGGGGAGATGGCGTATGCGGAGCGCGGCGCCGGAGCGTATCTCAACGGCAGGCGGATTTCCGTCAGCCGCACAGCCGCGATAGGCGCCGCGGCGCTCTCGTCGGGCAATCTGAAGTCGCTCGCGGCCGGCCGCTTGTGGCCGCGATACGGCCGGCTGGTGGCGGCAGTCGATCGCATTCGCGGTTACGGCGACTTTCTGCATTATCATTTGCTCGCCGCAGGCAAGATCGACGCGGTCGTGGAATCGGACGTGAACATTCTCGACATCGCGGCGTGCTCCGCCATCGTCACCGAGGCGGGCGGGCGCTTCACGGAGCTCGACGGCTCGCCGCTGACGCTCTCATCGAAGACCGTGCTTGCGACCAATGGCCCGATGCACGCGCTGGTGCTCGAGGTTCTGAAGGAAGGCACGGAATGCCCGTGACGGCGACCCCCCGCTATTTCAGCCAGCGTATCTCCAACGCCGTGGCAGGTCCGATACGGACCTCGTCGAGGCTGGAGGGCTGCTCCCACACGGTCGCGGAGATCATGCGCCGGCCCGCCATCAATTCCGCGAACCGCTGCGGATAGAGCGGTGCCTGATGCGGGTCGCCGTAGCCGTCGGGAAGGCGAGGCGCATTGTCGGCTGGGTCGTATTTGTCGGTCGCGCCCAAGGTGTGCAGCAACTCGTGTGCGATGACCACGTCGTTGCCGCCGTCCATGAGGGGAGTCGCGAAGGCGTAGACCACCCCGATGAGCCCCTTCTCGATACCGAGGGAATGCGGCACGACCGGCGTCAGCGCGGGGTCGTGATACAGAACGAACATGCGAACGTCCTCGGGGTCCTTGACGTGCCCGCTCACCCGCCATGCCCAGAATCTCAGTCGGAGGCTCCAAAGAATGGTGGCGGGTATCGAGGCGTCTGGGGAGCGTGCCGGCGGGCGCTCGCCAAGCTCGGCCCGCAACCGAGTCTTGACCGGATCGTCGTTGCCGAGGCGATACCGAGCGGCCTCGCCGGCGAAGAACCGGTCGATGGGCTCGAAGCGTGCGGCATCGAGACTCGCCACGTAGGCGCGGGTCACCGGGCTGTCGTCCGCCGCGATGGGATAGATGGCGACATAGAGCGGCTGTCGCCACGCGGTACTGCGGAACCGATCCTCGCAGGTGGTCACGCTCACCAGGAGCAACACGCCGAGGAGCATGGCGATGCGCAGCGCACGCCAGGGTGTGCGCGCGGTTGCCGGTCTTGGGCTGGTCGGAGTCACTCCAGACGTTCGCCCGGGGTCAGTCGGCAGGTTCGACGCTGAGTTCGGTGACCTCGCCGTCGACAGAGACGTACGACACGGCCATGGGCTTGCAGCATACGGGGCAATCCTCGATGTAGGACTGTCCCTCGACCGACAGATCGAGAGTAAGCTCGATGGTTTCCCAGCAGTGGGGACAAGTCGCCTGTTGTCCGCGGATCAACTCCATGGGCGGCTATGGCTGTAATCGCATGACGGTCCACTGCGGCACCCCGTGGCTGCCGCCGATGCGCGTCCAGCGTGCGCGATCATGGATGCGAAACTCGCCCTCCACCCAGAGTTCCACCGCATCCACGTTCAGGCGAAATCCACCCCAGTGCGGCGGCCGAGGCACCTTGGCCGCGATGGTCTCGGGTTCCGGAGTGCCGGGGCCACCGTAGGGAATGCCGAAGCGGCGTGCCGCGGCGGCGACGCTTTCGCCCATGGCGCTGCGCGACTGGACCGGCTCGCTCTGGCGGCTGGCCCATGCTCCGAGGCGGCTCTGCCAGGGGCGGGAATCGAAGTAGGCGTCGTTGTCGACGTCGGACATGCGCTCGACACGCCCTTCGGCGCGCACCTGGCGGTGATGATGGTCCCAGTGAAAAACCACGGCTGCGCGCGGATTGGCCTTGAGGTCGCGCCCCTTGTGAGATTCGTAGTTGGTGTAGAAAACGATGTATCCCGCGTCGGGGAAGATGTCCTTACAGAGCACTACTCGCGCGGAGGGTTGGCCCTCGCCATTCACCGTGGCGAGTACCATGGCATTGGGATTGGGCTGGGCCGCTTCGGCCTGCGCCCCGGCCAACCATTGCGCGGCGACCTCGAGCGGGTTCGCCGGCAACGGTTCGGGAAGCGTTTCAGTCCACAAAGGCTTTATGCTTGTACTCATAACTGAATGGTAGCCGCGCATGAGTGCCTGCGATAGCGGGACGGCGGCCGCCGCGTCACCAGGGGATTGATTCACAGATGAATTTGGACGATTTGCGATCTGCACTGACCGAGCTCGATGCCGACATCTTGGCGCTCGTCGCCCGCCGCCAGTCGCTCAGCGAGCAGGTGGCGGCCGTCAAGCGGGCGACCGGCCGGGCCACACGGGACTTTGCCCGCGAGCGGGAGGTCATTCTTCGCGGCCGCTCGGTCGCGGAAGGCCTGGGGATCGAGCCCGATTTGGCGGAATCGCTGTTGCGGCAGCTGATCCATTCCTCGTTGGCGACCCAGGAGCAAGCGCGTGTTGCGGCGCAAGGCCAGGGCACCGGCAAGCGCGCGCTGGTAATCGGCGGACGCGGCAAGATGGGCGGCTGGTTCTCGGATTTCCTGGCTTCACAGGGCTTTCAGGTCACGATTGCCGATCCCCGAGGCGGCCAACCGGGGTTCGATCAGCTGGCCGACTGGCAGGATCACCCCCTCGATTCCGATCTGATCGTGCTGGCGACGCCATTGAGCGCGACCGCCGAAATTCTGAAGCTATTGGCGAAGCGCGCGCCGCGCGGCCTGATCTTCGATCTCGGCTCGCTGAAGACGCCTCTGCGAGCCGGTCTCGATGCACTGGTGAAGGCCGGCTGCCGGGTGACATCGCTTCACCCCATGTTCGGGCCCGATACTCAGTTGCTGTCCGGGCGGCACGTCATTTTCATCGATCTCGGCGATAAAGCGGCTCTGCAGGAGGCCCAGGAACTGTTCGCGCCGACCATGGCGGAGCGGGTGATCATGGGACTCGACGAGCACGACCGGCTGATCGCCTATGTGCTCGGGCTTTCGCACGCCCTCAACATCGCGTTTTTTACCGCGCTCGCCGACTCAGGCGAGGCTGCGCCTCGGCTGGCGAGGCTCTCGAGCACCACCTTCGACTCGCAGATGGACGTCGCGAGCCGCGTGGCCGCCGAGAGCCCGGATCTGTACTTCGAGATCCAGAGCCTCAACGACTATGGTACGGAATCCTTGATGGCTCTCAAGGAGGCGGTCGCTCGCCTGATCGCGGCGGTGCAATCGAAAGATGCGGACGCGTTCACTGCGCTCATGCTTCGCGGAAGAGCATATTTCGATGATCGCGCTCAAGCGCGCGAGGGCTGACCAGGGAATGGGAGGGGCGCCTAGGGGTGAATGACATCATCAATCAAGAGAACGAAGCGCTCAGAAAGCGACTGACGGAACTCACCGCCGAGGCGGCCAATAACGAGTCGATTCTAAAACGCACTCAGACGCGCGAGCTGTCCCTGCTGCGTGCCGACGGCTTGCCGCAACTGCTGCACGCCCTGGTCGACGGCCTGCGCGAATCCTATTCGCTGGATGCCGTGAGCGTGGTGTTGCTCGACCCTCAGCACGAGATCCGCCATTTGCTCGTGGCGGGAGGGGACCGCCCGGAGGAGTTCAAGCAGATATTTTTCGTCGACTCCTTGATCAGTCTCGCGCCGCAACTCTCCGCCCTGCACAAGCCCTGGCTGGGTCCCTTCGTCGGGGCGGACCATCATCTGCTCTTCCCGGCCAATTCGAACCTCAAAAGCGCGGCCCTCGTGCCCTTGCCGCGCAAGGACCTTTCAACGGGCGCGCTGTGCTTCGGCAGCCGCGATCCCACCCGGTTCACACGGCACCACGGCACCGACTTCCTATCGCACTTGGGCGCGGTTGCCGCCGTCTGCATCGAGAACGCCGTGAACAGGGCCCGGCTGATGCGCGCGGGGATCACCGATTTCCTGACCGGCTGGCACAACCGCCGCTACTTGCAGCAACGTCTGAAGGAGGAGCTGGCGCGCGCGCAGCGGCGGGCAGGGACGATCGCGTGCCTGATGATGGACATCGACCATTTCAAGGGAATCAACGACGGCTACGGACATCTGGCGGGCGATATCGCGCTCAAAGAGATCGCGCAGCGGGTCGAGTCGCAGATTCGCAGCATGGACACGGCGGCGCGCTTCGGCGGCGACGAACTCGCCATCTTGTTACCGGAAACGAACGCAGTGGAGGCCGCAAAGCTGGCCGAGCGCATCCGCGAATGCATCATGGCGCGTCCGGTGGCGCTCACCGAGGAGATCGAGCGGACCTTGACGGTGTCGGTGGGCGTCGCGGCGCTCTCGCCCGGACGCCACGAGACCGACCTCAAGGCGGTCGCCGACCGGCTCATCGCCGACGCCGATGCGGCGCTCTACCGCGCCAAGGCGCTGGGCCGAAACCGAGTGCAAGTGGGAGCCGGCTGAGGGCACAATGGGCCATGCCCGACGCTCACGCTACCGACTACATCGACCGGCACGGCTTTCGAGCCAATGTGGGCATCGTATTGACCCGAGGCAGCGGGGAGCTGTTCCTCGGCGGGCGCGTCGGAGGCCGCGGCTGGCAGTTTCCGCAGGGCGGAGTCAACCGCGGCGAGCGGGTGGAAGATGCGCTGTTTCGGGAATTGACCGAAGAGATCGGGCTGGTGCGGAGCGATGTCGAGGTGATCGGCTCGACGCGCGGGTGGCTGCGCTACCGGCTGCCCCGGCAATACGTGAGGGATCGGTGCATCGGACAGAAGCAGCGCTGGTTTCTGCTGAAGCTCGTCGCGGACGAGGCCAAGTTTCGGTTCGACAGCACGGCTCAGCCGGAATTCGATCGTTGGAGGTGGGTGGATTTCTGGACGCCGGTGCGAGAGGTGGTGTATTTCAAGCGGCGCGTGTATTCGCGCGCGCTGCACGATCTCGGCAAGCTGATGTTCAGCGACGGCCTGCCGCCCTATCCTGACTGGTGGACGGACATCGACGTCCCGGTTGCCAAAGCCGAGGCGGGTTGATCCCGGGTCCGCGGGGACTAGGGTTTCACGACCGCCAAAATGACGATGCCGATCAGCAGCAGCGACGGAATCTCGTTGAACAGGCGGTACCACTTGGCCGTGCGGACGTTACGGCCGGCCGCAAATACCCGGGTGAACTTGTAGCAGTACAAATGGTAGATGATGAGGAGACCTACGAGCATCAGCTTGAAATGCAACCAACCCATGTCGAGATATGCGGGAACCGCCGCGAGCATGGCGACGCCGAATGCCAGCGTCGCGCACGCCCCGATGGTCGTGAGCGCGAACAGGCGGCGCTCCATCACCTTGAAGCGCTCCAGGCTGATCGCATCGGTGGTGTCGGCGTGATACACGAACAGGCGCGGCAGGTAGAACAGGCCCGCGAACCAGGTCACCACCGCGATCACATGAAAAGCCTTCAACCAGAGCAGCAAGGGTCGTTCCCCGGGCACAAAGGCGGATCATAGCGTGGCCGACCTGTTCGGAAAACTCGTCGTGCGTGCGGCGCCCCGGCGGCGCGCCTGGGTGTTGGCGGGCATCATCTTCGGCCTGCTGTTCGCGGTGTACTCGATATTCGAGTTAGGACGCTACGAGGCGGGTTTTCGGGTGGTCGATTCGGTCCGCGGAGCGCTGGCGGCGAGTTCGCGCATCCGGGCGCTCGAGGCGGAGAACTCGCGCCTGCGCACGCAGCTCGAGGCCGCGGACGTGGCGCGCCGCGTGGACCAGGAGGGCTACAAGCAGGTGCAACGCAGTCTCGGCGACATGCAAACCCAGATCGCGCGGCTGAACCAGGATCTGTCCTTCTATCGCGGATTGGTGCAGCCTGATTCCCTGGTTCACGTCAAAGTGCAGCAGATGCAGATAGTGCCCGAGACCGATGGGCAGTTCCGGCTCAAATTCATATTGATGCAGACCGGCAAACCCGACAAGGAGGTATCGGGAAGCGCGTCGATCGTCCTCGACGGGCTTCAAGGCGGCAGGCCGCAGAGCCTCAATTTCGCGGAGATCTCGCCCACCCGGCGGCCGAGCCTGGCATACTCGTTTCGCTACTTCGAGGACTACGACGAGATCGTTCGATTGCCGAAGGGATTCACACCGACCCGCCTGGGGGTGGAGATCCACAGCGGCAAGGATCAGAGTCACGGCTTCCGGCAGGCGTTCGTCTGGAAGGCGCAGGGAATGTCGGTCGAGATGGAAGCCAACGGCGCCACTGCGCCGAAGGATGGTGCGGATGTTCAAACGGAAACCGAATAACAACGCGACCATCGACACGCTGATCGGCGCGAAGACCCGGATCAACGGCGACGTGGAATTCGCGGGCGGCTTCCATTTGGACGGCTACATCAACGGCAACGTCACCTGCGGGGCCGCCGCCGACGCTTTTTTGTCGGTGAGCGAGCAGGGCTGCATCGAAGGATCGGTCTTCGCCCGCAACGTGCTGCTCAACGGCACCGTGAAGGGCAACATCGAGGCCGCCGACCGCGTCGAACTGGGCGCGCAGGCCAAAGTCCTCGGTAATGTGGCCTACACGGTCATTGAAACGGCGGTGGGCGCCCAAATCAATGGGAAATTGATCCATCGGGCCGCCGCGCCCGACCTTAAGGCTCCCGGAACCGCAGAAGGGGAATCCGGGTCTCAAACCTGACGCCTTTGCTTTGATTGACGGCGGGCGCCGAGTAGACTATGCCCATGAACGCTACTTCCGAATCCACCACCGCCGCGGAGGCCGCGCCGCCGCCGCCCGATGTGCTCGTTTTCACCGATGCCGCCGCCGGTAAGGTGGGGGAGTTGATCCGCGAGGAGGCCAACCCAAATCTGAAGCTGCGGGTATTCGTGTCCGGCGGCGGATGTTCCGGCTTTCAATACGGCTTCACTTTCGACGAGAAGGTGGAAGAAGGCGATTTCTGCATCGAGAACGGCGGCGTGCAGCTCCTGATCGACCCGATGAGCGCGCAATATCTGATGGGCGCGGAGATCGACTACAAGGAGGATCTGCAGGGTGCGCAGTTCGTGATACGCAACCCGAACGCCAAGACCACCTGCGGGTGCGGGTCCTCATTCTCGGCATAACCGACGACGGCTAGATGACCGGGGGTCGTGTCGTTCCGGACGTCCTTGCCGCGGTCGATCTCGGATCCAATAGTTTTCACATGGTGGTCGCGCGCTACTCGCACGGCCAACTCGTCATTCTCGACCGGCTGCGCGAGATGGTGCGGCTGGCGGCGGGTCTGGGCGACAGCGGCCGGCTGGACGATGCCGCCACCGAGCGCGCACTGCGCTGCCTCGAGCGCTTTGGTCAGCGGCTTCGGGCCATGCGTGCCGACAGCGTCCGCGTGGTGGGGACCAACGCGTTGCGCCGGGCGAAGCGCAAGCGCTGGTTCCTGGAGCGCGCGCGTGCGGCTCTCGGACACCCGATCGAAATCATTTCCGGGCTGGAGGAGGCTCGCCTCATCTATTCGGGCGTCGCGCACACCAGTCCGATGAGCCCCGACAAGCGGCTGGTCATCGACATCGGCGGCGGCTCCACCGAAGTCGTCATCGGCGAGGGCTTCAATCCGCTGCTGCTGGAAAGCTTGTCGGTGGGATGCGTGGGGCTGACCACGAGCTTCTTCGACGACGGCCGCATATCCGAGAAGCGTTTCGAGCGGGCGCGCACTGCGGTAAGGCTGGAGCTCGAGCCCATTCAGGAGGCATACCGCAAGCTCGGCTGGCTGCAGGCCTTCGGCAGCTCCGGCACGGTGCGCGTGATCGGCGACGTGGTGCGCCGTTTGAACCCGGATTCGCCGCGTATCACCCTCGATCATCTGCGCAGCATCGCGCAGCGCGTGATCGCGGCGGGGCACGTCGATGACCTGGACCTCGAGGACATCGATGCCGAGCGCGCCCCGGTGTTTCCGGCGGGGCTCGCGATCCTCTTGGAAATCGTCGAGAACTTCGGCGTCGACCGCGTGCGCGTCGCGGAGGGCGCGATGCGCGAGGGTTTGCTGTACGACCTCATGGGCCGATTTACCGACGAGGATGCGCGCGTGCGCAGCGTCCGCGCCATGGAGCAGCGCTATCACGTCGACTCGCTCCAGGCCGACCGGGTCGAAGCCACCGCGGTCAACCTGCTGCAGCAGATGGAGTCGGAGTGGGGGCTCGAGGATCCCCTGGCGGAATCGATGCTGCGCTGGGCGGCGCGCCTGCACGAGAGCGGGCTCGACATCGCCCACTCGAAATATCATCGGCACAGCGCCTATCTGCTCGAGCACGCCGACATGCCGGGGTTTCCGCGCGAGGAGCAGTTGCTGCTCGCCGGCATCGTGGGCGGCCATCGGCGTCAGCTCTCCTTCGAGGCGCTGGAGGATCTGGTGCCGCCGTGGGATCGGCACGCCGAGTTTCTGATCGTGCTGTTGCGCCTGGCGGTGCTGCTGAATCGCGGGCGAAGTCCGCAACCGCTGCCCGAAGTGCGGCTGCAGGCCAAGGGTCGCAATTTGAGCCTGGAATTGCCGCAGGGCTGGATGAAGGAGCACCCCTTGACGCTCGAGGATCTCGAGCAGGAGCGGGGCTACCTCAAGGACGCCGGCTTTCGCCTGACCCTCAACCGCGCATCCTCGGATGTCGCAGTCAAAGCCGGGTGACGGCCGGCCACGCCGCTCGAAGGCCGCCTACGGCTCGATGAGCACGACCCGCTCGTCGTACAGGCTCAACAGGCGCGCCTGCGCCGAGATGTGTCCCGGCCCCTCGGCCCGGGAGTACTCGCCGCTGGACGACATGACCCAAGCCTGGCAATCGTCGGCCAGGTACAGATTCAAATCCTCGCTGACTCGGGCCTTGAATTCCGGCGTCTCCACCGGGAACGCGACCTCGATCCGGCGATAGAGGTTGCGGTCCATCCAGTCGGCGCTCCCGCAGTACACCTCGCGTTCGCCGGCATTCTCGAATTGATAGACCCGGGAATGCTCGAGGAATCGGCCCACGATGGAGCGGACACGGATGCGCTCCGACACTCCCGGCACGCCGGGCCGGAGGCAGCACAAGCCCCGCACGATGAGATCGATCTCCACGCCCGCGCGCGAAGCGCGGTATAGGGATTGAATGATGGCCGGCTCTGTCAGCGCATTCAGCTTGGCGACGATGCGGGCGGGCTTGCCGGATCGAGCATGCCCGGCCTCACGGTCGATCTTTGCGGTGAGAGCCTGATGCAGACTGAAGGGGGCATGCAGGAGCTTGCGCAGGCGCGGGACGCGTGTGAGCCCCGTCAGCTGCAGAAAAATCTCGTGGATGTCCTCGCCGATCGCCTCGTCGGCGGTCATCAGTCCGTAATCCGTATAAAGACGTGCGGTCTTGGCGTGGTAGTTGCCCGTGCCGAGATGACAATAGCGCCGGAGTCCTTTCTCCTCGCGCCGCACCACCATCACGAGCTTGGCATGCGTCTTGAACCCGAACACTCCGTACATCACGTGTGCGCCGGCCTCTTGCAGCTTGTTCGCCAGCTCGATGTTAGCCTCCTCGTCGAAACGGGCTCGAAGCTCGATGATGACGGTGACGTCCTTTCCCGCCTGCGCGGCATCGATGAGTGCCCCGACGATGGCCGAGTCGCTCCCGGCCCGGTACAAAGTCTGCTTGATGGCGAGAACCTGCGGGTCGCTCGCGGCGTGCTTGATGAAATCCGTGATCGGGCCGAAGCCCTGAAAGGGATGCTGCAGAAGCACATCGCCGGCGCGCAGCGTCGCGAAGATGTCGCCGCCGATTCTCAGCCGCTCCGGCACGCTCGGGGTGAACGCCGGATACTTGAGCTCGGCGCGGTCGACGAGATCGTAGAGCGCCAACAGACGATTGAGATTCACCGGGCCGGACACCTTGTACAGGTCATCCGCGGTCAGCGCGAACTGCTCGAGCAGGTAGTTCAGGATCTCGGCGGGACAGTCATGCGGAGTCTCGAGGCGCACGGCGTCCCCGTAGCGGCGCGAGGCGAGCTCGCCCTCCACCGCGCGGAGCAGGTCGTCGACCTCCTCTTGCTCCACGAACAGATCGCTGTTGCGCGTCACGCGGAACTGATAGCAGCCGCGCACGCGCATCCCGGCGAACAGCTTGGAGACGAACGCCTCCACGATGGTGCCGAGGAAAACGAAATGCCGGCTGCCGAGCTCGTCGGGGAGCCGGATGAGGCGCGGCAAGGAGCGCGGCGCCTGAACCACCGCAAGGCCCGAGTTGCGGCCGAAGCCGTCCTCGCCTTCCACCACGATGGCGAAATTCAGGCTCTTGTTCAGCACCTTGGGAAACGGACGCGCGGGGTCGAGCGCCAGCGGGCTCAAGACCGGCTCGACCTCCCGGTGAAAGTACTCCTCGAGCCAGGTGGATTGAGCTTCGGTCCAGCTATCCGGCGACACGAACACCACGCCGTTCTTGGCCAGATCGGGCATGAGCACATTGTTCAGGACCTGGTATTGCTCATCGATCAGGCGCCCGGCACGCACGCGGATCGCCTTCAGCTGCTCGGAGACGGACAGGCCGTCCGGGCCGACCTGCAGCGCGCCCGCCTCGAGGAGCTCCTTCAAGCCTGCGACTCGAATCTCGAAGAACTCGTCGAGATTGGCGCACGAGATGCAGAGAAACTTGACCCGCTCGAGCAACGGGATGCGGCTGTCCTTCGCCTGCTCCAGCACCCGTTGATTGAATTCCAGGAACGATAGCTCGCGATTGATGTAAAGCTGCGGCGTCTGAAGGTCTGCGTCGTTCATGCGGGCAAGTGTGAGGCGTCGAACATGACAGTCATGCTACCGCGGAAACACGCCGCCCAGAATGCGTGCGCCACGGGCGCCGGTGACGCTCGGCGCGCTCGAGGGCAGGCCCGCGAGCGTGCGCCGCGCAAACCAGGCGAAGGCGATCGCCTCGACGTAGTCCGGATCGAGGCCGAGAGCCGTGGTAGTCGCGACGCGCGCCGGGGACAGCCGGCGGGCGAGGGCGGCGAGCAGCGACGAATTATGCGCTCCCCCGCCGCAGGCATAGAGCGCGGCGCCAGGGGCGTGCCGGCGCACGGCATCGGCGACAGTGGCGGCGGTGTATTCGAGCAGGGTGGCCTGCACGTCCTCCGGCCGGCGTTGCTCGCGGCCGAGCCGGTCGAGAAGCCAGGGCATGTTGAAGAGCTCGCGTCCCGTGCTCTTGGGCGGCGGCAGCGCGAGATAAGGCTCGGCGAGCAGGCGGTTCAGCAAGCCGGCGTCGCAATGGCCGGTGGAGCTCCACGCGCCGTGCTCATCGAACGCGGCGCCGCGATGGCTCGAAATCCAGGCGTCCAGCAGCCGGTTTGCGGGGCCCGTATCGAAGCCCGAGACCGCTTTGCCGCGCGCGAGAATGGTGATATTGGCGATGCCGCCGAGATTCAGGATCACGCGGTCTTCGGCGTCGCTCCGGAATACCTGATCGTGGAACACCGGGAGGAGCGGCGCACCCTGGCCGCCGGCCGCCACATCGCGCCGGCGAAAATCGGCCACCACGGTAATCCCGGTCAACTCGGCCAGCACATTCGGATCGCCGATTTGCCAGGTGAAGGGGAGGGACAGATCCGGGCGGTGGCGCAGCGTCTGTCCATGGCTGCCGATGGCGGTCACCTCGGAGGGCTCGACGCCGGCGCGGCGCAGCAAGTCGAGCGTGCTATTCGAGAACTCGCGCGCGGCCGCGACATCGATCTGACCGATCTCGTCGAGAGACGCGTGCTCGGGCGATTCGATGACGGCGGTGATTCTTGCCTTGAGCTCTGGGTCGAGCGGCGTGGCACTCGCCGCCACCAGCGACAGTGGAGATGCGCCGAAGTCGACCAGGGCCGCGTCGATGGCGTCCATGCTGGTGCCCGAGATCAGTCCGAGGTACAGATCCATGGGCTTATGGAGTGATACGCGCCGACTAGTTGACGGCGCCGCGCGGCTCGCCCACGAATTGGCCCATCCCCGCGACGGAAAAACCCGACGGCAGGGCCGGTACGGCAGGTCGTGCAGGTGCTGCAGCCACCGGCGGTGCGTCGATGCGTTCCGCTGCGGTGTTCGCCGAGGCCGTTTGCGCCGCCGCCGCCGGCCCGTTCGGCGGTGCGGGCAGATCCGCGAGGTAGGGGGCGGTCTGCGCACGGAAATTGCCGAGGGCATCCGCGGGCAGCGGGTCTGCGCCGGGCAACTTCACGGTTTGCGGGTCCATGTGGACGCCATTCTTCAGATATTCATAGTGCAGGTGCGGCCCGGTCGCGAGACCGGTCATTCCGACGTAGCCGATGACCTCGCCTTGCTGCACATGGGAGCCCACGTGAATGTCGCGCGCGAACCGGGACATGTGTCCGTAGAGCGTCGAGATGTCGTTGCTGTGCGAGAGCACGATGGCGTTGCCGTAGCCGCCGCGCACTCCCTCGAAGCTCACGCGTCCGTCGCCGGCCGCGTGCACCGGAGTGCCGATGGGGGCCGCGTAGTCGGTTCCCATGTGTCCTCGGATGAGATTCAGGATCGGATGCAGCCGATGCGGATTGAACACAGAGCTCACACGGGTGAACTCGACCGGCGCGCGCAGAAACGCCTTACGCATGGGTTTGCCGTCGGGGGTGTAATAGCCGACGGCGCCGGAATCGCTCACGTAACGGACTGCGCGGTACACCCTGCCATTATTGACGAATTCCGCCGCGAGAACGTCGCCGTCGCGCAGGTATTTGCCGTCCTGATAGATTTGTTCGTACACGGCGGTGAAGCGGTCGCCTTCGCGGATATCGAGTACGAAATCGATGTCCCACGCGAACACGTTGGCGAGCTTGAGCGCGACCGTCTCGGAAATCTGCGCGGATTCGGCCGCCTGGAACAGCGAGCTGTCGATCGTCGCGCTTGCCGTGCGGATGCGCTTCTGCACCGGGTTCTCGGTCATCTCGGCCGCGAACCCGGCGTCGTCGCGCACGACGTGCAGCGTCTCGGTCTCGCTGACTTTGCGCGACAGCTCCTTGACCGTTCCATCGCGGTGCGTGAGCTTGATCGCGTCGCCCGGCCGCAAGAAATCCAGGCTTTGGCGAATGCCCGGCAACTGGCGTATCGCCGCGAGGTCGGCAGGGTCCAGCGCCATGCGCCGGAAGATCGCATCCAGGGTGTCATTGCGGCCCACGATCACTTCGATGGTCGAGGCGACCGTGGCCTGCTGCGGGCCGCCGCCGGTGCCCGGGGCCGGCGATCGGGCGGCGATGACCGGAGCAGCAGGCGTGGAGCCCCCTGGGTAGACCAGCGGCGCCGGATTGCCTGCAGCCGGCAGAGGGGTGTCGCGAGCGGCGTGCCAGAGAATGAGCAGGGCGCTCGCGGCGGCGGCATAGGGCGCGATTCGCGCGGTCAACTGACTGAATTTCTTCGCTATTTTTACGGCGAGTGCCTTTGCGGCTAAGTGGCTTTCGGGTCGCACTAATCGAATTCTCGCAGCAAAGATATCCAGGCTAACCGGCACCCTGCGCTCGGTCAATGCATCGGATGCGAATTTGTGGGCGGCGTCGAGGTCGAGGCGGGCAGCGCGAAACCAAAGAGGGCGCCGTCGCCGGGGGTACCTTCCGCCCATACCCGCCCGCCGTGGCGGGTAATGATGCGATGCACAATCGCCAGGCCGACGCCCGTGCCGCTGAATTCGTCGAGGCGATGCAGCCGCTGGAAGACGCCGAACAGCTTGCCGGCGTACTCCATGCTGAAACCGACCCCGTTGTCGCGCACCGAGTAGCGCACTTCGCCCTCGACGCACGCAGCGGCGATCTCGATGCGCGGCCGCTCGGACTTGCTCGAATACTTCACCGCATTCGAGATCAGATTGACCCACACCTGACGCAGCAACCCGGAGTCGGCGCGTGCCGGCGGCAGCTCGCCCAGGAGCACGTCCGGCGGGTTGCCGCCGTGCGTGTGCAGCACTTCCCGGATGACTTCCCGGACCAGACCGGCCATGTCGACTTCGTGCGTGAGCACGGGCTGTTTTCCGATGCGCGAGAATGCCAGCAAGTCGTCGATGAGCTCTCCCATCCGGCGGCTGGCCTCGCGGATCACCGACAGATAGCGCCGACCCTCGGAGTCCAACTTCTCGGCGTAATCCTCCTCGAGCATCATGGCGAAGCCATCGATGCCGCGCAGCGGCGCCCGAAGATCGTGCGATACGGAGTAGCTGAAGCTCTCCAGATCCCGATTGATGGTCTGCAACTGGGCGGCCTTTGTTTGCAGCGCGGCATTCAGCTCGTATACCGCCCGCTCCGCGAGCTTGCGCGGGGTGATGTCGACGGAAATGGACAGCAGATACTGTGCCTTCCCGTCCAGGCCCCGAACGGGCAGCTTCATGGTGTGGAACGTGCGCGTGCCGTGCTGACGCGTGTGGATGCTCTGTTCGGGGATCTCCACGAGTCCGCCCGTGGCGAGCGCCTCGCGATCCTTCTCCACCATGAAATCGGCCTCCGCTGCCGTAAAGAGCTCGTGGGCGGTCCTGCCGGCCAGCTCGCCACGCTCGAAGCCGAGGAGACGCTCGAAGGCGCGGTTCTGACGAATGAAGCGGAAGTCTTTCACATCCTTGAGGACGACCATCACGGGCAGGTTTTCGATCAATGAATCAAGGAAGCGATTCGTGTCCTTGAGCTCGCGCTCGCTTTGCCCGCGCGCGCGCATCTCGCGCCGGATCCCCGCGAATAGCGCCGTGAACACCAGGGCGGCGACGGCGAGCGTGACGATCAGCGAGAGCAACGTCGTGGCGCGGACTCGTGCCGCGGAGGCCTGCCTCTCGATCAAATAGCGCCGTTCGAGACCGTCCATCACCTCGGCCTGGCGCCGAACCTGTTGCGTCACGTCGCGGTCGCGTGTCTGCCCGAGAACGGCACGCGCGGCGGGCAGACCTGAGCTCGCAAAGGCCTTCAGGCTGTCGGCGATGTTGCCGAGGCGCGCGGCGACCAGCGAGCGCAGCTCGGCCAGATTTTGCTGCTGAACCGGATTATCCGCGGTGAGCGCGCCCAGCCGATCGAGGCTCGCTTCGACGTCGGCCTTCAACGCGCGATATTCCTCGAGCCTCGCCCGAGTGCTGGTCAGCAGATAGTCGCGCTCGGCGAGTTCGGCTCCGGCGAGCGAGCCGTACACGGCCGCCAGGGCCGCGCGGATCTCCTGGCTGTGGGCCACCCATTCGGAGGTGGTCGCGAACTCGACGTTGGTGTGGTAGGTGTAGCCGCCGCCGATGAGCAGGAGGGAGAACCCGATCACGAAGCCGAGCAGAGTCTTCGCTTCCACCGACGGCAGAGCGGCCAGTCGTGGGGATTTGATGGACATGACCCGAACCGATCCCTCGATATCAGGGCAGGTTAGCCGCGCTCTTCGGGGCGTCGGATCAGCCCGTGACGTTTCTTGCCCACGCTGATGCGCGCCGCGCCGCCGGATTCCAGATCCGCCGCGGTGATGCGGGCCGTGGGGCCGGCGACCGGCCGATCGTTGAGCTTGACGCCGCCCTGCTCGACGAGGCGGCGCGCCTCGCTCTTCGAAGCGGCCATGCCGAGCGCGACGATCACGTCCAAGACCGCAACCGTGTCCCGCTCGAGCGTGAATGTGGGCAACCCCTCCGCCGCAGCGCCCGCGAAGGCGCGAGCGGCGGTCGCGCCGGCCTCGGCGGCAGCCGCCTCGCCGTGGCACAGGCGCGTCGCCTCGGTCGCGAGGATTTCTTTCGCCGAATTGATCTCCGCACCGGAAACTGCCTCGAGTCTCGCGATCTCGGCGAGCGGCAGTTCGGTGAACATGCGCAGGAACCGCCCCACGTCGCCGTCTTCCGTGTTGCGCCAGAATTGCCAATAGTCGTACGGCGATAAACGCTCCGGATTCAGCCAGACCGCGCCGCTCGCGGTTTTGCCCATCTTGGCTCCGGAAGCGGTTGCGATCAGCGGCGAAGTCAGCCCGAAAAGCTGCACGTCGCGGATGCGGCGGCTGAGCTCCACGCCCTGCACGATGTTGCCCCATTGATCGGAGCCGCCCATCTGCAGCGTGCAGCCGTAGCGCTTGTTGAGCTCCACGAAATCGTAGCCCTGCAGGATCATGTAGTTGAACTCGAGGAACGTCAGCGGCTGTTCGCGCTCCAGGCGCAGTTTCACGCTGTCCATGGTCAGCATGCGGTTGATGGTGAAATGGCGGCCGACATCGCGCAGCAACGGAATGTACTTGAGCTCCGACAGCCAGTCGTCGTTGTTCGCCATGAGGGCGCCGGATGGCGTGTCGTCGAAGCGCAGAAAGCGATCGAAGATGCGGCGGATGCCCGCGATGTTGGCGTTGATCTGCGCCTCGGTCAGCAGCTGGCGGGTCTCGTCGCGCCCCGAAGGATCGCCGATTTTGGTGGTGCCGCCACCCATCAGCACGATGGGGCGATGGCCGCTGCGCTGCAAATGCCGCATCAGCATGATCTGCACGAGGCTTCCGACATGCAGGCTGTCGGCTGTGGCGTCAAAGCCGATGTAGCCGGTGATTCGGCCGCCGCTCGCCGCGGCATCGAGCGCCGCGGCGTCCGTTACTTGATGCAAGTAGCCCCGCTCGGAGAGCGTGCGCAGGAAATCGGAATTGAATTGATCCATGAAACGTCGATCCGAAAAATGAGTCGAAGTACTTAGTTGAGGAATCTAGCGGACATTGCGGCGAAGGTGCTGGCAAGTTTGCGATGCGGCCAGTTTGCGGCGGCGCGATACGCAGGAGCAAGGGTTCGAGCCACGCGCGACTCGCCGCCGGGCTTCCGGGGTGCCCCTACGGCCGGCGACAGCATGTGAAAAGGATTTTGCGAGAGGCGGTTGACAGAGGCAAACCGGGGGATATACTGCGCGCCCTTCCAAGCTAAATGCCGGTTTCGCGATCCCTTCGTGGATTGACGGGGTGTGAAACTGCGCTATACTTGAAAGTCTTTCCCCGGCCTCTGTCGCCGCGGGACACTCTTTAAAAAATTGAATAGGTAACTTGTGTGGGGACTCGCGTCATGCACTTTGGTGCAATTGATGATGAGTTTCCAGAAACGACCAGTTGTTCATTCGTGAACAAATGTGAGTTTCAGGAACTCGAAAACTTCAGTGACTTAAGTGTATTTAACTGAAGAGTTTGATCCTGGCTCAGATTGAACGCTGGCGGCGTGCCTAACACATGCAAGTCGAGCGGTAACAGGTGTAGCAATACATGCTGA
>Ga0187863_10000213_pt1 | contig 51480 bp, 49 predicted proteins | sample June2016WEW_11_1_FD_132975 | JGI IMG/M metagenome (GOLD analysis project Ga0187863, IMG submission 132975) | Peatland microbial communities from SPRUCE experiment site at the Marcell Experimental Forest, Minnesota, USA - June2016WEW_11_10 | ecosystem: Environmental > Terrestrial > Soil >...
ACTGTGTTTTTAATAAAAAAAAAAACAGACGCACCCCCCCCCCCCCCCCCCCGGAGCGCAGAGCGGTTCTACAGGGTCAAGCATCAAAGAACACAAAAAAGAGGAGCTCCCAAGCAAGACGAACAGCCCTTGCCAAGGAACTCCTTCCCAGATCTGCTTCTGTAAGCCAGTCTGTGGAAATCGTGTACTTGGCACAAGATTACCGAAGGAGCAAGCCCATTCGTGACCTTTGGTTTTCACTTGTCCTTAACCGGACGCTGGGAGGGGCGCGATGCCGGAGCGTGGCGGCGCTCGCCGTGGCGGCGGTCGCCAAAAAATGCGCCCGACGCCCGCGGACGGTTGAGCACGCGCATGGAGAGTTCAATGCGGTTGTCGGCGCCGGCCTTGCGCATCAGGCGGCCCACATGGGCCTTCACGGTGCGCTCCTCGATGCCCAGATGGCGGGCGATCTCTCGATTGGAACGGGCTTGCAAGATCAAGTCCAGAACCTGACGCTCGCGGTCGGTCAAGTGGGGGTTGCCGTTGGTGAGGCTGGAATCGGGAACCTTGAGCAGGCGGTCGATGAGTTTGGAGAGGAGCCGGCGCGGCGCCCAGATGGAGCCGCTTGTAACCACCTCGATGGCCGACCGCACCGTCTCCGGACCGGCGGTCAATTCCAGGTAGGCCCGGGCCCCGGCAATGATCGAATCGAGAACCAGTTCGTCGTTGCCCTCCGGGCCGATCACAATCAGCTTGAGAGCGGGACGGGCGCGGCGAATGTCCTCCAGTACTTCCAAACCGCCTGAGAAAGAATGCAGGTCCACCACCAGATACTCGATCGTCGGGCGGGCCAGTAACTCGTCGAAGCTGCCTGGAATCGGAAGCAACGGGGGCTTATTGTGAGAAGAAGGCTGCTCAAAGACGCTGGCGAGCCCCTCGAGCCGGATGGGTTCATCGGATACCAGGCCTATATGGATTGGTTCTTGACTGCGAATCGACGGCATCTTGCTCCCCTCTAAGTCAGCAGGCGAACTGGGCCTTGCGCGGGTGAGGAGCGCGCTTTGCCCCCTCGCCGCGCACACTTGCTCCGCTCGTCACGCCAGGCCATCGAGGCGCTTGCAATTCCCTAAAGCCTGGGAAGCGCAATCCCTTGTTGCTTCTGGTATTTGCCCTCGTGATCGGCAGAGCCGATCTCGCAGGCTTCATGGGAACGGAAAGACAGTATCTGGCACAGCCCTTCGTTGGCGTAAAACCCGGCCGGTAGCGGAGTGGCATTCGATATCCCCAGGGTCGCGAAGCCCTCGCATGCCGGCTCAAATGGCGTTGCGTTCACAGGGATTCCGCAACACGCATAGGTCGACTTTCCAACGCAGATCGTCAATACATCCCTGGGAACAGAAAGACAAGAGATGGATCAAGCCAATACAACCGAATTGAGCGGCACGATCACCGAGCCGACCTGTACGGCAACAAATGATCGCTCGTCAAATGCCTGCCGTGCTTGGCGGCCTGTTCGCGTATCCAACGGCCATACTGAATCGACATACCGCTCCCGCTCCGGAATCATTTTCCTATCCGGATAAAAAACGGCTGGTACTGCCTCAAACCTTGAATAATCGATATTACGAAAGACACCCGCAATTGGCAATGGGTAATCGCACATTTTTTACGGCACGAATGCCGGGCGGACTGCTTGAGGCGCGGCGGCAGGCACTTCCTCGGGCAATGGCGGCGTAATGCTGTCTTCCATTGTGCAACATTCGCATTAAAACCTGTAGCATCACGACCGCAGGGCGTAGTACAGTCATTGCAGTTGTGCAAACGAGGATACCCCATTGATTAAGCAGGACATCGTCCATCATGTAATCGAGCGCACGGGCCTGCCGCGCACCAAGGCAGAGGCCGCGGTGGATACGGTTTTCGAGGGCCTGAAAGGGGCTCTCGCCGCCGGTGAGCGCATCGAACTGCGCGGATTTGGCGTTTTCAGCGTCCGCGCCCGCAAAACCGGCATCGGCCGAAATCCCAGAACCGGCACCGAGGTCAGCATCACTCCCGGCAAGGCGGTTCGCTTCAAGCCGGGCAAGGAACTGCATGCGCTGGAGACGGGCGCGGCGGGCAAGTAGGGATCAGCCGAAGAAGGCCGCGCCATACCCCATGCAGGTTCGCAACGTTCACGAGCGCCAGTTCCCTCTGCCCTTGGCAGTGGTGGGCGCGCTGGTCGATTCCTTGGCCAGCCGCGAGGATCGCCTGTGGCCGCGTGACAAGTGGCCGCCGATGCGCTTTGACCGGCCCCTGGCAGCGGGTGCGGTTGGCGGCCACGGACCCATCCGGTACTCCGTCGAGGATTACCGCCCCGGCGGGTCGATTCTCTTCCGCTTTTCCGCGCCGCGCGGCTTCAACGGAACGCATCGCTTTGAAGTTGAGGAACGGCAGGGGGCGACTTTTCTGCGCCACGTGCTGGAGATGCGCGCAACGGGCCGGGCTCTGCTGAGTTGGTCACTGTATATCCGGCCTCTGCACGATGCCTGCGTCGAAGACTGCTTGGACCGCGCAACGGTTTCGTTGGGAGTCGCTCTTGAGCGTCCGGCGAGCTGGTCGATCTATGTGCGTATGCTGCGTGCCTTCAGGCAGGCGGTTTCCCGGTCCAAGCAGCGATAACCGGCCGGACGGCAGTGTGCCCCACCGCAGTTGGTCACATCAGCCGCAGCGCATCCACGTCCACGATCAGATTCCTGCGCGGGATGCCGGCCTCATCGGCGTGGACCAGCAATGCGCGCAGCGCCGCGTTCAGCGCCTTGCGCGAGGCGGCTTTGAGGATCATGTGAAAGCGGTAGACGCCCTTGATGCGGGCGATGGGAGCGGTGCAGGGTCCGAGCACGTGCACGGCTCCGCCGTTCTGGTTTTGGACTAGATACTTGCCCAATGTAGACGACCATCCGGCGGCTTCTTCCAGCTTTTGCGACTGAACGAGGACGTTGGCGAGCACGCCGAAGGGCGGGTAGTGCATCCAGCGGCGATATTTCAGTTCGCGCTCCACAAAGCTCAAGTAGTTGTGGGTGCTGGCGGCGACGATGGCGTAGTGGTCCGGATAGTAGGTCTGCACCACCACGCGGCCCGGCAGCTCGCCGCGGCCGGCGCGACCCGAGACCTGGGTCATCAACTGGAAGACGCGTTCGGCGGCGCGGAAGTCGGGCATGGAGAGCGCGTGGTCGCAACCCACCACGCCCACCAGCGTTACGCCGTGAATGTCGTGGCCTTTGGCGATCATCTGCGTGCCCACGAGGAGGTTGATCTCGCCGGAGTGGAGGCGGGCCAGCAGCCGCTCCAGATCGTAGCGCCCGCGGACCGTATCGCGGTCCATGCGGCCGATGCGCGCGGTGGGAAAGATCTCTGCCAGGCGCTCCTCGCCCTGCTCCGATCCGGCGCCAAGGTAGTAAAGGTGCTCGCTGTCGCACTTGGGGCAGCGGGCGGGGACGGTGCGGCTGAAGCCGCAGTAGTGGCATTCCAGGCGCTGGCCGGCGCGGGCCACCCCGGCATCGTCGCCCGGCGGCTTGTGGTGAGTGAGCGAGATGGCGCAGTTCTGGCACTCGAGCTTTTCGCCGCAGGCGCGGCAGATGACGGCGAAGGAGTAGCCGCGGCGATTGAGCAGGATGAGGGCCTGCTCGCCGCGGTCGAGGGCCTCGCGAGTCTGATCGACGAGAGCACGGGAAAAGAGCTGCTCCCGGCCCGTCTCCTGAAATTCGCGGCGCATATCGACCAGCTCGACCAGGGGCAGCGGGCGGTCCATCACGCGGTCGCGCAACTCGATGCGCGCGTACTTGCCCTGAACCGAGTTCTGCCAGCTTTCCAGCGACGGCGTGGCCGAGCCCAGCACCACCACCGCGCCCAGGAGTTTGGCGCGCATCACGGCAACGTCGCGGGCATTGTAGCGCGGCGTCTCCTCCTGCTTGTAGCTCTGGTCGTGCTCTTCGTCCACCAGAATCAATCCCAGGCTGGGCGCGGGGGCGAAGATGGCGGAGCGGGTGCCGACGACGATGGGCGCTTCGCCGCGGCGGATGCGCCGCCACTGCTCGCTGCGCTCTTCCGGGGTGAGCGCAGAGTGAAGCAGAGCGACCTTTTGCCCGAATGCGGCGTCGAGCAGGCCGGCCATCTGCGGCGTCAGGCCGATCTCGGGAACCAGCAGGATGGACGACAATCCGCGATCCAGGGCGCGCTGCATGGCGGCGAGATAAACGGCCGTCTTACCGGAACCCGTGACGCCATGAAGCAGAAAGGGATGGAATCCACCCAGAGCCGTGGCCAGGCTGGCGAGCGCGTCGGTCTGCGGCTCATTGAGGCTGAAGGGCGCGGCGACGGGCGCGAGGCCGCCGAGGCGGAAGGCCGCGGGGCGCTCGTCGATGCGGACCAGTCCGCGCCTGACCAGCGTTTGCAGCGTGGAGGAGGGTAGTGCCATGACGCGATCTGGGCGGCGCAGCTCGGCGAGAGGCAGCTCGCCGCCGCAGGCCGCCAGCTCGGCTAGAATGGCTTGCTGCTTCCGGGTCAGGGCGGTCAGCCGCGCCTCGGGGATAAGCACGGCAAAGCGCTCCATGCGGCGGGCATCGCGCTCCGTAGCGGCCGTTTCGCGGGTAATCCACTTCTTGCGCACCAGGCCGGCGAGCACCGGAAGCGTAGCCGCGGTTGCAGTGCGCAGCGTGGAGACTTTGATCGGCTCGCCGGCGGCAAGGCTGCTGAGGACGCGATGCTCGAGGTCCTGCTCTTCGGCAGAAAGCTTGCCGCGCTTCTTCAAGTTATCCCTGTATGCTATTGATTTAGCGAAGGGTGTTGGTTTCAGCCCGTAAGCGGATGGCTCGGAAGCGGCGGGAGCTTCCGCTTCTGAGGCATCCTCTTCGGGTAACCGCGTGGGCGCCCCAGGTCTCGTCCGCCGCGGCGAAGGGGGCTGGAAATTCGCTGAGTCACCGTCCAGGCTGGCGGCCAGCACGTCGCGGCCGAGGCCGGTGATGCGGTAGTAGACGGTGCGGCGGACCTCGGCCATCAGCGGCAGCATTCCGCGCAGCACCTCGCCGAGGGGAGCCAGGTAGTACTGGGCCATCCAATCGGCCAGGGTGAGCAACTCGCCGCCCAAAAGCGGCTCGTCGTCCAAAACCACTTCCAGATAGCGGACCTCGAACTCCGCCGGGGCTTTGGCGTTCACCGCAGTGACCACGCCGATCAGCTTCTCGTTGCGGAAGGGAGCGATGACCCGCGCTCCCCGCTGGGGAAACTGGTCCTCGCGCACCGCATAGGTGAAGGTGCGGTCCAGGGGCACGGGCAACGCGACTTCGCAGCAGACGGGCATGGGAGACAAGAATCAGTTTAGGGGATGGGGGGGTGGACAACGGTGGGCCTGTGAATATCACCCTTTTCGGGCATTGCAATCCGGGCCGCACGCAGTACAATCCATTCGACATGACTCCCAAGACCGCAACCAACGCTATTTCTGTGCCCGCCGCTTCGCCGAGCACTTCGCCCACCACCCCTGGCCCCATCACCATGTCGATCGACATCGGCGGCTCGGGGCTGAAGGCCATGCTGCTGGACCCGGAGGGCAAGCCAGTGAGCGTGCGCCAGCGCGTGCTGACGCCGGAGGTGCCCACTCCGGATGCGGTGCTGGCCGGACTGGACGAGCTGCGCAAGCTGATGGGGGAGTTCGATCGGGTCTCGGTCGGGTTTCCCGGCGTGGTCAAGCACGGCGCCACCTTTGGCGCCTTCAACCTGCATCCGCTGTGGGCGGCGGGCTTCCCGCTGCAAGCGGAGCTGGAGAAGCGCTTCAAGAAGCCCGTGCGCGTGGGCAACGACGCCGATGTGGCCGGCTACGGCGCCATCACGGGCCATGGCGTCGAGCTGGTGATCACGCTGGGCACCGGGATGGGATCGGCGCTGTTCACCAACGGCCATCTCTGCCCCGGCCTGGAGCTGGGCCACCATCCGTGGCGCAAGAAGGGCATGACCTACGAGGACTACCTGGGCCGCCGCGGTCTGGACAAGTTCGGCAAGGCGCGCTGGAACGACTTCATCGAGGCGGCGATCAAGCAGACCGAAGCCCTGTTTAACTGGGACCACCTCTACATCGGCGGCGGCAACACCAAGAAGATCCTCTTCACGCCGGCGAAGAACGTCAGCATCGTCTCCAACGAAAGCGGGCTGCTGGGAGGCGTAGTGCTGTGGCGGGATCAGGGGTGAGGGAGAGGCGCATAGGCGCCCTCAATGGATCTACCGAGTTTGTTTGCCGATACCTCAATGGGGGCCGAAGATGTTCAACCTTCTTGTGAAGTACGGACCGTGGGCCGACGGCCGTGACAAGATGCCTGATAGCCGCGTTCTCGAGTCTACGGAGGAGCCGCTGGTTGATAGATTCATGCCGCGAGGCCAGCTTGACCTTAAGGCGCTGGCTGACCTCCCTGCCCTATTTGTCGAAGAGACATCGGGGGAAGGCCCTCAAGTTGCCCGGGTTGGCACAATCACCGGTGCAAGAATGTGTGGACGCAACGTCGTAGTCGATTACACATACGACCTCAGAATTCCAGGGGTTCCAAACAGCGCCTTGCAAGGGTTTGCGGCAGACCTGGGCATCGGCGATTCTGAGTTCACTCGTACGCATTGGTCCGTAAAGGATGCAGACCTCTATCGGGCTCTGCTAGGGAATTCTCAGCCACGCCGCCAGCGGCCGAAGGCTTTTCAGTTGCCGGAATTCGAGAATATTGAACCCAGCCTCATTTCCGCGATGATGCCCTACGATCCTGACTTCGATGCCGTTTATGCCACCCTTCGGCGCACAGCAGAGGCGGCCGGTCTGCGGTGCCGGCGAGCGGACGACATTTGGGAGAACCCGGCAGTCGTTCAAGACGTCGTTTCACTGATCGATAGATCCTCCGTAATTATCTGTGATTGCACGGGCCGGAATCCGAACGTTTTCTATGAGATTGGAATCGCACACGCGCTTGGCCGCGAGGTCATCCTGATTACGCAAGCTGAACCGGACATTCCATTTGACTTGAGGCATATGAGATTCGTCCGTTACCTTAATAATGGCGAAGGGCTCAACGCACTCTGTGAACGGTTACAGCCTCGGCTGTCTGAGCTTGCCCTTGGATGCCATTCGAGCGCTTAGATTGTAGCGGCAAGAGGCAGATGCCCTTGCGGCACCGCTAAATTGGCGTCTCAAGAAGGAACAGGGTTCCAATTGTCTTGCAAGTTGAACAATCCAAATGGAAAACGTGAGGAGATTGATCGAACGAGCTTAGCGATTTGGTCCGCGCTACGCGGGCTAGCGGGTTGGCAAGCTAACGGATTGCTGAAGTCGGCCGCAGTTTCATCCCCGCATGGGTCGGCGAATGCGGTGGACGCCTGACACAACTTGGACTCGTGCAGAGGTTCGCCGAGGGATCTGGCTTTGCGAAGGAATCGAAAGGAGGAGTCAATGGCGGAAACCAAGACCAAGCCCACCGAAGTAAGCGTGGCGGCTTTCATCGAAGCGATCGCCGACCCGGCCAAGCGCGCAGACGCCAAGGCGCTAATCAAGCTGCTGCAGGAAGTTACCGGCGAAAAGCCAAAGATGTGGGGGTCATCGATCATCGGTTTCGGCAGCTGTCATTACGTCTACGAAAGCGGCCGCGAGGGCGATATGCCGTTGATCGGGTTTTCTCCACGCAAAGCGGCAATGGTACTGTACGGCCCGACCAGGGCTGGCAATGCCCCTGCGTTGCTCGCCGCGCTCGGCAAGCACACCATGGGCAAAGGCTGCCTGTACATCAAGAAGCTGGCCGACGTGGACCCGAAGGTACTGAGGAGCCTGCTCGTTGAGTCGGTGGCCGCAACCAAGGCGCGTTACCCGAGCAAGACGTAGGCGGGCGACCCGTTTCTTTTTCTGTACCAACCACAAGACTGGACGTCCCATCCGTGCCCAAGATGCCAAATGCGGGTTCTTCGACTCCCCTTCGCTGCGTACAGGGTCCTGATGAACGAAGCGAATTGAGGTTGGTGGATTGCCACCCTTGCGACCGGAAAACGGCGCAAGGATGAGCCGCACGGCCCGCGCGTATAATCGCCGCGACCTCTCGACAGATCGAAAGGAGTTTACGAATGCGTTCCAGGTTGCTTCTCGCGATTGCGTTTTTTGCCGCCGCCTTTCTGCCCGCCAACCCCTCCGCCGCGCAGGATGAGGCTTCGGCCAAGGCGCTTCTAACCACCATCTTCGGGCGCTACGGCAAGGGCGGCAAAGGGACCGATTACAAGAGCGGCTACTTCCATTCCTCTCTGGTCGCTCTTGTAAACGCGGACGTCAAGGCCGCCGGCACGGACATCCCCGCAGCTCTCGACGGCGATCCCGTGTGCGACTGCCAGGAATGGGACGGCTTCTGGGTTCTCAAGATGGACGTGACGATGGAGACTCCGCAGCGCGCGCAGGCCGTGGTCACCTTCGCCATCTACGCGCCCGCAAAGCGCCCCAAGGACGATTCGCGCACCATCCGGTACACTCTGGTTCCCGAGCGCGGCCAATGGCGCATCTACGACATCTCGTATCTATCCGAGCCGCACAGCGAGCCGGGCGCACCCAAGTCCCTGCGCCAGCAAATCCAGAAGGATATCGACTTCTACGCTCACCAACCCAAGCCTTGACCTCCCCGGCGGATGCGGTAAGGTGCTCGGCCGGAAGGCCGTATGGGGCAGGCCGAAGGTAGTGTCCAGAGTCAGACATCCATCCCATAAGTGAGGAATGCAACCGCAGGTCCTTCGACTCCGGTCGCCGCGGCGACCTCCGCTCAGGATGACAGCTCGACTTATGGAGTGCATTTCAGACTCAGGACACTAGCGAAGCTTCAAACTTACCGCCGCGCCCTCGTATTCCACGGTGCGGACCGGTTTCGGAGCAAAGGAGAACCCCACCGGAGCGTCCTTCGAGACGAGAACAATCTCAAACTTCCGGCGCAGTAACATTCCCTCGAACGATCCTTTTCTCTCGCCTATCTTCAGCGTTTGCGTTGCGTCGTTCCACTCGACGGGGATCTCGGAGAAGGCTCCCTTTTCATAGTCGTAAGTCAGGCCCTGGTCTTCGTACAGCGTGAATGAGCCATCTGCCCCCGCATAAACATACAAAGTGTTGGGGTCCGATGGTTTCTCGGCGATGTACTGAAGCTCCGGCCCGAAGGGCACGATCGACCCCGCGCGCACGAACAGCGGAATAGCATCGTACGGCGCCGCCGCTTCAATCCGCGTTCCCGGTTGAACCGCTTTGCCGGTCCAGAAGTCATACCAGCCCGTGGTTTGCGGCAGGTACACGGATCGCGTTCTGGCCTTGTACTGGGTTACCGGGGCAACGAGAAGCGCCGGGCCGAACATATATTCGTCGGCAATCTCGCGGGCCTCGGAATCCGGTGCAAAGTCCATCACCAGGGGCCGCATGAAGACGCCGCTGTGCTGGGTGACCGCCCCGGCGAGCGAATAGACGTAAGGAAACATGCGATACCGCAGGCGGTCGAATTTCAGTTCGGCCTGATAAGCGGGATGCGATTCCCCGCCCAGCGTCCACATCTCGCGCGGGCGCAGTTCCCCGTGCGCGCGCAGCAGCGGACAGAATGTTCCAAACTCAAACCAGCGCGCGTTCAGCTCGCGCCATTCTTCTTCATCTTCCGGCTTCGGATTGGCGGCAGAGAACTTCGCCTGCATGGTGTAGCCGCCAATGTCCATCGTCCAATAAGGCAGGCCGGAGATACTTAAACCCAGGCCCGCCGGAATCTGCTTGGCCATCGCGGTCCAGGTGGAGGTGGTGTCGCCAGACCACGAGGCCGCGGCGTAGCGCTGCTGCCCGGCGAAGGCGGAGCGCGTCAGGATGAATACGCGCTGGTTTGGCGCCACGCCGCGCTGGCCGGTGTAAACGCCCATACTGTTCATCAGCGGATATCCGTTCATCATCCGCGACGCGGTGCCCATCGCCGTGGGCTGCATGTGGGTGCGCTGGCCTTCGAGCGTGGGCGGGGATGGCGTCAGGTCCGGTTCCGTCGCGTCCATCCACCAGGCATCGATCCCGCGGCGAAACAGGTTTGTATTGACCTGTTCCCAGAAGAGCTTTCGAGCGTCCGCGTTGAAGGCGTCGTAGTCGGTATATTCGTAGCCGATCCAGTCGCGCATATGCTCCCGCAAGTTAGCCGGGTACAAGTATCCATGGTCCAGCATGGCCTTGAAGTTATCGTTGCCGGTGTAGAACTTGCCCCAGACCGAGATCATCAGGTGCGCATGTTTGTCGTGGATAGCTTTGATCCAGCCGTCCGGATCGGGGAAGCGCGCGGGATCGAACTTATGCGAACCCCAGGCGTCCACGGGCCAGTACTGCCAGTCCTGCACAATGTTGTCGAAGGGAATCCCGCGCTTGCGGAATTCGTTCACAACATCGAGGCTTTGCTGCGCCGTCTCGTAGCGCTGCCGCGACTGCCACAAGCCAAACGCCCACGACGGCATCATCGTCGCTTGTCCGGTAAGGAAGCGATAGCCCGCAATCACGCCGTCCAATTCCGGCCCATAAACGAAGTAATAGTTGACCCCGTCGCCCACCTCCGACCATAGCGAGGTGTTCTTTTCGGCGGAAGGCGTCTTCCATAGCAGCCGGAATGTCGTGCCCTGCTCGGTCGTCCACTCGATCTTCACCGGATAGCGGTGATTCGCTTCCAGCCGCAGTTTAGCCTGGTCGGTAGCCGTCAGCCAGTTCTGCCGCCAGTGATCGAGAATGAGGCGGCCGTCAATCCATATCTTGATGCCCCCATTGGCATAACTCTGGAATTGATAGTCGCCGCTGGCGGGCGCCTCTATGGAACCCTCCCATGTCATCTTCGGCGGCAGGTGCGCTTCCGCTTGCGGCTTGGCGGCGAACGCGAGGCTGGCGGTGGTGGTTGGCGAGGAACCCTCCATGAGCTGCATCGTCAGCCCGCCCTGCTCCCCCCCTTTGTCGAACAGATTCTCCGCCGGGATCGCCGAAAACTCCCGCAGATCCCCAAACCGCGAGTAGGACGTGTTGTCCCAGAGGATCCCGTAGCCGTCGCTGGAGACCAGGAAAGGCACAATGACGGTTGTATTGCGCTGCCACAGGTCCAGATCGCTGCCTTTGATGTCCACAATGCCGAACTGATGCTGGCCCAGCCCGTAGAGCGATTCACCGGCGTTGGGCAGCCATTGCTGCCGGATGTGAAAGGTATTCTCTCCCTGCACTTCCGCGGGCTCCATGAGCCGTCCGCCAGCAGCCTCCGCGAGAATGGTCTTCCCTTGGGAATCAAGAAATGTCACCGCTCCCGTTGCGCGGTCCACCGAGACCGTTAGTTTCGATGTCGACAGCAGCAGCGCCTGGGGAGTCGTGCCGAGCTTCCAGATTGCGCTGGATGGCGGGCGATCGACGACATCGATCGTTTTCTTGGTGAAGAAGCTCTTGTCTTTCGAGAATGCGACCCTGACAACGGAATCCGAGAGCACCTGCAGGTTCAGGAATCCGTCCGGTAGCCGCAGGATGACCCCATCCGCCTGCCTTTCAAACTCCGCGGGAGGGACCGCATGCAAGGCTGGCGACAGCGGCAAAATCAGAAAGACCAGCGCGAGGAAGGAACGGAGCGCTTTCTTCGACATATCGTCCCCCGATGGGCGCGTTCCCGCGAGCGGGCGATAGAGTGTACAGCTTCGTGACCCAAGCCGGCATGCGTGCATAGAATCTGAAATCCCCCTTCAAGTCCGGAACTCCCAAGAGTATATCGCCGACACCCCAGCGCCTACCTGGACGAATGCTGGTTATTCGCTGTCAGCGAGTTGGCGGCGGAAGCGGGAATCGGCGGGATTCGAGGAGGGTGGAGACGAGGGCTATGGGCAAGCCGACCACGTTGAAGTAGTCGCCTTCGATGCGCGGTATCCAGCGCGCCGCGCGGCCCTGGATGGCGTAGGCGCCGGCTTTATCCATGGGTTCGCCGGTGGCGACGTAGGCGGCTATCTCTTCGTCGGAGAGGGTAAGAAAGCGGACGGCTGTGACTTCGGCGGCAACTTCGGTGGAATTGGCGGTGACCAGGGCGACGCCGGTAATGACACGATGGGTGCGGCCCGAGAGCAGGCGCAGGATGCGGGCGGCGTCGGCAGGGTCAGAGGGCTTGCCGAGGATGTGGTTGTCGAGGGTTATGGTGGTATCGGCACCGAGGACCACCAAAGGCGATTCTGGGCTTTGGGGCATGTGGTTGGCCGAGAGTTGGGCGAAGACGGTCTGGGCTTTTTCGCGGGCGATGCGGATGACGTAGGCGATGGGGTCTTCGTTGGGGTTGGGATCTTCGGGGATGTGGGCGGGATGGACCTCGAAGGAGAAGCCTGCCTGGGCGAGGAGTTCGCGGCGCCGCGGAGAGGCTGAGGCGAGGACCAGCATATTGAAATTATGGCAGGGGGTTCGGAGTGCGCGGCCGAGGTTGCGAAGGATTTCATGGAAGCGGGGTTGGAGAGATTCCGGGATTCTTTGCCCTTTTGCACCGCTATTTGTTTGCTTCAGTACTCGCTGTCAAAGAACGGGACCCGGAGAGTCGAGGATAAGTTATTGAAAAAAATGGAGAAGCGTCTGTTTTTCTGGATTGCATGGAATTTCGCAGTGTTTGGTTAAGCTAAGAACATTCAGAGCGAAAGGATTGAACAGGGGAGAGAACAAGAAGCTTTCCTGAACTGCTCCGGGCCATTTCCGCGGGTTCGCTGGCGTGGGAAGAGCAAGAAGCTTCGGCGTTTCAGACGGTGTGTCAGTGGGGGCGGCTTCGGTGCGGAGTTGCAGCTGATTCCTTTCTACGGGTAGCGCGACAGACCGTGGAACGGTGGGCCGGGAATGGCGGACGGATGGCCGGTTTACAGCAGCAGAAGCTGGAAGTGGCAAGCGAGACGCACGTGCGACCGATCCAGAAAAAAGCCTGGGCGGGCCGGATGCACGGGAAGAGGCGCGAAGATTCTGCGCGAGGCGGCGGGCAAAGCAGTTAACGAGAAAGGCAAGGAAATTGCCCGGTCCCTGTTGCAGGGGACGCTCAAGGGCAATGTGAGCAGCACGAAGCTGTTGTTATTGCTTGCCGATTTGAAGCAGGAGCAAGGGGATGCCGGGAAGAGCCGGCATGGATGGAGCAAAGCGCAGGCGCTGGCGGCCGAGCCGCAGTGGCAGGAACCGGCGGCCGAGGCGAGCGCGGAGACGACGGGCGGAAGCCGGGAACCGGAAGGCTGAGGGCCGCGCGGTTACGGCTTTGTGCATCCAAGCCGTCAGCATTGTCGATCAAGCTCCACAGGGATGCAGCTGCGAATCCCACCCTTGCCGTTGGCCGCGGTTCGCTGCGGCGAATGACGGACGGCAAGGGTGGGCTTGGAAATTGACTTTGCAGGACGAGCGGCGAGAGACGGATGGAATGTTTCGGGCGCTCCCCGAAAAGAAGGATGAGACAGGAATGAATCTCACGAAGAACGAACGGTTGCGCGGCGCGGGCAGATGGTTGGGACTTGGAGTGTGCCTGCTGGGAATGGCGATGGGCAGTGCGGCCAACGCGCAGGCGGTGAGTACCACGACGGTTCAGGGGACGGTGTACCTGGCGAATGGGCAGGCGGGCACGGGAACACTGGTGGTGAGCTGGCCGGCGTTTACGACGGCGAATGGCCTGGCGGTGGCCGCGGATCGTACGACAGCGACGATTGCGCCGGATGGATTTGTGAGCGTGAATCTGGCTCCAAACCTGGGCGCGACGCCGGCGGGGCTGTATTACACGGCGGTGTATTACCTGAGCGACGGCACGACGAACACCCAGTACCGACGGCGCTATGCCGCCGAACTACTCCGAATTCTCAACGGCATTGTTCATCAACCTGCCGCTGGGGTCTTGAGCGGCGATTTCCTGGTAGCGATGGGCGAATGGAGTCCAGTGGATGCGGATGATGAATGAATTCGAAGCGCAGGTGCTGAGCGATTTGAGCGTGCTGAAGACGCAGATGAACGGCCTGATGGGCGACGGCGGCGGGGGGCGCATCGCCGATCTGGAGCGGCGCCTGGAGCGGCATGAGCAGAACTGGCAGCGGGCCAAGGGCTTTCTGGCGGCTTTCAGCGTGCTCTTCGCGGTAATTGAAGTGGCCGTGGAGGCCTGGCGCCGGCATTGAGCGGCGATGCCGGCGCCTGGTCGGCAAGGGCGTTCGCATCCGCCTTCGGTTTTGACCTGAACTCTCGTATAATCAGCCCCATGAGCGAACGACCCCTGATTGGCATTGTGATGGGCAGCAAGAGCGACTACGAGGTGCTCTCGGCTGCGGTTGAGATTTTGCGGGCGCTAGAGATTCCCCATGAGGCGCGGGTCTTGAGCGCGCATCGCACCCCCGATCAACTGCTCGAATACGTTGAATCGGCGCGAGGGCGGGGGCTGCGGGTGATGATTGCCGGGGCCGGCGGCGCGGCTCATCTGGCCGGCGTGGTGGCCGCCAAGACACTGCTTCCCGTGCTAGGCGTGCCGATTGCCTCCACACCGCTGAACGGCCTGGATTCGCTGCTTTCGATTGTGCAGATGCCCAGGGGCGTTCCCGTCGGAACGCTGGCCATCGGCAAGCCCGGAGCGGCCAACGCCGCGCTGCTGGCGGCCGAGATTCTGGCCTTGAACGACGCGGCGGTCTGCGAACGGCTCACCCGCTGGCGTGCGGCGCGAGCCCAGGAAGTGCTGGAGCAGAAGCTGCCCGATTGAGCGGTATCGTCGACCATTCGCGCACAGAGAGTTCTACGCTGGCGAAGTTGCTGCTGGATACTTGTTGACTACAGCTTGCGCAGCGCGTCGCGAAGCGTTTTGACGTTCTGGTCCAGCGTCCTGCCCGCTGTTTCAAGGACAAGATGCGCCCGATTCCATGGAGCATACTCCCGGGCAAGCACCTCTTCCCATGAAGGCAGCCTCAATCCGGGCAAATCCGCGACGCGGGTTTCCACCCGGTGTCGATGTTCTTCGAGGTCGGAGCATTGGACCTCGATTTCCATCGCGCGGACCTTGGCGCGCGCGGCAACCTCGACCCACGCATCGCGAGTGAGTTGGCTAGGATTCACGGAGTCCGCAATTACCGCCAGGCCATTTCGGAGGTTATCCTCGGCGAGCGCGTATGCAATGCGATACCCAGCGTCGTCGAGAGACCTGGAAGAGTCCTGGGAAGACCGCATGGCCTGCTCGATCGAGTCAATCCGCAAATGAACTGCTCCGATCCGAGAAGCCAATTCGCGCGCGATCGCCGTCTTGCCCACTCCGGGCAAGCCGCTCAGGATAACGAGCATCGCACCCAACCTTGATCCTGATTCCTCGATTGCCGGAGCGGAGGCCTCGTTTCCTGGGATCGTCCATTCATTCGCGGCCTCGCGGAAACCCGCTCCCATGCTACACCCGGTCCAACTCGGCGAAGAGGTCGGCAAGCACGATGCGGATGGGAGTTTCAGGGATGGTAAGCTCGCCGGTGCGGGCCAGTTCCAGGCCGGATGGCGTGCCGCGATAGCCGACGCGGGCAGTGGGATCGACGATCCAGACCTGCTCAATGCCGAAGGCGAGATACTCTGCCGCCTTGGCCGCGGTGCGGCGCAAGGTATCTTCCGGCGACTGAATCTCGATCACAAGCAGCGGCGAACGGGTGAGGATGCGCTCGCGGGGCGAGCCGGCGCGCAAGATGGTGAGGTCGGGCACGCGGAAATGGTCCGGCTGGGTTTGAACGCACTGCTCCGGAAGACAGATGACCCCCCACTCTGCGCGGTGAATGTTGAATAACGTAACCAGAATCCCTTGCAGAAATGAATGCTCGAACTCGCCCAAGTCGCGCTCCTCGATGATGCCGTCCACATACTCGCAGTGGTGCTCGAAGACCGTCGACAGGTACTGCTCGACGGAGACGGGTGGGTCGAAGACGGGCTGCGTTGCCATGAAGACAGTATCCTCCAAATCCGGAGCAATTGCTACAATTCCGTCGATTGGCTGGCGACCAGACTCTTGCATTTGGCGATGAAATCGGCCAGCGGAATGGAGCCCTGGTCGCCCTTTGCGCGGGTGCGGACGCTGACCGATCCGGCCGCTTCTTCCTTGTCGCCGAAGACCAGAATGTAGGGCGTCTTTTGATTGGCGAAGTCGCGAATCTTGCCGTTCATCTTCTCGTTGCGGTCGTCGATTTCAACTCTCAGCCCGGCGGTCTTCAACTCCGCCTCGACCTTCCTGGCATAGGCGTGGTGGCGCTCGCTGATGGGAACCAGGCCCGCCTGCACAGGCGCGAGCCAGAGCGGAAACGCTCCCGCGTAGTGCTCGATGAGCACGCCGAAGAAACGCTCCACCGAGCCGAAGAGGGCGCGGTGAACCATGACCGGCTGATGGCGCTCGCCGTCTTCGCCCACGTATTCGAGTTCGAAACGGGCAGGCAGGTTGAAGTCGAATTGCACCGTGGAGAGCTGCCAGAGGCGGCCAAGCACGTCGACGAGCTTCACATCGATCTTGGGGCCGTAAAAGGCGGCTTCGCCGGGGATGGTCTTGTGGGCGATTCCCTTGCGTTCGAGAGCGCGCTGCAACGACCCGACGGCCAGGTTCCAGTTCTCATCGGAACCGGCGTAGTGAGCGCGGTCATTGGGATCCCAGGTGGAGAGCTCGACCTTGAACTCAGCAAAGCCGAAGGTCTTCAGCACCGCCTCGGCAAAGTCGATGCACGCTACCACCTCATCCTCGATCTGGCCGGGGGTGCAGAAGATATGCGCGTCGTCCTGCGTGAAGCCGCGCACGCGCAGCAGGCCGTGCATAGTGCCGGAGCGCTCGTAGCGGTAGACATTGCCCAGCTCGGCCAGGCGCACGGGAAGGTCGCGATAACTCTTGGGTGAGTTCCTGTAAATCAGGATGTGGCCGGGGCAGTTCATCGGCTTGAGGCGATACTCGGCATCGTCCAGTTCCATGGGCGTGTACATGTTGGCGGCGTAGAAGCCCTCGTGGCCGCTGACCTTCCACAATTCGCGGCGCATCACGTGCGGAGTGAAGACCAGCGAGTAGCCGCGGCGCAGGCATTCGTCGCGCATCCAGTCTTCCATGACCTTGCGGACGATGGCGCCCTTGGGATGCCAGAAGATGAGTCCCGCGCCCGCGATCTCCTGGATGCTGAAGAGGTCCAGTTGCCTGCCCAGCAGGCGATGGTCGCGCCGGGCCGCTTCTTCAAGGCGGGCGAAGTGGGCGTCCAGTTCCTTTTGCGAGAAGAACGCGGTGCCGTAGATGCGCTGCAACTGGGGGTTCTTCTCGTCGCCGAGCCAGTAGGCGCCGGCCAGCGAGAGCACTTTGAAGGCCTTGACGCGGCCGGTCGAGGGCACATGAGGGCCACGGCAGAAGTCGACGAAGCCGCCGTTGCGATAGAAGCTGACCTGGTCGCCGGGCTGTGTGAACTTGGTGACGAAGTGGGTCTTCATGAAGTCGCCGTCGCGTTCAAAGCCTTCGAGAGCTTCCTCGCGGGGTTCGTGCTCGCGAACAAATTTCTCGTCGCGCGCCACCACCTCGGCCATCTTGGTTTGGATCGCTGCGAGGTCTTCAGGCGTGAAGTTCGTCGGGCGATAGAAGTCGTAGAAGAAGCCTGCGTCGGTAGCCGGTCCGTGGCCTAACTTGGTCTCGGGAAAGAGTTCGAGCACGGCGGTGGCCAGCACGTGGGCCGCTGAGTGGCGGACGACCTTGAGCGCGTCGGGGTCGCTCTCCTTAACCAGTTCCAGGCGCGTGTCCGCGGTGAGCGGAGTGGTCAGGTCCACCAGGCGCGGCGCGGCCGAGTCTTCGGCGGCATACATCGCGGCCTCATCCGGCTGGCCGTCGGCGGCGGTGCTTCCCTTTACCGCGCCAGTCACCGGGGTCAGGCGAGCGACCACGCAGACCGCCGCCAGGCGCGGCGAAATCGAGTTGGCAATATCGAGGGGCGTTGTGCCGGCGGGCACTTCGCGAATGGCCCCGTCGGGCAGGTGCACGGCAATGGTCTCGGCGCTCATTTTGGTTGGGTTCCTGCAATTCCTCGCCGGAGAAGAAAAACCTCTGGCAAAACAACAGGATAGTTGCCGCGGGCCGCTCGCGTCGAGGAAACCGTGCCTCGCGGGAGCGGGACGGGACCGGAAGCGGAAACCTGAAAGAACCCTTGTCCACGGCGGCGTATCCTTGTCGCTATGGGAGAAAGAAGGCGGAAATGCGCTGGATTTCGTTGCTTTGCTGGCTGGGGATCTGTTTTGCGGTAGCGGGAGCTGGCGGACGTTTGACGGCAACCGAGATTCCCGGCTGGTACCGGACGCTGGTGAGGCCGGTGATCGCCCCGCCGAATTGGGTCTTTGGCCCGGTTTGGACCCTCCTCTATGCACTGATGGCGATTGCCGCGTGGCGGGTGTGGCTCGCTGCGCCGTCGCCCATGCGCACCTGGGGTCTGGCGCTGTTTATCGCGCAACTGGCGTTGAACTTTGCCTGGTCGTGGATATTCTTCCACCAGCACGCCATTGGCGCGGCGTTGGTGGAGGTGGTGCTGCTCTGGGCCGCCATTGGGGCCACGACGCTGGTTTTCGCAGCGGTTGCGCCGCTGCCGGCGTGGCTGATGGCGCCCTATTGGGCGTGGGTGAGCTTTGCCACGATACTGAATGCGGCGTTCTGGCGGGCCAACGGGAAAGGCTGAGCGCGCCTAGCTGGCGTTCCCGTTCGCCCTTCCCTTTTACTCGTAGCGGAGCGCTTCGATGGGGTCCAGGTTGGCGGCCTTCCAGGCTGGATAGATGCCGAAAAGCAGGCCGATGGCGCAGGAGACGCCGAAGCCGATCAAGACCCATACGGTGGAAAGCGTGGCGGGCAGGCCGATGGGCAGCTCGTAAACGATCCAGGTGAGCAAAGCGCCCACGATGACGCCGAAAACTCCCCCCACGGCGCACAGGGTAATGGCCTCGGTGGTGAACTGGGTAAGGATCATGTGCTTGCTGGCGCCGATGGCCTTGCGCACGCCAATCTCGCGGGTGCGCTCGGTGACCGAGACCAGCATGATATTCATTACGCCCACGCCGCCCACCAGCAGGCCGACGCTGGAGACGGCGACCATGAACCCGAACAATCCGCCGGTAATGCTCCCCCAGAGCTTGGTGAGCGAGTCTGGCCCGAAGATCTCGAAGTTGTCGTCGGCCGAGACCTTGACCCTGCGCCGGATGCGCAGCATCTCGCGAATCTCGTCCTCGACCAGCGACTTGTTCTTGGGGTCGTCGTACTTCAGGCTGATCCACATATCCTTTACTTCGGGGTGCAGATTATGGAAGGTGCCAAGCGGGAAGTAAACGGCGTTGTCGTTGGGGTTCTTGCCGCTGCCGAAGGGCTGCTTCTGCTTGCTATAGACTCCGATCACCGTGTAGAGGCCGGTGGCTACATTGACCTCCTTGCCGATCGGATCCTCGCCGTTCACAAATAGCTCCTCCGCGGTGTCGTGCCCCAGCACGCATACGTGCGCCGCGCGATGGTCCTCTTCGTCGGTGAAGATGCGTCCCTCCTGCAGCGTAAAGTTCGACACATCCGCGCCCTGCGCCGTGTCGCCGTCCAGGATGGCGCCGGCTACTTTGTGCCCCTGGTACTTGATGCTCACGTCGCCCACGCCGAACTGCTTGGTGTAGCGGTATCCTCCGTCGGCAGCCACCACGTGGGGCAGTGTGCGCAGAGCCAGCACATCGTCGAGCGTCAGCTTCTTGCGCGTGAGCTGCTCGGTAGTGGGCCGCACGCCGATCACCGGCATGTGGAAGACCCAGAAGACATTCGATCCAAACGAGTCGGCAAAGTCGGCGACACGGTTGTTGAGTCCGTTGATGACCGACGAGATGACGATCACCGTAGTAACGCCTATGACGATGCCCAGGATGGTCAGCCCCGAGCGCAGCTTGTTCTTCCTCAGGGTATCGAGGGCCATCTTGATCGATTCGCGATTTTGTCCTTGCGCCATGGTGCACCGAGGGGTTAGGGGTTAGGGGTTAGGGATTAGGGGTTTGGGCCGCTGGCCCTGCTCCTTCTCCTTGATCTTGTTCAATATTCCAGAAATCATCTTTCCAACTTCAAACGACAAACTTTCAGCTTCATCGAGCAATTTGGAATCTCCGAACCCCAGTGCGCGAGCGATTTCGATCTGAGTTTGCAATTCGAAGTTGGAGCCCCGCGCAACTCCCAAGAACTGCCGGTACTCGCCCGTGCTTAGCCTTCCGTGTCCTTCGGCAATGTTGCTCGGGACGGAGACTGCTGCACGCCGGATTTGGCTGCTTAATCCGTACAGTTCCTCGTGCGGGAAATCCTTGGTCAGCCGATAGATCGCGACGGATAGCTGTATAGCCCTCTGCCAAACCAACAGATCCCGGAACGACTGCACCATTACGCGACTCCTAATCCCTAACCCCTGACCCCTAACCCCTGCTTCTCACATTTCCGCCCGCAGCGCCACTACCGGGTCGAGCCTGGCGGCTTTGCTGGCCGGATAAACGCCGAAAAAGATTCCCACGGCAGCGGCCATGAACAGCCCCAGCAGCACGCTCCACAGTTGCACGCTGGTGGGGAACCCGACAGCGAGCGTAATGATCTTGGCCACGGCGACGCCAAAGAGTACCCCGATGGCTCCGCCGGCTGCGGCCATGGTCGCGCTCTCGATGAGAAACTGGAGCAGAATGTCGCGCTGCCTGGCGCCCAGCGCCTTGCGCACGCCAATCTCGCGAGTGCGCTCGGTGACCGAGACCAGCATGATGTTCATAATCACGATGCCGCCCACCACCAGCGCGACGGAGGCGATGCCGATGATCACGTTGAAGAAGATGGTGGAAATCTGTTTCCAGAGGTCCAGGAAGGTATCGTTGGTCTCGATCTCGAAGTCGTCCGGCTGGCCGACGGCATCGTGGCGGCGGGCGCGCATCAGCACGCGCACCTCGTCCTTGGCCCGCTCCATGGCCTCTGCACTGCCGCTCGCGCGGCCATAGATGTTCAGCGAGTCGTTGTAGCCGTAGGTCTGCTGGTAGGTGGTGAAGGGAATGGCCACCCAGTTGTCCATCGACTGGCCCAGCATCTTGCCCTGGCGGTCGCCCACCCCCACAATTGTGAACGGGATGCCGCCGACGCGGATCTCCTTGCCGATGGGGTCGCCGTCGCCCAGCAGGTTGTCCACAATGTCGTAGCCCACAATGACGTTGTGCGTGGCCTTTTGGTCGTCGGCGGGCGTAAAGCCGCGGCCCAGCGCGATATCCAGGTTGTCCAGCGAGACCATGGTCCAGGTAATGCCGCGCATGTCGGTATCGTTGCTGGAGTGCCCGTTATAAACCACGCTGCCGCCGCGATCCAGGCGCACGCCAACCTCGCTGCACTCCGTGCAACTGTCGCGGATCGCCTCATAGTCCTCGTCGAGCAGCTTCTTGCGCTTCTGAAACTTGAAGTACTCCTCGGCGGAGAAGATCACGCCGGGCATCTGCTGCACCGTAAAAACGTCGGCGCCATGGCTGATGATCTTGGTGGTCACGTACGTGTTGGCGCCATTCACCAGGGTGATGACCATGATGACCGAGGCCACGCCCATCACCACCCCCAGCAGCGTGAGGATGGTGCGGAGCTTGTTGGCCCAGAGAGATTGCAGCGCGAGTTTGAATGCTTCACTGAATAGCATGGTCCCGCTTGCCTTCGTCGTGCTCGAATCGGATTGGCTCCCCGCCCCGCTCCCCCAGTGTACGCAATCCCGCGCGGCCGCAAGTCCCAGGACGGCTACTCCTATGGACGCAGCAGAGGCCGTTCAGGCCGCTTTTCGGGTTCCGCGGCAGCCGCAGGCGGAGATGGTTTGCCTTTGAGGGCTGGTTTGCCCCTTAGTTGATTACGCAGACTCACATGAGACGGTTCCAGTGCCGCGTTGAAATCGGCTCGGAGATGGAGCCTAAGCCGGTCTCCCGAAGGTCAGCAAATGCGGCATGTGAGAAAACCGCTACATATGAGGCTGTCATCCTGAGCGACCGTCGCGCAGCAAAGGGAGTCGAAGGACCTGCGTGTGATCAGGCCGGTTTACCGTCGCGAATCGAGATAATCTACTGCGAAGTTCCAAGACGCCTGCGCTATCGCCCGGTACTACCGAAGCCCTTCTCCGCGCGAGCGGACACTTCCAGTGTTTCCACCTCTTGGACTAGCCCAGTCAATACCGGAACCGGTATCATCTGGGCAATTTTTTCGTCGGCCTTGAGTTCGACCTCTGCATGGCCCAGGTTGGTCATCAGCACCAGAATCTCGCCGCGGTAACCGGCGTCGATCACCCCGGCGGTGGTGGCGATGCCGCGCGCCGCCATCGACGAGCGGTCGCGCACCAGCAACCCCAGCGGAGCGCCCGTGCCGGGATGGCGCGCCTCGACGGCGATGCCGGTGCGCACCTTGACAGTGGCGTGGGGAGGCAGAAGCGTGGCTTCCAGCGCAAACAGATCGTAGCCCAGGTCTTCGCCGGGGTGCGCGACCACTGGCAGCCGGGCGCTCTCTTCCAACAGCTTCACACGCAGCATGAATCGATGGTAAGGCAAGACGGCGAGTCAGCAGGTCAGAGAGTCAGCCGGCCCGAGAGTCGGCAAGCGCAGGGTGCCCCACCCTCGCCTGTCATCCTGAGCGGCCGTAGCGAAGCGAAGGGAGTCGAAGGATCTGCGTTTTGACCTGTTGCGGCTAGGGTGGGATCCGCCGTCCGCCCCAAATGGTCAGCCCCGGCGGGAATCTTCCCGGCCGGGGCTGTCTTGGAACGACAAGAACAATCGGCAAAAGGACCTGTAAGCCGAATTCTGTCGTGTGCGGTCATTCCTCTAGACGCCGCGTTGCCGCGGACGTTCATCAGCGACCTACCCGGAGGTTCCGGCAATTGCTTGAGCCGCCTGGGCGCATCGGGCCGATGCGCAGCACCGCCTGGCTCTATAGCGGACGCTTCCCTCCCTATTTGGTCTTGCTCCGTGTGGGGTTTACCCTGCCCCCGGCGTTACCGCCGGAGCGGTGCGCTCTTGCCGCACCATTTCACCCTTACCCCGGCGCTGGAGTTTCCGCAACGGCGAGCGTACCCGCCTAGGCGGGCCAACTCGGGTATTGCGTTTCCAGGGTGGCCCTCCCGAAGGAGGGGTAGCCGGGGCGGTATCTTTTCTGTGGCACTGGCCGTCCGCGAGTTTTGACGCCCGCGTCCCGGACGTTATCCGGCACACTGCCCTGCGGAGTTCGGACTTTCCTCCCCCGGTTGCCCGCGCTCGCGCCTGAGCCCCCGGCAGCGACCGCCCGGTCCTCCTGCCAGTGGTTAGTTTACCGCAGTTCCGGTTTCCCCGATTCCGTCCGCGGATATCCGGCGCTGGAAGCAACTGCCGGGCCGATCAATTTGCTGCGGCCTTGCCGGAACTCCTACAGAACCACCTTGTAGATGTTGCCCTTGTTGTCCACGGCTACGCCGAAATGGTTGTCCTCCGGCACGCCCAATTGCTCACGGTGAAACTCAATCTCCAGGACGGTTCCCCGATCTCCGGTGGCGACCGCCTGCCCGATGTTCTGGCTGCCCAAAAGCGTGCCAACGTAGTATCCCTCTCCGTAGACCAGATCCCAGGCGAAGGCCAGATTAGGCTGCGGCGGGTAGCCGGCTGGGCTTCCCGGAGTCTTGGCGTTGAAGAAGGACGCAGTAACGACCGTCCAGGTCCCCGTGAAGCCCTCGCCGTTCTCCTGCTTCAAGGAGATCTTTCCCGATTGCTTCCAGATGTCGGTGAGCTTAGCGGTGAAGGCCGGCGGGGGAGACTGCGTTGCCGCCGGCCCCTGGACGGGGAAAAGCCGCTGACCGGATGCGGCGACGCTGCCCGCGATCATGCAGATGCCGAACAGAACAAGAACGAACCTGGTCTTCATTGGAGATCCTCTCTTCCTGTGATCGTTCCATGAGCGAAAGAGTACCGCGCGTTGTGAATCCTATCCGCGCTCCTCCATCGGAATCCAAGACAAGCGGCGGACGCGGCCAATGGACCGGGCTGGCCCCATCGAGCCTGCTACCAGACCATCTTGTAGATGTTGCCCTTGCTGTCTGCCGCCACAGCATCCCCCCCACCGAAGAACTCCACCTGGAGAACGGTTCCCCGGTCTCCAGTCAGGAGACCTTGGCTGACGGTTTCGCCCAGAACGTGGGCAACGAAATATCCCTGCCCGTAAACGGCATCCCAGGCAAAGGCCAAATTCGGCTGCGGCGGGTAGCTGGCCGGAGACCCCGGCATCTTGGCATTTGCAAAAGATAACTTCAAATTCTTGTAATTCCCCTGGAAGGATTCTCCATTGGCTTGGGCCAGAGAGATTGTCGAACCTGAATGGAGTTTGCCGGTAAACGCCGGCGGGGGAGTCTGCGTCGCCGCTGGACCCTGAACCGGATAAAGCTCGATCCCGAATGCGGCAGTGCTGCCCGCGATCATGCATACGCAGAACAGGATGAAGACGAACCTGGCTTTCATGGGAATCCTCCTTCCCTTTAGACCGGGAAAGCACGACGCAGTTACGCGGATCTCGAAACTTACGGGCGCTCTTCCATGGGAATCCAGTGGGCGGGGTAGACGGGACCGATGTACTCGGCGCGGGGACGGATGAGGCGGTTGTCGTCCAACTGCTCGATGACGTGGGCCGCCCAGCCGGCGATGCGGCTGATGGCGAAGATGGGCGTATAGAGGTCGATGTCGATGCCCAGCGTGGCGTAGGTGGAAGCGGAGTAGAAATCCACGTTGGCGTTCAGCTTCTTGTCGGAGTTGATGTAAAGTTCGATGGCCCGGGACATCTCGTACCACTTGGGCACGCCTGCGTCCCTGCCGAGTTGCTCGCTCATCTTGCGCAGGTGGGTGGCGCGGGGGTCCTCGGTCTTGTAGACGCGGTGGCCGAAGCCGGAGATCTTCTGCCGCGCGGCCAGCATGCCCTTGACGTATTCCACGGGGTCGTCGCCGGCCTTGTCGATGGCGTAGAGCATGCGCATGACTCCTTCATTGGCGCCGCCGTGGAGGGGGCCTTTGAGCGCGCCGATGGCGCCGGTAATGGCCGAGTGGACGTCGGACAGCGTGGCGGCGATGACGCGGGCGGCGAAGGTGGAGGCGTTCAACTCGTGTTCGGCGTGGAGCACCAGCGCCATGTCAAGCGTCTTGACGGCCGTCTCCGAGGGCCTGACGCCGTTGAGCATCCAGAGAAAATTGGCGGCATGGTTGAGCGAGCGGTCGGGCGGCACCACCTCGTGCCCCTTGCGCAGGCGGTCGTAGATGGCCACGATCATCGCCATCTGCGCGGTCAGATGGTAGCACTTGCGCACGTTGGCGTCGTGGGAGTTGTCTTTCTCGTCGGCGTCGTAAAAGCTGAGCGCTGAGACGGCAGTACGCAGCACCTCCATGGGCGTGGCCGAGGCGGGAATGCCGCGCAGCAGGTCGACGATGCGAAAGTCGAGCCCCCTGGCCAGCGATAGCTGAGACTGAAACTCGCGCAAGGCGAACTCGTTGGGCAGGATGCCGTTCCAGAGCAGGTAGGTGGTCTCCTCGAAGGTCGAGTTCTCGGCCAGCTCGTGAATGTCGATGCCCCGGTAGGCCAGCACGCCCGCTTCTCCGTCGATCCAGCAGATCCCGGAGTTGGCCGCAACAATTCCTTCCAGACCCTTCCCAGCGACAGCGGTCGTCATAGCTTTCGGATCTCCCTTTACAATGGTAATCTGGCGATTGCGGCGGATGTCCCGGCCTTCCACCCCAGCGACGAAGACCTGTCGATGGAACCCCGGCCTTCCACCCCAGCGACGAAGACCTGTCAATGGGGATCCCGGTGTCGAAAACGTGCCCGGCGCCTGAAAATGCAGTAAAGATGTTTATAACGTAGCCGTTCCCTTGTTGTCACGGAGTGCGGGACGGCAAGCGGGCTGAAGCGGGTTCTCGACGGTGTTCAATTGCCGCGCCACGAATGGAACCGACGGTATTTTTCTGCACATTGCCTTATTTTTGCGATAATACTCAGATACTTCCCCCGCAAATGCGCGGGAGGGCTCCTGGGGGAGTTTGGATTCTGTAGGCCGGAACTCAGCAAGGGCACGGGGGATTCACTGGAAGGAATCCCGGCAACGGCGTCCAACAGGACGGAACGTCGCCATCACCAGGGCTTGGGCGAGGTGCACAGGCCTTTAAGCAGCGGTTAGCTGGACAGGCCGCTAGAGAGAAATGAGGGAAACAAATGAGTGAAGAAGTCGACAATGTCCCCAGGACGTATTCCGGCGCTCTCATGGCAGTGCTCGCCGTGGCCCTGGTAGCCGCGCTGGGCAGCCTGATCTGGTGCGGTGTGCTTGGCAGCCGGCTGGGAACGCAGCAAAGCGAGCTGGCTGAGGCGAAGCAGCAGAACAGTCAAATGCAGGCCAAGTTGCGCGAGACGGACGCCCGCCTGGAGGTGGCCACAGATGAGCTGAAAACATCGCTGGGGCTAACCCAGAAGCAGTTGGACTCCCGAGCCCAGGAGATTACCGATCGCCAGCAGCGCGTCGAGGCCGACGCCCAGAAACTGGCGACCGCCGAGAAGAAAACCGCGCAGCAGGTGACGGCCGTTTCCAGCGCGGTGACCGACGTCAAAACCGACGTGGGCGGAGTGAAGACCGATGTGGCCAAGACGCAGAGCGACCTGGCCGCCGCGGTGAGCCAGTTGACGTTAATGAAGGGAGATTTGAGCAGCCACGCCAGCCTGATCGCCCGCAATCACGATGAGCTGGACATCCTGAGGCACAAGGGCGACCGGAACTACTTTGAGTTCTCGCTGGTCAAGGGCGAGAGGAAGCCCGTGGGCACGGTCAGCCTGGAGCTCAAGAAGGCCGACTCCAAGAGGAACAAGTTCACGCTGGTGGTGTATTCCGACGACAAGCAGTACGAGAAGAAGGACAGGAACGTGAATGAGCCGTTGCAGTTCTACAGCGGCAAGGATCCGCTGCTCTTCGAGATCGTGGTGAACTCGATCGGGACAAAGAACTCGACGGTCGCCGGGTATCTGTCGGCTCCCAAGACTGCGCCGGCTCCGCCTTCTACCGGACAATAACCGCGGCGTGGGGCGCGAGCACCAGGCTGGGCTGGTACTGGAAGGCGAAGGTAAAGTTCAGATCCTTGCCCGCGTCCCATTGTTGTTTGCTCATGCGGAAGGCTGAAACGATGGTCCCCTCGACGGTCTGGCCAGGGTCGAGGGTAACGTCAAGCCGCATTCCCTTGCCGTGGGGCACGGGCATCGACGGGTAGGCGAGGAAGACCCGGTCGTAATCGGCTGCGGATGCCGCATAGCTGGAGTGGATTCCGTCGTCCAGCTTGATATTGGCCAAGATGTTGCTCAGGAAGAGCGGCTGCTTGCCCTGGTTGTGCAGCTTGACCTGGGAAAAGACATAGATCTGGTCGTAGCTCTCCACGGCCATGGGGGCACCGTTGGCGTCGAGCCCCGACGTCTCCGTGTGCTGCGGGTGAATCCACACCTGCTCGATCTCTCCGCTGGCTGCGGGCGGCTTTTGTCCCGCGATCACAATGACGGCGACGACCACGGTGACCACGACGGTCGCGACGATGGCGGCCCAAACCACGTGGCTGGAACCTTTGGTGAATTCCTCGCCGCGGGCGGCATCGTCGGTTTCTTCCAGGCTTTCCTGATGCAGCAAGCTCATAGCGAACCTATCTTATCGCCATCGGCGGGTTGCGGGCTACGTTTTTCGTGTTTGGCGGTAATGGAAAAGCAATTTCGCGCCAAAGCGGTGCCATTCCCTTCCCGCCTACGGCTTCGGCCGGAGCGCGGCCAGAAACTCCTTTGCCCCCAGCGTGTTGAGCACATCTTCAGACCACAGCCAGGCGCGGCGGAGCTGGCGAAGGCCGTAGTCCATCCTGCCCAGGTTGCGGGCGTCGTGCGAGTCCGAGTTGATGACGATGCGGCAGCCCAGCTCCTTGGCCAGGCGGAGGTCGCGGTCGTTGAGGTCGAGGCGGTCGGGAGCGGCGTTGTGCTCGACGGCCACGCCCAGCTCAGCGGCGCGGCGCAGGACCGTCCCCATATCCAATGCGAAGGGTTCGCGGCGCAGCAGCAGGCGGCCGGTGGGATGGCCAAGAATGCGCACATACGGATTCTCGATGGCCTTGAGCACGCGAGCGGTCATCTCTTCCCTGCCCTGCTCAAAGCGGGTGTGGACGCTGGCGATGACCACCTCCATCCCGGCCAGCACCTCGTCGTCCAGGTCCAACGATCCGTCGGCCAGAATGTCCACTTCGATACCCGTGAAGACACGGATGCGTCCCTCCATCCGGCGGTCCACCTCGCGAACGCGCTCCATCTGTTCAAGCGCCCGCTTCTCGTCCAGGCCGTTGGTCATGGCCAGGTTCTTGGAGTGGTCGGTGATGGCGATGTACCGGTATCCGCAGGCCAGGGCAGCCTCGGCCATCTCGCCGATGGTGTTGTGCCCGTCGCTCGAGTCGGTGTGCATGTGCAGGTCGCCGCGCAGGTCGGCCTGCTCGATGAGCCGGGGCAGGGTGTGGCGCGCCGCTGCCTCGATCTCGCCCAGGTTCTCGCGCAGCTCGGGAGGAATCCAGTCCATGCCCAGCGCGGCGTATATCTCCTCTTCGGTGGCAGCGGCTACCACCGAGTCGTCGTCGAGGCGGGCCAGCGCCCACTCGCTCAACGTGTAGCCCATCTTGAGGGCGCGCTGCCGCAGCGCCACGTTGTGCGCCTTGGAGCCGGTAAAGTATTGCAGCGCGGCGCCATAGCAGGCCGAGGGCAGCAGGCGCACGTCCACCTGCAAGCCGTTCGATAGATGGAAACTCACTTTGTTCTCGCCCTTGGCGATGAGGTCGTGTATGCCGGGGTAGGCGGCGACGTGTTCGACCGCGGCGGCGGTATGCTCGGGCGCGCAGGCCGAACCGGTAACCAGCAGGTCCAGGTCGCCCACGGTTTCGCGGCCCCGGCGCAGGGAACCGGCGGGGGTCACCCTTTCAATGCCGTCGAAGGCCAGCAGGTAAGCGGCGATGCGGCCGGCGGCCTCTTCGGCTACGTCGATGCGGAAGCGGCCGGCGCTGCGGCGATAGTCGTCGATGCCCTTGCGCAGCTTCTCAATCTGCTTTTCGCCCATGCGCGGCAAGCCGGCCAGGTGACCCGCTTCGATGGCCTCAGAGAGCTGATCGATGCTGGCGATTTGCGCCGCCGACCACAGCAGCGCAACCGTCTTGGGGCCCATGCCGGGCAGCTTCAGCAGTTCCAGAACGCCGGCGCCGTACTTGGCCAGCAGCTCCTCGCGCAAGGGCAGCGTGCCGCTGACGGCGATGGCCTGCAGGTTGGCAGCCATGCCCTTGCCGATGCCGGGAATCTCCATCAGGCGGGCGGTTGAGGGCGCGGCGGCCACAAGGTCCACTGTGGTCTGTTCGGCGGCCTCGGCGGCGTGGCGATAGCTGCGGATGCGGAAGCCGTCGCCGCCGTCGATCTCCAGTAGATCGGCTGTCTCGGCCAGCAGACGGGCCATGGTGGGATTGTCCATTGCGCGGGTCTCCGCAGACAGTAGAACAGAGATCGGTGAGCAAGGGGTTGGCAAGCTGGCTGCCATGTGACAAACGACTGGAATTTGGGCGCACTTTATCGGAACCGCCCGGCGGCGGTCTTGCGGTAACGCCCGGTCTTACGCGCCGCTAGGCTGCGGTGTGGGCGGCGTCCTTGAAGCGGACCACTGCATCCGCCTGGGGACCTTTCTGACCTTGGACGATGTCGAACTCGACGTCATCGCCCTCTTTCAGCGTTTTGTACCCGTCCAGTTGAATCGACGAATAGTGGACGAATACATCCGGCCCGTCTTCGCGTCCGATGAATCCATAGCCCTTGGCGTTGTTGAACCACTTGACCTTCCCTTTGTACTGGGCCACAGGCTCCCTCTTTCTTTGGGTCTTGCGGGGATCCGGCGAGCGAGGGGATCGCCCGCCGTTGTTTATATGACGAGAATAAGGGAAGAAAGGTTGGAGTATTTTTTCGCGAGGGTTCCCATAGAGTGAGACCGGCCGGCTCGCCTATCCGGGCTTTGGGGCCGGCCTGGAAGGCGAAAGCCTTGCTACAGAAGCGGATGCCCGCCGGATGCAACTGCCTGCAGCGGGCGGACCGCTACTTCTTTCGCTTGCCGGCGTTGATGCGCGCGTAGAGGAGGATGCTGCTGAGCGTCTTGCCGTCCAGAATGGCGCCCTTCTCGATCATCCTCAGCACCTCGGAGAGCTTGACCAGGCGAAACTCAATCTGCTCGTCGTCCTCCGGATGGGCGTCGCCCGCCACCAGGCCCTCGGCCACGAAGACCCTCATGGATTCGCCCAGAAAGCCGGGGCTGGGGTAGTACTCGGCCAGCGGCTTCCATTTCTTTGCGCTGTAGCCGGTCTCCTCGGCGAGTTCGCGCTGCGCGCCCGCCAGGGCGTCTTCGCCGGCGTCCAGCTTGCCGGCCGGCAGCTCCCACAGGAACTGCCCAGCGGCATGGCGATACTGGCGCTCGACGACGATCCACGGATCCTTCTTGCTCTTGGAGCTGTCTATGGCCAGAATGACCACGCTGCCGTTGTGGCGGATGATGTCGCGCTCGCTCTCGCGGCCGCCGGGTTCGATCAGCTTGTCGCGGAGCACGCGGAAGAGCGAACCCTGAAAGACCACCTCGGAGCTGAGCAGTTGCTCCGTCTCAGCGGGAGCGGCTGGCTTGAGCGCCTTCGCGGCTTTGTTCGCCTTGGGCTTGAGCGCCTTTGCGGTTTTGGCCTTTGCTTTCGGCCCTTTCTTTGTCTTAGCGCCCTTTGCAACCTTGGGCTTGCGGGGCTTCGCAGTCTTCTCTTGTTTTGGCATTTCCTGTCTCTCCCCTCAAAACGCAGTCAGAAAAAGTATACGCACTGCGCAAGATCGATCGATGCCGGGAGGCCTTCACTGCCTGTGTTCGCCGGGCGGGCGAATCCTGCTGGCCTCAAAGCTCACGATCTTCCACACGCCCCGCGCATCCCGAACATAAACGCGCGTATAGCGGAAGCTGCCGGAGAATTCGCCCTCGGCGTTCGTCCCCTTCACTTCGGCAAGCGAGGTCACCACCGCCGTCGTTCCGTAGAAGCGCACCTTCCGGTCGGAGATGTCGAGCGTCGTGATGTGCGTACGACCGGCGCGAAGGTTGGCCAGCGCCTGGTCCTTGGTTTGCAGGCTGCCGCTGGCGGTAATGGCCATGTAGTCGTCGGCCAGCAGGGAGTCCAGGGCCGCGGTGTTGCCGTTCAGTACGGCATTGCGCCATGCCTCTTCAAGCTGATCGATCTCGTGGCGGCGCTCGTGCTTCTGCGTCACGGGCAATCCCGCATGGAGCGGACTCGCCCACACCGCCAGCATGAGCACGGGGAGGAGCGCAGCCGCCAGCGCCATCCGGCGGTTCATGCGAATCGAAGAGTTGGTCGAGGCACCCCGCATAGGCGTATCGGATACTACCCCTCGATGGGTGGGCCGGTCAATCGGTCGCCGGCAGGGAGCATCAAGCAAGCGCATCTCCCTCGCCGCTCGCTGCTGCTTAAAGAAAACCAACCTCGCTACCGTTCCACACTCCCGCCGGTTGGACGAAATCCGCCCTCACACGACAGCAACCAGATTCTCCACGCTCCGCTCCCGCATCTTCTGGTAGAGTCCCCCCACCGCGTGCTTCTTGAAGTGGTCCGACTCCCGGTGCGCAGCCAGGGCCTTCGCATCTACGTATTGCTCATAGATGAGAACGGTATCGGGGTCGTCCTCCAGTTGATGCGGAATATAGCTCACGCATCCCGGTTCCCGGCGCGAGGCCGCCGCCAACTGGCGCAGAGTCTCCGCCACATCGGCGCGATCTTCGGGGGCGAACTTCAAGCGCACCACAAAGCTGACCATAATATCCGTTTCTCTCTTGCCTGGGCAGCCAAGCCCCAGGACCGGTTTCAAGCTGTTCTCTCAAGTTTACCCATGAATCCGATCGAGAGCCTCGGCAAACTCCGGCAGCACGATCGTCTGCTCCCGGTCCGGCCCCGTCGAAACCATCCCGATTCGCGCCCCGCTCTCCCGCTCCTGAAAGCGCAGATACTCACGCGCCGCCTGGGGCAGCTTGTCGAACTCCGTGATCCCCTCGGTCGACTCCCTCCACCCTTTCAGCGTCGCATACCGCGGCTTGATCTGATCCAGCCCCCGCACATCCGCCGGAATCACGTCCGTCACTTGCCCCGGCGAGCCGTCGATCTCGTACCCGACGCAGATGGGAATCTCGGCCAGTTCGTCCAGAACGTCCAGCTTGGTAATCACCAGCCATTCGGCCCCATTCACTTGGTTCGAGTAGCGCAGCAGCGGAATGTCCAGCCAGCCGCACCGCCGCGGCCGCCCGGTCACCGCTCCGTACTCGTTGCCGCGGGCCCGCAGATGGTCGCCCGCCGCATCGTGAATCTCGGTCGGGAACGGTCCCTCGCCCACCCGAGTCACATAAGCCTTGGTCACGCCGATCACCGTGCCAATCGCCGTCGGTCCCACCCCGGTGCCCGTTGCCGCCCCGCCCGCCGTCGCCGACGACGAGGTCACAAACGGATACGTCCCGTGGTCGATGTCCAGCATCGTCCCCTGCGCCCCCTCGAACATCACGCTCCCGCCTTCGGCCAGAATGGTGTTCAGCAAGCGCCCCGTATCGGTTACGAACGGCCTCACCTGCTCCGCCGCGGCCACATACTCATCGAACATCTTCGCCGGATCTAACGGGTCCGTTCCGGTCCCAAACAGCGCCCGCGCAATGGCGTTCTTTTCCGCGCACGCGGCTTCGATGTGGGTCTTCAAGAGATCCGGCCTGAGCAGGTCCACCACCCGCAAGCCGCTGCGCGCCATCTTGTCCTCGTAGGCCGGCCCAATCCCGCGGCTGGTGGTGCCAATCTTCTTCCGCCCCGGCGCGCTTTCGGCCGCCAATTCAATCATCCGGTGGTAGGGCAGGATCACCTGCGCTCTATTCGACACAAAAAGCTGCCCGTCCACGGCCACGCCCAGCGCCCGCAGCTTGGCCACTTCCTTCAGGAAGGCGATCGGGTCCAGCACCACGCCGTTGCCGATGATGCCCTTGCACCCCGGCCGCAGCACTCCGCAGGGGATCAGTTGCAGCACAAACCTCTGCTCGCCGACGATGACCGTGTGCCCGGCGTTATGGCCGCCGGCGTACCGCGCCACGGCGCTAAACCGCTCGCTCAGCACGTCCACAATCTTGCCCTTGCCCTCGTCGCCCCACTGGGCGCCCAGCACTACCGCCGTCTTTGCTCGCATCTCGTCCCGTTTCCTTCAGTCGTGTCTTCAATTTAGAGAGCCGCTCAGCCCAGACGGCCTTTCCAGCGAATGCCGGCAGCGCCAAGGCCGCAAAACAAAGGCGCAGACCACCGCGGCCTACGCCACCTTCGATGATAAACCCTGGACAGATTGACCGCGAATTCCGGCAGTGCGTCAGTTCCCGGTTAGCCGATCATACGGTCCCAACCACCGTTGGCTAGTCGCAGTTTAATTCGCCGGTACCCAGTCAAGAACGGCTAACCCGTTCGTTGATTTGGTGGTTGCGCTCCCTGTCGCCACGTCCAGCATAACAACCCTAATATGTTCGTGGTTGTCCTCTTCATTCAGCAGCAGCTTTCCGCCATCCGGAGACCACACCGCGCCGTAGATCATCGCGCGATCCCCAAACCCGCGCCCTGTTTCACGGACAACCTTCGCGCCCGTCCCGTCGGGGTGAATAAGGAAACATTTCGTTATTTGCAGATCAAAATAGGCAATCCAATCGCCCTTCGGCGACCATGAAGGATATCGGCCGTCAGCGATGGTCCTTGCCTTTCCAGTTTCGGTCTCCACAATCGCGATCTGACTTAGGTGTTGCAAAACAATCTCCTTCCCGTCGGGCGACCAGCTCGGTCGCGCGCTCAACACCCAGCCACAGCACGAGAGCATCGTGGTTTTCCCAGTAACAAGGTCGAGGATCTGCAACACCGTCTGATCGGCGGTAGGGCAAACCTCATTAATGGGCGATGACGGCGCTTTCGAGACAAACGCAATCTTCGTTGCATCGGGCGAGAAAACGGCTGAACCCCCGCCGCCGAAGCAGACATCTGCAAAACTCTTCCATGCCTGGTCGCGCAGCGTATAAATACCGATTACCGCATGATCCGCCTTTTCCACGCTCCAGGCGACGCGATCAAGCGTTCGAGCAAGGGAAGGAACGCGGAAAAAGGCTGGAGCCCCGTCTTCCGTCACATCCTTCAACTCGATTATCTTAGCCGGAGTGACTACGTAAAGGTTGCTACCATATCTGCCAAATAGGAGCGCCGAGTTTGGTTCCGTAAATGTCCCAATGCCCTGGGCGTGCATGGCGGGTGGGATCGCCAATAACATTCCCAATAGTAAAAGAACAACTCTATGAATCCTCATACTCCTCCTTTTCATCGCGCGCTTGACGGGCGTCGCGTTTAGCTCCCCGGTGCACTGCCAGATCGACGTACAGCAGAAGCCGCCGGATCGCCTGGTTGCAGCACCCAGCCAAAAACGGAGGGCGTGTTTTTTGGCATCTTGTTCACCTTGCCGGTTGCCAAATCTACGCGCACCACCTCCGTTTTGCCGGAGAACTCTTGCTCGGATAGCCATAGCGTTGTTTCGTCGGGCGACCACACAGCTCCCATGGGAAGTTGCCAGCCCCCCAACCCCAAGCGATGGCCCACATCAAGGATCAGTTTGGCGTCGATTCCATCCGGGTGAGCGATCATGCATTTCGTGCCGCCATCAATCTCGTAAGCAATCCAGTCGCCCTTTGGCGACCATGAAGGATTCCAGCCGTCCGCGATTGGTTTCTGGACCCAAGATCCGACCTCAATCAACACGATACTGTTTGGAGGTCCCCACGCACCGAATTGGACCGCTAGATACTTTCCGTCCGGAGACCAACTGATTCGCGCGTTCGCCATCACCATCGAAGTGTTAGGCACCTGTGTGAACTGACTGCTCACAAGATCGAGGATCAGCAACGCGCTCATACTGTGCCCCGAATCACAACTTGAGTGTTCGTCGGCCCTAACCTGCGCTTTAAAAGCGATCTTCGTGCCATCAGACGAAAATACTGCCGAGCCTGCGCCCATTTGACAAAAGTCACCATAGGTCTTCCACGTCTTGTCTCGGAGTGAGTAGACGCCCATCACGGACTTATATTGCGTACGACCGGGCAAAGCGCAGGCAACGATGGACGGATCGCATTTCGTCCGGTCGGAGTCGTCGGGCAATGTGAGGCCCCAGGCGATTCGATCGCCGCCCGGAGCTAATGCCGGGATGACGAAATAGCCACGATCTGAGAAACCCGGTGGACCTTGCACCGGAAAGCTCCCAGCGGGAGTGGTAACGAGAAGATCGCCATATTCCCATCCGAACAGAATGACGGAGCCGGGTGCGGCAAGGGGATGCTCGTTCTGCCCATAGATGACATTGTTTAGGACCGTAAGCAGCGCTAACCGCAAGCCAAACGTAAGCCAATTGCGCATGGTGAAATACCCTTATTGCTCAGGACATCCAGAAAAGCGGGATGCAGAGATTTATTGGAGTACGATCACCACACTAGCCGAAGGGGGCGGCGGGCAGTTGCCCGATTGGGACACTTTCGGAAGTGTCACACTGGCGACGCTCGCCGGACTTAGCTCCCGGCGTATCGTCGCCTACCAGGAAATTGCACCACCACCCAAATTCCCGTTAACCCATCGCCCTCCTCATCCGTTGTATGCGCAGAAGAGGCTGCATGCCCTCCTTCGGACGAGAGGAAATCGAAACGAAATACCACAGCCGCATCATACCCTGGGCCTTTCGCGCCGTTGCGGCGGCTACCCTTCTGTTTGCCGCTCTTGCCACCGCCCCAACCCAAGCCAATTCACCCGCGCGATTGAGAAAGCGCCAAGCAATCCGGCTTACGGATGAGTCTGCCCGCCGGCGGCAATCTCCAGCCCATGCTTGAGGAGGGCGACGATGGCCTCCAGGCTCTCTTCGGCGCCGCGCCGGCTGCCGGGCAGGTTGACGATGAGCGTGCTCCCTTTCAGCCCGGCCACTCCCCGCGAAAGCCATGCCAAGGGATTGCGCCCCGCGCCATGAACGCGCATCGCCTCGGCCAGTCCGGGGGCTTTGCGATCAATCACCCGGCGCGTGGCCTCCGGCGTGCGATCGCGGGGGCCCAGTCCGGTGCCGCCCACGGTAAGCACCAGGGCTGCGCCCTGCCCGCTCAACCGCTCCAGCGTGGCGGCAATCAAGTCTTCGTCGTCCGGCACGAGCTCGGTCCGGATTTCGGCCGCCTCCCAGTGCCGCCCCAGCAGCGCTACCACGGCCGGACCCGCGGTGTCCTCAAGCAGACCCTGTGAGCACCGGTCGGAGACGGTAAGAACGGCAAACAGCATGAGGATGATTGTAGAACCCGCCACGCCGGCAGGATACTGATTGCGGGTCGGCTCTGCCGCCTGCGTTATCCTGTTTGCGACAGCCGCTTCCGCTCAGCCAATCGCGTCTTTGGACTTTGTCAATCGGAGCATGACTGTTTCTCCATGACTCGAATTGCACTTTGACAAAGCTTTCGACGGTATCTGTCAGTCTTCAAGGGGGGAACCCACGTCGTCCGCATCCAGTTCGCCGAAACCGAGGCCGGCATGCACGGGGGCTGCGAAAACCCCGCACCCAGGTTCCTATCTTACTCACGCCGCGGTCTGCGGCTGGCTGGGTTTCGCCATTCTCCTGTTTCTTTTGCAAACTCTCCCCTATCTCTCCCATCGCTGGGTGACCGATGAAAGTTGGTACGCCGCGACCGGTTATTCGATCGCTCATGGCAACGGAGTCGCGAATCCCGCTATCGGCCCCAACGACCTCGAAAATCGTTTCGATGCCCGGCCGCCCGGAACCGCGATGGTTATAGCCGCGGCTTTCCGGCTATTCGGAACGGGTCAGATACCGGCCCGCCTGGGTTCGATTCTCTCCGGACTGGCCATCATCCTTCTTACTTATCGACTGGCTCGCGATTTCATCGGACAACAGGGCGCCCTGGTCGCCGCATTCCTGGTTGCAACCGACAACCTGATCGTGCTCACTTCCCGCACTGCCCGGCCCGAAGCCCTTACAACCATGGCCATCCTGTCCTCGCTGCTGGCGATGAAGCAATATGCTCGGAAGGACCGCGTCGCCTGGGCTTTCTTGAGCGGCCTTCTCATCGCCGCGGGAACCATGTTTCATATCACGGTGCTGGGGTACATCGTTTCCTTCGGCATCCTGGCTATCGTTCTCGATCGCGGGCGCGGCGGGTTCCCGCCGCGGGGCGCAATCGCCTATGCATTCGGGTATGCCCTCGGGCTGCTGCCCTTCACCGCCTGGATACTGACCGCACCCATGGGGCGCGCCGGCCTCCGCGAAGAGTATTTGAGCCGCGCCGTGGGAGTTTCGCTCTGGTCGAAATTCCTGCAAGAGGGTCATCGCTACTCCGACCTGCTGGGACTCAACATGCTGCACGGGCACGGGCTGGAGTCGATTCCAGTCAGGCTTCCCATACCGCTGTTCTTCCTGGCGGCCAGCTTTCTGCTCTGGAAGCTCCGCCGACATTGGTTCTATCTGGAATTGCTCCTGCTGGCTCCCACGGTGCTTTGGCTCATCGACACGGCGAACAAGTCTTCTCGCTATCTCGCGCTCATTGCGCCGCTCTTTGCCCTGGCCATTGGCGCCGCGGTAGCCGCCAGCAGCCCAAGCCGGAGGCTGCATCGCGCCGTGCTCTTCCTCTCCTGTCTGGCAGTCGCCGCGCAGATGTCGGCGAACTTTCTGCTGTTGCGAGCTGCGCGCAACGCGGATTACAGCAAGGTTGCGGCGGAGTTGCGCAGCGTAATTCCTCCAGGCCAGACCGCATACGGAACCATCACCTTCTGGCTCGCGCTCCACGATCGCACATTCATCTCCTACGAGCGCACCGGCCCCTGGATGGCGGCCAACCAATTCCACGCCCGTTACTTCATCGCCGGCGACCGCGTGATGACCGGCGGCTTGCCAACCGACGAAGCCTTCATTGCCGATCTCAATCGGCATTTGGCCGAGGTGATAGCCCAAAGCAAGCTGGTCGGCCATTTCCCCGACCCATACTACGGCGACCTGAAGGTCTACGAACTGGCTGGGCCCTGATCTGGTCAACCTCCCTCGGGCGCCTTTGCCATCGGGCCGCACTCTCGCTCGTGGGCTCACGATAGACTGAGGATTGGACAGCCTGATGCCAACACGCCCCTGCTGGGTTGAGATTTGCGCCCGTTGCTTCGAGGAAAACTATCGATTGCTCATGAGCCTTGCCGCGGGTCAGGTGGAGTTGCTGGCCATCGTCAAGGCCGACGCTTACGGGCACTCCCTGGCCCTCTGCGCTCCGGCCGCGGTGCGCGCGGGAGCCCGGTGGCTGGGCGTGACCAGCGTGGAGGAGGGCGTGGCGGCGCGTGCTCTGTGCCCCGAGTCCAGGATTCTGGTCATTGGCGGGGTCTTTGCCGGCCAAGGCGCGGCGGCTGTCGAGCGCAAGCTGACTGCTGTGGTTTGGGAGCCGGGTCAACTGGACGAGCTTGAAGGCGCAGCGCGACGGGCTGGAGCGGCAACCGGCTCGGTCGCGGTGCATCTTGAAATCGATACCGGAATGAGCCGGCAGGGCGTAAGCCCGGAAGGCCTTGCTCCGCTTTTGGCGCGGCTCGGTCCAGGGTCGCCGCTCAGGCTCGAAGGCGTGATGACTCACCTCTTTGCCGCCGACGAGACCGACGGCCGGGTTACCGGGGAGCAGCTTACCCTTTTGGATCGGGCCCTCGAACAGATTGAAGCTTTCGGAGCGTTCCCAGACTGGCTGAACGTCGGCAACTCCGCCGCATTGCTCTCCGGCGAGGCGGGCAGGATTGCCGCTTTGGCCGGCCGCCACGGAATGAAGGCAATGCTCAGGCCGGGGCTGGCGTTCTATGGTTTGGCGCCCCGCTTCGAACCCTGCTTCACGCCGGGGACGGAACCCGAGGGCGTGGCCGCGGCGCTCGCCGCCTTGCAGCCGGTGATGAGCTGGAAGACCCAGGTGGTGGGTGTGCGCGCGGTTCCGGCCGGGGCGGTGGTGGGCTATAACGGCGCCTTTGTGGCCACCGAGCCGATGCGGCTGGCGCTGGTGGCGGCGGGTTACGCCGACGGGCTCGACCGGCGGCTGGGCAACCGCTTCAACCTGCTGGTGCGGGGCCAGCGAGCGCCCCTTGTGGGCCGCATCAGCATGGACCAGGCGGTGCTCGACGTGACCGAGATTGCGGGGGTCGCAGCCGGGGACGAAGTCGTGATCCTGGGCGCGCAGGGCGGCGAAGCAATTACCGCCTTCGACCACGCCGAGGCTGCGGGGACGATTCCGTGGGAGGTTTTTACGCGGATCGGGGCGCGAGTGCGGCGGATAGCAGTTTAGCGGTCTCCCAATCCCATGATCGGAATCCTCAACTGACCCCACAGCAAAAAAAGTTTCCCCGATACCTTGACGATCTACACAACTTTGTTGTAGATAATCTAGGTATGGGAAAACCAAATGATCTTGTTCAAGGTACGCTCGATCTGCTCATCTTGAGGACTCTTTCGCCCCAAGCGATGCACGGGTGGGCGATCGCCAAGCGCATTCAACAGCTTTCGAGCGAGGTATTGCAGGTGCAGCAGGGCTCGCTTTACCCCGCGCTGCACCGGCTGGAGCAGCAGGGGTGGATCGAGGCCAAGTGGGCGGAGAGCGAGACCGGCCGCCAGGCGAAGTTCTACTCGCTCACCGCCGCGGGCCGCGGGCAGTTGGAGAAGGAAACAGCCAACTGGAACCGGCTCTCGGCGGCCATCGACCTGATCGTGACCGAGGCCTAAGGAGGAAGCCATGCGCTGGCTCATGCAATTGCGGATGCGGATTCAGATGCTCTTTCAACGCGGCCAGGCCGGAGCGCAATTAGACGAAGAGTTGCGCTTTCACCTTGACCAACAGATCGCCGAGAACCTCGCTGCCGGGATGAGCGCGGAAGAGGCGCGATTCGCGGCGCTGCGGGCCTTCGGCAATCCGGCATTGCTGCGCGAGCAGGCGCGCGCCGCGTGGAGCTGGACCGGGCTCGAACTGCTCTGGCGCGACGTGTGGTATGGCGTGCGGACCCTCAAGCGCTCGCCCGGCTTTGCGGCCATCGCGATTCTGGTCATGGCGCTGGGCATCGGCGCAAATGTGGCCATGTTCACTGTGGTGCGCAGCGTTCTGCTGAAGCCGCTGCCGTTTCAGGACCCGGACCGGCTGGTCCGGGTCTTTGAACATACCAACGACGGAGAGTTTTCGTTCAACATCGTCCCTGGTGGAGTCTATTCGGAGTGGAAGAAGCAAAGCCGCAGTTTCACCGATTTGGCGCTTATCGGTGAGGCGGAGTTCAATCTCTCCGGTGCGGGCGGTCAGCTTCCGGAGTTCGCCCACGGCGCCAACTGCACCTGGAATCTGTTCTCGACGCTGGGAGTCAAGCCCGCTCTGGGCCGCGACTTCACCGCGGCCGACGACCAGCCTTCCGCAAACGGAACCGTCCTGCTGAGTTGGGGGCTGTGGAAGCGCCGCTTTGGCGGCGACCCGGCAATCCTGAATCAGACCATCCACCTGAACAGGCAAAGCTACACCGTCATCGGGATCATGCCCGCGTGGTTTGCCTATCCCGACGCTTCCACGCAACTGTGGACGCCCGTCTATTACGACAAGCCCGCCAGCGTGATGCGTTCCCTGCAGGATCATGAGTTTCCGGTCATTGGACGATTAGGTCCCGGTGTCACCGCGGAACAAGGAAGAGCGGAGTTGTCGGTGATTGTGCGCAGGCTTCACGATCAGCATCGCAATCAGGCTCTGATCGGCAAGGCCGCGGAGGTCCGTCCATTGCTTGAAGACATCGTTGGCGGCATCAAGCAACCGCTCTATGTGCTACTAACCGCTACCGGTTGCGTGCTGCTGATCGCCTGCCTCAATGTGGCCAATCTGCTGGTGGCGCGGGCCGCGGCGCGGCGCAAGGAGTTGGCGATTCGCGCCGCGCTGGGCGGCGGGCGGCTGCGCCTGCTGCGCGAGCGGTTGATGGAGAGCTTTCTGCTCTCGACGGCGGGCGGGGCGCTGGGTTTGCTGCTCGCCTATGGGGCCGTCCAATGGCTGGTGCATACGCGCCACGATCTGAGCCGGGTGGAAGCCGTTCATGTTGACGGCGTGGTGGCCCTCTTTACCGTGGGGCTTATCGTTTTGTGCGCTCTGTTTGCCGGCCTGATCGCTTCGTGGACGGCGAGAGACAAGCGGCTTCTTGCCTCGCTGCAGGATTCGGCGCGCAGTTCGAGCAGCAGCCAAGCGCACACCGGACTACGCAGGGCGCTGCTGGCTGCGGAGGTGGGCTTGACCGTGGTGCTGCTGGTGGCCGCCGGCCTGCTGCTCAAGAGCTATGCGCGTCTCCGTTCCTCGGACATGGGCTGCGCCACGCAGAATGTGCTTACCATGCGGCTCGCTCTTTTTGGCGGGCGCTACGGGGAGCCGGCGCAGTTGGTCAACTTCTACACGGCGCTGCTGACGCGAGTTCGCGCGCTGCCCGGAGTCGAGGCCGCGGGCTTTGTTCAGGCCGTTCCGGGTCAGGGATACTGGGGAGACAATGGCTTCATCATTACCGAACATCCGCCCTTGCCCCAGGGCCAGGCCCAATTCGCTATCTTCCGTTATGCCGATCCGGATTACTTCGCGGCCATGCGCATCCCTCTCTTGCGCGGACGCAGCTTCGACCCCGGCCAGAAGCTCGGCCTGGCCCGCGAAGTGGTCGTGAGCAAGTCGTTTGCCGATACATATTTCCCCGGCGAGGACCCTCTGGGAAAGCACATGCGGGGTGGCATGGGCGGAGTCTACACCATTGTTGGCGTGGTGGGCGACATCCGCTATGCCGTCTCGGAAGACCCCAAACCCATGCAGTATTACCCGCTGTTGGAGGGCCTGGGACTGGAGAACAACGGAACCCTGGTCATCCGCTCCGGTCACGATGTGGAGCAGTTGGCCCTCCCGGTACAGCGCATCGTCCAGGAGCTGGACCACGACCTGCCCGTCTCCGATGTGCTGACGATGGATCAACTGCTCGGCAAATCCACGGTGGACGCGAGTTTCGACGCGACCTTGCTCACGGGCTTTGCGGCGCTTTCACTGCTGCTTGCCGGGGTGGGGCTTTTTGGCGTGCTCTCCTACATCGTGGCCCAGCGGACCAGCGAGATCGGCATTCGCATGGCGCTGGGCGCGCAGCGCGAGCAGGTTCTGCGCATGATGCTGCTCGACGGCCTGCGGCCCGCGCTCTTCGGGCTTGCATTTGGTCTCGTGATAAGCGTGGGAGTGGCGCGGCTGATCCGCTCGATGCTTTATGGAACGCAGCCCCTCGATCCGACCGTCTTTGCGGCGGTGGCCGCAACGCTGCTGTTGGTGGCCGCGCTTGCCTGCATGGTTCCAGCCTGGCGCGCCTCGCGGCTCGATCCCATGAAGGCGCTCAGGACGGAATAGGCGCGGAAGGGGAAGCCTCCCGCGCCCATTTCGTATTGAGATTCTCAGTTTGTCCGCGGCCCTATTGCGTTACCGGCTGCGCGGGCGGCGCTTTGGGCGCCTTCAGATGAGGCGCATTGGGCGCGGCCTCGGCGGCTGGCGCGGGCGGCGCGGCCGGGAAGGCCGATCCTTTCTTGATGCGCAGGTCGCCGTTGTCGGTGCTGAGGACGATCCTTGATCCGCCGGATCCGATCTTCCCGGTCACCGTCTTGTTCTCGTCGCCGCTGGTGGGAAGCTCAAACTCCGTGAAGATCTCGCCATTGCGCGTGCGGCCGTCCACGGTGGCCGAGGCGCTGGGCGGCAACGTCACTTCGACGTCGCCTTTGCTGTTCTTGGCATCCACGCTGAAGTTCCCTGCCGGCTCGACGGCGATGCGGCCGTCGCGGTCCTCCACGGAGGTGTCGCCGGAGATCTGGCTCAGGTCCACGTCCTTGGAATGGGTTACCACGCGAACTTGCCCTTTGGCCTCGGTGACTCGCAGGTCGTCGGAGTTGAGGGTCAGGTCGCCGGGCAACTCGGCCACTTCCAGGTCGGTCACCGAGGTGTGCAGATGCACCGGTCCGGAGACGTTCTCCAGATGCACATCGCCGAGGATCTCCCCGCTTTGCGTAACCTTGCCCTTGATCTCGGAGAGGGTAAAGTCGTTCATGTCGCCGTCGGTGGTGAGGTCGCCGTTCACCTGGTGGGCCGAGAAGTCGTGCTTGCCGTTGGACAGGTGCGCCTGGATGGAGCCGTTGATGTCGCTCAGATGCACGTCTCCCTGCGCGGCGGTAACGCCGATGCCGGCGCCCAGGCCGGCGGCAATCACGTCGCCCTTGCCGGAGCTGACCGTCACCCTGGCGGATTTGGGAACGGTCACGGTGAGATTGATGCGTCCGCTCGAGTTGCTTTCGGACTTGACCAGCACCGCGCCGCCGCTGACGGTCACCTTCGCCGCTTCGGAGTCGAAGATTCTCTTGGCGTCCGCATCCGAGTTGGCATAGGCCACTTCGTGGGCTTGCACCTGGACGATTGACCCATCGCCCGCCGTGATGCTGACGTCGCCGCGAGGATTCTGAATCTCGATGGCGGCGTTAGCTGGAATCTGCGAAGTCACGACCCGCTGGTCGCTGTCATGCTCGGGCAGGCCAAACATGTTGAAGAAGTCGTCGCCCTGGTTGCCCCAATGATTGTGGAACGGGCCCCAGAAGTTGTTCCATCCGGCGGCGCCAAAACCCAGGAATGCGAGCACGATGAGGATGCCGACAACGCCGCCGCCGCGGCGCACGGGAGCCTCGCGCCTCAGATCGAGCGCCCACTCGCCCAGCAACGCCAGTCCGGCGCCGATAAGCAGCAGCGGCCACCAGTGGCCATACCAGGCCCAGAAGTCGCCGCCGGCAATGCGCCCGGTAGCCACAAGCAGGGCTATGACGCCGATGCCGATCAGGAGGACGGGGCCGACGACCGAGGGGACGCGCGGTCCATAGGCGGCTACGTAGTTAGCCTTCCAGGCGTGATTCTGGGCCTTCCAGGCGTCGCGCTGGGCCTTCCAGGCGGCCCGCTGCTGCGCGCGGTAGACGCGCCACTGGGTCTTTGGATCGTAAGGCGGATACGGGGGCGGCGCGCCGCCGCCCGGAGGCGGAGTTGGGGGTACGCTGCTCATGATTGGCCTCCATTCAGATCGCTCCCGAACTCTTCCGAGTCGGCAGGGATAGTGGCCGGTGGTTCCGGCGTCGGGTTTTGCGGAGTGCCCGCAACCGCATTGGGATCGACCGGGCCGGCATAAGGTACGCCGGGGTAGGGCGGGCCTACCGGATATGAGCCGCAGAACGGACCCGGATACACACCCGGCGGATAGCCTCCTTCGGCAGCCAAGGCCGCGCGCTCGGCAATCATGAACGTGCCGATCATAATCAGCAGCAGCGGCCAGAACAAATGCCAAAAGTGCGCGATCAAGCCCATCTGATGAAGCAGCGCGATCACGCCGATGAGCAAGAGAAATGCCGGGAAGCGCAGACGGCGAATCATGACATAACGGCTCATTTGGAACCTCCTTGGGAATCTCCAACGCGGCGAACGATCAGCCAGACGCCCAGCCCGATCAGGGCCATCGGCCAGAAAAAGTCCTTGAGGCGGCCGTTGAAGATATCCAACTGGTCCAGCAGAAACAGCAACCCCAACCCTATCAGCAAGATTGCGAAGACCGGTTCCCTGCGCCGCCAGAACAGGGGGTGCCAATACTGGGGTCCGCCCGGCGGCATCGCCGGATCGACCATGCCCGCCGCGGGCGGCGCGAACGGAGCCTGGAAACCAGCCTGTTGATACGGCGGCTGATAGGCTCCGGCGAATGGATCCTGCCCCGCCGCACCCGGCGAATAGGGGCCAGGATTCACCGCGCCTGGATTAGCCGATGGCGAACCGGCGACGGGTGGGCCCGGATACCGCGGCCGTCCGCCCAGATTCAGCCAGTTGGTCACCTCGTTCAACCCCAGGGGATCGGGCAGAGGCTGGCCGTCGCGCAGCGCTTTGGCGGTGTGGAAGGCTTCAAAGGACTGATACATGCACCACGCGGCAATGAAGATGCCGAAAATCCCGTGGTACTCGGCGATGCTGACCAGCACCACAAAAATGAGCACGTGGATCAATCCCTTGAAGAATTGTCCGTTGTACATGGCGCCCACGCCGGGAATCAGCCCCAGCACGCCGGCTGTCGAGGGATTGGGTCCGCTCGGCGGTGCCACGAAAGGCTGTTGAAAGTTCTGCCACGCGCCGATGCAGGTGTCGCAGAGAATCTGTCCTCCAGCCGCATTGCGCACGCAACCGGCGCACAGTGCCTTGCCGCAGCTCTGGCAATAGGCCGCCGCGGTTACACCGCTGTGATTTACGCAATCCATACTGTGCTCCTTTCCCGTTCTTCCATTGCGGAGCCGCCGGAAAGCGCGGGCCAAGCCTGAAGCGCCGGGGAAGTCGGCGTCAGGGAGGTTTCATAAAGGTCGGTTGAATTGTCGAGATCCGGCCCTGTGACCGGGTTGCCCGACTGCTGGGGAGCCTCCGCTGGCGAGCTTCCGTGCTTGAGGCTAGGGCTCTGCTTGGATTCGCCCGGCGCGGTTTCGTTCGGCGTCTGGCGGTTGTTGTTCTCTTCGCCTTCGACCTCGGTCGCCCGGCGCAGTTCCCGCATCCCCGACTGAACCTCGTAAACGAAGTGCGAATGGTCGTAGTAGCGGACGATCGGAGTGGAAGCCATTGTCAGCCGCCGCTCCATGAACGAGCGCACCGCGGCGGGGCGCAGGTTGGCGAGGTGCAGGTTGCTCAAACGGACGTTGGTCACCGACAGAGTGACGGAAATGGAAAAGAAGGCCATCGCCGCAGTCATCAGCAGGCGTGGCTCGGCAAAACGCCGAACGTTGCCGACAAAGCCGGGACGCTGCCAGGCCGGGATGAAAACCGGGGCGGAGCGAACAGGCATCGGCAATACGCTGCCGCCGCCCGCCGCCAGTGCGTAGTCTTCCACCTGCCCCGGACCAGTCCGCGCAAGTATCTTGTCCAGAAGCCCCGCGGGAACCTCAGGCTCGGTGGAGAGAAAATCCAGCCACTCGCGGCCGCGCCGGGCATCCTCAAACAGTGCCGCGCAGGCCGGGCAGACAGCCATGTGCGCGGTGAATACTGCTTCGTCGCCGGGCTTCAACTGCCCGTCCAGCGCATCGGCCAACAGTGTCTCCCACTGCCCGCAGGCCGGAGAACTCGGAATGAATGTGCGCTCTGCCATTTACATCACCTCCCGTTTATTACGTTCCAGCAGGCGCGCTAGTTCCGCGCGCCCTCTGCTGATGCGGGACTTGACCGTCCCTTCGGGAATGCCCAGCACCTGGGCGATCTCCTTGTAGTCCATATCCTGTAAATCCCTCAAGATGACTGCTTCGCGCAGATCCACCGAGACCCGCGCCAGGGCGTTCTGCACCATCTTTGCCAGCTCCTTCTGAGCCGCCGACTCGTGCGGCGACGGACCGCTGGCCGTGAGCCGGTCCACGGGCTTCAGTTCCTCCGCCGATTCCCAGCCCTCATCCAGTGAACCGGTGGCCCGCTGGTTGCGGGTCCGCCGGAAGTTGTCCACGAGCAGGTTGCGGGTCAGGGTTGTGATCCACACCTGCAGGCTGCCGCGCACGGTATCGAACCGGGCCAAGTTCGAATAAACCTTCAGGAAGACCTCCTGAGTCAGATCCTCGGCATCGGCCGGGTTGCCGCTGAAGCGGTAGCAAAGCCCGTAGACACGGCGATGGTGGGAGCGCACCAGTTCGGCCCAGGCGCCGGAATCCCCGTCCATGCAGCGGCGGACGACGTGTGACCAGTCGGTCTCCAGCGGATTCACCTCCACGCGCGCCAGACGGGCGGCTGCCGGAATCGCCTGGCTGCCCGGTGCGTGACCGGCGGCGGACGGCCTTGGGGCGTCAATCTCCGGCGCCTCCATGGTAAGCCGCGCCGCCCTGTCCGGCGACAGGCCCTTACCGCTGGGGCTGCTGGAGGGCAATGCCCACCCCATCCCGCTCCAGCTTAATGTACCCACGCATTGCATAGTTTGCTAATACGCCGGATCTTCCCTATTAGTTCCCTGGCGGGAGCGGCGCCGCTGCCATGGGAAGCGGGCGCGCACCGGAAAGAAGCGGGGGCGATCCTCGTGACCTGGCGCGAGGCCCGGAAACCTCATCGCCGTCCAGTCCTGGGCTCCTTCAACGAGTTCGGAGGCAGCGGGCCTGGACGCCGCCCTGAAGCCGTTCCAGAGTGCCAAGGGGTTCGTCCTCGATGCGCGGATGAACGGCGCATCGAACCCGAAGCCGCTTGCGGCGAGTGTTGCGAAACGCTACAGATGCAACGAAAGAGGGATGGAGCGTGGTCATTTTGGGGGACGGCTCAAGCGGAAAAAATAGAAGATTCTGCGGACCGCAACCCCTCTGCGCTGTTACACTTTCGACTGGCCTCGCCGGAGGGGTGGCCGCATTTCCTTGTCTAATCCATGACGCCTGTCGGTTCAATCGCCACTCTCAACGACCTTTTTTGCCGCGTCGCCGCGGCAGGGAACCCGCGCGCCATACTGTGGCAGGACAAGTTCGGCCAATGGCAACCCATCTCCTCAGACCAGATTTACCAGCGGGTCAGGGTGCTGGCTGGCGCTTTTCTCGGCTGGGGCGCGCAAAAGGGCGACCGCATCGCGCTGATCGCCGAGAACCGCTGGGAATGGGCGGTCACCGACTTCGCCGCGCTGGCTATCGGAGCGGTCGATGTGCCTATCTATCCCACGCTTACCGGCGAGCAGGTGGCGGCGCTGGTGCGGGACGCCGGCTGCCGGATTGCCGTGGTTTCCACCAGCACGCAATTCGACAAACTGAACGCCGTCCGCAAACAGACGCAGTTGGAGCACATTGTGATCATGGATTCCGGCGCGCCGCCGGAGGGAGCCATTGCGCTCGCCGATGTGCTCGCCGGTGCCGATGCGCACGGCACCGCTCACGATCCGGTCTTTGACGAGTTGGTCGCCTCCGTGGAGCGGAAGGATCTGGCCACGCTGATCTACACATCGGGAACCACCGGCGAGCCCAAAGGCGTGGCGCTCACTCACGCCAACATCGCCGCGAACCAGAACTATGCTCCCGCCGACTTCGACTTCACCCCCGCGGACGCCCTGATCTCGTTTCTGCCTCTGTCGCACATCACGGCTCGCGCGCTGGATTACATCATGTACACCTACGGGGTGCAGGTGGCCTATTGCTCGCAGTTCGACAAGCTGCCCGAGGCCATGCGCCAGATTCAGCCCACGGTTTTTGTGGGCGTGCCGCGCGTCTTCGAGAAGATTCGCCAGGAAGTGGAGCGGCGGGCCTCGCTCTCGAAGGTGAAGAAGCGCCTGCTCGCCTGGGCGGTTAAGGTGGGCGCGGCACATCGCGATACGGTTTACGATGGCCGCAAGCCCACGGCGCGGATGTGGAATCTGGCCGACAAGCTGGTCTATTCCAAGGTGCGCGAGGCTTTCGGCGGCCGGGTCAGGATCTTTGTCCCAGGCGGCGCGCCGCTCGGTATCGACACCGCGGAGTGGTTTGCTTCGGTGGGAATCGCTCTTTGGGAGGGTTATGGGTTGACCGAAACCTCGCCGGTGATAGCCCTCAATACCCCGCTCAGGCACCGCATGGGCTCCGTGGGCATGCCTTTGTCCAACCTGGAGCTGAAGTTCGCCGAGGATGAAGAGTTGCTGGTTCGCGGGCCGTCGGTCTTTGCTGGCTACTGGCAGAAGCCCGAAGCGCTTGCCGAGTGCTTCGACGCGCAGGGATGGTTCCGCACCGGCGACATCGGCCGCCTGGACGCGGACGGATTCCTCTACATCACCGACCGCAAGAAGGAACTGCTGAAGACCTCGGGCGGCAAGATGGTGGCGCCCCAGCCCATTGAAAACAAGCTGAAGAACAATGCATTGGTGGCGCAGGCCGCGCTCGTGGGCGACAGGCACAAGTTTGTCTGCGTGCTGATCTCGCCCAACTTTGCACTGCTGGAGGATTGGGCTAGGCAGCATGGCATCGAGGCCGCGTCGCGGGCCGAATTGGTGGCCGACAGCCGCGTCGTTGCCCTCTACGCCGAGATTGTCCGGGAGGTGAACCAGAGCCTGGCCAACTTCGAGACCCTCAAGCGCTTCCGCGTGGTCGCGGAGGAGTGGACGGAGGCCAGCGGGGAGTTGACGCCGTCCATGAAGCTCAAGCGCCGGGTGATTACGGCGAAATACGTGGCGGCGATCGACGAGCTTTACGCCGACGAAGCGACCTCGCGCGGCGAATAGGCGTGACCAGCTTGCCGCCGATTGCAGCGCGCTTGCTCCACAAATGGCCCAGGCCGCGGAAGAACGGGGCGCCCCATGCGCCCACCGCCAGCAGAGCGCCGAAAAGGATAACTGCGTCGATGCTGAGCCGCCCGTCGCGTGACCAATACGCATCCGGTTCCAGGTCCAGCCAGATCGCAAACTCGTCCAGCGTCAGCGCCGCCCCCACTCCGTAGCTGACCGACATCAGCCGACTGAGGAAGATCGAGAGCGGCGAGTGCGACCGTCCCAGGTCCAGCAGCCAGCCGTAGCCCACCAGCAGCAGGATCAGAATCCCCCAGACCAGGTGGTGAATGTGCATTCCGTGAATCACCACCCACTGGAAGTGTCCCTCATGATTCACGATCCGGTGAACCAGGATTCGGACCCCCACAAAGGTGAACAGGAAAGAGACCGAAGCGATGAACATGCGCCGCCGCGGCCGGTCGGGGATGGTGGCGCGGATCAGGTATCCCAGCCGGGTCAACTGCAGCAGCACCAGCAGAACCGCTACAACCAGGCCGGCAAATGCCAGCAACAACAGCGCTCCCGTTCCGGGCAAATGGTGCATACCCTATTGAACCATTGCCGCGCGCTATTCCCAAGCGGGAAATGCCGCGCCGCCAAATCTTCGAGCGGAGTGAGCACGGTCACGATTTCGCTTTACAGAGGCGGAGTACACTGGTTAAGGCGTCGCGACCGGCAATTCTTCCCGTTCCAGGCGCACAGTTCAGGGACAAGTTCCCGGCTCGGCCAGCACCCAGCGCTGGGAACGGCCGCGCACATTTCTATCAGGAGATTTTTACGATGCGAGTTGCTTTGCTGACCGGTGGCGGCGATTGCCCCGGACTGAATGCGGTGATCTATGCCGCTGTGAAAAAGGGCATCAACCACTATGGCGATGAGTTCATTGGCTTTCTGAACGGCTGGCGCGGCGTGCTGGACAACAACTTCATTCCCCTCACCCTCGAGAACACCGACGGCATCCAGTTGAAGGGCGGCACCATCCTGCACTCCTCGCGCACCAACGTGAAGAAGATTCCCGGCGGCATCGAGAAGGTGCAGGAAGTGCTAAAGGCCAACAGGATCGACGCCCTGATCGCGCTGGGCGGCGACGATACGCAGTCGGTGACCCTGTTCCTGAGCGAGAATGGCGTGCCCAGCGTGGGCGTGCCCAAGACCATCGACAACGACATCAACGGCACCGATACGACCTTCGGCTTCGATACCGCCGTCATGATCGCCACCGAGGCCGTCGATCGCATCCATACCACCGCCGACTCGCACAACCGCGTGATCGTCGTCGAAGTGATGGGCCGCGATGCCGGCTGGATCGCCTATGCCTCCGGCGTGGCCGGCGGGGCGCATGTGATCCTGGTCCCCGAGAAGGAAATCGACATCGACCACGTCTGCGCGCTGCTCAGGTACAACTACGATCACGGCAAGCACTACGGCGTGGTGGTGGTGGCCGAGGGCTGCCATCTGCCCGAGGTTGGCCAGGTGATCAACGAATCGGCGAAGCTGGACTCCTTTGGCCATGTGCGCCTGTCGGGCATCGGCGAGGCGCTGGCTGAGTTGATCGAGGAGAAGACCGGCTTAGAGACCCGCTCCGTGAACCTGGGCCACACCCAGCGCGGCGGCGTTCCAACGGCTTACGACCGCTTGCTGGGACAGCGCTACGGATTGCACGCCATCGACATGGTGCATGACAAGAAGTGGGGCCGGATCGCCGTGCTCAAGGGTCTCGACATCACCGACATCACCATCAAGGAAGCCATCGCCACCAACCGCCGCCTCGATCAGCGCTTCTTCGACGTGATTGCGGACTTGGAAGCGATGGTCTAGAGCAATCTTCCAATGAGCCGGAGCCTTGAAAGGGCGCGGTTCAAACTGCGCCCTAGAATAGGGGAAGAAGGCCTCGGGTTATGGCTCCCGAGGCAATGCGCGTGTCGGCCGAATGCCTCTTCGGGCAACCTGGCCGCGGGCTCCTTAGGGAACCTCTGAAAAGCGCCGAGTTAGAAGAGTCCGTCGCCGGTATTTTTCTGCAAGGGCATGAAATCAGCGCATTTTCGTATGTCCGGCAGGTCGTTTAACCCGCCGGAAGCCGCCTG
>Ga0187863_10000218_pt1 | contig 51013 bp, 37 predicted proteins | sample June2016WEW_11_1_FD_132975 | JGI IMG/M metagenome (GOLD analysis project Ga0187863, IMG submission 132975) | Peatland microbial communities from SPRUCE experiment site at the Marcell Experimental Forest, Minnesota, USA - June2016WEW_11_10 | ecosystem: Environmental > Terrestrial > Soil >...
AGATATGGGACCATGCTGTTGTAACAGGCGAGGATGCAGGATTTCCCTGTTGTCTTCTTTAGCTTTCCTTCTTGGACATACGAGACTTCCACCTCTTTCGCCGACTCTGGTCGCCCGGAGTGTAGCACACGAACCGCGGTCGAGTTCAGGCGAATTCGGATTGGAGATGACGGCTGATCAAGCTTGCTGTAGTCGGCACGTGCGGTAACAACGTCCTCCATGGTGTGCCCTGGAACCGCTTCAGGGATGAGACTCCGCACAAGCAAGCGGGCGATGGACGCATTCCCATCGGGAAAGTGAAAAATGTAGGGTTCTTCTTTTTCCTCGTCTCCGCCTAGATCCATCCCTGCAAAACCTGCATAGTGGCATGCCCCGTAGTCGTCGGGATTTCTATAACAGGCAAGAGCAGAGACCGCATCAATTCCGACTGCATACAAATCGTGTGTATAGGTCTGGAAAAATGGCAAGACGTCAGGATCGGCTTTACAAATCTCAGTCAAGAATGCCGCGTAACTGATCTTTGCCAGCCGCGCATGCTTCTCCTCTTTCGAGAGGCCGGAAAGATACTCCTTCTTCTCGTCGTAGAGACGGGCAATCACCTGCTGCACCTTTTCCGGCAACGGACTCTTCTTGAGAAACTCGGGCCAGGGAGTCGAGCCCATTCCAGTTACTAGGCGATCCTCACCAAAGGTCTCCTTGTCAAAGAAGCAGGCTGTACCGAGATGCGAGTACAACCTCTGATCGTAGGCTTTATAAAAGGTCTTCGTTTGGACTCCCAGATCACTGAGAACGCCTTTGGCGACTTCACTGTATTCCGAGGGACTCTCAATTGACTGGGTTCCACCGTTACTCAACAGCAGCCGTCCTCCCACGCGGAACTCGTTACGCCGGGCGTGCCCGCCAAAATCATCATTGTTATCGAGAACCAGAACGCGTGAACCCTTGCCGGCATTCTTGCGGTAGAAGTAAGCCGCAGCAAGCCCGCTGATGCCGCCCCCGACGACGACTAAGTCATACGTTTCGTGCGTGTCTGCGGGGCTTCCGGCGGTTTCCCAGAAGTCCCCATCGCGCAGTGCATGCGCAACATCGTATGAGCCCGGCGCGCCGCCTCTCATTCCGGTCAAAGCAGGCGGAAAGAATTTGGCGGAATCGGCACCAGCTTGCGATGAAGCTTCGGTGCCGTAAGCCAGGTCCGGCAGGCTGGCGTAACCTAGGGCTCCGATGCCTACCGCAACACCATTGAGGAAATCGCGCCGTGTGATGCGGCGTCGCATTCCCAACTGCCGGTCGCGATTTTCTTCGCTCATGGATTAACGACGAAGCATTCAGTATTCATAGACCATGCTGCTTGGTACGCAAAGATGCCCTCTCCCACAAAAATAGCCCCCACTACTTTTTTGGCATCGCCTCCGGCTCAGCGGAGCCATCAGCCCGCGGGTCAGAGGCAGCAAAATTCGTGCCGGTTGCGGAATTGTGAAGCACTGCCTGTCCCCGTCCCATCAATGCGGAATAATCCTTTCGCAGAACCAGGTCATGGCCCTTCTGGCGCAACTGACTCTGCACTTCTGGCAAGACTCGCGACTCCAGAAGAATGGTGCACTTGATTGGCTCTCCTGTGTCGCGGATGGTGAAGCGTGGAGCGGAGAGAGAGCTGCCTGGATGTTCCAGCTATAGTCCACGACGTTGGACACGAATTGCGCATGCGCAAGCGGCTGATTGGAACCGCCCATAATCCCAAATCCTATGTGTTGGTCTCCCCGTTCCATAAATGCAGGAATGATGGTGTGAAAGGGACGCTTGTGCGGGCCGAGCGCATCCGGATGTTTGGGATCGAGCACAGATAGTCCTCCTCGATCCTGAAGCAGAAAACCCATGCTTTTCACAGCGACGCCAGAGCCGAAATAGTCGTACACACTCTGGATCATCGAAGCGATGTTGCCATCTCTGTCGACCACGGCCAGGTACGTGGTGTCGCTTTTTGCCGGCGTACCATTGACCGCGGCACAATTCGCTTTCTGCGGATCGATTAGGGCGGCACGTTGTTCTGCATACTCTTTCGAAAGCAGGCCTCGCACCGGGATACTCGCGAAACGAGGATCACCGTTGTAGCGATACAGATCGGTGTAGGCGAGCTTCATCGCTTCGATCTTGTGTAGCTCTACCGTCCCTTCTGGGCCGTGGTTGTCTGGCTGCGAGGCAGCCATGATATTCAGCATTTCCAACGCAGCCATCCCTTGCCCATTAGGAGGAAGTTCGTAGACTCTCCACCCGCGGTAATCAATCGAGATTGGATCAACCCACTCCGAAGAAAATTCCGCCAAGTCGCCCGTTTGCATGGTCCCGCCCAGAGGGTTTGATGTCTTCAGGATTGCTTTCGCGATTTCACCTTCGTAGAATTCACGAGGTCCCTTGTCTGCCAATAATCGCAAGGTTTTCCCCAGGTCGGGATTGGAGAACTGTTCACCCACGGTAGGCGGCTTGCCATTGGGAAGAAAGACACGCTGCGCTTCCGCTGTCTGCTTCAACTTCGCGCGGCCGATACCCCAGAAATCGTGGATGATTTCAGGTACGGAATAGCCATGTTCGGCGTAATAAATTGCGGGTGTAAACAAAGCTTTCCAAGGCAATCTTCCAAAACGCTGATGAGCCTTCGCCCGACCATCCACGGCTCCCGGCACCGTGACACTGTGGATTCCATCGTCAGGCACCGACGTGATGCCCTGCTTCTTCAGGAAATCTATCGTGAGGCCTTGCGGAGCCCACCCACTTGCGTTTAGCCCGTACAGCTTGCCGCTCTTGGCATCCCAGTACAGAAGGAACAGGTCACCGCCGATGCCGTTCATCATGGGCTCAGTTACGCCCAGCACGGCATTGGCGGCGATAGCCGCGTCGATAGCGGAACCACCCCGCTCAAGGATGTGGGCGCCTGCCTGGGAAGCTAGAACTTGGCTGGTAGCCACAATACCGCGGTCAGTCACTACCATGGAGCGACCGTAGTCGCGATCTTGGGCCAAGGCTGGGGCAACCAAAGACGCCACAACATGAACAGGCACATCAAAACCCGCATGAAAGTTCCCCAGTATTGCGGAGCAGAGATTTGCTGCGTGTTGCAGCACACACATTACTATAAGTCCGCAAGGTTAGAAAAAGTAGCGAGCCCTGTCAAGAAGAATGAAAAGCCGTCTTCTTCTTGAAATACTCCACTCCCTTACGGAGATCCTACCCTCAGTGCCGCCGTCAACTCTAAGGTCGGTGCTTATGACGAGGCCGATAAGCCATTCACTCTAGGGTATTGTGCTGTCTAGGAAACTGGCGACTTGGGAGGGCTGGGACGATTTAAGAAAAGCGTTGCCTCGATAGGGATTTTCTGCTTGACACCGAAGGGTATGTTTTTCTGCCTTCCACAATTCTCGTGAGGTGGCCGACTGTTTCAAATTTCGCCACAAGATTGGAATGGACGCCGCCTTTTTTTGCCGATAACAGTCGCGAAGCGCTTCCAGCGCTTCCGCCGAATCCAGAGGTGCTCCGCCAACATCGGCGCAACGTCTCGTGATCGACCACAATCCCATCTTCATCAGCCAAGTGCTCAGCGGCTAAGGTCGGGCCGAATCGCTCTTCCTCCGAACCGGAACATTTTTTCTTGAGTTTTCTTGATTAAGTTCAGCACTCGACACCGTAGTTTCATCGGCTTACCGCGATTTGAGGTTTGAGGGCCGACCCGCATGGGCGTGCTTTATTCCCTGCCTGCCACACCTGTTGATAACGTCGCCACATACGCTTCATCTTGCGATAACTCAACTGCAGCATGGCTGCTGCATCCACCAACTCCTTCCCTCTTGGGCAACTCGTCCCGATACCTCCACTCGCCTCCAGGTCACGAGTGCTCCTCGCCGTCCTCTTCAACAAGACCTCTTTGGCTGGGGGCCTCAGTTTAAGGGGGTCATTTCTAACGAATCCGCGAGGGGACATTGTCAAAGAGTTTCAACACGGACGTCGCGGGGACCTCCACGAGCCGCAGCTTCCCGCGTTACACTTGCACTGCCCCAGTGCACGGAAACCCTATGCGGGAGATTAAGGAACCTGATTGGAAAGTGCTTAGGCGCGTGCATCCGCTTGCGCTCGAACGCTTCTGCGAGCGTGTCCTTGCCGAGATCGACCGCGTCTCGCGCGATGGCACGACGAGTCACCATGCGCGCTACCTCCAAATCTTCAGGATTCTCCAACAACGTGATCGGGAGATGGCACGTCCCTTCGACAATCCGCGGCGCTCTCATGCACTAACGATGCTGGCCCGGATCCGCTCGCAGGGGTTGCTCACGGGGGATGAATTTTCCAGTCTGAGCCCAGAAACGCGCGGTGCCATTCAAATGCTGGTCGGTGCAGGATGAAGCTCCATATGGCTGCACGGTCTCGCTTTTCCACCTCCACCGTCATCGATTCGGAATACCTCGTCCCGTGGCTGTCCGCAGAAGGACCCCTGGCTTACAGCCCCGCCAAGCCGCCGGCGAGAGACTACTTCTTCCAGTACACCTGGATCCTCTCGGGAATTTTCAATCCGCAGGGCAATCTGCGCGAGCATCGCTACTTCGGCAGTCCCCTCAAGGACAGCGCACGCTTCCTTTTCGACTTCTGGGCAAATGCCCGTAGAGGAGATGGACCGGCGCTGCAAAGATACTGCCAGTTCGGATTCTTTTCAGACAACGAGTTGAGGACGCCGACGGCGGCCTATCATCATATCCGCGACTATCGCGACACACCCGGTTCCTTGCTCATGCAACATGATAGTTATCAGTGGGTCTCCCTGGAGGATCAGCCGAGCATCCCGGTCGGAGAGGTCTCGCTTTATCGGGGCATCGGACAGGCCACTCGTTTCCGTTGCTTGCGATTCCGGCCCGAAGAACTCTCGCCCGCTAACGGGGAAATATGGCGAAAGTACCTGCGCGTCCAGGCAGACATGCTGTCGGACTCCATCCTGTCTTTCAACACGATTCATGACCGCCTCAAGCGCTGCGAGACCGCAGGCCGGCGCGACGGGACTCGGGTGGGCGACGAGCTGGCCACGCAGGCCGGATTAGACATTCAATCACCAGGCTTCGCCAGGGATCTTTGGCACGCCGCCCAGCAGTCGTATTCGCTCGAACGGGTGATGGGAGTAGTGAAGTTCGGTCCCCACCATGTCGTCGTCAAGACCCCCCTAAGCAACATCCGGATCACGACGTTCTTCGCGTTTGAGTCGGAAGCAAAGATAGCGGACCCGAGCCGGATCTCGGAAGTGCAAGCCGTCGGCTGTGAGGTGGATTACGCCCCTCCAATGGAATAATCACCCTATGACTCCCTATACCTCATGTTGACGAAACCGAGCGCCGAGCTGACGCTGTTCGACACACTTTCGCGACTCACTTTCACCAGAGCGGCGAAGCTGCTCGGCCCCAAGGGTAACCGCCTCATCGCCACAGGCGGCAAATTCGACATTGACCTCACCACTCAGGTCAAATTCGATCGGGACATGTTTCGGCTGACTCTGGACGGCGCGGCGGTCACGCTGACTTTGAGTCCGGCCGCCCGCCATGGTCTCGAATGGCGCTGCGACGCGTGCGAGGTGCCGTGTGAGCACGCCGGGGCGGCCTTCTCTCTGATTCTGGAAGAGAAGCTCGCGCTGGGACTGGCCGGAGCGCCACCCGCGCGGGCCCCAGCTGAAAGCGTGAGCGAGGAGGCGCTGGTCGCGCAAGCGCTCGCGGAGCGGGCAGAGCGCGCCCGCACCGAGAAAATGCGGCTCACGTCTCTCGACGGTCAGGAGATCTGGACCGACTACACATTGACCAATGCGGCCTCTGGCAAGTCGTACCGGGTCGCTCTGCGAGGGTGGCAGCCGGGACAGTCGTACTGCTCGTGCCCGGATTTCCGTAAGAACACGCTCGGCACCTGCAAGCATATCCTTCATGCGCTGGAAAAAGTCCGAAGACGATTCTCAGACTCGCAGCGCAATCGACCGTATCGGCGCCGGGACATCAGTGTGCATCTGTCATATGGGGAGGAGCTGGAATTGCGTATCTTGTTGCCGCCCCACCTCGATGACGTGACCAGCGGCATCGTGCGCCCGATCCGCGATAGGCCGATCACCGATCTCCCGGATCTGCTAAAACGCATCCGTCAACTCGAAGCACACGACGTCGCCGTGACGGTCTATCCCGATGCGGAGGAGTACATCCAGACCCGTCTGCGGCTGCAGCGCATCGCGGCAAAGGCCGCCGAGATCCGGCGCAATCCGAAATCTCATCCACTGCGCACGACGCTGCTGAAGGTGGAGATCCTTCCCTATCAGCTGGACGGCATCGCTTTCGCAGCAAGCGCTGGGCGCGCGATCCTGGCTGATGACATGGGACTCGGGAAGACCCTTCAGGGTATCGGTATGGCGGAGCTGCTGGCGCGCGAAGCAGACATCCGCAAAGTCCTGGTCGTTTGCCCCGCGTCCGTGAAAGCCCAATGGCGCAGCGAGGTTCTCCGCTTCTCAGGGCGCGATTGCCAGATCGTGTTAGGGAGCGCTGCGGGGCGGAGCGGTCAGTACGAGAACGAATGCTTTTTCACCATCTGCAACTACGAGCAGGTATTGCGTGACATTATCGCGATCGAACGCGTGAGGTGGGATCTAATTGTTCTGGATGAGGGCCAGCGCATCAAGAACTGGGAAGCGAAGACGGCTCAGACCATCAAGAGCCTGCGTTCGCCGTTCGCACTCGTTCTCTCCGGCACGCCGCTGGAGAATCGGCTCGACGATCTTTTCTCCGTCGTCGAGTTCATCGACGACCGACGTCTCGGGCCTGCATTTCGATTCTTCAACCGTCACCGTGTCACCGACGAGAGCGGCAAGATCCTGGGTTACAAGGATCTCAATCTGCTGCGCGAAAGACTCAAGCCGGTACTGCTGCGCCGGACGCGCAGCGCGGTGATGAAGGATTTGCCCCCGCGCACGACGGAAATTGTGCGGATTGCGCCCACGGATGAGCAGGCGGGCATCGAACTCGCGCAGATGCAGATTGTGAGCGCCATCGTCCGTAAGTCGTATATCTCGGAGATGGACCTGTTGCGTCTGCAGAAAGCATTGCTGCTCGCACGGATGAATGCGGACAGCACCTTTCTCGTGGACAAGCATGCTCCGGGCTTTTCGAGCAAGCTGGAGCGGCTGCAGGAGCTGTTGGAAGAGCTGGCCGCGGAGGACGATCGCAAGATCTTGCTCTTCTCCGAATGGACAACGATGCTCACTTTGATCGAGCGGCAGATCACGCGACTCAAGCTCGATTCCGTAAGGTTGGACGGATCCGTCCCGCAGAAGAAGCGGCAGCAGCTGGTGCACCAGTTTCAGCGCGATCCGACCTGTCGCGTGTTCCTCACCACCAACGCGGGCTCGACGGGGCTCAACCTTCAGGCGGCGAATACCGTTATTAATGTCGATCTGCCGTGGAATCCGTCCGTTCTCGAGCAGCGCATCGCCCGCGCGCACCGGATGGGGCAGAAGAACCCGGTGCAGGTCTATTTGCTCGTGACGGAAGGGACGATTGAGGAGAAGCTGCTGGCGACGCTCTCAGCCAAACATGACCTGGCTCTCGCCGCGCTGGATATGGAATCTAATGTGCGGGAGGTCGCACTCGCATCTGGTATCGACGAGCTGAAGCAGCGCCTCGAGGTGCTGCTCGGCGCGAGGGCACACGCCGCGGTAGACGAGACGGAAAAGCAGCGCAAGCAGCAAGTGGCAGAGCGGCTCGCTCGCCGCTCGCGTGTGGCAGAGGCTGGAGGCCAACTCGTCGCTGCCGCATTCGCATTCCTCGGCGAAATGATCCCGCAGCGTCGGCCAACGGACGGTTCAGAGCAAAAGGCAAGCGAGTTCAAAGCTCGTCTCGCCGAGTGTCTGGAGCGCGACGAGCAGGGCCGCCCGCGACTCACTGTCACACTGCCGAACGAAGCCGCGCTCGAGAGCCTGGCCCGCTCACTTGCCGCCCTGTTCACCGTTACCGAGACGTGATCGTTGTACTGTCGCCAAACCCGTGGCGATGGAAGCTTCGCTCGGATAGGCGATGTCGGCCAACGTCAAAGGACCGCAATTACATCCTCAGTGTTTAGCGACAAGATGTTTGCACAAATCTCCCCTCGCGTAGCCGTTAAATCCTAACTAAGGTCCAGAACCGGCGAAGGCCGACACAATGCCAGGCCACGACCGTTTCGGGCTTGACGATGACCACGGCCAAACGCCAGTCGCTCCAGAGGCGGGACAGCCAGCCCCATAAAAGGCGGTCCGCCGGGGTCAATTTCGGGCGTTTTCTCGCGGAGCGTTGCAGCACAGCGACTGGGTGGCGCAGAGCCAAGTTCTCTAGCTCAAGCGCCACCGGAGAATGCAACCTTGAAGACAGAGTGCCAAGGAGTGTCGCAAAAAAAATGAGCATCACAGGAGAATTAGGACAGACAGTACAATTCCCATCCGCTGAGACACTTTGAGGTTTTCGAGAGGCACACTATCTTGGGCCCGGAACCTGTCAGCCGATGCCTGGTGCAGCGGTCGCCTCCGATCGTGTCCAGTTCGGTACAACTTCGGTGCAACTGAGGGAGAGAAAAAATGGTGCGCTGGCTCCTAAGCGACACCAAATGAAGCATTTGGAATTTTGGACTTTCTTGGTTCGGGACCAGGGGTCGGAGGTTCAAATCCTCTCTCCCCGACCAAATCTGTTTAAAGAATGTCCGCTCGCTGCAGCAATTCGCCTAGTCGGCTTCGGTGCGATAGTCGCAGTTGCGTAAATTGTGAATTGTGATCTCCGTCGATTTCAGCCCGGGCTGTTAGAGCACTGTCGGGTTGCCATTGCCATCATTCGAGGGCTTGAGGGTAAGCCACCATGCGAGCACACAGCAGAAGCCTGCGAAACACAAAACTGCAGCCCAATACTTCGTGACCTTAAGCGGGATCGCGAGAATCCCGAGAACGTAGATCAAAGTCAACGGAATGCGTAATGCCGCAATCCGATTCAACAAAGCAAACACTATCTTGGAATCAGATATGATCCAGGAATGCTCTCGTCTAGCGTTGCTAGGACCGCACCCTTCGCGGTCCCAAGCTTGCTCAAGTGACCATCGCTAATTTGCATAGGCGCTCTGACCCAACCCGGAAGATGAGAAACATCGTGTTCGTCGGCAATGAATGTGAGGCGAGAGGTGCGGCCCTTCTTAAGACGCAGCAAAAGTGTGCGCGCTTGAGCGACGGTGAATCCATAGGCCGGGGCTTGGGCTAGCACACGCAGAAATCCGAGCTCGGTGATCGAGCAACTCCCCAACTGCGGTGAATGACTCGATTGGACCCAGGAAGCAACCCGAGCGTGGAATTCGTGATTGATGAACCCGAGGGCGACCAGAGCATTCACATCGAGCAAGTAGATCATGGGAAGGTTGCCAAGAGCTCTTCAACTTCCTTGCTGCTTAACGTCGGCGCGTTTGGGCCCGCGCTCAGAGCCGGTAGTCCGGTAACCGGGTCCGTCACAAGTCTTGCTCGATGAGCCCGTTTCTTGCGCGGCGTCAATACAATACTCCCATCCTCTATATTGGCGTCCAGCGGATCGCCTGCCCGGATATCGAGGCGGCGCCGAAGTGGCCCTGGTAGAACGACTTGTCCCTTCGTGGAAACTTTGGTCTGCATGGTAAGACAATCTTACCTCCGGCGCGCCGATTTCGCAACGGTCCGGCCCGGAGACATGGGTAACACAACGTACCGGCTACATAGGTAACAGTTTTGGGCCGAAGGGATTTTCCAGCGGTTCCAACACACGCGTCTCCAGATCGAAGCATCCTAGTCATAATCCATAGAGGACGAGGAACGTAGCTACATCATCGAAAACGGCACGCCGACGCCTGAAGGCGTCACGATGGAAGAACACCAGAAGCGGATCCTCACCTATTGCGAAGAGGACGTAAATACGAGAGTCTGGTTGGGCCGCCAGATGCTTCCTGAACTGGACATCGAACAGGCCCTCTGGCGGGGAAAGTACTGCAAAGCGAATGCCCACTTCGAGCACAACGGCGTCCCCGTGGATGCCGAACCCTTCCGTGCCATCGAAAGCGAATCCTCAAAGCTCAAGCTCAGCATCGCCCACAAGGTTGAAGAGACACACCAGTACGGTGTGTATGCGATCGAGGGCAAGGAGACGACCCAGAAAAAGCCTACGCCAGTATTCAAAATGGCGAAGTTCCGCGAGTTGCTGGATTCTAAGGGCATCGCAGTGGGCAGCCGTGGAGCCATGTGGCAAGCTGGTTCACCGCGGCACAGACCCGCAGTGCGGGGCTCGACGGCGGTCAGCCTAGAATCATCTCGAAACTCGCGTCCGGCAAGGAAATCATCTGCTGGAGCGCCGACAGTCGCGCCCTCTTAGTATTTAAGTACGCCGTGCCTTCCGAAGTACACCGCATTGAGATCGCCACCGGCCGGCGCAAGCTGCTGGCTCAGTTGGCTCCCTCCGACACTGCCGGAGTTACGGTCGTGGGGCCGGTGCTCATGACGCCCGATGCAAAATCCTACGTCTACGACTACTCTCGAAATCTTTCGGATTTATACGTTGCCACCGGATTGCGCTAGTCTCTTGAGTAGCGCCGCCGTCCTCATGACGCTGTTATTCTGAGACCTGCGCCTTTTGCGGGCCGAAAAGCCTGCCCTGAGCGGTAGAAAGGACCCATGCAACCCGCGAGGACTGCATAGGTCCTTCGCTTTGGATGACAAAGGCTGTGGCGCAGCTCGCTACGAATTGCTTCACGCCCAGAGTCGTGTCTCTTGCCGCAGTCTGGCGATGTCCTTGCTCGGCGCACTCCCGTAGAAGCGGCTGTATTCCGGCTGAACTGCGAAGCGCTCAGATAGCCCACACGCCGGCTCGCACTCCCCGCGTCCATCATGGTCGACAGCATGAGGCGCCGCGCCTCCTGCAGGCGCAGCACCTTTTGATAGTGCAGTGAGCTCATCGAAGTGACCGACTTGAAGTGCTCGTGGAAGGAAGAAACACTCATCTGCACCAGCCTGGCCAGGTCTTCGACCTTCATGGTTGATGGAAACTTGTAGCAAGACAGCTGACTGTCGGTCTGTCAGAAATCGGTTGTTCCGCCCAAGTTTCGAGCGCGTCTTGGGACCGTTAATTTACGGCGACAACCACCAAGGTAGCGTCGTCCTGGAATTGCGCGCCGCAAAAATCCGACGCCTGCGCGAGCAGTTGCCCGGTCAAGTCATCCGCGGAACCGGTCGCGTTCGCCTTGCCGAATGCAGCAACCCGCTCCGTGCCAAACTCTTCGCCTTTCGCGTCCTCGGCTTCAGTGATGCCGTCAGTAAATAGAAACAGCCTGTCTCCGGATTTCAGATTGATGCTGGAGTCCCGGTAATTCCACGTGGGGAAAACGCCGAGCACCGCACCGCCCTGATCCAGGGTGTACGTGGCGCCAGCCGAAACGAGAATAGGATAGGGATGACCGGCATTGCAGTAGCGGAACGTGCGCGTATTGGCGTCGAGAACCCCGCAGACAAACGTCACGAACTTGTTCGCAGCAATGCTTTCGCACAGCATGCCGTTCACGATGCTGCACACGCGTGCTGGACTATCCAAGTCGCGCACAGAGGCGCGTAAGCTGGCCTGGACATTAGCCATAAGCAAAGCGGCGGGAACTCCCTTGCCGGAGACATCGGCAATGCAGATGGCCAGCCTGTTGCCGTTGAGGCGCAGCACATCGAAGTAATCACCGCCGACCGCGCGCGCCGGGCGCCAGGCGGTGGCTATGGCGATTCCAGGAAGCTGCGGAATTTCTTTGGGCAAAAGCGAATGCTGGATTTCGCTGGCGCGTTGCAATTCCTGCTCGTGGATTTCCAGGCGGGCCGCCCCCGACTGAACCATGCGCTGCAGTTCGACGTTGCGGCGCTCCAGGCGCGCCCTCGTCTTGCCGTAGAGAAAATTCATCACGCCATAGACGAAGGTGATCAGGAAGGGCATCTTCCAGCCCGTGGAGAGCAAGTGCCAGAGCGATTGCGGACCTGGCGGGGCGAACCACCAGACAACTACGGTGCTCAGCGCGTAGACGGGAAACATCACGACGCATAGGACGGCCAGGAAGATTAGCCAGTCATAGGGAGACGGCTTTTCGTACAGCGCGTGCAGCCACTGCATCGGAGGCGAAAGGAAATTACCGATGCACAACGAATACAAGATGACGGTGAAAGGATTGATGGGCTGGCCGATGGCCCAGAAAATCGCACTAACCACGAAAGCAAGGAACAGGTAAATGCCCTGACTGCGGAAGAAAACTGTCAGCGATTTGGAGTCAATGGTCATGTAACCCGCATTTCCGATTTAAACCTCTGGCTTGAGCAGAGTACCCTTCCGCCGCCCTCGACACAACGAAATGCCGCCAAAGCCAGCCCCCGCGAGATCAGCGCTGTTCCGACCGCTCTCTCCTTGCCGTTTGATCGCACCCCAACCATTTTGTGCTCGTTAAACTAGAGTTCACTCTCTTGTGGATCGCGCTGGCGCGGTAACGACCTGAGACGGGCCAGCCGTTCAATGCAACGCAAGGAAGGACGACCAAATCTAAAGTATTCGGTTGACTCAATTCTCGCAGTTTCCGCAAGTTTTTGATTCCAGACAATGAGTTCTGTGTCCTAGTTGCGTCCTAGCGGCACGGCGAACGGACGGAAAACGATCTGCGCAGCTGGCGTGGGAAGTCCTCGGCATATTCCGCGAACACCTGCGTAGGAGTCGCATTTCGCTCGCGCTGTGATGAGTGAGAAAAAGTGGCCACCGTAACGTATCGAAGCGTCTTACATCCCCTATACGGACGGGGCATCCCTTATGTGTTGCTTGTGCATGTAGGCGCGTTCGATGCGGGAAGGCCGCTGCGCTCGCTGCCATTCTGGAGAAGTACTTGAAGCTGCGGTATCAATTGATGCCGTACATTTATTCGCTCGCTGACAAAACTTACGAAACCGGCGCGCCCTTCATGCGCGCATTGTTCATGGATTTTCCGAATGACCCCAAGGTTGCCGATCTGGGGGATGAATACATGTTCGGGCCATCATTTCTGGTCGCGCCAGTCACGGACCAGGGAGCGACGAGCCGGAAGGTTTATCTTCCGGCGGGCGCGGACTGGTACAACTACTGGACGAAGGAATGGATTCACGGTGGGCAGGAGACTCGCGTCAAAGCGCCGATTGATACTCTGCCGCTTTTTGTCCGCGCAGGCTCGATTATTCCATTCGGCGAGGCGATTGAGAGCACAAACGAGACTCAGAAAATTGCGAAAATTCTGATTTATACGGGCGCCGAAGGCGATACCACGCTATATCAAGACGACGGGGTGACCTATGCGTACGAAAAAGGCGATACCAGCGTCACACATCTGCATTGGGATGACTCGATTCAGCGACTCAAGCACACTGGAGCGCAGGCATGGACGCAGCCCGATTCCGCGATCATCGAATTGGTGAAACCTTAAGGCGAACCCCTCGCGGCTTAATGGTGCCGGAGGATGGAAGATAGATCGGCGCCAAGCTTCGGATGGTAAGCTTCAGGGGGGCGATTCCCCAGCGTTCTGCAAACAGAATAGAATCTATCTACCTGTTTACGGAACTTATGCTCCTGAATGCACCCTAAGACTTCCCACGAGGGGGCAATCGCTCAACCCTCAGTTCCCATCGAACTGAGGTTGCTGGTTTCGTATGCTAAGCGTCTTCTCTCGCCTGAAAGTTGACACGGCGGCGCTAAGAGCTGCGTGAGCTCCACGATGCCCAAGTACTTGCCTTCGTCGTTGCGAACAGCGAAATAGCGGATGTGCACGAACTTGTTTTGAAAGTTGTCCAGAACTCAGCGACGTTCTGACGGCCTGAGCGAAAGTCGCCCAGGATCTTATTTTCGGATCAACCGAAGGAGCCTAGGTATCCCTGGACGGTTGTCTCAATCGTTATCGGGCTTCTGGGGTCGATCTTGCTAATCCTTCACCTCGTCGCAGGCTGAAGACTTTGGCCATGTTGATCGTCGGGCTTCACGGCGGATCCATTCCCGTGAGGAGGCAGGATCCAATCGAGACGATTTTGTTGGGTGGTCACCCCAATTGGCGGTAGGAAGAGCAAGCACCTTATCCACAGTTTGAAGAAATCCACGCTCGCGGCATGACCACGCCCGAATGTTGTAGTTCCTCTCGGGACACGCTACTTGAAGCTCGCCTGCTCCACCGTCAGCTGGCGGAAAGCGACAAATCCCTCGAGAGACCCCACCGTACACTTGTCGGCGACCGCAGTGCTGAGTAACCTACCCAGATGACGGCAGGACCTCACAGGACGCTCGTAAGTAACGCCACTGGTAATCCCTCTCTGGTGCCGTTCCCTTACCTAGAGATGGCGGATATCTTCGGACGATGAAACTCCTAAGCGCTGGCAATGGGTCCCCTCAGGCAGCTCTCACCGTGGTTCGGAAAGCTGGGGCCCTCAACCAGGGTGACGTGAGCGCGTTGGCTGCTATCAAGCTGATCGAACGCGCAATTGAAGCCGAGATCCATGCTGATGCGGTCCGGCTCCACGCGCTCGGAGTGCAGTGGTAGGGGCTTGCAAGTCTCATCCCTACTGAAGTTGCTTGCCCGTTTTCGGACACTCTTCTACCGGAGCTTTGTTCGCCATCTTCGACGCGCAGTTCACATCAGAACGAACTGATTACCCGAAGAAGGTCTCGCTCGTCGTAGGATCCTGCTAGAGGCTTTGCTCGAACCCCTTAGCAATGGGCCTCACTCCCGAGAAAGCTTCCTGTGGTTTGCCATGCTGTTGAAGAGTCCGATATCCCCGGCTTGTGCCGGACATTGGCTCGCCTCACTTCTGCGGGGACGTCCCTTTCATCACCTGCTCGTACCACAGGCGGTGATGCGTTCTTGCCCACGCGGTCGAGACTTCTCCACGAATGATCGACGTAAAGCCTCCGCGGACCATGGCGGTGCCCATGTAAACGTGAATGATGAAGCCGCCGATCGTCGCCAGCGCCGCAACCACGTGTACCGTGACCGCCAGGTAACGCAGCCAGCGCAAACTCCATGGGATGAACTCTACAAACCAGAGCCCTAAACCGGAAATGAGCAGCAGAATGATTCCGTAGAACATCAGCCAGAAGAATACTTTTTGACCGTAATTGAAGCGCCCCTCGGGTGGAAGATCTTGGTCGTCGTTCTCGATGTAATGCTTGATCGCCTTGTTCCAGCGCCGGTCCGCGTCGGTCGTCAGCATGTCGCCGCGCCACATCCTGTACATCAAAAACACGGAGACGGTGAAGGCCAAGCCAAACCAGGGATGCCAAAAGCGAGCTGTCGGCCCGCCCCCCACCAGCACCGCCAGCCAGAACATATAAGGCGACCAGAAGGCCAGCCCGGTTACCAGACAATAAATGTAGGTCAGCGCGGCAAACCAGTGGTTCACGCGTTCGCCCAGCGTGTAGCGTAGGATGCGTTCTCCGGGCTCGCCTGTGGTTCGTGGCGAGGAGATGGCGTGCGAGCTCACGGCTGTCCTCCGTTCCCATCTTTCGCGGGATGCACTTCTTTCGGACCGTACCGGAAGTAGTGAAGCGTGACCCCGATGATGCCGCCGAGCATGGCGAGATTGCCAATCCACTTGGCTGGCCCCTTCCAGAAGCGGACGACCCAGGGGACGTGCGGATCTTTCGGCAATCCGCCATACGCCTCAGGATTGGTCGCATCGTGCAGCACATAGATGACGCCCGTTCCGCCCACGCCCGCCGGATCATAGACGCCCGCTTTCTCGATCCCATAGTTCTCGCGAAGCTGCTTGGCGCGAGTCTCCGCCAGATCTTTCATGTCATCTTTGCTTCCAAAATGCAGACAGCCGGTGGGGCACGATTTGATGCATGCCGGTTCTAGTCCCTCGCTCACGCGGTCGACGCAGAGAGTGCACTTGAACATCTTCTTGGTCGTGGGATTGAACTTGGGAATATCGAACGGACATCCACTCACACAGTAGCCGCAGCCAATGCAATTCTGCTGCTGAAAATCGACGATGCCGTTTGTGTATTGCACAATCGCGCCATCCGCGGGACAAGCGGTCAGGCAGCCCGGATCGGCGCAGTGCATGCATTGATCTTTGCGCATCAGCAGCGTGATGCTGCCGTCTTCGCGCTCGTGCTCATTGAACTTGATCAGGTTCCAGTAGTTCCACGCCGTCGAAGGCATGGTCTGGTAGCTGTTATCGAACACCGTTTCGGTGAAGGTATAGCCGTTCCATTCCACGCACGCCACTTCACAGGCCTTGCACCCGATGCAGGTTGTGGTGTCGATCAGTTTGCAGACCTGATAGTCGCGCTCCACGTTGTCGCCGGGAGCTGCCCCAGCGTGGCCGGAAATCCTGCGGATTGATAGTGTCGCCTGGCTCATACGTTTGCGCTATACCTTTTCCACTTTCACCAGAAAGCCTTTGAATTCGGGCGTGTATGCGTTGGGATCCACCACGGTTGGGGTCAGGCGGTTGAGAATGGTTCTTGCGTCCCGGCCCGCGTCTTCCTGAATGCCGCGATAACCCTGATGGATCGGAATGCCGATCTGGTAGACCTTCTTGCCGTCGATGTTCATCGGCTTGATGCGTTTGGTGACGAATGCCTTGGCAATGTAAAAGCTTCGCGCGCTCGTGACCTTCACCTTGTCGTTGCCCTTGATGCCAAGTTCGGCAGCCAACTCCACCGGAATCTCAATGAACGGTTCGGGAACGAGTTGCACGTTCATCTGGTTGTTCTTGGTCCAATAGTGGTAATGCTCGGTGAGCCGGTAAGTAGTGCAAACGACATTAAAGCCGTCGCCCGGAGTGGCGTACTTGTCGGCTGCCGTCTTGAGCTTCTTGACTACCGGATTGTTCGACTGGTTCGGGTGCAGCGCATTTTGCACTGGACTCTCGATCGGCTCGTAGTGCTCGGGGAAGGGACCATCGGCGAATGCGGCAAGCGGCCCAAAGATCCGGCCAATGCCTTCGGGATTCATGATGAACGGGCCCATGTGGTCTTTGGGAGGGGAATCGGCCTTGAAGTCGGGCACGTCATTCCCCACCCAGAGTTGCGCCGATTCGTTCCACCAAACCTGTCTCCGCGCGGGATCGTACGGCTTGCCCGATGGATCGCACGAGGCGCGGTTGTACAACACACGGCGATTCGCCGGCCACGACCACGCCCAGTTTTGGTAGATACCCTGGCCCGACGGATCATCGGTACCCCGGCGCGCAAGCTGGTTGCCGGCCTCGGTCCAGCAACCGCAATAGATCCAGTTGCCGCAGGCAGTCGTGCCATCGTCTTTCAACCAGGCGAATCCCGGCAATTGCTGGCCGCGCTTGATAGTCACCTGCGTCTTTGGATCGGTCAGGTCCGCGAGCGCCTTGCCGTTTAACTCTTTGGCCAAATCGCCAAGAGCAGGATGCTGCGGATCGGTGTAGCCCCACGTCAGCTTCAGAATCGGGTCAGGGAACTTGCCCCCCTCAGCCTGATAAAGTTCGCGCACCTTAAGAAAAATCTGGGCCACGATGTCCTGATCCAATCGAGCCTGGCCCGGAGGAGGAACCGCGACGTTCTTCCACTGCAGCCAGCGCGCCGAGTTGGTCATCGATCCATCTTTTTCGGCAAAGCCGGCACAAGGGAGGCGATAGACCGTCGTGTTGATGGTCTTCATTTCCTCCGGCGTGACTCCCGGCGACCGCCAGAACTCGCTGGTCTCGTCCGGATAAATCTCGCCCACGACGAGCCAGTCGGCTTTCTTCAGCGCGTCAATATTCTTCTGCGAATTCGGCCCGATAGCCACGCCGTTCATACCGAAGGCGAGCATCCCTTTTACCGAGCCGCGATACATGTTGTCCCAGATTTGCGTCCAGGAATAATTGCGATCCACCTTCGGCGTGTAACTAAAAGCGAAGTCGTTTTCTTTCGTCGCTGCATCTCCGAACATTGCCTTCAAATAGGACACGGTAAATTTCGGCATGTTCGACCAGTAATTGAAGGAATCCCAAGGCTGTGGCTTGGACGAAGTCGGCGTGGTTCGCTTCAAGTAAGCGGCCAGGTCTGTATCGGTGGGATTCGGCGCTTTCAGGTACCCGGGCCAGATGTCGAATACGCCGCCCATATCGGTTGCTCCCTGAATGTTGGAATGGCCGCGAAGAGCGTTGACGCCGCCACCAGCGCGCCCCACATTGCCCAGCAGCAACTGCAAAATTGCCGCGGCGCGAATAATCTGCGTGCCGAAGCTATGTTGCGTCCACCCCACCGCGTACATAATGGTCGCGACTTTCTTCATGTCGCCATCTTTGCGGATCGAGGTGTAAAGATCGGCAGCCTTGAGGAACTGGTCTTTCGGAATGCCCGTGATGCGCTCGACCATCTCCGGCGTGTAGCGCGAATACTGTTGTTTCAGCAGCTGGAAAACGCATCGCGGGTGCTGCAACGTAAGGTCATAGGCCACTTTCGCAGGTAGCATGGGCGCAGGCTTGGCGGGTTCCGAGGCTTTGGTTCCGGCCACGCTCGCGCCCTGATAGCCTTGTCCGGTTTTCTCTTGACCGGACTGATTGGTGCCCGACTGACCGCCAGCATGCTGAGCCTGGGCAGCGGACGCGCTGCCACTCGAATGTCCGCTCACTGGCACTGCGCTAGCAGCGGCGCCACTGAGGTCTCCGCCTTCTTCATAATTCCAGGTTGCCTTGTCGTAGACCTGGGTCGCCGCATCGAAGCCGGAGTACAGCCCATCGTCGGGAAGTTGGAACCCTTCCTTCACGATGAAGGCCGCGTTGGTGTAGTTGACGAGATATTCGTGCGCGATGCGGTTATTTTCCATTGCGTAACGGAGAACTCCGCCCAGAAACGCAATGTCGGCGCCCGCGCGAATCTGACAGAACAAATCGGAAGTGGCCGCCGTGCGCGTAAAGCGCGGATCAACCACGATCATCTTTGCATTACGAGTGCGCTTCGCTTCAATAGCCCACTTAAAGCCGCAAGGATGGTTCTCGGCGGGATTCCCACCCATGATCAACATCATGTCGGTGTTCTTGATGTCGATCCAGCCATTCGTCATGGCCCCGCGCCCAAATGTTGGTCCCAAACTTGAGACCGTGGGGCCGTGTCAAACTCTGGCCTGGTTTTCGATGAAGGTGAGCCCCAGGCTGCGCATGGTCTTGACCACGAGGTAATTGAATTCGTTGGTATCGGTGCAACCGCCGATCCAAGCCATGCCTTCGCAGCGATTCACCGTCCGTCCTTGCGCATCTTTCTCAACGAAGGTGTCGTCGCGCGTCTTCTTCACCCAGTGCCCGATCTCATCGAGGGCCTGCGTCCACGCGATGTCTTCCCAATGATCCGAGCCGGGCCGGCGCACCTGCGGCTTGAGCAGCCGCCGCGGATTCAGGATGTCCTGCTCGAGCGAAGCCCCCTTCGGACACAGCGTCCCGCGATTGATAGGATGGTCCGGATCGCCTTCCACATGAATCACCTGCGGAGTCACGTTCTTGGCCTTGTCTCCAATCGTGTAGACGAGAATCCCGCAACTCACCGAACAGTACGGGCAAGTGGAGCGCGTCTCGGTCGCGCGGGCCATCTTGAGTTCTTTGAGCTGCGCCACTGCAGGAGTCAGATCGAATCCCAGTAGAGAGAAACCGGTTCCGCCCACGAGCGCGCCTCTGAGGAAAGTTCTGCGGGAGAGTTCCATTGCGCATCCTCCGACTAATTCGACCACCAGCCGAGCGGACTGCACCCCAAATTGCAGGAAACTATAATCCCAGGCGCGTACATCCGTCAATGCCGCGGAAGGCGTATGCCGCGGAAGGCGTATTTCGACCCGAAACCAATGGTGCACCAATGGTGCATCGAGTTGCCTGCCGCGAGTCTAAGCTGCATAATCGCCCGGTGGCTCCAACTCCGTGGCAGCAACGAATTCGCCGGGCCGACCAGCTGGCCGCTCAGCATTCCTTTGCTACGGAGATGCTGCGCTTCTATATCCAGGTCGCGCGCTTCCAGGAAGGCCTCTACCAGCATATCGAGCGTGCCTCCGGCACGGCGCCAATCTCTCTATCCGCTCCACTGGAGCCCGTGCAACTCATCGCCGCCTTCCCGAGTTTCCTCACCGTTGTCGAAAAGAACGGCCCGGCTCGCCTCACTGAGGTTGCTCACGAGCTGCGCAGTGCTCCCCCTAGCACGTGGTCTCATCTGCTGAATGCCTGCTGGTCTGCTGCCGGCGCGCCGCCGTTGAATCCTGAAGAATTTCTTGCCTCTGCTTTTTTGCAGCCCTATGCCGAGTACGCTCGCGCCAGTTCGCGTTTGCAACTTGCGGGCTACACCCATGCCTTGTGCCCCTTCTGCAAGCGCAAGCCCGGGTTAGGCGTGCTCCGCCAACTGGGCGATGGCGCCCGCCGCAACCTGCTCTGTAGCTTCTGCCTCGCCGAATGGGAGTTCCGCCGCATCGTATGTCCCGGTTGCGGCCAGGAAGACCATGCCAAGCTTCCGGTTTACACCGCGGAAACCTTTGCTTACATTCGGGTCGAGTGTTGCGATGCTTGCCACACCTACATCAAATCGATAGACCTCACCAAGAACGGTCTCGCCGATCCCATCGTCGACGAACTTGCCTCCGTCCCGTTCAGTCTTTGGGCGCAAGAACACGGATACGCCAAACTCTATCCCAACTTGCTCGGGATGTGAGCCGACCGAAGCTGCCGCTTCGCCGGTTTGGGACCGGCATAGCAACGTATCGCCGTATAATGCATCAATAAGAAGTGCCAGAATATCCCTACGTCTCACAGCGCCTCGGAGACATGGATCAGCCAAAGACGACAGGAAGCGTTGGCTCCGATTGGCCGGCGATCGAGGATTACGGCATCATCGGCGACTGCCGCTCCGCGGCTTTGGTTTCGCGCGATGGTTCCATCGACTGGCTCTGTTGGCCAATATTCGATAAGCCTTCCATCTTCGCGGCTCTTCTGGATCGACAACGGGGCGGTTATTGGCGCATCTCTCCCGTCGGGGCGGCCACCATCGAACGCCAATACGTGCAAGATTCGAATGTGCTCGAAACTCGCTTCACCAATCACTCTGGCAGCGCCGTTCTCACGGACTTGATGCCAAGCTCATCTCGCGCCTCTCGCGAGCGCATCCTACTGCCAGATCACGAGATTCTCCGGAAGCTAACCTGCGTTGCTGGCGAGTTGGAGTTTGAAATCGAATTCTCGCCGAGGGCAGACTACGGGAAAAACAAGGTGCAGCTTCGCCAATTTGGAGAACTGGGGCTGAGATTTGCTGTGGGCGGAGGAGTCTACTGGCTACGCAGCAGCGTGACTCTGACCATAACTGACGGAGTTGCCCGTGCTCGCGTATCAATTCGCGAGGGTGAGACCCTGCGGTTCTCGTTCAGCTATTCGGAGCAGGCTCCCGCAGTGCTTCCGCCGCTGGACCCTTCCCTGGATGAGCGGATCGATTATTCGACGAAAGCCTGGCAAAAATGGGGACGCCACACCGTCTACGACGGCGAATATCGAGACACGGTCGTACGCAGTGCGCTCGCTCTCAAGCTTCTCAGTTACGCTCCCTCGGGAGCAATCATCGCCGCGGCAACTACGTCTCTCCCAGAACTTATGGGGGGAGATTTGAACTGGGATTATCGCTACTGCTGGTTGCGCGACGCTTCCTTCACCATCCGTGCTTTGCTGGAGCTCGATTATTGGGATGAAGCCGAAGACTTCCTCGACTGGCTGCTGCATGCGACACGGCTGACGCAGCCCCGGTTGAGAATTTTGTATTCGCTTTACGGCGATAAAGCGGCGGCGGAACGTGAATTGGAACATTTGACCGGATATTGCGGATCCCGGCCGGTGCGCATTGGAAACGCAGCGAGAGATCAACTGCAACTCGATGTGTATGGGGAAGTCATCGACGCGGCGGCCCAATTCGCCTTCCATGGCGGACGTCTTGACCAGGAAATGCAGAGGGCATTGATTGGGTTCGGCGACTACGTGGCCAAGAATTGGGACGAGCCCGACGAAGGCATCTGGGAGCCCAGGTCTGGACGCGCGAACCATACCCACTCGCGACTCTTATGCTGGACGGCGATGGATCGGCTGGTCCGTCTCAGTGAGCGCGGCATGCTACAAAGGGCGCCGATCGAGGATTACAAGCGGATTAGCAATTCGATCCGGCGCCAGATCGAGGAACGCGCATGGAACAAACAAATGCAAAGCTATGTGAGTGTGCTCGACAGCGATCAACTCGACTCCAGTCTGCTTCTGCTTTCCTGGTATGGTTTCGAGGAAGCTGGGTCTGCGAGAATGCGCGGGACTTACCTCGCAATCCGGCAACATCTGAGCACTCCGGACGGACTTCTTTTTCGCTACCAGAGAGAAAAGCCAGAAGGGACGTTTGCCATCTGCAGTTTCTGGGAAGTGGAATATCTCGCCATGGGGGGAGGTTCGCTGGAAGAGGCTCGCCAGTTGTTCGGACAATTGATGAAATACAAAAACGACCTAGGTTTATACGGCGAAGAAATAGATGCGAACACCGGCGCGGCACTGGGAAACTTTCCTCAGGCCTTCACGCACGTGGGATTAATCGGCGCGGCACTATCCATCGACCAGCGCGAAAAGGGAGAACGTCAATTGGCGCACCGACCGCCGGCCGCAGCCGAGCATTCGCCGGCGGAGGCTACTTCATGAACTGGACGAGCTGGCTGCTATCAGGGTTCCTGGCGACCTTGGCTCTCTCCACCTTTTTGTCGGCCAGTCAGGGCTTTGGTTTCACGCGCATGAATCTTCCATATCTGATTGGAACTTTCGTGACCCCGCAGCGTGAACGGGCGAAGGTTTACGGTTTTCTCATTCACTTGTTGAACGGCTGGCTTTTTTCCATTTTGTACGTACTCGTGTTTGAGGCGCGGCACATGGCGAATTGGTGGTTTGGAGCGTTGCTTGGCTTGGCGCACGCGCTGACAATCTTGACTGTTGGAATGTCGTTGATTCCCGGGATCCATCCGAGAATGGCTAGCGAACAGCATGGGATCAACGCAAATCGGCAACTCGAACCGCCAGGCTTCATGGCGCTGAACTATGGGGTGCAAACCCCTATTTCAGTTTTCCTGGCGCATGCGGTATTTGGGGCGATACTGGGATCGCTCTATCACCTCAGCCATGCCGCGTAGCCTCGGTGGATAATCCTTTCGGGGTCTTCGAACTAGTTCGACGGTTGGCTCCTCGGCCGATTCCTTGTTGCGTATAGGCCGAGCCTGATACGCTGGAGCCGACCAACCGGTTTCGTAAAACGCGCGGTCACACAGAACAAGAGGGATTATGCGTGCGAACAGGATCAAGTCTTGGGTTGCAATTTTCGCCGGTCTGATTATTCTTACGACAATGATGCAGGCAAAGACCAATATCACCAAGCAGGCGTTTGGACACACCGCGGACGGAACGAGCGTCGATCTTTATACCTTGGCGGACGACAAGGTCGAGGTGCGCATTACGAATTACGGGGGAATCATAGTTTCGCTGCGCGCACCGGATCGAAATGGAAAACTCGACGACATCGTGCTCGGCTACGACTCGCTCGACCACTACATCGCCAAGACAGCCTATTTTGGGGCGATTATCGGTCGTTATGCGAATCGGATCGCGCATGGCAGCTTTCAGCTCGATGGCAAGACGTATTCCATTCCCAAGAACGATGGTGACAACACGCTTCACGGAGGAATCATTGGGTTCGACAAGGTGGTCTGGAAGGCGCACGAAATCAAGAACGGAATCGACCTCACCTATGTGAGTAAGGATGGCGATCAGGGTTTCCCCGGCACTCTCACAACCACCGTGCGTTACACCTTGGATGGAAATGATCTGCGGATCGAGTATTCGGCGACCACCGATAAGGATACCGTTCTGAACCTGACCAACCATTCTTATTTCAATCTGGCAGTCCAAGCCAAGGGCGACGTTTTAGGCCACGTGGTAAAGATCAATGCTTCCAAGATCACTCCGGTGGATGCGAACCTTATTCCTACGGGAGAATTGAAATCCGTCGAGGGCACGCCCTTCGATTTTCGAACGCCTCATGCCATCGGAGAGCGTATCGATGCGAACGACGAGCAGTTGCGCTTCGGTGTGGGTTACGACGAAAATTTCGTCCTGGATCATCCAGAAGACCAGTTGTTCGAAGCCGCTGAAGTGTACGAACCGAGCACTGGGCGCATTCTCAAAGTATTGACCACTCAACCTGCAGTGCAGTTCTATTCAGGAAACCATCTGGATGGGTCGATTACTGGAAAGGAAGGCCGCGTCTACAAACCGCGATTCGCGTTTTGCCTGGAAACGGAGCATTATCCAGACTCGCCGAACCACGCTAACTTTCCCTCGACTGAGCTGAAGCCCGGGCAGAAATTTCACAGCGTGACGGTCTATCAGTTCAGCGCCGGCTCGCGCTAAAAATTATAACCAGGGGGCTATGCTCTGAGTTGGGTAGGGAGGACCCGTCGGCCGATCGATCTTCAGTTAATAAGCCCGAGCCGTCGCAAGTTTCTTGTCCGCTGTTGCCAGGGGGCTTCAGCGGCAATGATTCCGGCTAGCCTCCGCGCTTTCACTTTCTCATCCCACTACTCTTTCGCCCTCTCGCCTTCCTTCGATGGCGAGTTCTATTTGCACCCGCATTATCCCGCCCAGAGACCACTCGACGCCATTCTGCTTAAGACGCAGGCCGACCTGGACGAGTTCGTCACGGAAAAATACCATGACCGGATCGCGGTGATTCTCGGCGAATGGAGTTCGAGCCTCCTTCGGTCTCCGCAGGAAATGCAACCCGTCGAAAAAAGTCTTGCGCCGGCGTTCTCCGGATCATCTCTACGGCCGGTCGAGTCGCGCCCCGTGCGCTCTGATGCGACTCTGGAAGTTCAGCAAAATAAATTCGCCACACAAGCGATTCTCGGACGAGACTCCTTTCTTAAGGAATTGCGGGCTTCGATGAGCGTTTTTTCGACGATCTTCAGCGCGGAATTCCAGGTCATAAGAATCGAAGCGAATTCAACACCCTCCGCCCAACTTCCCGCGGTGCACACTCGCGTGCGTTACCAACTGGTGGGAAGTGGAAACGGCTACTACCGCGAACAGCGCGTTGGATATTGGGATCTCGAATGGGCAGCCTCGCCGCCATCATCCGCTTCGCCCGAATTCCGGATTTGTAAATGGCAGGCACTTGATGAGACCCGAAGCCGCTCTCACGCGCCCGTGTTTGTCGACATCACTGCTTCAGAACTGGGCCGCAATCCCTCCTATTCAGCGCAATTGCTGCGCGGCGCCGATCACTGGCGGACCGTCCTCGACGGAGCCTGCGGCATCGACATTTACGGCCACAATGGAGTCTCGGTCGCTGACATCGACAACGATGGTTTCGACGATCTCTACATCTGCCAGCCAGCAGGTCTTCCCAACCGCCTTTATCGAAATCGCGGAGACGGTACGTTTGAAGACGTTACGGAAGCGTCTGGCCTGGGGATCCTGGAAAACACGGCATGCGCGTTGTTTGCCGACTTCGATAACGATGGCCGTCAGGATGTGGTCGTCGTGCGCGCCAACGGGCCGCTTCTGTTCACCAATGAAGGCGGCGGCAAATTTCGCCAAAAGCCCGGCGCCTTTCAGTTCGCGAATGCTCCGCAGGGAACCTTTACTGGTGCATCCCTCGCCGACTATGACCGCGACGGATGGCTAGACATTTATTTCTGCCTTTACGTCTATTACCAGGGCACCGATCAATACAAGTATCCCGTCCCTTATCATGACGCCGAGAACGGTCCTCCCAACTTCATGATGCGGAACAATCGCGACGGCACCTTCCGCGACATTACCCGGGAATCTGGCCTCAATCAGAACAATACCCGCTACAGTTTCTGCTGCGCGTGGAGCGACTACAACCAGGACGGATGGCCTGACCTTTACGTAGTGAACGATTTTGGCCGCAAGAACCTGTACCGCAACAACGGCGACGGAACATTTACCGATGTTGCTCCCCAGGCTGGAGTGGAAGACGTCGGCGCGGGCATGAGCGTCTGCTGGCTCGATTATGACCAGGATGGCGCCGAGGATGTTTACGTCGGTGATATGTGGACCGCTGCAGGAGAGCGCGTGTCCAGGCAGGATGGCTTCAAGAAGGAGTCCCCCGAAGATATCCGAGCCCTGTACCGGAAGCACGCGATGGGCAATTCCATTTTTCGAAACAGCAAACTTCGTAACGGCGGTGCGTTCGAGGATAAAACCATGCCGGCTGGGGTAGGTATGGGCCGGTGGGCATGGTCGAGCGACGCCTTCGATTTCGATCATGATGGCTTTCCCGATCTCTACATCGCCAGCGGTATGGTTTCTGGCGTCTCGCGGGAGGATTTGAATAGTTTTTTTTGGCGGCAAGTGGTTGCCAAGTCTCCTGACGAAGCGAAGCCTTCGCATGACTACGAACAAGGTTGGAGCGCTATCAACGAACTCATTCGGGCGGACGGAACCTGGAGCGGTTTCGAAAGGAATGTTTTTTACGCAAACAACCGGGATGGAACATTCTCTGACGTTTCTGGCGCAGTTGGACTGGATTTCCTCGAGGATGGCCGCTCATTTGCCCTCGCCGATTTTGATCAGGACGGGCGGCAGGAAGTCTTCCTCAAGAATCGCAATGGCCCGCAATTGCGCCTGCTGAAAAACGTGGCTGAAAATCTTCCGGCGTCGATCGCCTTTCGTCTTCGCGGCACGAAGAGCAATCGTGACGCCATCGGTGCAGCGATCACAGTCGAGACTGAATCGGGTCGCCAGACTCGTTGGCTGCAAGCCGGATCTGGATTTCTTTCCCAGCACAGCAAAGAAGTTTTCTTCGGCCTGGGCGGGGCGAAAGGCGCGGTGCGAGCGTCGATCCACTGGCCCAGCGGCCTGGTTCAAGATGTTCACGATCTTCCGCCGAACCATAGGGTCTGGCTCGAGGAATCTTCCGATAAGTTTCGACTTGAACCGTTCAAGGCGATAGCATCATTGCTTGGTCAGTTCCCTATTGATTCCCCGCAGGAAGTCGAACCACTCCCTGACACCGTCGAAACTTGGCTCCTTGCTCCCGTGGCCGCACCAGAGTTTTCTCTTCCTGACCTGACTGGACAGTTGCTCACTCTGGCTGCACTTCGCGGAAAGCCGCTGCTGCTGAATTTCTGGATCGCGCAATCTGCGAAGTGTCTGGAGAACCTGAAATTGTTCGACCTTGTTCATGAGCGGTGGGCAGCCCGAAATCTTCAACTGCTAACCGTGAATGTTGACGACCCTGCGGATCCTGAAAAACTGAGAGCACTTGCCCGCGAGCGGCGGCTCTCACTCCCTATCCTCCGCGGATCGGAGGACGTCGCCGGAATTTATAACATTCTCTATCGTTACCTGTTCGACCGCCATCGCGATCTGGGATTGCCCACATCGTTTCTCATCGACACACACGGCGACATCGTCAAGATTTATCAGGGACTGGCGAACCCGGAGAACGTCGAGCTAGACTCACGGAGCATTCCTCAAACCGACGCGGAGCGGTTAGCGCGGGCTTTGCCGTTTCCGGGCGCCACAGCCACGTTTGAGTTCGGTCGCAATGATCTATCCTCTGGCTCGGTCTTTTTTCAACGAGGCTATTTCGGTCAGGCTGCCGCATCCTTCCAGCTTGCTCTGCGCGACAATCCATCGAGTGCCGAAGCTCACTACGGCCTGGGAAGCGCGCAGTTGAACCAGCAAAAGCTCGTCGAGGCGCGGCAGAGTTTTGAACATGCCGTGAAGCTTCACGCAAGTTACCCCGATACTCTGGCAAATGCCTGGAACAACCTCGGCCTTCTTGACACGCGAGAAGGCCGCACGGACGAGGCAATCCGCTGCTTTCAAGAGGCCTTGCGCTCAAGTCCCGATCATCTGGTTGCCCTCAACAATCTAGGCAACGCATATCGTTTGCGGAAGGAATGGGATAAAGCTCGCGAAACTTTCGAGCGGTCGCTTGCCGTCAGCCCGGATGATCCTGAGGCGAATTATGGTTTGGGGATGGTGTTTGCGCAGGCTGACGATTCCGAGCGCGCGTACGAGTATCTGCAGAGAGCATTGAAGTCTCGTTCCGCTTACCCGGAAGCGCTGAACAATCTCGGAATACTCTACTTGCGAACTCAGCGACGAGATGAGGCAGTCGCGAGTTTCGAAACCTGCATCCGAGTGGCTCCCGCCTTCGATCAGTCGTATTTGAATCTGGCCAGAGTCTACGTGATCGAAGGCGCGCCGGAAAAAGCTCGAACCATCCTGCTCGAACTTCTGAAGCAACATCCGAATCACGCCCAGGCGCAAACCATGCTGGCGCAACTTCCCCAGTAGAATGTCACCAGATCCGGACCCCTATTTTCTTGGCGTGGGCGCCGCGGTGAGCAGATCCACAAACGTCTTGTAAAACCTGTCGAGATCGAGATCGACCTGCACCTCGACCGGCTGTAAATCGACCCTAGGCTTATTCTGCTCAGTCCAGTTGAGCGTGTTGCCGTAGTTAGCCCCGTGGTCCAGATCCACATCCATGAACAGCGTTTCTTTCTTGGTAATCAACGTCGGATCGAGCCAAGCCATTGCTGTCAGTTCATCCCACAGATAATTGTAGTTACCCCACAGGCGCCCATACTGGCCGATATAGTTCGCCGCCGGAGACCTTCCTGCCTTGACGCGGTTCATCAAATCAGCGGTAAGCCTGGTCTTCACTGAAATATCTACCGGGGTGCAAACAATTTTCCTCCACGGCGCCAAGAGCACGATGTGAGCGGCTTCTGGATCGAACCACAGGTTAAATTCGTGGGTTGGAGAATTTGCAAATTCAGGATCATCGGTTCGCGGATTAAAGCTGGCGCCCATGAACACCAACTCCTTTGCCAGGCTTGGAAATGCGGGATCGATCGAAATTGCGAACGCCAAGTTGGTCATCGGACCGCCCTCATAGATAGTGATCTGGTTCGGAAATTTGTGAACCATGCGAATAAGGAAGTGCGCGGCATCTTCGTCGGCCGGCTTGGTTGTGGGTTTGCCCTCCGGCATCTCTCCCAACTGGTCGGGTGCGTGATAAAACTTCGGCGTCCAGGCTCCCAGCCAGGCAACGCTGCCATATTGCTGTTCCAACAGCTCTGTATCTTGTTTTCTCCTCACCAGCGGGAGCTCCGCACCCGGTACCACGGGAATGTCCGTTCGCCCAATGAGTTCGAGCATCCGCAACGTGTGGGCTACTTCTTCCTTGAGCCACTGGTCGCCGGTCACCACTGTGATACCCAGGACTTCGGTTTCTGGCGATTGGATCATGAGCAGCATCGACTGCTGATCGGTTCCGGCAGGACCTGCGGCATCTTGATCAATAATGACCTTTCGCTTCTCCTGTCCCCAGCACGTAAAGCATGACATCAGTATTGCCACCGCCATCAAATACCGCATCCGGTAAGACTGCATCCATGGCCCCTTTGCCCTTCGAAGGTAACAAATTCACTCACGCCCGACAGCGTTATGACGTTAACGTAGAGGTTGCAAAAGCTGCAAGTCCATTGACAGGGACGAAGACTTGCACGCTATCCTCTTGAGTCCACCATGCCGATAAATATTGAGATCAAAGCAGTTTTGACAAACCGGCGTGCCGTTGAAGCCGTTGCTGCCCGCTTAAGCGATGTTGGCCCTGAGAAAATTCTTCAGGAGGATTTCTTCTTTCGTTGCGAGCGAGCGCGGTTAAAGCTTCGCATTTTAGCGCCGGACCGCGGAGAACTTATTCGATACGAAAGAGCCAATGTCGCCGAGTTGCGCGGGTCGCATTATCTGATCGCCCGCACTCCGGACCCTCAAACTATGCTTGGCATCCTGACGACCACGCTGGGCAGAGCCGGCGTAGTCAAGAAGACGCGAACTTTGTACCTTATCGGCCAGACGCGCGTGCACCTGGACGAAGTGCACGGGCTCGGAGAGTTTTTGGAGCTCGAAGTCGTGCTTCGGACGGGGCAAAGCGAGGTTGAGGGAAGGAACATCGCAACTGCGCTACTGTCAGAGTTCGGAATCGGCCAAGAGCATCTAATCGCTGAAGCTTACGTCGACCTTCTGGCATGGCAAGCGGGGCCAACCGGAAATCAACAACGCTGTTCCCGATCGATTGCGGATCGCGGATCGAGCGACTAGAATTTTGCACTACACGCGCTTGCTTATGGTTCGCACCTATATCCACGCAGCCTGCATCCTCGCGCTGGGCGCGGCTTTTGCTTCCGTTCTTGAACAATCCACACAAGGCCAGACGCCGGAGGCGCAACCGGAACGAACCGCGAGGGCGACGCTGCACGGCGTCGTACTGGATACGGCCCGGCACCCTGTTGCCGGTGCCACTATATCGTTACAAGCCATGGATGCACAGATTCTCACTGCGCATACCAATTCGACGGGAGCCTATTCTTTCCTCGCTCTTCGCCAAGGCAGTTACATTGTGCAGGCAGAGATGGCTGGCTACGAGCGCGCACCCTCGAATTCGATCATTCTCGCTCCGAACGAAGCAAGAACTTTAGATCTCTTTCTAAACTTCTCAGGCTCAGCTGTGGCCAAGAAATCGTCACCCTCGCAGCCCGAGTTCTTCGACGAACCGCACTTCACCGTGGCCGGTGTTACCGACACTACCAGTCTGGGTGGTCATGGTTCCGACACAATCGTACGAAACCGGGAAGCGCTGGCCGTGGAGACCGCTTCTCTCGGCAAAGCACCTGTCACCGATTCAGCAACTATTCCCTCCAGCGCCGAGACAGAGAAATCTTTGCGGCAGGCCGCTACTCGCCAGCCTCCAGACTTCGAGGCAAATTATCATCTCGGCAAGTTTTTGGTCGATGACGCGAAGGCCAAAGATGCGCTTCCATACCTCGAACTGGCCTCCCGGCTGAATCCCGGCAGTTTTTACAACGCTTACGAACTGGCGCTCGCCTACGACCGAAGCGGAGATTGTGTTCACGCACGCCGCAACGCGCGAGCTCTGCTCGCCGATCAGGGGAGATCTCTTCAGGAGAAAGCTCAACTGCATCACTTGCTTGGCGATCTCGAAGACAAACTAGGGAATGCCCTGGAGGCTGTTCGCGAATATCAGAGCGCGGCCGAACTCAACCCGAACGAAACCAATCTTTTCGACTGGGGAGCCGAACTCCTTACCCATCGTGCGGCGGAACCGGCCATTGAGGTTTTCACTAAAGGCAATCGCCTCTTCCCGCGTTCGACGCGAATGCTGTCTGGCCTGGGCGCTGCTTGGTACTCTCTCGGTTCCTTCGATCATGCGGAACAGCGTTTCTGCCAAGCTTCCGACTTGAATCCTGACGATCCCGATCCCTATCTTTTGATGGGAAAAATGCAAGTAGCGGAGACTGCGGATTCGCCCGCGATTCTCGAACGACTGGCTCGCTTTGCGCGGCTGGAACCTCAGAATGCGCTGGCCAATTACTACTACGCGGTCAGTTTGTGGAAGCGTCGCAATTCGCCGGAGGATGTCGAAGATTTGGATCAAGTTAGGTCGTTGTTGGAGAAAGCTGTCCATCTCGATCCCAGTCTAGGCGTCGGATACTTGGAGTTAGGCATCGTTTATTCGGAGCAAAAAGACTCTCCGAAAGCCGTCTCCGCCCTGCAACAAGCACTCGCCGCCACGCCTCGCTTGGAAGAAGCTCACTACCGTCTTGCCCAACTCTACCGTCAGATGGGAGACACTTCGAAAGCTCACACGGAGCTGCAACTGTACGAGCAGATGTCGGCTGAGAAAACGCAGGAAATCGCGCGGCAGCGGCACGAAGTGCAGCAGTTTGTGTACCAGCTGCGGGACAAGCCGCCCGACTCGCAGACGCAATAAAACGCACCATGCGGATCAGAAAATGCGCGACATCTTCATCACTGGTTATCGGGCGAACACGGAGACTCCTGCGTATTGGATCCTCTCTTAGAACAGGAGTTTAAGAGCAAACTGAATAAATCGAGGATCATTCAAAGTCGTGTTTATCACTCCGAAGCTGGATGGACTAGCGAGATCCTGCATTGAACTCGCGCTGCTGCCAGGCAAGAAGAAGTGGGCATGGTTCAGAAGGTTGAAGAACTCGGCTCGGAACTGTAGGTCCATGCCTTCCCGGAAGCGCAAGGGGAAATCCTTGATCGCCGAAAAGTCAGTATTCACGAAGCGAGGCCCGTATACGGGGGCTCGCGGACCGTCTCCAAGTTCTCCGACCGCAGGTGCCGCAAAAGCGCACGGATTAAACCAATGCTCCAGGGTGTGAACCTGAGCAGGACAATTTGTGTTGCCGCCTTCGTTTCCGCCTCGGTTGGGATCTCCAACTTCGTCGGGACGGTTCAGCACATTTCCATTCCACATGAAATTAACACCGGATTGGTTGTTGCTGTCGACTACGAACAAGGGAAATCCTGATATAGCCTTTTCGATTACATTCACTTTCCAGTTTCCAAAGATTGCATTGGCTGGCCCAGTCCAGGCACCACCGAAATGCTTGCCTTTGCCAAACGGCAGTTCATACAGGACGCTGGCAGTGAATTGATTGTTGAGATTGAGCTGAGAAAGACCCCAGTCCGCTTTCTGCGCTCCGGGCAGCGGCCAGAACATCGCACCGGGAAGAGTGCCCAGACCGTCTGGAAAGCCGGAGTCAAAGGTACGGGAATAGGTATAGCTTAGAAGAGCGTACAGGCCATTTCGCGCGCTCTTCTCCGCCTTGACTTGAAGAGAATCGTAGCGCGCCCGCCCGTTGTCGGTGTTGTTGTCAATCGCCGTGAATGGGCCATATGGCGCTGCAAAATACGCTCCCCCAGGGCCGCAACCCAGCGTGTAGCCGGGAACGGCATTAGGGCCTCCAGCGCACGCCGTCGGAGATCCAATATTCTCGTTCAGTCCGTCGTTCAGGATGCGGCTGCTCCGAGACCCCGCATACCCTACCGTCAGCACAACCTGAGCAGGCAACTGATGTTCAATGTTTAAGTTGAACTGCTGCACCATCCCTTGTTTGAAATTGAGGTCCTGCGACTGAACCGTGCCTGTGAAACTGGATGGGGGAGGAGGCGCCTCGATGGGCTGCAGGTTCGGCTGCAGGAAACCGAGTTGAAGCCCACAGTTAGTTGGCGTCGCCGATGTGGCATTGCCAAATGGGCAGGGCGCACTGGGGAAATTGTCGACTTCGGCATAGTAGGGCGGATTCTGCCAGAGTCCTTGCGCGCCTTGGCTCCACGCCGAATCGTGGAAGATGGCATAGCCGAGGCGTATCGCCGTTTTATCACTCCCCATTGGTTTCCACGCGATACCGATGCGCGGTTCGAAGGCTGTCTTATCGAACTGTATGCCTATGCTCCCGCTTGAAGCTACGCAACCTGTGCAGCCTTTCAGCGGTCCTGCAACCAGATATTGGCCGGTCGTATAGTTGAAGTTCGCCTGGCGACCGTCCGCTTCGCTGATGGGTGTGGTCAACGACCAAGCAACGCCCAGGTTGAGAGTCAGATTGGTCGTCACCCGCCAATCGTCTTGGACGAAAGGCCGTAACATTTTCCAACGACGGCCTGTTGTGGCGCCTAAAAAAGTCTGGTCATGAATGGCCCCGCCTATCTGGCCTAGAAGCAAGTCGGCCGTGGCATCGCCAGTGTAGCTACCGAAAATCAGGAAATAACCGTCCCCGAAACCATTGGTGAGTACATTCATCTGATTGGCGCGAATACCGCCGCCGACGCGGATGTTGTGCTTGCCGCGAATCAAATCCACTGAATCAGAAACGGAGAAAACGTTGGTGCCACCCTGGAAGGGTGAAAACCCGCGATCACCGACCGACCAGTAACCGGTCAACTGGGTTGAACTCAGACCGCAACCTACACAATCTTTGGTCGACTGGTTGAGGCTGGCAGGATAACCGGTGATGCTGTCGCACCCGGCTCCCAGATCGGCGCCTTGGATCCCAATCTTCGCCGCTTCGCAAGTGCCCGTGCCAAACGATGAGATGTGGTTGAAGATTCGATTGAAGCCCGCGTTAAATTGGTTGATGGTTCTATCTGAAAAAAGGTGAGTCTCCGAAACTGCAACGTTGCGTCCGTGGTTGGTAATGTTCTGCGTGCTGGCAAAAGCGCCCTGCTCGGCAAACCCCGGCGAACCGCCAGGAACGAACGATACGGCCTGATCGTAGCTGAAGCGGGCAAAGATAGAGTCTTTACTTGAAAAATTGTGATCCAGACGGATGTCGAACTCCCCTTCGTTAAGTTTCCGCACAGGAACGTTCGTGTAGTTGTAGCCGAGATTGGCATTGCTTGTATTGCTTTGAGGGTACAGCTTGAGCAGTGCAAGACCGGCCGGATCGGCCATTCCGCCGCTGCCGGCGAGGGCGATGGGAACCTTGTTGCAGGCCGTCCCGCCGGTCTGTAGTCCGGTAGTGGTCGGCGCAATAGGATCGCCTGAGGTGTCGCACTCGAAGGGCGTGCCTGAATAGGGGTTGACGAGGTTATTGAAACCGTCCTGATTGGGCTGGCCAGTGGGATTGGGAAAGCCGGGACGGGCAACTCCGAACGGATCCAGAGTATAGTCACCGCCCATCATCGCCGCCGTCGGAATCAAACCCGTGAATGGGATGCCGTGCCGCTGTCGCTTGGCCTGGTAATCGAGAAAGAAAAAAGTCTTATCCTTCCGGATAGCCCCGCCCAAGGCTCCGCCGAACTGGTTCAGGTTGAACTGTTCCTTGCTGGAGGCGAAGTAGCTGCGCGCATCCAATTTCGTGTTGCGGAAGAATTCAAACAGCGAACCATGAAACTGGTTCGTTCCGGATTTCGTGGTCACCAGCACGGTCGGCCCCGCGCGCGTGCCCCATTCTGCCGAGTAGTTATAGGTGAGGACTTTGAATTCCTGGATGGCATCGATGGAAGGAAGAATCGCTATACCGCCGGCGGTCAACTCATTGTTGTCGTTGCCATCGAGAAGCCAATCCGTGCTCTGAGCTCGTGAACCGCCAACTGAAAGAGAATACGTTCCGCGCGCCGAAACTTCACTGCTAGGACCGCCATTAAAGAAGCTGCTCGGGTTGGTTTCTTGAGTTACGCCAGGCGTCAATGTCGCTAGCTGAACAAAGTCGCGGCCGTTGAGCGGAAGTTCTGCCACTTGCTCAGAGGTGATGACCTGACCCAGCGTTGGATTCGTGGTCTCCACAGCCACCGCCGTGCCGCTGACCTCGACATTCGTGCTGACCGATGCAGGCGCCAGCGAGAAATTCAATTCAGGATGCTCGTCGATCTGCAGCCGAATGTCCTTCTGCTCGGCTGTCTGGAAACCTTGCGATTGAACCCGAACGGTATAATTCGACACGGGCAGTAACGGAATCAAATAATGCCCCGAGTCGTCGGTCTTCGCCTCGCGAGAAAGCCCCGTTTCCTGGGAGGCAACTGTCACCGTCGCGCCCGAGATTACAGCTCCCGCCTTGTCGGAGACGGTACCGGAAAAACTACCAGTCGCTTGCCCGTGCATGAGTGGACAGACCACAAAGACAAGCGAAAGGAAAACCACACCGCGCAGCGCCTTCTTATGCAGCATTACGATACCTCTCGGCGGCCACACCGAATGACGAAGGGAGATTCCGTCACTTAGTTGAAAACTTTATCGGAAGTCTTAGACCGTAGACCGGTCCTTATAAATGGCAGGTACTTCCAAAGTCAAGACTTTTCAGCAGTGGTGGAGGCTGCGATGCCGCTAAATTTCCGAATTGCTGCAGAAGAATATCCGCAGCCACGTTTCTCACGGTGCAGCGCGATTTAGCGTCGCAAGAACGAGAGCGCAAGCGCGGCTGCTGGCCGCCTCGGAATTACTCGCCGTAAGGAACCCAGATGTTCTTCACCTGAGTTGCGTGTTGCAAGAACCATCGGCCTTCGCCTTGCGTTGCATCAAACCAGTCGATAACCCGGCCTTCGTTGGTGAAGACCTGTTTCAGATTCCCTACGGAAAACGATTTCGCCGCCGCAGCGCTGGATTCGTCCGAAAAACACCAGATTCCATCGACGTCGTCATGCTCCGCGATCGTCTTGAGCAGTTGCGAAGTGTACCCCGGGACGATATTGATGGCCCCATCTGGCAAATCACTTGTGTCGAAGATCTGGTAGAGATCCCCGATGATCAGCGGATATGTTTCCGAGGGAACCACGATGGTAGTGTTGCCGCTTGCCAAAACCGGTAAGACGAGAGCAAGGAAGCCCAAAAGTGGCGCATCATTGGGACAAATAATTCCGACCGTTCCGATCGGCTCATTCATCGCAATCGCAACGGTTCGTGAAGGAGGGTTGTGCACCGCTCCGTCGAATTTGTCGGCCCAAGCGGCATACGAAAAAATGCGCTCGATGCTGGCCGCGACTTCTTTGGCCGCCTCGGCTTTGCCAACCGCCGCCGCTAACCGGCGAGCAATTTCCTCTTGCCGCAACGACAGATTTTCTGCCATGTAATAGAGCACCTGCGCGCGATTATGGGCCGTAGTCTTGGCCCAACTTGTCGCTTTGCGGGCGGCTTCCACGGCATTCCGAATATCTTTTCGATTGCCCAGCGGTGCTTCTCCGAGCAATTCGCCATGCCGGCCGCGTACTTCAAAACTGTAGCCGGAATCGGGTCTCGCCTGCTTCCCTCCGATGTAGAGCTTCACCGTGCGGTCGATCGCCAAATCTGTGTGTTGTCCATTTGTTGAATCTTCGGGTTTGCGCTCCGACACCGGAAGCGAAGCGGCACGCTTGAACCACGATGGTTCGAGATACTCACGCAAGCCTTCCCGTCCGCCCTCGCGTCCGTAACCGCTTTCGCGATAGCCGCCAAATCCGCACGCGGCGTCGAACATGTTCGTGCAATTCACCCATACCACGCCGGCCTTAATTTGCGCTGCCACTTGCAGCGACAGGTTGATGCTCTCGCTCCACACGCAGGCCGCCAGACCGTATACCGTATTGTTCGCTAGCTCTACAGCTTCGGCGGGCGTGCGAAACGTCATCGCAGCAAGTACCGGGCCGAAAATCTCCTGCTGCGCGACGACCGACGCCGGGTGCACATTGCTCAACAAAGTTGGAGGAAAGTAGAGTCCTCGCGATGGCATCTCGATTTGCGGTTGCCAGCAGGACGCCCCTTCCGCAATTCCTTGATCTACAAGGCGACGAATGCGCTCCAGTTGCACTGGTGCAACGATTGCTCCGATATCGATGGCTTTATCCAGGGGCGGACCGACGCGAAGCACGCTCATGCGGTCGCGAATTTTTTCCAGCAGCGTTTCAGCAATGCTCTCCTGCATCAGCAGCCGCGAACCCGCACAGCAAACCTGCCCCTGGTTAAGCCAAATTCCATCCACCAAACCTTCCACTGCGCTATCCAAGTCGGCATCCTCGAAAACTACAAACGGAGACTTGCCGCCCAGTTCCAAAGAGAGTCGCTTGTGACTCTTAGCGGTCGCGCTCCGAATCACACGACCGACCTCCGTGGACCCAGTGAACGCAATCTTGTCGACGCCGGGATGCTTCACCAGCGCCTCACCCGTAGAACCATCGCCGGTGACGATGTTGACCACTCCTTCCGGCAGGCCGATCTCCTGGCAAATCTCGGCAAACGCCAGCGCGGTTAGCGGAGTGAACTCCGCGGGCTTCAGCACCGCCGTATTTCCGGTAGCAATGGCCGGCGCAATTTTCCACGCCAGCATGAGCAATGGAAAATTCCACGGGATGATTTGGCCGACGACTCCGCAAGCCTCATAACCGGAAAACTCTGAGTCCAGTAACTGCGCCCATCCCGCGTGATGATAAAAATGCCGGACCACGAGCGGGATATCTATGTCACGGCTCTCACGAATCGGTTTACCGTTATCGATAGTTTCAAGCACCGCGAGCCGCCTCGAATGTCTCTGAATGGCCCGGGCCATGGCGTACAAATAGCGGGCGCGCGCATGCGGTGTAAGAGACTGCCACTTCGGAAGTGCTTTTCGCGCCGCCTCGACCGCGGCACCAATATCCGCGGCCGATCCCTGCGCGACCGTCGCGATTTTTTCTCCGGTAGACGGATCGATCGTGTCGAAGAATCCGCCTTCGGTTGGTTGGCGCCACGCACCATCAATGAAGTGACCGAACCGGCGTTGATGCCGGTCGAGCCAGAGCAGCGCATCTTTCGGATCTTCCGGCGCCGGACCGTACTCCATGGTAAGAAACTTTTCCGCTATGCTCATTCCGCTTTCGGCTTTCGTCCTCGATTTTTGCCCGCGCAGGCTGACTATGCAATCGGATGGCGGTAATCTGCCGAGTACCGACCCGTAGCGTAGTGTTCTAACTGCCGCTCAATGTCGTTCAAAAGTCCGCTAGCCCCGAAGCGGAAGAGATGCGCTTTCATCCAGGAAGTTCCCAGTTCTTCTTTCATGAGCGCCAACCATTCCGTGGATTGTTTCGCCGTTCGAATTCCCCCCGCGGGTTTGAAACCAACAGCCATGCCGGTTTCCTGAGCATATTCGCGAATGGCTCGCGTCATCACAAATCCAACGGGCAGTGTGGCATTCGTCGATTCCTTCCCGGTGGAAGTTTTGATGAAGTCGGCGCCTGCCATCATCGCTACGAAACTGGCGCGCGCTACGTTGCGCAACGTGAGTAAGTCACCGGTACCCAGGATCGCCTTCATGTGGCAGCGCCCGCAGGCCTGCCTGAATTCAGCCACCTCATCGTAAAGTTCCTGCCACTTGCCGCCGAAGACGTGGGCTCGGGTAATTACGATGTCGATCTCGTCGGCACCCGCTTCTACCGAGCGGCGGATCTCAGCAACTCGCTCCTGCACTGGCGACAGGCCCGCAGGAAATCCCGTGGAGACAGCGGCCACTCGCACCCCGCTACCCTCGAGCGCTCGGACCGCAGTTTCGACGAAGCGGTGATACACGCACGCGGCCGCTACTTTGATGTTCAGTTGTTCAATCTGAAGACGCCCTAGAAGTTCACACTGAATCGGTTGCCGTGCCTTGGCGCACAGCCGGCGCACCCGGTCTTCCGTGTCGTCTCCCGAAAGGGTAGTCAGGTCCATGCACGAAATTGCGCGCAGAAGCCAGGCAGCTTGCCATTCTTTCTTCACCGTTCGACGCGCAACATGCGTTTGCGCCCTTCGCTCTACCGCGCTGGTGTTCACGCGAACCTGTTTTACCCAATCAAGATTTAAGGGAATGCCGCGATTGGATAGCAGGGGACGTCCGGAGAGTGTAGCGATGGGTGCTGCTGAATCTGGCACGGGTTTCTCCGGCGCCCCGCCGTTCGGGCGATCGGCAATACCATAACGTCTTTTGTGTTCCCCTGACATCGCTCTAGCATTGTACGGCAGAAGCTCAGCCGACCGCAGTTTTCTGCTATAGTTTCGTTCCTCGGAGGTCCCGTCTCATGCCTAGAAATGTGCGCTGTGCCTTGATTCAAGCCAGCAATGCGCTCAGCACCGAACGTCCCCTTGCCCAGATCAGAAAAGCCATGATCGACAAGCACCGGAAGTTGATCGAGCAAGCGGCGCGAAAGAAAGCGCAGATTCTGTGCCTGCAGGAACTTTTCTACGGCCCTTACTTTTGCGCAGAGCAGAATGCGCGTTGGTATGAATTGACGGAGCGAGTGCCCGACGGACCAACCGTGCGCCTGATGCAGAAACTGGCCTCCAAGCATCGCATGGTGATCGTGGTTCCAGTTTACGAGGAGCACATGCCCGGCGTTTATTTCAACACCGCTGCGGTGATCGATGCCGACGGCCGCTATCTGGGGAAATACCGCAAGCATCACATCCCGCACTGCCATCCTGGTTTCTGGGAGAAGTTTTACTTCACTCCGGGCGATCTGGGATACCCAGTTTTTGAGACAAAGTATGCCCGCGTCGGCGTTTACATTTGCTACGACCGTCATTTCCCTGAGGGCGCTCGCATTCTGGGACTGAACGGAGCAGAGATTGTTTTCAATCCGTCGGCCACGGTTGCTGGTCTCTCAGAATATCTGTGGGAATTGGAGCAGCCCGCGCACGCCGTGGCGAATGGTTATTTTGTTGGGGCCATTAACCGCGTCGGGGTCGAAAAGCCGTGGAGCATCGGAGAGTTCTACGGCAAAAGCTACTTCTGCAATCCGCGCGGCAAAATTATCGCTCAGGCCAGCCGCGATAAAGATGAACTGTTAGTGGCGGACCTCGATTTGGACATGATCGCGGAAGTCCGTAAAGTTTGGCAGTTTTTCCGTGATCGACGCCCGGAGAGTTACGGCCCGATCACTGCGCAGACGGGAGAGGTGGCTGCGGCGGACTGAATCGGGACAGATACATGTTATTTCGTAGCCAGATTGCTCGCTCCTTCCAGGATTTCTAAACTCAAACTCATGACGACGCACGACGTTTCTCATCCTCGATCACGCATTGAGTCCAGCTCTCTCTACAATCCTGACCTTGCGCCTGCCACCGTCGACCGCCGGCATTGGGGCACGTATAACTTCGCGGCGCTGTGGATTTCAATGTCCGTCAACATCCTCACCTACATGCTGGCGGCGAGTTTGATTCAGGGCGGGATGAACTGGAAACAGGCGGTGACTACAATTTTTCTTGGGAACGTGATCGTGCTGGTTCCGATGTTGCTGAATTCGCATCCTGGCGCCAAGTACGGAGTGCCGTTTCCCGTGTTGGCTCGGGCCTCATTTGGGGTGCTCGGCGCCAACGTAGCTGCCGTAATCCGCGCACTGGTGGCGTGCGGCTGGTTCGGTATTCAGACCTGGATTGGTGGCGAAGCAATCAGTACCTTGCTGGCGACGCTCGCGCCAGGATGGAAGAATGTCCCGTACGCTACGGCCATTTGTTTTTTTCTCTTCTGGCTGATCAACCTGGCGGTCATTCTGATGGGAATCGAATCCATTCGGATTCTCCAAGGGATCAGTGCGCCCGTGTTGCTCGCGGTTGGTTTGGTCCTCTTAGCGTGGGCCTATCGCCGGGCGGGTGGCTTCGGTCCTATGTTGGCTGCGCCTTCGCGTTTTCGGAACTTTGCTGACTTCCTGAAATTTCTAATCCCGGCCCTGAACGGCACCGTAGGTTTCTGGGCCACGGTCTCGCTGAATATTCCCGACTTCACGCGCTTCGCCCGGAACCAGCGAGAACACCTCATCGGCCAGGCGCTGGCGCTGCCGACAACGATGACTCTTTACGCCTTTATTGGTATCGCCGTGACATCGGCCACGGTTGTGATATACGGTACGGCGATCTCCGACCCGGTTCAATTGCTCAGCCGTTTTCATTCTCCCGTAGCCGTGGTGATTTCGCTGATCGCGATTCTGCTGGCTACGCTGAACGTCAACATCGGTGCCAACGTCGTGTCGCCCGCGAACGATTTTTCCAATCTGTGGCCGAAGATGATCAGTTTCCGTACTGGTGGGGTCATTACCTGCTTGATGGGTGTTGCGATGATGCCGTGGAAGCTACTGGCGGATTACAATACGTTCATCCTCGGCTGGCTCGGCGGCTATGCCGCTTTTCTGGGACCAGTTGCCGGCATCATGATCTGCGATTATTTCCTGATTCGCAGACGTGTTCTGCAAGTGGATGATCTCTATCTTCGTGGCGGAATCTACGAGTATTCAAAAGGATTCAACTGGCGCGCGGTGATTGCGCTTGCGCTCGGTGCGGGCTCGGCACTGATCGGGCTAGAGGCGCCGTCGGTGCGTCTTCTATATGACTACTCCTGGTTCGTAGGCTTTGCCGTTTCCTTTGTAATCTACTATGCAATGATGAAATTTCAGCGCTCAGCAGCGCTTTCCCCCCTCGCAACTTCGTGATACCAGCGTTTAGCCCTTTCGCGATTTCTGAAAGGCCGTTAAAACGTCGCGCTGATATGTCTCTAGCGATTGTTCCTCGTCTCCGCACATCAAATACAGGTTGAACTGCGTAACGCCCACGCTGGCCAATTTTCTTAGTCTCTCGTGGTGAGCCTTGACTGGCCCGACCACGCAGAAACGATCCACCACCTCGTCAGACACGAAATTCGCGTTCTCACTTTCAACCACGCAATGATGTAGATAGTCGTAACCGCCGCGGTCCTGCACATAGGAAGTGAGCGCCGGAGGCAGATCCTCAGGCTTGTATTGCCGAATGAGATCCATCACGTGGTTGGAAACTAGCGCCGGAAACCAGCGCACCCGTTCGCGGGCGGTGGCCAGATCGTCTGAAATCCAAACCGGAGCTGCCGCCATCACTTCGATCTGATTCGGATCGCGGCCGGCAGCGCTTGCACCGTCTTTCACGAAACCGAGGCACCAGGAAATCAAATCAGGATCAGCGAACTGCAAAATGATCCCGTCTGCAACCCGGCCGGCCATGTGCAACACCTTCGGCCCGTATCCAGCAATCCAAACCCGCGGAGGAATCTTCGCCCAAGTGAGTCGCGTTGCCTGACCTTCGTATTCAATTTCCTTGCTACTGGTGAGGTCGCGGAAAATCTTGACCGCAGTCTCCAACTGGGACCAGCTAACAGGCTTCTTGCCGAGCACTCGTCTCGAGCTGTCGCCGCGTCCAATGCCCAGTTCCATCCTGCCGCCGGAAATTAGATTCAATGTCGCGAACAGGCTGGACGTGACCGTAAGATCGCGCACTGCTGGATTCGTGACCAGAGTTCCAAGTCGCATCCGCTCCGTGTTCGCCGCCATCAAGGTAAGCAGCGGATACGGGTCCATCCACAAAACGTGCGAGTCGAAAAGCCATCCATACTCGAAACCCGCAGCTTCGGCCTGGCGCGTCAAACCCAGAATGCGCTCAACCGAAATGTCTGGCTTTAGCGTAATGCCAAACTGCATGGACGCCCCTTTCATCACTTCCGTGAATGAGGAGGAAGTGAAGTGCGGCAGTTTAGCATAGAATTCTTTTTTCATCTTAGCTGCAGTGGGAAGCTGCAGTCGGAGGCCCCCGATGGGTTTTGACACGATCATCGGCAACGGATCGGTGGTGACGGCGACGGACGCCTACGTCGCGGATGTCGCCATCACGGATGGCAAGATCGTAGCGATCGCCAAGAACCTTCCCCGCGAGAATGTCGAGAAAGTGCTGGACGCTTCAGGAAAATATGTTTTCCCGGGCGGCATCGATGTCCACACTCATCTGGATATGCCTTTCGGGGGCACCACTAGCGCCGACGATTTTGAAACTGGAACACGAGCCGCGGCCTTCGGTGGAACCACCACGCTGATTGACTTCGCCATCCAGTACAAAGGCCAGCCCTTGCGCAAAGCCTTCGACACGTGGATGGACAAAGCCTCAAAGAAGGCCGTCTGCGATTATGCCTTTCACTGCATCGTTACCGATATTGGCAATGGTCAACTGCAGGAGATGAATGCTCTGGTCGGCGAGGGTGTGACCAGCTTCAAACTTTTCATGGCCTATCCTGGCGTGTTCATGCTCGACGACGCCAGCATCTTCCGCGCGCTTCAGACCACCGCAAAAAACGGCGGCCTCATTTGCATGCACGCCGAGAACGGAAGTGCGATCGACGTCATCGTGCAGCAAGCTCTGGCGGAAGGAAAGACAGCGCCGAAGTATCATGCTCTCACTCGGCCCACCACGGCGGAGGCCGAAGCCGTCTCGCGCGCGATTGCGCTCTCAGAGATGGCGGGAGCTCCCATCTACATTGTGCATCTGAGCTGCAATGAGGCTCTCGAAAAAGTTCGAGAGGCGCGTGACCGTGGCCTTCCGGTCTACGCGGAAACGTGCCCACAATATTTGTATCTATCAATCGAAAACTTTGATGTTCCCGATTTCGAAGGCGCGAAATATGTATTTACCCCGCCCCTTCGCGAAAAATGGCATCAGGAGAAACTCTGGAACGGTCTCAAGCGCGATCATCTGCAGGTCGTCTCCACCGATCACTGCCCCTTCTGCTTCAAAGAGCAGAAAGAACTTGGACGCGGCGACTTCACCAAGATTCCAAACGGAGGCCCAGGGGTGGAACATCGCATGAGTTTGATTTACTCCGGCGGCGTTGCCCAAGGCCGATTCAGCGTGAATCGATTTGTTGAACTTGTTTCCACGACTCCGGCGAAGCTCTTCGGCTTGTATCCCCGCAAGGGCACGATTGCAGTCGGCAGCGATGCTGATCTCGTAATCTTCGATCCCAAACGTAAACACACGATCAGCGCCAAGACTCACCACATGCGTGTGGATTACTCTATGTTCGAAGGCATTCAAGTGACCGGCATGCCGGATGTCGTTCTTTCCCGCGGCCGCGTCGTGGTGGACGAAGAGAAGTTTCTGGGCCGCGCCGGACAGGGGGAATTTCTAAGGCGGTCAACCTATTCGCAAGTGAATGCTTAGTCAAGGCACCCTGCCTGGAGCATAATTCTAGCGCAGAGTTGAAAAGAGAGCTTCCTTCCAACGCTTCGTGTCGATGCTCCAGCACACTCTTGATTTGCGATCAGTCTGCAAGGTCTGCGCCCAAATTGGTCGGTTGCGTTCGTCTGTAGCCACATTCAGACGATCCACCACCGTCATCCCTCGCGTCAATTCGCTTTGCGTCTCCACCGCTACATAGTGTTCGCTCCACTCTGTTCCAGCACTTGGGTCGAGAGCGACGCACATCGTAACCGGATCAGGCAGACGAATTCCATCTTCTCCAGTTTGCAGTTTGAATGCGTGACGGGCGTGACTGTTGCATTCGATGGCAAACCGGCCAAGCTCAGTGTCGAATCCTTGAATGAACTCCATGTCTGTCTCATTCACCACGGCCTCACCGCGCGAGAGTTGCCAACCGATGAGTTCAACGGGAAGGCCACTCACCATGACGATGCGCGCGGCCTCAGGATCCACCCAGATGTTGTATTCGGCCGCTGGCGTCACGTTTCCTTCACAGCACGGCGCACCTCCCATGACCACGCAGCGGCTGACCTGGGCTGCGATGCTCGGCTTTCTGGCCAGAGCGAGAGCGACATTGGTGAGTGGCCCTAGCGTAACGAGGACGAGTCCAGGATTCTCCTCGATTGTGCGAACGATTGCGTCGACAGCGTGCATTTGTTCGGGAGACCGGCGAGGCGGCGGATAATTGTGGTCTCCTAATCCATCGCGACCATGAAACCAAGTCGCATTCGTATACGGACGCAGCAACGGTTTTTCCGCTCCAACATAGACTGGAACGTCTGCTCCACAAAGTTCAACCGTGTAGAGAGCGTTACGAGTAGCCTGCTGTACGTCCACATTCCCAGCCACCATCGTGATCGCGGCCACTCGCACATTAGGGGCTCGCAGAGCCATGATGAGGGCCACGGCATCGTCGGAGGCTGTATCGGTATCGATTAGAAAGGTGCGTGACACACGGGTAGCATAACAAACCATTGCGCCATTAAGCGCTTGTTATAAAAGCATGCCCGCGATCGATGCTGACATCAGATTCGCCATCGTTCCCGCCAGCATCGCTCGAATTCCGAGTCGGGCCAGTTCGCTTTTCTTGTTCGGAGCGAGCGCTCCAATGCCCCCAATCTGGATTCCGATGGAGCTAAGATTCGCGAAGCCACAAAGTGCGAAAGTAGCAATCGTAAATGAGCGAGGATCGAGAGCCGCCTTCAACGGGCCAAGCATGGAAAACGCCACCAGTTCGTTTAGTACCATGCGCGTGCCAAGCAAGGTTCCAATCACTCCGCAATCGTGCCAGGGAACGCCAATCACCCAGGCAACTGGGGCGAAGACAGCTCCGAACATCTTCTCCAGACTTTCCGGAAACCAGGCCACCCAGTGATGAATTCCACCAAGGATGCCGTCCGCCAGCGCAATCAAGGCCAGGAAGGCAATTAGCATGGCGGCGATGTTCAACGCCATATGCAATCCGTCGGTTGTTCCCCGAGCCACCGCGCCCAACAGATTCTCTTCCTTCTCAGTTTGCTCTTCGCTTTCGGGCATGACAACTCGTCCCGCAGTTCTCGGACTCTCGGTTTCAGGCACCAGCATCTTCGCCATTAGCAGCGTTCCGGGCGCAGTCATAATGACGGCGCTCAACAAGTGTTTGGGTTCAATGCCAAAAGCGATGTAAGCAGCCATGATTCCGCCGGAGACATGTGCCATGCCGCTGGTCATCACCGTCATGAGTTCTGAACGAGTGAGATCGGGCAGAAACGGCCGAATGGTCACCGGCGCTTCCGTTTGTCCCATGAAAATACTCGCCGCGATGTTGAGCGATTCGGCGCCGCTGGCGCCCATCACCCGGGTCATGACCCAGGCGGCAATCTTGATGACAAACTGCATCACGCCGAAGTGATAGAGCACGGCGAAAAATGCGCAGATGAAAATAATGGTCGGCAATACCTGAAAAGCAAAATAGAAGCCGAGATGGGAGCCCTGCTTTCCGAGATCGCCGAAAACAAACTGCGAGCCGACGTAGGAGTAGCTGAGCAACTGACGGACCACGTCTCCGGCTTTCTGAAAAACTCGCCGCCCGGCGTCGATCCTCAAAACGGCTACGGCAAAGGCGAACTGCAGGCCCAGGCCCCACGCTACCGTTTTCAGGCGAATCGCGCGCCGGTTGCTGGAAAAAGCGTAGGCCAATCCGAGCATGGTCAATAGGCCGAGGATTCCAGTGAATCGTCCCATTCAGTTTTTCTCTCCGGTTTTCCCGATCACTCGATGGATTAACGGCCTTTTCTCGCGGACCGGTGCCTCGGAAATCTGATAACTCTCCGTCAGCAATTGTTGGGCACGAGCCCCACGGGTTTCGGCGTTGTAGTGAATTGTCGCCAGTGGGTCGCCAGCGGATACAGCGTCGCCAACTTTCTTGTGAAGCACGATTCCTACTGCCGGATCGATGGAATCTTCCTTCCGTTCGCGGCCGCCCCCGAGAATCACACATGCGGTTCCAACCTGCTCACACTGCAGAGATGCTAGAAATCCAGCCCTGGGGCTCGAAATCGTCTTCTTGTGTTGCGCCTGCGGGAGCGTCGTTGGATCGTCGATCGTCCGCGGATCTCCACCTTGTAGCTCTACCGTCTGCCGAAACCTGTCCAGGGCTTTGCCGGAAGCGATCAATTTCTCACTCTGCTTCTTTCCGTCCGCGACGGTGTCAGCAACCCCGCCCATATGCAGCATCCACCCCGCAAGTTCAAGGCACAGTTCACGCAAGTCTCGCGGTCCTTCCCCGCGCAATACTTCCACCACTTCCACAACCTCAAGCGCGTTGCCAATCATTCTGCCGAGTGGCTGATCCATGTCCGTGATGAGCGCAACCACTGGTTTGCTCATTCGCTCGCCGGTTTCCACCATGAGTTCAGCCAGAAAGACAGCGTCCTCTTCATTTTTCATGAATGCCCCCGAACCGGTCTTCACGTCGAGGACGAGCGCGTCGATGCCTTCTGCGAGTTTCTTGCTCATGATCGACGCGCAAATGAGATATGGGCTTTCCACCGTTCCAGTAACATCGCGCAGCGCGTAGAGCTTGCGATCGGCCGGCGCGATTTCAGCCGTTTGTCCAATCATGGCGCAACCACACACCTCGAGAACACGGCGAAACTGAGCGACAGGAAGATTCACGTTGAAGCCCGGAATCGCCTCGAGCTTGTCGAGCGTGCCTCCTGTATGCCCAAGCCCGCGGCCGCTGATCATCGGAACCGCGACGCCCGCCGCGGCTGCAAGAGGTGCCAGCACAAGCGAAGTTTTGTCACCAACGCCACCCGTCGAATGCTTGTCGACTTTTCTCGCCGCCAATGAGGACAGATCCAGTATTTCTCCCGAATGCAGCATGGCATCGGTCAATGCGGCAGTCTCGGCACGACTCATGCCGCGCAAAACAACTGCCATCAGCCACGCCGAAACCTGATAGTCGGGAATCTCACCGCAGGTGTACGAGTTCACGAAGTAATCGATTTCACCCCGAGACAGCTCGCCACCGTCACGCTTCTTACGGATCACGTCAATGGCACGAAAAGTCTGCGCTGAAGCAAGCGATGGATTCACTGCAGCCGGAATCCTTCCGGAAGAAGTTCGGTGATATGAGCCTGCTTCGGTCCCTTAGCGCCTGGGAAGAAGATCGTCGCGTCAGGACCGAATTCGTAGATGACCTGGCGGCAAGCACCGCAGGGCGAACAGGGCACACCTTGATCGTTGACCACGGAGACTGCGCGAATCTCGATCTTGGGACCGAGTTCCGCCACGGCAGAAAAAATTGCCGTGCGCTCGGCGCAGTTGGTCATGCCGTAGGAGGCATTTTCCACGTTACAACCGGAGAAGGTTTTGCCGTTCGAAAGCAGAATGGCAGCACCCACACGAAATTTCGAATAGGGCGCGTGCGCGTTCTTCATCACTCGCTTGGCGGACCGCAGCAATTTGGCCCGCACGTCGGCAGGCATTGTTTTCTTGCGCATGACGGAGGACATCTGGCGATGAACGAGAAATCGAGGGCCATTGTAAACCCTGCCGAAGCGCTCCAGCGCTTTTTATTGATTCCGATTAAACCGGGCGCTCGGGAAGACTTGGCTGCGCTCAACCGAGGTTTGCAGGATTTAAGTTCGCAAACAGCGCTCGCAATTTTTCTTCATCCAGCTTTCCTTCGCGGCGAACCCCCGTGCAGATGTCGATTCCGAACGGACCAACTTCCAGCACTGCCTCGCGTACATTCTCCGGCTTCAATCCGCCCGCCAGAAAGATCGGAATGTCGATCTTTTCTCGAATTTGACGACTCAACACCCAATTGTGCTTCCGCCCTGTGCCGCCTAGTTCTTTAATCGTGAGCTTGGGATTCCCTGAGTCGAGCAGAATCGCATCCACATGCGCCGCCGCCGCGACCGCCTCCTCGATGGACTCCTCCCCGGTCACGTGCACGACCTGCACGATCGAGATCCCCGGCAGTGCCCGTCGGAGATCTTCATAAGAACCGTGAACCAGCTGATCGACAAGCTGGATTGTATTGGTACGGCAGCGGCGCTGCTGAACGATGACGCTTTCCGCGTCCTGCAGCGCGGTGAGCAGAAACGTTGCGATCGGTGGAGGAACTGAGGCGGCGATTTCTGCAATCTGTTCTTCGGAAATTACGCCGGGGCCGCTGGGCATGGCGGAAACCAGGCCGAGCGCGGCCGCGCCATGGTCAATGGCCATCCTGGCCTCGTCAGCGTTTGAAATACAGCAGATCTTGACCCGTGGCCGCTTGCTTGCCCACATGCTCAGATTATGCGACTTCCGGTCAGGCAGGAGCCAGCCCACCTCCGATTGATTTTGTTCTCGCTCGGGGCTAGCATATCTCCATTATTCTCATCCGCTCGGCATCGTAGCTTCACTTCGTGCAGCTTTTCGTCTGATCTTCTAGTTGTCCAAGGAGGACGCATGGGTATCGCAGTTTCGCCGCAAATTCACCCGCAGGTGGCTGAGTTTATCGATAAGCCGCGCAAAATGTTGATCAACGGAAAATGGGTAAACTCAGTTTCCGGCAAGACTTTTCCAACTTACAATCCCGCCACCGGCGAGGTTCTCGCTCAGGTAGCGGAAGGTGATCGTGAAGATATTGAACTGGCGGTGAAGGCCGCACGCAAGGCCTTCGACCAAGGCCCGTGGCGGCGGATGACCGCATCCGAGCGGGGACGCCTGATCTGGAAGCTGGCCGACTTACTCGAGGCGCACACCGAAGAGTTTGGATATATCGAGAGTCTCGACAACGGTAAGCCTCTCGCCATTGCGAAGGCGGCCGATGTGCCCTTGGCCGTGGATCTGTTTCGCTACATGGCTGGATGGGCTACAAAGATTGAGGGCAACACCATTCCGATTTCCGTTCCCTATACACCCGGCGCAAAATATCTCGCCTACACGCTGCGAGAGCCGGTGGGAGTCGCAGGACAAATTATCCCGTGGAACTTCCCGCTGTTAATGGCGGCGTGGAAACTTGGGCCTGCGCTAGCTTGCGGCTGCACGGTCGTATTGAAGCCAGCCGAGCAAACTCCGCTTTCGGCCCTCCGTCTCGGTGAACTTATCACGGAAGCGGGTTTCCCCGAAGGCGTGGTGAACATCGTCCCTGGTTACGGCGAGGCCGCAGGCGCTGCGCTGGCTGCTCATCCAGATGTGGACAAGATCGCGTTCACCGGTTCCACGGAAGTTGGAAAGCTGATCGTCCATGCCGCGGCCGGCAACTTGAAGAAAGTTTCGCTGGAACTTGGCGGCAAGTCTCCCAACGTCGTGTTCAAAGATGCCGATCTCGAATCCGCGATCCCCGGAGCCGCGAGCGCCATCTTCTTCAATCACGGTCAGTGTTGCTGCGCCGGATCGCGTCTCTACGTCGAAAAACCGATTTTTGACCGAGTCGTGGAAGGCGTCGCCGGCTATGCGAAGAAAATAGCTGTAGGCTCGGGGCTCGATCCGGAGACGGAGATGGGCCCGCTCGTTTCCGAGGAGCAGCTAAGTCGAGTCTGCGGCTATCTGGAATCAGGTTTCTCCGAGGGGGCTACGGCCGTGGTTGGCGGACACAAGAAAGGCGACAAAGGTTATTTCGTGGAGCCTACGGTCCTCGTGAATACCCGCGAGAATATGAAGGTGGTGCAGGAGGAAATCTTCGGGCCGGTGGTCGCGGTAATGTCGTTCGATGATCCCGAGGAAATTCTCCCGCGTGCGAACGACAGCGAATACGGCCTGGCCGCCGCGGTCTGGACCCGCGACATCGGCAAGGCTCATCGCACCGCGGAATACTTACGCGCTGGTACGGTGTGGATCAACTGCTACAACATTTTCGATGCCGCGTTGCCGTTCGGTGGCTACAAGCAGTCCGGATGGGGCCGCGAAATGGGGCACGACGCTCTTAGCCTGTACACCCAGACCAAGGCGATTTGCTCGAAAATAGCCTGAAATCGATGGAGCAATAAAACAGGACGGCGGTTTACCGCCGTCCTGTTTTCATTGGTGCGCCCGGCAGGGCGCACTCACTAGGAGGTGAAAGTCCTCTACACACCCGGCAAGGGGAAGTGTTAGCCGAACAGCAAGGGTGCCCATCGCGAGGCGGGATCCGGAGGAAGCTGCAG
>Ga0187863_10000219_pt1 | contig 50980 bp, 47 predicted proteins | sample June2016WEW_11_1_FD_132975 | JGI IMG/M metagenome (GOLD analysis project Ga0187863, IMG submission 132975) | Peatland microbial communities from SPRUCE experiment site at the Marcell Experimental Forest, Minnesota, USA - June2016WEW_11_10 | ecosystem: Environmental > Terrestrial > Soil >...
CCAATGGCCGCCCGCAGCCGACCGGCCGCTTCGAGACCCTGAAGGCCGATGCGATCGTGTTGGCGCTCGGCCAGGATACCGATAGCAGCTTCCTGCGCCTGGTGCCGGGAGTCGATTTCCAGCCGGACGGCACGGTGATCGTCGGCTCCGACATGATGACGGGGCATCCCGGCGCCTTCGCCGGCGGCGATATGGTGCCGAGCGAGCGCACAGTGACCGTGTCGGTCGGTCACGGCAAACTTGCCGCTCGCCACATCGATGCCTGGTTGCGCAACGCCAGCTACCAAGCGGCGCAGCCGGCGCCGATCGTGACCTTCGGTATGCTTAACCTGCCAGTTTACAGCGACGCCGATCCGTCTCTCCAGAAGACGCTGGCACTGGCTGAGCGCACTAGCGGCTTCGAGGAAGTCGTCTCCGGTCTGAGCGAAGCGCAGGCGCGTTACGAGGCTCAGCGCTGCCTATCCTGCGGCAATTGCTTCGAATGCGACAACTGCTATGGCGCCTGTCCCGAGAACGCGATCGTCAAATTGGGACCCGGGCGCCGTTATCGCTACGACTACGCCAAATGTACCGGCTGTGCGGTGTGCTTCGAGCAGTGTCCCTGCCATGCCATCGACATGGTCCCCGAGTTGGAAGGAACGCGATGAGATGAACAAGCAAGTCGCGACCATGGACGGCAACACCGCTGTCGCGCACGTGGCGTATCGGGTGAACGAAGTCTGCGCCATTTTTCCGATCACGCCGTCCTCGACCATGGCGGAACTGGCTGACGAGTGGGCATCCGCCAACATCCCGAACATCTGGGGCAATATTCCCGTGGTTCAGGAGATGCAGAGCGAGGGCGGCGCCGCCGGCGCGATTCACGGCTCGTTGCAGGCGGGTGCGCTCACCACGACCTTCACGGCGTCGCAAGGCCTGTTGCTGATGATCCCCAATATGTTCAAGATCGCCGGCGAGTTGACATCGACGGTTTTCCATGTCGCGGCGCGATCGGTTGCTACCCAGGCCCTGTCGATCTTTGGCGACCATTCCGACGTGATGGCGACGCGCACCACTGGTTTCGCTCTGCTCTCGTCCGGTTCGGTCCAGGAAGCGCACGATGCGGCCTTGATCGCGCAGATGGCGACTTTGGGCTCGCGCATTCCCTTCGTGCATTTCTTCGATGGCTTCCGCACTTCCCACGAGATCAACACTCTGATGCTCCTCGGCGACGACGAGATTCGCGCGTTGATCGACGACGAGCTAGTCCGGGCCCATCGCGCGCGCGCGCTCAATCCCGAGCACCCGTTCGTGCGCGGCACCGCCCATAATCCCGATACCTTCTTTCAGGCGCGCGAGACGGTTAACTCCTACTATGCCAAGGTTCCGGCCATCGTCGAGACCTGTATGAACGATTTCGCGAAGCTGACCGGCCGGGATTATCGCCTGTTCGATTACGAAGGCCCGGACGACGCGGAGCGCGTGATCATTCTCATGGGCTCCGGTGCCGAGACGGCGCGGGAGACGGCGGCAGCCTTGCGGAGCGCGGGCGAAAAAGTCGGTGTGCTGCAGGTGCGGCTGTTCCGTCCATTCTCGGCCGTGCATTTCCTCGGCGCGCTTCCGGCCGGATGTCGCGGCATCGCCGTGATCGAGCAGACCAAGGAGCCCGGAGCTCCGGGCGAGCCGCTTTATCTCGACGTCACGACCACGCTTGCCCAGGCCGTGATGCGCGGCGAGCGGCGCATCTTGCCCAAAGTCATCGGCGGCCGGTACGGACTGTCGTCGAAGGACTTCAGTCCGGCCATGGCCAAGGCCGTGTTCGACGAGTTGAAGAAACCCGAGCCGAAGAACAGCTTTTCCGTCGGCATCAACGACGACGTCTCCCATACCAGCCTCGCGGTTGATCTCGGTTACTCGATCGAGCCCAAGGAGGTCATCCGTGCCGTGTTCTACGGTCTCGGCGCCGATGGCACGGTCGGCGCCAACAAAAACAGCGTCAAGATCATCGCCGAGGACGCCGGGCTCTACGCCCAAGGCTATTTCGTCTACGATTCACACAAATCCGGCGCCCAGACGATCTCCCATCTGCGCTTCGGACCGAAGCCAATCCGCTCGCCCTATCTGATCAGCGCCGCCAATTTCGTTGGCTGCCATCAGTTCCATTTCCTGCAACGCCAGGACATGCTGCGGCTGGCCGCCCCGGGCGCTACTTTCCTTCTCAACAGCCCCTACGGGCCCGACGAGGTCTGGAACCGGCTGCCGCGCGAGGCCCAGCAGCAGATCATCGACAAAAAGCTCAAGTTCTTCGTCATTGACGCGAACAAGGTGGCGCAGGATGTCGGCCTCAAGAATCGCACCAATACGGTGCTCCAGACCTGCTTCTTCGCAATCTCGGGAGTGCTCCCGCATGCCGATGCGATCGAGCAGATCAAGAAGTCGATCCGGAAGACCTACGGCTCGAAGGGCGAAGAGGTCGTACGAAAAAATTTCCAGGCGGTCGACGATACGCTGTCCCGCCTCAACGAGGTTGCGGTTCCGGCCAAAGCGACGAGTCGGTTCGAGCGGCCTCCGCTTGTCCCGGCGAGCGCGCCGGAGTTCGTCCGCAAGGTGACCGCCAAGATGTTCGAAGGCCTGGGCGATCTGATTCCGGTGAGCGCCATGCCGGCCGACGGCACCTTTCCATCCGGGACGGCTGTCTGGGAGAAGCGCAACATCGCCGATGACGTGCCGGTATGGCTGCCCGACCTTTGTATCCAATGCGGCCAGTGCGGTTTCGTCTGCCCCCATAGCGTCATCCGCGCGAAGTATTACGATCAGGGCCGCCTCGACGGCGCGCCGGCGAGCTTCAAATCGGCCCCGGTCAATGCCCGCGGCTATCCGAACATCCGCTTCAGCCTCCAGTTCTATGTCGAGGATTGCACCGGTTGCGGCCTGTGCGTGGAAAGCTGCCCGGCCCACAGCCCGATCGATCCCGGCGTGAAGGCGATCAATCTCAAGCCGAAGCTGCCGATTGTCGCCGCGGAACGCCAAAATATCTCCTTCTTCGAGCGTTTGCCGATCAACGACCGGGCGCGCGTGGATTTCGACAATGTGCGCGGCGTCCAGTTCCTTGAGCCCCTGTTCGAGTTCTCAGGCGCTTGCGCCGGCTGCGGCGAGACGCCGTACCTCAAGCTCGTCTCGCAGCTCTTCGGCGATCGCATGATGGTCGCGAACGCGACCGGGTGTTCGTCGATTTACGGCGCAAACCTGCCGGTAACGCCTTGGAGTGTGAACCATGAGGGCCGTGGGCCGGCCTGGTCGAATTCGTTGTTCGAGGACGACGCGGAGTTCGGGCTTGGCTTCCGTCTAGCGGCGGACAAGCATCTCGATCTTGCCAAGGCTCTGCTCAAATCGCTCGCGCCGGAGCTCGGTGAGGCGCTGGTTACGGCCATCTTGACCGCCCCGCAAGTGCGGGAATCCGAGATTCGCGCTCAACGGATACGCGTCGCGGAGCTTAAGACCAAATTGCTGTCGCTCGCGTCGAGCAATGAGACCGCGCGCGATCTCCTGTCCGTGGTCGATCATCTGGTTCGGCGCAGCATCTGGATCGTGGGCGGCGACGGCTGGGCCTATGATATCGGCTATGGCGGACTCGACCACGTCCTCGCGGCCGGGCGCGATGTAAACATCCTCGTGCTCGACACCGAGGTCTATTCAAATACCGGCGGCCAGGCATCCAAAGCGACGCCGCTGGGCGCCATCGCCAAATTCGCCGCCGCCGGTAAGCGCGTCGCCCGCAAGGATTTGGCCCTGCAGGCCATAGCCTATGGCAACGTTTATGTGGCGCAGGTCGCTATGGGCGCCAATCCGCAGCAGACACTCGACGCCTTCCGCGAGGCCGAAGCATATGAGGGGACGTCGATCATCCTGGCCTACTGCCATTGCATCGCTCATGGCATCGACATGCAGAAAGGCATGCAGCAGCAGGATTTGGCCGTCGCTAGCGGCTATTGGCCGCTCTTGCGCTACAATCCGGCCCTACGCAAGCACGGACAGAATCCCTTCCGGCTGGATTCGCCGCGGCCGATAATTCCGTTCAAGGATTATGCCTACAACGAGTTGCGCTACCGCGCCTTGGCCTTGACGCGGCCCGAAGAGGCCGCGTCGCTGCTCCGCCGGGGGCAGGATGATGTGACTGAAAAATATCGCAGCTACGAGGAAATCGCGAGCCTTCCCGCCAGTCCGAGCGACGCGGAATCAGTGATGGACGCGCCGAAGGCCTGAGTTGCTGGCAAAGGGCGGGGCCCAAGAAGGGACGAGGCAATGAATCTGACGACGCGTTATATGGGGCTGACGTTGAATAACCCGCTGATCGCGGGCGCCGGTCCGTTGAATTCCGAGCTCGATAATATCCGGCGCCTGGAGGATCTCGGAGCAGGCGCCGTCGTTATGCCATCGATCTTCGAGGAGCAGATCGAACACGAAGCCCAGTTGCTCGAGAATCTGATCGCGGTTGGAACCAACAGCTACGCCGAGGCGTTGACCTATTTCCCACCCATGGCGTCGTATCGGATCGGCTCATATCAATATGTAGAAGCCGTCCATCGCGCCGCTGAGGCCGTCGATATTCCCGTCATCGCGAGCCTCAACGGCATCACGGACCATGGCTGGATCGACTACGCATGCCAGATCGAACAAGCCGGGGCAAACGCGATCGAGTTGAACATCTACTTTATCCCCTCTGACATCGACATTACCGGACAGAAGGTCGAGCAACGTTACCTTGACGTCTTGAAAGCAGTGAAACGCGCGGTGAAGATTCCGGTCGCGGTCAAGATCAGTCCGTATTTCAGCTCGATCGGTCACGTGGCGCTCCAGCTCGACCAAGCCGGTGTTAATGGTCTCGTGTTGTTCAACCGGTTCTATCAACCGGATATCGACCTAGCACGGCTCGCGCTCATCTCCGACCTTGAATTGAGCAAGCCAAGCGAAATCCGCCTGCCGCTGCTTTGGATCGGTATCTTGGCGGGTCAGATCAAGGCGTCACTCGCAGCCAGCACCGGTGTCGAAAACGTCGACGAAGTGATCAAATATCTCCTTGCGGGAGCCGATGTCGTTATGACGACCTCGGCGCTTCTCAGGCACGGTATCGAGCATATGAGAGTTCTGACGGATGATTTGACGGAGTGGTTCAAGGCACGCGATCTCGAATCGCCGGATGCCATCCGAGGCCGTCTCAGCCACAAGAATATCGTCGATCCGACCACATTCGAGCGCGCCAACTATATTAAGATTTTGCAGAGCTACAGATCGCCGTAACTGACGGTCTGATGTCCTTACTAAAAATCCGATTCAAAAACAGAATTCTCATAGCGTCTGTGATCGGTTGAAGTAGCCCGCGTCTAGCGGGACGGCGTATCTATGCTGGTGCCGTTCAGCAGGCGGCGCGTATGGCGCGCCACCATGAGATTCTCATCTGTCGGCACCATCCAGACCGAAACGGGCGATTGTTCCGCCGAAATGCGTGGTCCGCCGTTCAAGTTGGCCTTTTCATCGAGAACAACGCCAAGCCATTTCGCGTCACGGCAAACCCGGGCGCGGATTTCGGCCGCGTGCTCGCCGATCCCGGCCGTGAAAACGAGACCGTCAAGGCCGCTCATCGCGGCGACGAGCGATCCCAGTTCGCGGCCAATGCGATAAATAAACAGATCGATCGCCTCGCGTGCGGCCGCTGCCTTGCTCGCCAGCAGATCGCGCATGTCGTTCGATATGCCAGAAACGCCAAGCAAGCCCGATCTTAGATAAAGCAAATCTTGGATTTGCATCGCGCTCATGTGTTCATGCTCGAGAAGATAGAGTACGACGCCCGGATCAAGCGAGCCGCTGCGCGTTCCCATAGGCAGGCCATCGAGAGCCGTGAAGCCCATCGTGGTCGCAACGCTGCGGCCGCCTTCGATTGCGCACATGCTCGCGCCGCTGCCGAGATGTGCGACGACGATCTTGCTCCCGCTGTATTCCGGGGCAAGCACCGACAAAGCCGAAACGATGTATTCATAGGAGAGACCGTGGAAGCCGTAGCGTCGGATGCCTTTCGCGGTGAGCGCGCGCGGCAAGGCGAAGCGTTGGGCGATTTCGGGCTGATTGTGGTGAAAAGCCGTGTCGAAGCATGCAACTTGGGGGACATTGGGAGCGATTTTAGCTAGGGCCCGAATAGCGGCGATGTTGTGCGGCTGATGTAAGGGTGCGAGTGGAATCAACTTCTCTAGGTCGGAGATAACCCGCTCATCGATCATGATAGGCGCGAAAAAGAAAAGGCCGCCATGAACCACGCGATGGCCGAACCCGGCGCAAATTGTCTCGGCGCCGACATGGGATGATAGCCATCCGTGAATCAGCTCCATAGCGTCGTGATGATTTGCTGCATTGACGGATTGGCCGACGAGCTTCCGTCCGCCCGAATCGGTGACCTCAAGACGCGCGGTTCCGCCGATGCCTTCGACCTGGCCGTTGGCGCTAGGGACGAGTGATTGGTCTTTCGCGATCTTGAACAGAGAAAATTTAACGCTCGACGACCCGGCATTGATGACGAGTATGGGTTCGTGCATAGAACCACCCCAGCCTAACGTATCGTCCGCTGCAGCAGCGGCGTAAGATCCGCCAAGCCGCGCGTGTTCAGGACATCTTTTTTCTCGAGCCAGCCGCGTCGCGCCTGGCCGACGCCGAAACGCAGATTGGCGAGTTCGGGCGCGCGATGGGTATCGGAGGCGATGCTGATCATCACACCCGCCTCCTTCGCCATCCGGCAATGGATATCGGTGAGGTCGAGCCGATCGGGATGGGCGTTCAATTCGAGGAAACAGCCGCGATCCTTGGCCGCACGGATGATCCTTGGCATGTCCACATCGTAAGGCTCGCGCTCACCGATCAGCCGTCCCGTCGGATGGCTGAGGATGGTGAAATGAGGCCGCTCCATCGCGCGCAGGATGCGCTCGGTCTGTTTTTCGCGCGACAGGTTGAACTGGCCATGCACGGATGCCACGACCAGATCGAGGCGCCCCAGCACGTCATCGGGCAAATCGAGTTTGCCGTCCGGTAAGATATCCACCTCGATACCCTTGAGCAGCGTAATGCCGGGCTTGCCGGCATTGATCCGGTCGATCTCTTCGATCTCTTTCAACAGCCGCTTGGGATCGAGCCCATGCGCCACGGTAAGGCGCCGGGAGTGATCGGTGATGGCGAGATATTCGTAGCCACGCGCGTGCCCCGCCGCGGCGAGCTGGCGGATGGTATCGTGGCCGTCGGTGGCTACGCTGTGGACATGCAGGTCGCCGCGCAGATCCTCGAGCTTCACCAGCTTGGGCAGCTTGCCGGCGGCGGCCGCTTCGATCTCGCCGCGATTCTCTCGCAATTCCGGCTCGATATAGGGAAGACCGACCGCGCGATAGACCTCCGCCTCGGTCATGCCAGCGATCCGCTTCTTGCCGCGGTAGACGCCGTATTCGTTGATCTTAAGGCCACGCTTTTGGCCCAACCGGCGAATGGCAATGCTATGCGCTTTGCTGCCGGTGAAATAATGTAACGCCGAGCCGTAATCGTGTGGCGGCACGACGCGTAGGTCGACCTGCAGCCCGGCGCGGAGAACGACGGTGGCGCGGGTTTCGCCCGCCGCGGTTATCTTGTCGACCTCCTCGTAGCGAGTGAAATACTTGACCACGGGCGGGCCGCTTTTCGCCGTCACCAGGATATCAATATCGCCGACGGTTTCCTGGCAGCGGCGGTAGCTGCCGGCCGTGATCGCTGTCTCAACCCCTGGTGCAGCCTTGAGATAAGCGATGAGCGGCGTCACATAGCTTTCGGCCAGCGCCAACTTGAGGCGCTGTGGCGACCCCTTGCGTGTCTGAAGAGCTTGCAGCAGACGGCTTTCGGCGGCTGGTCCGAAGCCGCGCAATTCACGCAGGCGGCCGTCGAGAATGGCGCGATGAAGTTGTTCGAGATTGTGCACATCGAGGTCGTGGACGATCGCCTTGACCCGTTTGGGGCCGAGGCCTGGTAGCTTCAGCAGTTCGACGGCGATGGCGGGCGTCGATTTGCGCAGCCGATCGAGCAACGGCAGGTGGCCTGTGCTGGCCAAATCCGAAATCTTATCGGCAAGATCCTTGCCGATGCCCGGCAGCTCGGACAGATCCTTGCCGCGCTTCAACAGCGCTGAAATCTCGGTGCCTAGCCCCTGCACGACGCGGGCGGCGTTGCGATAGGCGCGAATACGGAACGGGTTTGCGCCTTCGAGTTCAAGTAGGTCGGCGATGCTTTCAAGCGATTGCGCGATATCCGGATTGTGAACAGGCATAGAGACTCTCCGCAGCTGGGCTGGGCTATCGGATTGCCTTGCTTGCTGTGCGTTCCGCATGGCGGACCAGTAGCAGCGCGATGGCCGAGGAAGCAAGGCGCGAAGCGGTTTTGTCGGCTCGGCTGGTGAGGATAATAGGAATCCGTGCACCGGCCACGATTCCGGCGAGGGTCGCATGCGAGATATATTCGAATTGCTTGGCCAGCATGTTGCCGGCATCGAGATCGGGCACGACCAGGATATCGGGCTTGCCGGCCACTGGCGAAACGATGCCCTTGGTCTTCGCAACTTCTTCCGACATGGCGTCGTCGAAAGCCAACGGCCCATCAATAATGCCGCCAACGATCTGGCCGCGATCCGACATCTTACACAAAGCCGCGGCGTCGAGCGTCGACTTAATCTTGGTAGAGACCGTCTCGACCGCCGACAGGACGGCAATTTTGGGCGTCGCCACGCCAAGCGCTTGCGCCAATTCGATCGCGTTTTGCACGATATCCCGTTTGTCTTCCAGCGTCGGATAGACGTTGATCGCGGCGTCGGTGATGAACATCAGCCGCGAATAGCCTGGGACCTCGGCCACGAAAATGTGGCTGATGCGCCGCGCCGTCTGCAAACCCAGTGTTTCATCGACGACCGCATGCATAAGTTCGTCGGTGTGCAGGCTGCCTTTCATGATCGCCTGCACCTCCCCCCGGCGGGCCATCGCAACTGCCTTGGCTGCTGCGGCGTCGCTGTGCTCGGTGTTGATTAATTCGTATTTAGCCAAGTCGAGATTGGCCGACTTCGCAGCGGTGCGAATCTTGGCTTCCGGGCCGACCAGAATGGGTACGATTAGATGCTCGCGTGCCCCCTCGATCGCGCCAGACAGCGTGACCGTATCGACGGCGTGAACAACGGCGGTTCGGATCGGCCCCAACCCGCGCGCCTTTTCGACCAGGGCGCGCAGGTGCTTAGCATCGCCGAATATATTGCTCTCGGGCATCTCTAGGGTTCGCTCCATAGCCGGATGTTAGGCAGAGGCGCAAAAATCCACATTGATCTGAATCATCCCGCTTTTCAACGGCGTGGCATCGTCCGACTTGAGTTTAGAATCGATGAACCGGTTGCGCGACTTGGTTCTTGCTGAGGCCGAGCAGGCGAGCGACATTCTCGCGGTCGATCATGCCGTATTCTGCGAGACCTTCCAGACCGCCTTCCAGCCTTGGGCCGGCATCGCAAACGGTTTCTCGGGAGTGACGATATGACGTGGTTATTTTTCGCCTTTTCCGCGCCGGTGCTGTGGGCGGCGTCGACCCATATCGACAAATATCTGGTCGAACGCTTCTTCAGGCACAGTGGCGTGGCCGTGCTGATGGTGTTCACCGCGCTGATCGGCCTGGTGCCGCTGGCGCTCATCGCTGCGTTCCAGCCGGGGATATGCTCGGTCCCGCTTCCCAGCATCGCGGTCATATCCGGCTCGGGGGCGCTCTACATGGCCGGGATGTTCTTCTATCTTCAGGCGCTGCAAACCGAGGAGGCATCGGTGGTCGCGCCTTTCTACCAGGCGACGCCACTTTTCGGCTATGTCCTGGCTTATCTGGTGCTCGGCGAAACCCTGACGCCGAAACAGATGGGCGGCGGTCTGCTGATCGTTTTCGGTACCTTGCTGGTTTCAATCGGTCCATCCTCCATCAAGACGCGCTTCAAGCTGCGCCTGGTCGTGTTGATGCTCAGCTGCGCGCTGATGCTGGCGATCAGCACGACCATCTTCAAGGTTTTCGCCATAGCGGAGGAATTCTGGACGACGGTGTTCTGGACCTTCGTCGGCGAAGCGGCCTTCGGCATTGTTCTGTTGGTGATGCCAGATTGTCGCCGGAAATTCATGCTGAGCCTGAGGTCGAATACCGGGGCCATGCTGACCATCAACAGTGCCAATGAGCTGATCAATCTCGGCGGCAGTCTCGGCGCGCGTTATGCCTTGTTGCTGGCACCCTTGAGCCTGGTGCAGGCGATCGGCAGCACCACGACGCTGTTCGTGTTCCTGTTCGGCATCGTCTTGACAATTTTTTTGCCCCGTCTCGGACGCGAGGATCTGTCGACGCGCAACCTCGCGCAGAAAGGTGTTTCGGCCGGCCTGGTGGCCATTGGCGTGATATTGGTCAGCGGCTGAACCCTGCGTCCCGGCTTAAATCCAGCCTGATTCTTCCTTTGACATAAATCAACGCGCCCGCTCCGCATTTCGGCCTTAATGAACTGGTAGATTTGGTGGAGGATTGCAGGCCGATGAAAAAGCTGGTGACTTGGTTCCTGATGGCCGACGGCGCCCGCGCGCGCATCGTAACGCGCGAGGATTCCTCCACGGCCTACAAGCTTGTTTTTTCGGAGGAATCGGTGGCGGCGCATGCGCGCTCGCATGATCTTGGCAGCGACCGCCCGGGCCACAGCCAGGAAAGCGCCAATTCGGCGCATCATGCAATCGAGCCGCGACACGACCTTCACCGCATCGAGGAGACTTTATTCGTCCAGACGGTCGCGGCCCATGTCAATCGTGAAGCCGCCCGCGGCAGCTTTGATCGCCTGATGGTCTATGCCGCGCCTCGCGTTCTTTCCCTGCTGCGCAAGGAGCTCGACGCTCCAACCTTGAAGAAGGTTCACGGTGAATTCCCCAAGGATCTGACCAAGGTGCCAGTGACGGAACTGCCCGCTCATTTCGGTACCGCCTGATGGTTTTCCCGGTCGAAATCTTCTTCCGCAACATGGACAGTTCGCCGACTGTGGCCAACGGGCTCAGACGCCATGCCGAGGGGCTTGGCCGCTATCACCCCCGCATCACCGCCTGCCGCGTCACGGTCGAGGAAGAGGCAGGTCGCCACCACAAGGGCAAGCTGTTCAATCTCCGCATCGCCATCGCCATACCAGGGCGCGAAATCGTGGTCGAACGCGCTCCTGGAAAGCGCGTTATCCACAACGATTTTCGCCTGGCTGAGCGTGACGCCTTCGATGCCGCGCGCCGCCAGTTGCAGGACGCCGTGCGCCGCCGGCGAAGCAAGACGGCTGATGGAGAAACCAATGCCTTATAGCAGCAATGCCGCGCTTCCAGCACCCGTGCGTCACCACCTGCCGTCTCCGGCGCGCACCATCTATCGCGAGGCGTTCAACAACGCCTGGCGTCAATACGCCAAAAGCGAGCGACGTGAAGAGATTTCCCATCGCGTCGCCTGGGCGGCGGTGAAAAAGCGTTATCGCAAGGCCGACGATAATTGGGTCCCAATTGCTTCCTAGGGAAAAGTGCTCCTTTCGGCCTGCGCCAGAAGTTCGCCGCTTGACGTGCCGGGGCCTGAACGCCTAAAAGCCGGATTATTAAGCTAAATCAATGCCGACACCCCGCTCGGCGGGTATGGAATCGTTATGAACCTGCCGGCAATCCAAAATCGTCGCAAGCTTATCGTCTGGGCCTGCATCGCGTTGGTCGTGCTGCTTTCGACCTGGGAATGGGGCGGAAGGTGGGAAGCCTGGCTGGGATTCACGCGCCCGGACAACACGCTGCTCGTATCCGGCAATATCGAAGCGCATGAGAGCGTGCTCGGCTTCAAGACTGTGCAGTCGCGCATCGTCGAACTGCCTTTCGACGAGGGCGCATCGGTCAAGGAAGGCACGCTGCTCGCCCGGGTTGACGATTCCGATTACCGTAAGCAGGTGGATATCGCGCAGGCCGCGCTCGATGTTCAGCAGCGCGAATTGGCGATGGCGGAACAGAATCTGGTGGTCACGCAGAAGACCTTGACGAGCGATGAGGCCGACCTCGCTTTCAAGCGGACCGATGCCGCCCGTTTCCAGACGCTGTGGAAGCAGGGCTGGGTTTCGACCGAGCAGCGGGATTCGTCTGACACCGCCGCCAAGCAATCCAATGCTGCGCTGGCACGCGACCGGGCTCTTGAGCTGGTTGCCGAGCGCAACATCGATCTGGCCAAGGCAAATCTTCATGACGCCCAGCAAGCACTCGATCTGGCCACGATCGTGCTGGGCTATACGGTTCTCTATGCGCCTTTCGACGGCGTCATTCTGGTGCGCCAGGCGGAACTCGGCGAGATCGCCCAACCCGGCTCGCCGGTCGTAACTCTGGCCGATCTCGACCACATCTGGTTACGCGCCTATATCAACGAGACTGACATCGCCCGCGTCCATTTCGGCGCCAAAGTCAAAGTCACCACCGACACCTTTCCCGGCAAGGTCTATGACGGGCGCATCTCCTTCATCTCGGAGAGCGCCGAATTCACGCCCAAGACGGTCGAAACCCACGCCGAGCGCGTGACGCTGGTCTACCGCATCAAGATCGACATCGATAATCCGACGCATGAGCTGGTTCCCGGCATGCCGGCCGACGGCGTCATCGACACGGTCATCCCCACCAAGCCCACAGGGCCGTGAGCATGGCGTCCGCGGACACGGTGGTCGCGGTCCAATCGCTGAACCGGCGTTTCGGGGAGATACTAGCGGTCAACGATGTCAGCTTCACGGTCGAGCGCGGCGCCATCTTCGGCTTGGTCGGACCGGATGGCGCGGGCAAGACCACGATCATGCGCATGCTGGCCGGGGTTATGAAACCAGATGGCGGGCGCATCACCGTCGACGGCGTCGATGCGGTTGCGGACCCGGAAAGCGTCAAGACGCATCTGAGCTACATGCCGCAGCGCTTCGGCCTCTACGAGGATTTGACCGTCGACGAGAATATCCGTTTCTACGCCGATCTTTTTGCAATCCCGCGCGCCTTGCGCGAAGAGCGGACGTTGCCGCTGCTCGAAGCCTCGAACATGATCCCGTTCCGCCGCCGGCTGGCGGGGCAGCTTTCCGGCGGAATGAAGCAGAAGCTCGGTCTCGTCTGCTCGTTGGTGCATACGCCCAAGATACTTCTGTTGGACGAGCCGACCACCGGCGTCGATCCGGTCTCGCGCCGCGACTTCTGGCGCATCCTTTACGATCTGCGCGAAAGCGGCGTGACCATCCTTATATCAACGGCCTATCTCGATGAAGCCGAGCGCTGCACAAGACTCGCTTTGTTGCATCAAGGCCGGCTGCGCTACTGCGACACCCCGCAGGCGCTGAAGGCGCGTATGCCGGGCGCGCTGCTGGTTATTCCATCGGGCAATGCCCGCGCCGCGCGTGACGCGGTCGCTGGCCTTGCGGGCGTCCTGAGCGTGCTGCTGGTCGGCGACGGCGTTCACGCGATTGTGGATAATTACGACCGGCGTATCCCCGAAATTCAACGGGCGCTCGAAGCGAAGCAGATACCGTTCGGTCCGATCACGCAGGCCGTCCCCAGCATCGAAGACCTATTCGTGAGCTTGCTTAAGCAGCAGGTGTCGGCGTGAGCGCGAGGGTCGTACAAGACGCCCCTATTTCGGCCGAGAATCTGGTCAAGCGCTTCGGCGCCTTCACCGCGGTCGATCACATCAGCTTCCGCATCGCGCGCGGCGAGATCGTCGGATTTCTCGGCCCCAACGGCGCCGGGAAATCGACCACTATCCGCATGCTGTGCGGCTTGCTGCGCCCGACCGAAGGCCGTGCCACCGTCGCCGGCTTTGACATTTTGCGCGAGCCCGAACGGGTGCGTGAACATATTGGCTACATGTCGCAGAAATTCTCGCTCTATGGCGACCTGACGGTGAATGAGAATCTGCGCTTTTTCGGCGGTATTTATCGCGTGTCTCGGGACGTCCTGCCCGAGCGCATGCGCTTTGCCGTGGAGATGGCTGGACTGAGCGGGCGCGAAAATGAGTTGGTCTCGTCGCTGGCCGGCGGCTGGAAGCAGCGCTTGGCGCTGGGTTGCTCCATTCTGCACCGGCCGCCGATCCTGTTCCTCGACGAGCCGACATCGGGCGTCGATCCCGAATCCCGCCGCCGGTTCTGGGACCTGATTCATGCGATGTCAGATGACGGCGTCAGCGTCCTGGTTTCGACCCATTACATGGACGAGGCGGAATACTGCAACCGCATCGCCCTTATCGATCGCGGCCGACTGGTGGCGCTCGATAGCCCGGCGGTGCTCAAGCAAAGATCGCTGGGCGGCGCGTTGTTGCTGATCGAATGCGATCCCATCGGCATTGCCATAGCGTCCTTGCCCAAGGCGCCGGGTGTGCGCGAGGTCGCGGCTTTTGGCAACGCTCTCCATGTCCTGGTCGACGATGCGGACGCCGCCATCGCGGCGCTGCCGTCCCTGCTTTCCGGTCAGGGGGTGAAAACAGAGCGCATCGAACGCATCGCGCCGACGATCGAGGATATTTTCGTGCAGCTTGTTGGTGCCGTCAGGCCGGAGAGAGCATGAAGCTCGTGCGGATCAAGGCCATGGCGATCAAGGAGACGCTCCAGGTCTGGCGCGATCCGTTCAGCCTGCTGATCGCGTTGTTGATGCCGCTTATGCAAATGCTTTTGCTCGGATACGGCCTGAGTCTCGACATCAAGCACCTGCCGGTTTGCGTCTATGACCGCGAGGCGAGCCAGGACAGCCAGGCGTTGCTGAAACGGTTCCAGGCCTCGGTCTATTTTAATATCGTCGAAGGTGCGGATAATTATCGCGATATCGCCACGTCGCTCGATCGCGGTATTTGTGTGCTCGCCGTCGTTATCCCGCCGGATTTCACCGAACGTCTCAACGATTCCGGAGTAAGCACGGTCCAGGCGATCGTCGATGCGACCGATACCAACACGGCGAATATCGCCATGGGCTATGCCCAGGCGGTGGTCGGCGGGTTCTCGACCGACGCGCAAATTTCTGCGACCGACGCAAGGGGCCGGCCGCTGCAATTCATCCAGCCGGTAGACGTGGAGTCGCGCGTTTGGTTCAACGAGACTCTCGAAAGCCGTGATTTCATCATTCCCGGCGTCATCGCGTTGATCATGGCGCTGGTCGGCGCCCAACTTACCTCGCTCACCGTTTCGCGCGAATGGGAACGCGGCACCATGGAGCTTCTGGTCTCGACGCCGGTTTCGCCGATGGAAGTCATGTTCGGCAAGCTCGCGCCCTATTTTCTCATCGGCCTGCTCGATGCCGCCTTTTGTCTCGTCTTCGGCGTGTTTTGGTTCGACGTGCCGTTTCGCGGCACCGTATCGACCCTGTTCGTCGCCACGTCGCTCTTTCTTGTCGTGATTCTCGGCATCGGTTATCTCATTTCGGTCAAGATCAAGAGTCAGGTCGGCGCGGCCCAAATCGGGCTTCTTGTCACATTGCTGCCGACCGCGTTGTTGTCGGGTTACACTTTTCCCATCGATCAGATGCCGCCGCCGGTGCAGGCGATCACGTATCTGGTATTCGCGCGTTATTACGTCACCGCGTTAAAGGCGCTCTTCCTCAAGGGCTCAGGAATTCTCGATCTGGCACCCCAGCTTCTGGCGATGGCTGCGTATGCCGCGGTGATAGCATTTCTGGCATCGCGCGCCTTCCGCAAGAATCTGGATTGAACCCCATGTTCGACCGCATCTGGCGCATCGTCATCAAGGAATTCATCGAGCTCAAGCGCGACAAGTGGGCGCGCTTCCGGCTGATCGTGCCGCCGCTCGTCCAGATGCTCGTCTTCGGCTATGCCGCCACCTTCGAGGTCTATCACGTCTCCACCGTGGTGCTCGACCGTGATCAGACACAGGAGAGTCGCGAGCTCCTGTCGCGTTTCAGTTTCACCGACCGATTCACGATTGTCGAGACGGCATCCACTGACGCCCAGATCGCACATGCCATAGATCGCAGCGATGCGGCAGTCGCGCTGGTCATCCATCCCGGATTTTCCAACCTCCTGCGTAAGGGCCAGACCGCGCCGTTCCAGGTGATCGTCGACGGCACCAATTCCAACACCGCGCTGATCGCGCTGGGATACGTCAATCTGATCGCGGGGCAATATTCCGCCGATTACGCCGCCGATTTGGTGCGGCGCGGACTAGCCGGCGCGAATGCCAAGCCGGTGACGGTCAATCTCGAAACGCGCCCGTGGTACAACCCAGATCTCAACGGCCGCTGGTTCTTCGTGCCCGGCGTGGTCGGCAGCTTGACTCTGATGCTGGTCGTGAGTCTCACCGCTTCGGCCATCGTGCGCGAACGCGAGGTCGGTACGCTCGAACAGCTCATGGTCAGTCCCATCCGGCCATACGAGCTTATCCTCGGCAAGACGGTGCCATTTTTCCTCGTCGGCCTCGCCGAGGTGGCGCTGGTCGCGGTCTTCGGCACGGTGTGGTTCCGGGTCCCGTTTTTCGGTGACCCGCTGATCCTGCTTATGGGCACGGTGCTGTTCCTGCTCAGCACACTCGGGCTCGGGATTTTGATATCGACCGTCTGCAAGACGCAACAGCAGGCCTTCGCCTCGAATTTCTTCGTGCTCAATCCGATGTTCACGCTGTCGGGCTTCGCCTTTCCGATCAGCAGCATGCCCGTTATACTGCAATGGCTCACTTATCTCGATCCATTGCGCTATTACCTCGTCGTCATCCGCGGCACATTCATCAAAGGCGTGGGGCTCGACGCGCTCTGGCCCGACATGCTCGGCATGGCGGCGCTCGGCGCCGGTCTGCTGGGAATAAGCATCCTGCGCTTCCGCAAATCGCTCGATTAGGCCGCATTGATCCAGATCAATGCCGGGCGCCGGCTCCCGGTTTATATTGAAAGCAATATTCAGATCAGAGGAGACCATTCATGGCAAACGCCCCAACCTCTGTGGCCGTCAAGAAACAGGTCACGACCCCCGATGTTTGGACTTCGTTTCGCGGGGAGATGGATCGGCTGTTCGACCGTTTCGGCGTCCCATCCTTCCCGTCATTCTTCGGCGCTTCGCCGGATCTTGCCTTCACCGTTCCTGCGGTTGACGTGACCGAGGACGACAAGGCCTACAAGATCGCGGCCGAAATGCCGGGCGTCGAGGAGAAGGATATCGATGTGAGCGTCAACGAGGACACGCTCGTCCTCAAGGGCGAGAAGCGTCAGGAGAAGGAGGAGAAGGGCAAGAACACCTACGTTTCCGAGCGCTCCTATGGCTCGTTCCAACGCGCCTTTGCGTTGCCCGAGGGCGTCGACCGCGGCAAGATCGCGGCCGATTTCTCGAAGGGCGTCCTGACCGTGACGCTGCCCAAGACCCCCGAATCCCAAAAACAGCAGAAAAAGATCGAAATCAAGACGCATTGACCACTTTACCGCCTTCGGACCGTCAGTTCCCCTGCGGTCCCCAGGCCTACTGCCCGGCGCCGGACCCCATTCGGCGCCGGTTTCTTTCTCACAGCCCGGGGCAACGCCTTTGATATGAATCAATGCCATCATATAGGGGGCTGGCAGACTGATTAGATGACGACTTTCGATGAACGCGAACGCGCCTTCGAGCGCAAGCTCGCTGCAGATCAGGAATTGGCTTTCAAGGTCGCGGCGCGGCGCAATTCCTTGCTGGGCTGGTGGGCGGCGCGGCACATGGGAATGACCGTCAAGACAGCCGAGGATTACGTCAAGACTCTGGTGGCGGAGGGGGCCACGCATACGGAGCCCACTGCCATAGTAACGCGCGTCATGCGGGATCTACTCGCCCGAGGCATGCCCGTGAGTCGCGAAGATATCGAAGCCCGAATCCAGCAATTCACCACCAAGGCGCGGGCCGAAATCGTCCGCGGTGAGCTGTCGCGCTAGCCGCATAATACGTAGAACTACGTAGGTACAACTCCGAATTCCGTCCGAATCCGTGCGCGCGTATTCATGGTCCCAAGATTACCGCATCGGGAGAGAAACCATGCCGCTCGCCGTTTCCGTCGCTGCCCGTCCCGTAGCATTTCCGGCCATCGCTCAGGCCGATGTCTGTAAGAATTGCTCGACACGGCCCCGAGGTCTCTGCGCCGCGGTCAAGGCCGAGAATTTGCCGCGCTTTTCGCTCACGCATTCGTCGCAGGAGATCGAAGCTGGCAAGACTTTCCTCAATGAGGGAGATCCAGCGACCCACTTTTTCACCGTCACCGAAGGCACGGTAAAGCTCTTCAAGCTGCTGTCTGATGGCCGCCGTGCGGTCACGGGTTTCTTGTTTCCAGGTGACCTTTTCGGTTTTGGTGACGCGGACAAATACAACTACAGCGCCGAGGCGGTGACGCCGGTAAGCCTGTGCCGCTTTCCACGTCGCCATCTCGATCGCATGTATGCCGATTTCCCTGGCTTGGAGAGCCAGCTCCTGAAGCTGATTACGCGCGCGCTCACTGCCGCGCAAGACCAGATGGTTCTGCTTGGTCGCAAAACCGCGCATGAACGCGCGGCTTCGCTCCTGTTGTCTCTCGTCCGCCGGCAGGGCCGGTCCGGCCGCAATAGCGGCTGGATCGAGTTGCCGATGACCCGCACCGACATCGCCGATTATCTCGGCCTCACCACTGAAACGGTAAGCCGCGTTTTCACCGTGCTAAAAGGCAGCGGCTGCATCGCGCTGGTAGGCGGCAAGGTGCGCGTCGCCGACGCCGAGGCGCTTGCCGATCTTGCCGACGGAATCGGTGGAGACGACGAGTAATCATTAGATTGGAAAGCCAGCTCCGTGATTTACATTCTCGATGATGATGACGCCGTGAGGGATTCGCTCGCGCTGTTGCTCGAATCCTACGGCTTCAAGGTCGCTAGTTTTTCCTCGGCGGCGGAATTCACCAGAGCCTACAAGCCGGAAGGCAAGGATTGCCTGATCCTTGACCATCATCTGCCGGGTATGACCGGACTCGATTTCATGGCCTCGGCCGAATGCGCCGGCAGCGATCTGCCGGTGATCCTGATTACTGGCGGCGCCAACCCCGTCATCCACAAGCGCGCGCAAGAGCTCGGCGTTGTCGCGTTCTTAGAGAAACCGGTGACCACGATGCCACTGCTTGGCGCAATCCGCGACGCGCTGGCGGACGCATAAGCGGTTGATCTGGGTCAATGCGCGTCTCCGCCGCATGACGCAATTTACCGACAGTGAAATCGAAAGCTTAGGAGATCGCGAATCACCAATTCCTGAAACCCTTGTTCGACTGAGAGGAGGGACGCCATGTCCACCGGTGAAATCGCCTATCTGAGCCTAGTCATAATCGGGGCGCTCGCTTTCATACTGACGCTGGCCTGGGAATCTTGGCGCAACCCTTGAAAGATACGGAAGGCATCTGGTCATGACCACGACCATTCTCGCCCCCACCAGCGGCGGCTCCGCCAGTGACGGCGCAGTCGAACTCGCCTGCCGTTTGGCCAAGCGTTTCGATGCGCATCTCGAAGGCTTTCATGTGGTGCCCGATCTGCGTGACTTCATTGTCGCCGCTGGCTTTGATATGCCGGTTAACGCCGATCTGGTCGATCGCTTCATCGAGGACGGCAAGGCGATCGCCACCAGGGCCAAGGCCGGGTTCGAGAAAACCGTGGCCCGCCACGGCCTCTCGGTCGACCGTTCCACGGGTCGGAATACGCCTTCGGCGGCGTGGCGACAGGAAGCCGGCGATGCTCCAGCCAGCGTCGCCGAGCGCGCGCGCTTTTTCGATTTGGTCGTCCTCGGCCGTTCGGATCGTGTCATCGATCAGCCGCATAGCGACACGGTCGAGCAAGTTTTAATCCGTTCGGGCCGTCCGGTACTCCTGGCGCCGGCAAAGGCTCCGGAATCGATAGGTGAGGTCATCGCTATCGGTTGGAACGGGTCGCCCGCGGCGGTGCATGCAGTCGCCTTGTCGCTGCCGATGCTGCAGGCGGCGCGTAGTGCTGTCGTTATCTCGGTGGCAAAATCTGGCGAAGAGACTGGTGACAAGAGCCTACTCGAATACCTCTCCTGGCACGGCGTTGCGGCGGCGCATCGTAGCATTTGGCCAGTCCCTGGTGCCAATCCTGGCGGGCAAATTTTATCAGCGGCGCGTGATGAGGCCGCCGATCTGCTGCTGATGGGCGGTTATGGCCACGCACCCTGGCGCGAATTCCTATTCGGCGGCGCCACCCGCGAAATCGTCGGGAATAGCCTTTTGCCCGTGCTGCTCTCGCATTGATGGGAACGGCAACGTCCTGGATGCGCGTCCGCTTGGAATTGGCGCGGGCTCCAGGTTTCCCCGAGGGCAGCCATCGCCCGGCTACGAATTCATTCTGCCGTTGCAAGCGGGCGGCCATTTCGACAAAAAGGCCTACGACAAGACGCCCGAGTTGTGCACGGTTCATCGCTTCTGGGAAGGTGAGGGCGACGAGGTCGGAGAAATCTTGCACACGGCACGGGGACGGTGGGCGTTCTGCTATGCTTCCGGCGACGCGGGTGACAAGCCGGTAATTTCATTTCGACAAGTAGATTATCCGTCCGGATGAATACATGACTGTGCGTGAATCACGGGGCCCGGAACATACCTTCCGCATCGTCGAAGTTGAGCTGGTGCCGGGCTTGTCGGGCGTCCAATCCCGGTAATCCCAGTGTTTATCCGGAGCCCGGCTCGACGCCGGCAGCCAGCGCCATGCGCACGAGTTCCGACAGGCTGCGCGCCGCCATCTTCTCCATGACGCGCGCGCGGTGGATTTCCACCGTGCGCGGGCTGATGCCGAGGTTATAAGCGGCAACCTTGTTGGGGTTGCCGGCGACCATGTGCAATAGCACCTCGTGTTCGCGCGGGCTGAGTTGAGCGAGGCGTTCTTTAATGGCCGGATCAGCGGACAATTTTTTGGCGGGTGCTTTCAACGCGCGCTGGATAGCGTCGAGCATGAGTTCGTCGGTAAAGGGCTTTTCGATGAAATCGGCCGCGCCGGCCTTCATCGCCCGTACCGCCAAGGGTACGTCGGCTTGGCCGGTCATGACGATGACGGGCAGTCTGATACCGCGTTTTGCCATCTCGTCCAGCAACTGAAGGCCGCTCATTTCCGGCATGTGAACGTCGAGCAGCAGGCAGGTGTGTTGAGGCAGCGTCTGCTTGGCCAGGAATTCGCGGCAGGAGCCGAAGGTCTGGGATTTCATCCCCGCACTTTCGATCAGCATGGAGAGCGAATCGCGCACCGCCTCGTCGTCGTCCACGATGATGATGGTTGGATTGTTCGCCATGGTCGGGACCTTTACGCGTCAAGCGGCAGGGTGAACGCAAACACCGTGCCGCCGCCCAGCCGCTTCGCGGTCGATATACGGCCGCCATGCGCCTCGATTATCGAGCGGCAGATCGAAAGCCCCACGCCCATGCCGCGCGCCTTGGTAGTGACGAAGGGCTGAAACAGGTTTCCCGCCACTTCGGGCGGCAGGCCAGGGCCGGTATCGGATACCCGGAACTCGAGCATGCCGTCCTTGGTCGCGGCCTCGATGACCAGGATGCGCTCCTCCGAGGTTTCCATCGCCTCGAGCGCGTTGCGGATGAGATTCAGCAGAACCTGCTGTATCTGCACCTTGTCCATGACGACTGGTGGCAGATCGGAGCGTAGCGTGATGCGCGTGGTAACGCCGGCACTCTTGGCGCCGATCAGGGCAAGCGCCGCTGCTTCCTCGATCACGGTGTTGACGTTTTCTGACCGGCGGTCGGTCTCGCCGCGGGCAACGAATTCGCGCAAGCGGCGGATGACTTGTCCGGCGCGTTCGGCCTGGGCCGCCGCTTTTTCCATGGTCTCGGCCACCCGCGGCGGGACAGGCGTATCCGCCGCTTGCAGCATGCGCCTTCCGGCCTGGAGATAATTGACGATGGCCGTGAGTGGCTGGTTCAACTCATGCGCCAGCGCGGCGCCCATTTGGCCTAATTCGCTCAGCCGCGCGACATGCGTCAACTCGCCCTGGAGCTGCTCGATACGGCGTTCGGCGCTTTCACGCTCGGTCAGGTCGCGCACGAAGCCGGTGAAGACGCGCCGCCCTTCGAGTTTCGATTCGCCGACCGAAAGCTCCATCGGGAACAACCCGCCGTCCTTGCGTTGTCCGGTGACCAGCCGGCCGATGCCGATGATGCGGCGCTCGCCGGTGTGGAGATAGCGGCCGATATAGCCGTCATGCTGTTCGCGATAAGGTTGCGGCATCAGCACTTTCACATTCTGGCCGATGATTTCGACGGCGGCAAAGCCGAACATCTTCTCGGCCGATGGGCTGAAGGATTCGATCAATCCGCGCTCGTCGATGACGATCATGGCGTCGGGCACCGCATCGAGAATGCTTCGGAGCCGCGCCTCGCTTTCTTGCCGGACCCGTTCCGCCTGATGATAGGCGCGCACGTCCTCGACAATCGATATCCGGTAGGGTATCGGGCTCTTCATCAATGATGACGTTACCCGCACCCGCACCGGCTCGCCGCTCTTGTGGATATAACGCTTCTCGATGGCGTAGCTCGGAATCTCACCAGCCATCAGCCGAGCGAATTGGCGGCGGTCCTCGGGCGCGTCCTCGGGATGGGTGATGTCGTCATAGCGGCGCGTGAGCAACTCCGCGCGATCGAATCCCAAGAGGGTGCAAAAGCTGTGGTTGACTTCGACCAGCCTGCCGTCGGGCGCGCTCCATTTGATGCCGATCGCCGCTGCGTCGAACAACTGGCGATAGGGGTCGCTGGTGGCGTCCTGCGCCGCTGGATTGGATTTTCCTTCAGCCATGATGGGCGCCGCAGCATGGCGGGACCGGCGCGCGTTTACAAGGGCAGGCCTTTTATCCCCGGCTTCCAGGCCTTTATCGCTGGCTTCTTGCAGGCTTCAGGGGCCTTTGATTTCGCCGGTATCCGGGTTGATGGCGATCTTGACCCGATTGCCGTTGCTGTCCAGGACGCTGGCGCTGAAATTCGCGCCTTCCGGGCCGAATTCGGCGAAATCCGGATATCCCTTGGCTTCCAGCAGATTGAGGGCGTCAGTCGCCCGGCGCCCGGCCGGGTTGTCGCCCATCCCATGCGGCATGTGCAGCTTCGATTGGGTCTGGTGGGGCATGGCCATGGGCGCGGGGGAGGGTGAACCCAGCGCGTGAGGCGGTGTTCCCATGGACTGCGACAGCGCCGGCATAGCCGGAAGCACAGTGATAGCCAGAGTGATCCAAACGGTATTTTTCATGGCAAGCTCCGTTGACGGACCAAAGACTTGGTCATTTATAAACACGCTGCGGTGGACCGGCCATGATCTGCATCAAGGCCGGTGTTCCGTGCGATGACGATGGTTTCAATGCATATGGAGTTTCCATGCTGTCCATGACGCTCGACCGGGCGGGAACGCCGCTCCGGCCAGTCACCCGGCCGCATCCCCCGGTGCCCGGCCCGGGCCAAGTACTGCTGCGTGTGCGTGCCTGCGGCGTCTGCCGCACCGATCTGCACGTGGTCGATGGCGAGCTGGCCCAGCCCAAGCTGCCGCTCATTCCGGGTCACGAGATCATCGGCATGGTCGAATCCCTCGGGCCGGGCGCGGGGCGTTTCAAAAAAGGCGACCGGGTCGGCGTGCCGTGGCTCGGCTGGACTTGCGGCGAATGCGCCTATTGCCGCGGCGGGCGCGAGAATCTGTGCGACCGCGCGCGCTTCACGGGATATCAGATCGACGGCGGCTATGCGGACTACGCGGTGGCGTTCGAGAATTTCTGCTTCGCCATCCCGCCGGGTTTCGGCGACGTGGAAGCGGCGCCGCTGATGTGCGCCGGTCTGATCGGCTACCGCGCATTGCGTTTGGCCGGCGACGCCAAGCGAATCGGGCTTTACGGCTTCGGCGCCGCCGCGCATATCGCCGCCCAGGTGGCGCGGCATCGCGGCCAGCAGGTCTTCGCCTTCACTCGGCCCGGCGATGTCAAGGGCCAGGCTTTCGCCCGCTCGCTCGGCGCATCCTGGGCGGGTGGCTCCGACCAGAGCCCGCCCGAGCCGCTCGACGCCGCACTCATCTTCGCACCAGTGGGGCCGCTGGTGCCGGCGGCGTTGGAAGTGACGGCGAAGGGCGGCACGGTGGTTTGCGCCGGCATCCATATGAGCGATATCCCGAGTTTCCCCTACCGCATTCTGTGGGAAGAGCGCGTGCTGCGCTCGGTTGCCAATCTGACCCGGCAGGACGGCGAGGAATTCCTCGCCATCGCGGCGCAAGTGCCGGTGCGCACCACCACCATCCGCTTTCCGCTGGCCGAGGCCAATACCGCTCTCGAGCAATTGCGCGCGGGTAGCTTCGAGGGCGCCGCCGTCCTGGTGCCTTAGCGTTCGGCAATCAACGCCCGCGCCGCGCGCGCTTCGCCGGCCGCGTCGCCGGTTGCTTCCAGATGGTGCCAATCGACGGCGCCGAAATCCTGCTCGAGTTGTCGCCGCAATACCGTCACGTCGGCATCGGACGCGTCGTCGCGTCTATCCACCAGCCTTTGTTCGAGGACATCCGCTGGCGCCTCAAGCCACAATCCCGAAAACGGCACGCGCACCATACGCGCCGTCGCGGCGATGGCCGCTCGTTCTTCGGCGCTCAGAAAAGCGGCGTCGGCGATCACCGCACGGCCGGGAACGAGCGCCGCAGCCGCGTCACGGCATAGCGCATCATAGACCCGCGAAGTCGTCTCCGACCCATAGGCCGAATCGGGCAGCCGGGTCTCGGGCGTGATTCCGTGCAATCGCTTGCGGATGACGTCGCTGCGCAGGATGCGGGCGCCGGGCGCGCAACCGAGGTCAGGCGCTAGAGCCTGGGCGAGGGTGGTCTTGCCAGTGCCGCTGACGCCGCCGATAGCGACCAGAACCGTGGGTTTCGGCTGGAGCAGTTCCCCGGACAGATCGAAATAACTTTTCGCCCGTTCCACCTCACCGGCAGAAGCCGAGACATGGGCGCGGATGGCGGCACGCATGGCGAGATAGAGCGGCATCAGAGCCAGGCCGCCGCCTTCGCCGGATATGTCGAGATAGCGGTTGAACACCAGATTGGCGAATTCGCCGTGTCCCCGATGGATCAGGTCCATCAGCAGAAAGGCCAGATCGTAAAGCACATCGACCGAGGATATTGCGTCGTTGAATTCGATCGGGTCGAACAGCGTAGGCTTACCGTCGAAGAGGCAGATATTGCGCAGATGCAAATCGCCGTGGCAGCGGCGCACCTTGCCAGCGCGGTTGCGCTGTTCGATCAGCGCGCGGTTAGTGCCGAACTGGGCTTCAAACTGCGCCGCGAGATTCCCGGCCTCAGCCGGCGCAAAGATTTGCGGAAAGGATTTCAGGTTCCCGACGATGTCGCGCAATACGATATGAACGGCGTCAGGCCCGCCCCATTGCGGCGCCTTCTCTGCCGTTTCGTGGAAGGCGGCAATCGCGTCGGCGAGGTCGCGCATCAGGGATGGCGTTAGGCCGCCGCGCACGGCCAAGTGGTCGAACAGGGCGTCCTGGTCGAAGCGGCGCATCTCGATCAGCCAGTCGATAGCCTCACCCTTGCCGTCAAGCACCAGAATGCCGTCCCGGTTCCGGGTCACCGCGCGCACTGAACGGTAAAGCCCGGGTGCCATCATCCGGCCCAGGCGAAGCTCGGCCTCGCAATTCTTCCGCCGCTTTTCCGGCGTTGAGAAGTCGAGATAGGAGAAGGCGCGGGCTCGTTTCAGCTTGAAGGCGCGATCCCCCACCAGGAACACGATGGAAATATGGGTCTCGATCCGCTCGATCTTCGCACCGGGCTCGCCATAAGCCTCGCCGCGGCTTAGGAATGCGATGGTTTCGGTTTGCGCGTGGGAGGTCATGATCCGGGATGTTTCGCGCTCGCCGGCCACGGTTTCACCATTTTCACGATGGCAGAATTCAGCAGCAGTTCAGGCTCGGTTCGCTGCGGCAGCGTTCGATGAAATGGCGCAGCACCAGCTTGAGCTTGGCAGAATGGCGGAAATCACCACGCGCCTGGGCGGTCAGGATATCGTCGCGAATGATGTCCTTGATCGCGCGCTGACCCGAGGCGGTGTGGATGAGATAATGGCCGAGCTCGGCCACGATCAGCTCCGGTAGATGCTCATGCTCGGCGATCGCCTCGAGCTCGTCGCGATCGAGGTCGCATAGGCCGAGGCAATCCTCCAAAGTCAGCATGTCTTTCCCCGTATGTTTTTACATCATCGGACCTGGATCGTGATCCCGCCATGATCTAGGTCAAGGGCAGCTCCGGCAAACGCCGACCCCGTGGACGCCCACTTGCTTGGGCAATCGCATCACGCCTTCTCCTTGCCGTCCTGGCCGGCGGGGATGACGGACAACAGCGCTGTCCCATCGCTCACTGGATCACCCGCCGCGCAATGCAGTTCCGCCACCACCCCATCGGCGGGCGCGGCCAGCGCGTGCTCCATCTTCATGGCCTCGAGCACCAGCAGGATTTGACCGCGTTTCACCTTGTCGCCGCGCTCGACCAGCACCGCAGCGATTCTGCCCGGCATGGGCGCGGTGAGCCGCCCTAACGCGGCGCGCTCACCCGCCGGCTTAGCGCGCAGATCGGCCAAGTCGAGGCGCCAGACGCCTTCGGCCAACTCCACCACCACCGCTTCGTTTTGCCACAGCACCGATGCCTCGACATGCTTGCGGCCGAGGGTGAAGGCCAGATCGCCCTCGGGCATAGGCCAGGCCGTCCCCTCGGCACTGCTTTTGTCGAAATGCAGACGCAGGCCCTGCGCCTCGAACTGGACGCGTACGCTACGCGGCTTACCATTGTCTTTGAGGCGCAGCTCGAAGCTTCCCTTGCCCTCAAGCCGCCAACCGTCGCGCAGCCGCCAGGGCGAATGGCGATCGCCATCCCCGCCGGGCACGGCGATAAAGCGCGACAGGACGGCCGCAGCCAGCGCCGCATCGGGCGCGGGAATGGATTCGGGCAGCAAGGCGCGCCTATGCCGTTCGATGAAGCCGGTATCGGCCGGACCAGCGGCGAAGGCGTGGCTTTTCGCCACACGCAGCAGGAAATCGCGGTTGGTGACGAGCCCCAGCACCCTCGTTTCGGCCAGCGCCACGCCGAGCCGCGCCAGCGCCGCGGCGCGGGTTTTTCCCCAGGATGCCAACTTGGCGATCATCGGGTCATAGAATTCGCTGACGTGGTCACCCTGGCGAACCCCCGTCTCGACCCGCAGTTCGGGCGCGGCCCGGGGCAGGCGCAGCCGCGCCAGGGTGCCTGGCGATGGAATAAAACCGCGCGCCGGATCCTCGGCATAAAGCCGCGCCTCGATGGCATGGCCCTTGAGCGCGATCCGGTCCTGACGCAAGGGCAGCTTCTCGCCCCAGGCCACGCGGATCTGCCATTCGACCAGATCGATCCCGGTTATCAACTCGGTCACCGGATGCTCGACCTGAAGTCTCGTGTTCATTTCAATGAAATAGAAATTCTTGCCTTCCAACATGAACTCGATCGTGCCGGCGCCGGCATAATCGATCGCGCGCGCCGCCTTGACCGCAGCGGCGTGGATGGCGCCGCGCAGCTTCGGCGAGAGATCGGGCGCGGGCGCTTCTTCGATCACCTTCTGGTGGCGGCGTTGCAGCGAGCAGTCGCGGGTGAAGAGATGGACCATATTGCCGTGTTTGTCCGCGAAGATCTGGACCTCGATATGCCGCGGCCTCTTCAGGTACCGCTCCAGGATCAGCCGTCCGTCGCCGAAGGCGGCGAGGGCTTCGCGTCCGGCGCCGTCGAGCGCATCGCTCAATTCCCGCTCATGCTTGACGACGCGCATGCCGCGCCCGCCGCCGCCCGAAGCCGCCTTGACCAGCAGCGGGAAGCCCAGCGCACGCGCCGCCTTGCGTAGCGCCTTGCCCTGCTTCTCGCTGTGATAGCCGGGCACCACAGGCACCCCGACCGTCTCCATGATCGCCTTGGCGGCAGCCTTGTCGCCCATCGCCTCGATTGCCTCGGGCTGCGGCCCGATGAAGACGATGCCGGATTTGGCGCAGGCACGGGCGAAAGCGGCGTTCTCGGAAAGAAAGCCGTAGCCGGGATGGATTGCCTGGGCGCCGCTTTGCCTTGCGGCCTCGATGATGCGGCCGATATTGAGATAGCTTTCGGCCGAGGGCGCAGGGCCGATATTCACGGCCTCGTCGGCCGTGGCGACATGCAGGGAATTCTCATCGGCGTCGGAATAGACCGCGACCGTAGCCATGCCCAAACTCCGCGCGGTGCGGATGATCCGGCAGGCGATCTCACCGCGATTGGCTATGAGGATTTTCTCGAACATCGCGCGCTTCCCGTCAGCGCCGGAAGCCGGGTTTGCGCTTTTCAAGGAAGGCGGCAAGGCCTTCGCGCCCTTCGTCTGAGGCGCGGGCTTCCGCGATTGTCCGGGATGTGTGCGCCATGAGCGCTTGCGTCACCGGCCGCCCGGCCACCTCGGCGATCATGCGCTTGGCGCGGGCCTGGGAAAGCGGCCCGCCATCGAGCAGCAGGGAAAGGATCTTCTCGACCTCTTCGTCAAGCGCGGCCAAAGGCGCGATCTTATGCACCAAGCCCAGGCGCATCGCCTCGGCAGCCAAAAAGCTCTCGCCGGTAAGGCAATAACGCCGCGCCGCGCGTGGGCCTATGGCGGCGACCAGATAGGGCGCGATGGTCGCCGGCACCAGGCCTATCCGTACCTCCGAGACGGCGAACACGGCTTCTTCGGCCGCTACCGCGATGTCGCAGCAGGCAACCAGCCCGACGCCGCCGGCAAAGGCCGCGCCGTTGACCCGTGCCACGACGGGTTTGGGCAATTCATTGAGTGTGCGTAGCATCTCGGCCAGGCCCATGGCGTCGGCGATATTTTGCGCCTCGTCATAGCCGGCCATGCGCTTCATCCAGTTGATGTCGCCACCCGCCGAAAAGGCCGTACCCGCCCCGGTAAGCACCAATGCCCGCACATTATCGTCCGCCCCGAGAGTCCTGAATGTCCCGGTCAACTCGCCGATCAGCGCGTCGTCGAAGGCGTTGCGAATCTGCGGCCGGTTGAGGGTGACGAATGCGACGCCGCGTTTGTCGGTCGAAAGCAGAAGGGCGCTCATGTCACATCCGGAACACGCCGAAGCGGGTGGGCTCGATCGGCGCATTGAGGCTAGCCGAGATAGACATGGCGAGCACGCGGCGTGTTTCCTTGGGGTCGATCACGCCGTCATCCCACAGCCGCGCGCTGGCGTAATAAGGATGGCCCTGGGTCTCGTATTGCTTGCGGATGGCGGATTTGAAATCTTCCTCGTCCTTCTTGCTCCATTTCTTGCCGTTCGCACCCATGCCGTCGCGCCGCACCATGGCCAGCACAGTGGCCGCCTGCTCGCCGCCCATCACCGAGATGCGGGCATTCGGCCAGGTCCACAGGAAACGCGGGGCATAGGCGCGGCCGCACATGGCGTAATTGCCGGCGCCGAAGCTGCCGCCGATGATGACGGTGAATTTTGGCACGTTGGCGCAGGCCACCGCCGTCACCATCTTGGCGCCGTCCTTGGCGATGCCGCCTGCCTCGTATTTCTTGCCAACCATGAAACCGGTAATGTTCTGCAGGAAGACCAGCGGAATGCTGCGCTGGGCGCAGAGCTCGATGAAATGCGCGCCCTTGAGCGCGCTTTCGGAAAACATAATCCCGTTATTGGCGACGAATCCCGCCGGATAGCCCCAGATACGCGCGAATCCCGTCACCAGCGTCTCGCCGTATAGCGGCTTGAACTCGTCGAGCTCGCTGCCATCGACAAGACGCGCGATCACCTCGCGCACGTCATAGGATTTGCGCGGATCGGCCGGCACGATGCCGTAGAGTTCCTCGGCCGGGTAAAGCGGTTCTTGCGACTTCTGGATATCGATTTCGGGGCGCTTGGCACGGTTGAGATTGCCGACGATGCGCCGCATCAATTCGAGCGCATGGGCGTCGTCCTCGGCGATCTGATCAGCCACGCCCGATTGCCTTGCATGCACCTCGGCCCCGCCCAGCTCCTCGGCCGAGACGGTCTGGCCAGTGGCGGCTTTGACCAATGGCGGTCCACCTACAAAAATGGTGCCTTCACCGCGCACGATGATGCTCTCATCCGACATCGCCGGAACGTAGGCGCCGCCGGCGGTGCAGGAGCCCATCACCGCCGCGATCTGCGGCACGCCCAATGCTGAAAGTGTGGCCTGGTTGTAGAAGATGCGGCCGAAATGGTCACGATCGGGGAAGACCTCGTCCTGAGCAGGCAGGAAGGCGCCGCCGGAATCGACCAGATAGAGGCAAGGCAGACGATTTTCGCGCGCGATCTCCTGGGCGCGCAGATGCTTCTTCACCGTGATCGGATAATAGGTCCCACCCTTGACCGTGGCGTCGTTGGCAATGACCACGCATTCGCGTCCCAACACCGAGCCGATGCCGGTGACGACACCGCCCGCCGGAACATCGTCGCGATAGAGGCCGAAGCCGGCCAGCGCCGAGAACTCCAGGAACGGAGATCCGGGATCGAGCAATAGGCGAATGCGCTCGCGCGGCAAGAGCTTGCCGCGCGCCAGATGCTTCGCGCGCGCCTGCTCGCCGCCGCCCTTGGCTATGGTGGCGAGATGCTTCTTCAAATCGTCCGCTAGCGTCTTCATCCCCTTGGCGTTGGCGCGGAAGGAATCGGATCGGGGATCGAGCGAGGATTTGAACGCAGCCATCAGGCGGTCTCCTCGAACAACTCGCGGCCGATCAACATGCGGCGGATTTCAGAAGTGCCGGCGCCGATCTCGTAAAGCTTGGCGTCGCGCAGCAATCGCCCGGTTGGGAAATCGTTGATATAGCCGTTGCCGCCCAGCGCCTGAATCGCCTCCAAGGCCATCCAGGTCGCCTTTTCGGCAGCGTAGAGGATGGCGCCGGCAGCGTCCTTGCGCGCGGTGCGGCCGCGGTCGCAAGCGCGCGCTACGGCGTAGACATAGGCCTTGGTCGCGTTCATCACGGTGTACATGTCGGCGAGCTTACCCTGCATGAGCTGGAACTCACCGATCGGCTTGCCGAACTGTTTACGCGCATGGAGATAGGGGATCACCGCGTCGAGACAGGATTGCATGATGCCCAAGGGTCCGCCCGCCAGCACCACGCGCTCGTAATCGAGCCCGCTCATCAGCAGCTTGACGCCCTCATTGAGTTTGCCCAGCAGGTTCTCCTCCGGCAACTCGCAATCCTCGAACACCAGCTCGGCCGTGGGCGAGCCGCGCATGCCGAGCTTGTCGAGTTTCTGCGCCGCCTTGAACCCCTTCATGCCCTTCTCGATCAGGAAGGCCGAGATGCCCTTGGGCCCGGCCGAAGCGTCGGTCTTGGCATAGACCACCAGGGTGTCGGCGTGAGTGCCGTTGGTGATCCACAGCTTGCTGCCGTTCAGCACGTAGCGCCCGCCCTTTTTCTCGGCACGCGTCGTCATACCGACCACGTCCGAGCCCGCCCCCGCCTCGCTCATGGCCAGCGCCCCGACATGCTCGCCCGAGATCAGCTTGGGCAGATATTTGCGCTTTTGCGCGGCGGTACCATTTCGCCGGATCTGATTCACGCAGAGATTAGAATGGGCGCCGTATGACAAACCGACCGATGCGGAGCCTCTGCTCACCTCCTCCATCGCCACTACATGGGCAAGATAACCCATGCCGGCGCCGCCGAACTCCTCCTCGACCGTGATGCCCAAGAGGCCGAGCTTGCCCAAACGCGGCCAGAGTTGGCGCGGAAATTCGTCGCTCTTATCGATCGCGGCGGCAATTGGCGCGATCTCGGCCTCGGCGAAGCCGCGCACGCTGTCGCGCAGCATGTCGATCTCGGATCCCAGCTCGAAATCGAGCATCGGATAGCGATTGGCGGGCATGATTCAGCGCGTCTCCCCTTATCAGACGCAGTCTAGCTGCCCATTACATAGCTGCAAGGATGGCGGCGCTCCAGCGCCAGCGCTTGACCCCAGGCTTTGCGGGTGTCCTTGACCCGCGCAGGGCCCATGGGCTTAGGTAAGCGGCAACGGCGCATCAGTAATGCAAAAAACCGAAAAGCGCCGAGACGGGCTATCGCAGCGAGGGACGGGCATGGCGCTGGCGGAAATGCACGAGATAACGGGCGATCAACCGGCGGCCGAGACCCCGGCGGCGACGCTCGACACCATTCCCAAGCTGCTGCTCGATCACGCCGCACGCAGAGGATCGCGGCCGGCCTTGCGCGAGAAAGATTACGGCATCTGGCAGAGTTGGAGCTGGGCGGATTCGGCGCGCGCGATCGGCGAATTCACCGCGGGATTGGCCGCGCTGGGCTTCAAGCGCGGTGACAAGCTGGCGGTGATCGGCGACAACCGGCCGCGGCTTTATTGGGCGATCACCGCGGCGCAATGCCTAGGCGGCGTACCGGTACCGGTCTATCAGGATGCGGTGGCAGCCGAGATGCAATTCGTGCTCGATCATGCCGAAGTGCGCTTCGCCGTGGTCGAGGACCAAGAGCAGGTCGACAAGCTCTTGTCGGTCAAGGACAAGCTGCCGCTTCTCGAAGTCATCGTGTTCGACGATTCACGCGGCCTGCGCCATTACGCCCGGCCCGATCTACTGTCCTATGAGAATGTCAGACAGAAAGGTCGCGACTTCGTTGCGTCGCACGAGGGGTTCTTCGCGCGCGAGGTGGCCAAGGGCAAGGGATCGGATCTTGCCATTATCCTCTACACCTCGGGCACCACCGGCGTGCCCAAGGGGGTTATGCTGACCTACGACAACGTCATTCGCACCGTGCGCAACTCGGTGGCCTTCGATCGCCTAACCGAGAAGGACGAGGTGCTGTGCTACCTGCCGATGGCCTGGGTCGGCGACCATATCTTCTCCTTCGCCCAATCCTATGTCTCGGGCTTCTGCATGAGCTGCCCGGAATCGGGCGCCACCGTGATGACCGATCTGCGCGAATTGGGCCCGACGTATTTCTTCGCCCCGCCGCGTATCTGGGAGACCATCCTGACCCAGGTGATGATCCGCATCGAGGATTCGAGTTGGATCAAGCGCAAGCTGTTCCATTATTTCATGGCGCTCGCGCGCCGCGTCGGCGGCAACCTGCTCGACGGCAAGCCGGTCTCGTTGAAGGATCGGGTGCTCTATGCCATCGGCGAGGTGCTGATCTATGGGCCGTTGAAGAACGTGCTGGGCATGAGCCGCATCCGCGTGGCCTATACCGCCGGCGAGGCGATCGGGCCGGACTTGTTCACCTTCTTCCGCTCGCTCGGCATCAACATCAAGCAGCTCTACGGCATGACAGAGGCGGCGGTGTTTCTGTGCATGCAGCCCGATGGCGAGGTCAAGTCCGACACCGTCGGCAAGCCGATACGCGAGGTCGAGATCAAGATCGCCGAGAACGGGGAGGTACTCTATCGCGGCCCCGGCGTGTTCGCCGGATATTACCGCAATCCCGAGGCCACGGCTGAGACCAAGCGCCCGGACGGCTGGACCCATTCAGGTGATGCCGGCTTTTTCGGCGATGACGGGCAGTTGCGGATCATCGACCGCGCCAAGGATGTCGGCCGACTCAAGGACGGGACGCTGTTCGGGCCCAAATTCATCGAGAACAAGCTCAAATTTTTCCCCTATATCAGCGAGGCGGTGGCCTTCGGCGCCGGACGCGATTTCGTCGCCGCCATTATCAACATCGACGCCGAAGCGGTCGGCAATTGGGCCGAGAAGCGTGGCATCGCCACGGCCAGCTATCAAGAGCTGGCGGCGCACGAGGCGGTATACGATCTGGTAGCGGATTGCGTAGCCCAGGTGAACCGCGACTTGGCGGCGGAACCACATCTTGCTGGCGCGCAAATCGGCCGATTCCTGATCCTGCACAAGGAACTGGACGCCGATGACGGCGAACTCACGCGCACGCGCAAAGTGCGCCGCCGCATCATCGGCGAGCGTTTCAAATCCTTGGTCGATGCGCTCTATTCGGACGAAAAGACCGCGCGCATCGAGACCGAGGTGGTGTTCGAGGATGGCCGCAAGGGCACGATGCGCGCCACGCTTAAGATCCGCGACGCCAGGAAATCGCAGCCATTGCGGAAGGCGGGTTGAATCAGGATGAGCGGGGGCAAACGCATCGGTGAGCCCATCCTCGAAGTCCGGTCCATCAGCCTTTCCTTCGGCGGCGTCAGGGCGCTGGCCGAGGTCAGCCTCGAAATCCGCGCGCACGAGGTGCTGGCGATCATCGGCCCCAACGGCGCCGGCAAGACTTCAATGCTTAACGTCATCAACGGCTTCTATCACCCGCAGGAAGGCACGATCACGTTCAAGGGCCGTGCCCGCCAGCGGATGAGGCCGCATGAAGCCGCGGCGCAGGGCATCGCCCGGACATTCCAAAACGTCGCGCTGTTCCGCGGCATGACCACGCTCGACAACATCATGACCGGGCGGCTCCTCAAGATGCGCCGCAATTTCCTGTGGCAGGCGCTGCATTGGGGTCCGGCGCTGACCGAGGAGCTGGAACACCGTGTCTTCGTCGAGCGCATCATTGATTTTCTCGAGATCGAGGCCATCCGCAAGACACCCGTCGGACAGTTGCCCTATGGCTTGCAGAAGCGCGTCGAGCTGGGCCGCGCGCTGGCGATGGAGCCCGAATTGCTGTTGCTGGACGAGCCGATGGCGGGCATGAACGTCGAGGAAAAAGAGGATATGTCGCGCTTCGTCCTCGACGTAAACGACGAGTTCGGCACCACCATCGCCCTGATCGAGCATGACATGGGCGTGGTGATGGACATTTCCGACCGCGTGGTGGTGCTGGATTACGGCCGCAAGATCGCCGACGGGACACCCGGCGATGTCCGCGCCAACGCGGATGTCATCGACGCCTATCTCGGCGTAGCGCATGACGCCTAAGAAAGGATAGACCGATGGAATTTCTCGATTTCCTGCAAGCGCTGTTCGTCACGCCCTTCGTCATGATGTGGCAGAACCCCGAATTCTTGCTCGAGGTGGTGATCGGCGGGCTGTTGACCGGCGTGATGTATTCGTTGGTCGCGCTGGGTTTCGTGTTGATCTACAAGGCATCGGGCGTGTTCAACTTCGCTCAAGGCACCATGGTGCTGTTCGCGGCGCTGACCTTCGTCGGGCTGCTGGAACACGGCGTCCCGGTCTGGGCTGCTTTCATCCTCACCGCCTTGGTCATGATCCTGCTCGCCTTCATCATCGAGCGGCTGGTGCTGCGGCCTCTGGTCAACCAGGAACCGATCATTTTGTTCATGGCGACGATCGGCCTCTCATATCTGCTCGATGGCTTCGGCGAGATCGCCTGGGGCGGCGACGTGCATGCGCTCGATATCGGTATCCCCAAGGAGCCGCTGGTCTTTGGCGGCGTGCTGGTCAACGAGTTCGACCTGTGCGCCGCGGCGATCTGCGGCGTGCTGGTGGCGGCGCTGGCGGTGTTCTTCCAGAAGACATCCATCGGCCGTGCGCTGCGCGCCGTGGCCGACGACCACCAGGCGGCGCAGTCGGTCGGCATTCCTTTGAAGACCATCTGGATCATCGTCTGGTCGGTGGCCGGGATCGTGGGATTGGTGGCCGGCATCCTGTGGGGCAGCAATCTCGGCGTGCAGTTCTCGCTGTCGCTGGTGGCGCTGAAGGCGCTGCCGGTTTTGATCCTGGGAGGGCTTACCTCGGTGCCGGGCGCGATCGTCGGCGGGCTCATCGTTGGTTCGGGGGAAAAAGTGGCCGAGGTGTTCTGGGGTCCGGCCACCGGCGGCGCCATCGAGGACTGGTTCGCCTATGCGCTGGCATTGGTCTTTCTGCTGTTCCGGCCGCAGGGCCTGTTCGGCGAACGCATCATCGAGCGGGTTTGATTTCCCATGCTTTACCGCGAGACCGGCCAGTTCAAGACCAGCTACATCGCCGACCAGGCGATCTTCCCGATCCGCCAGGACCGTTATCTGGCCGCGGCGTTGCTGGTGGTGGCCTATGTCGCGGTGCCGATCCTGGGCACGGAATACTGGCTTTTGACCATCATGATTCCGTTCCTGGTGTTCGCGCTCGCCGCCATCGGCCTCAACATATTGACGGGCTATGCCGGCCAGGTTTCGCTCGGTACCGGCGGTTTCATGGCGGTGGGCGCTTTCGCGACCTACAAGATCACGACCTCATTTCCCGGGCTCAACATCGTCGTGGTCTTCGTGCTGGCGGGCATCATCACCGCGCTGGTGGGCGTGATGTTCGGTTGGCCGAGCCTGCGCATCAAGGGCTTCTACCTTGCGGTTGCCACGCTCGCCTCGCAGTTCTTTTTGATCTGGATGTTCAACAAGTTTCCATGGTTCAACAATTACACCGCCTCGGGTGTTATCAGCGCGCCGCCGCGTGCAGTGTTCGGCCATTTCTTCGTCACCGGCGCCGAGGCCAATCCGGTCGACAAATATCTCTTCGTGCTGACTACGGTGGTGGCGATGGCGTTCATCGCCAAAAATCTAGTGCGCGGCCGCGTCGGACGATCGTGGATGGCGATACGAGACATGGATATCGCCGCCGAGATTATCGGTATCCAGCCGTTGCAGACCAAGCTGCTGGCCTTCGCCATCAGCTCGTTCTATTGCGGCATATCGGGCGCGATGTGGGCCTTCATCTACACCGGCGGAGTCGAAGCGCTGGCCTTCGACATCGACCGCTCCTTCCAGATATTGTTCATGATCATCATCGGCGGTCTGGGCAGCATCTTGGGCTCGTTCCTGGGCGCCGCCTTCATCGTGCTGGTCCCGATATTCCTCGAATACACGCCGATGTCGCTAGGATTGAACATTCCTGTCAACTACATCAGCAACATGCAGTCGATGATTTTCGGCGCGCTCATTGTGTTTTTCCTGATCGTCGAGCCCAGGGGCCTGGCGCGGCTGTGGCAGACCGGCAAGGAAAAGCTCCGGATGTGGCCCTTCCCTTATTGAGGCCGAGGCGGTACTGTTGGGCAAGGCCGGAAAAACCATAACTGGCCATGGATCACGGCTTCGCGATCTTGGGAGGACACGATGAAATTGCAAAAATTGTGCTGCGTGGTTTTGGGCGTCGCTGCTTTCGGCTTCGGCATGGCGGCGGAAAACGCCATGGCCCAGAACGAACAATTCATTCCGCGGCTGGTCTACCGCACCGGCCCCTATGCGCCCAACGGCATCCCCTTCGCCGACGGCTATGCCGATTATCTCGACATGATCAATGCGCGTGACGGCGGCGTCGGTGGCGTCAAGATCACTTATGAGGAATGCGAGACCAACTACAACAACGATAAGGGTGTCGAGTGCTATGAACGCCTGAAGAACCATGCGCCCACTGGCGCCACCGTGGTCGATCCGCTCTCGACCGGCATCACCTATGCGCTGATCGAACGCGCCACCGCGGACAAGATCCCGATAGTGAGCATGGGTTATGGCCGCGCTGACGCCAGCTATGGCGCGGTCTTCCCCTACGTCTTTACCTATCCCACCACCTATTGGGACGGCGCCGACACCATCATCACCTACATCGCCAAACAGGAAGGCGGCGTCGACAAGCTCAAGGGCAAGAAGATCGCCCTGGTCTATCACGACAGCGCCTACGGCAAGGAACCGATCCCGACGTTGGACAAGCTCTCGGCGGCGGATGGCTTCACCTTCCTCAAATTCCCGGTCTCGCCCCCGGGCATCGATCAGAAGGCGACCTGGCTGCAAATTCGCCAGCAACGGCCCGACTACGTGCTGATGTGGGGCTGGGGCGTGATGAACTCCACCGCCATCAAGGAAGCGGCCGCCGTGGGCTATCCCATGAACCACTTCATCGGCGTGTGGTGGTCGGGCGCCGAGCCCGACGTGGTGCCCGCTGGCGATAGCGCCAAGGGCTACAAGGCCGCGCAACTCTCCGGCGTGGGCCGCAACTACCCGGTCATCAATGACATCCTCAAATACGTCTACGGCTCGGGCAAAACCGGCCATACCACCGCGGACAAGGTGGGCGAAGTGCTCTACGACCGCGGCGTCATGAACGCCATGATGGACCTCGAGGCGCTGCGCATCGCGCAGACCCGTTACGGCAAGAAGCCGCTGACGGGCGAGCAGATGCGCTGGGGCCTGGAGCATCTGGACCTCACGCCCCAACGCATCGCCGCGATGGGTGGCACGGGCTTGCTCCAGACGATGAAGATCACCTGCGCCGATCATGAAGGCGGCGGCAGTGTGCGTATCACGCAGTGGGACGGCAAGGCCTTTCACCCGGTCTCCGACTGGATCAAGCCGCATCAAGACATGATCCGGGATATGTACAAGGAATCGGCGCTGGCCTATGCCAAGGAGAAGAACATCACCCCGCGCGACTGCTCGCAGATCTCCGAGGCGCGCTAAGCGCCGCGGAAAGCGGGCCAAGCCGGGGGCGCCGGAATGAACGCGGATGCGGCACTCCTCGAGGTCAACAACATCGAGGTGATCTACAACCGCGTTATCCTGGTGCTGAAGGGCGTTTCGCTGAAGGTTCCCGAGGGGGGCGTAGTCGCCCTTCTCGGGGCCAACGGCGCCGGCAAGACCACCACCCTCAAGGCGATTTCCAATCTCCTACGGGCCGAGCGCGGCGAGGTCACCAAGGGCGCGATCTCCTATGCCGGCGAGCGGGTCGACGATCTCACGCCGCATGAGTTGGTGAAACGCGGCGTGGTACAGGTGATGGAAGGCCGCCATTGCTTCGGCCATCTCACGATCGAGGAGAATCTCCTGACTGGCGCCTTTACTCGACGCGATGGGCGGGTCCAGATGCGCCAGGATCTCGACAAGGTCTATACGTATTTCCCGCGCATCCGGGAACGCCGCACCGCGCTGGCGGGCTATATCTCGGGCGGCGAGCAGCAGATGACCGCGCTCGGCCGCGCGCTCATGGCCAATCCCAAGATGATCCTCTTGGACGAGCCCTCGATGGGTCTGGCGCCGCAGATCGTTGAGGAGATATTCGAGATCGTACAGCGCTTGAACCGCGAGGCCGGGGTGAGTTTTTTGCTCGCCGAGCAGAATACCAACATCGCGCTGCGTTATGCCGATTACGGCTATGTGCTGGAGAATGGCAAGGTGGTGATGGATGGCGCGGCCAAGGATCTTCGCGCCAACGAGGACGTGAAGGAATTCTATCTCGGGTTATCCGCCTCGGGCCGGCGCAGCTACCGCGAAGTTAAGCACTACCGCCGGCGCAAGCGCTGGCTCGCCTGAGCGCGGGCGATGGCCGATCCGCGCTTCTGCGACGAGTTGGAAATCCGTGATCCCGAAACGCGAGAGCACGATCTGTTTGCGGCGCTCCCGGCGCAAATCGCCCACGCCAAATCACACGCCCCCCATTACGCCCGGACGCTGACTGCGATCGAGCCGCGCTCGGTCAAAAGCCGCAGCGCGCTCGCCAAGCTGCCCGTCACGCGCAAAAGTGCGCTCATCGAGTTACAGAAGGATGATCCGCCCCTCGCCGGCCTCAACACGGCGGGCAAGGGAGATCTCGCGCGGCTGTTCATGTCACCCGGGCCGATCTACGAGCCCGAGGGGCGCCGATCGGATTTCTGGCGCCTCAAGCGCGCGCTTCATGCCGCCGGATTCCGCCCCGGCCAGCTAGTGCATAATTGCTTCTCTTATCATCTGACCCCGGCCGGGGCGATGCTCGAAAGCGCGGCCTTTGCCCTTGGTTGCGCCGTGGTGCCGGGCGGCACCGGCCAGACCGAGCTGCAGTTGCGGGCCATATCCGACCTTAAACCAGACGGCTATGTCGGCACGCCCTCGTTTCTCAAGATATTGATCGAGAAAGCGCGCGAGACGGGCGTGGATATATCCTGCTTGAAACACGCGCTGGTCTCGGGCGAGGCGTTTCCGCCCGGCTTGCAGAGGGAAATCGCCGCGTCCGGCATCGACGCCTATCAATGCTACGCCACCGCCGAGTTGGGATTGATCGCCTATGAGAGCCATGCCCGCGAGGGTCTGATCCTTGACGAGCAGATCATCGTCGAACTACTGCGTCCCGGAACCGGCGATCCGGTGAATCCCGGCGAGGTGGGCGAGGTCGCGGTGACGCTGTTCTCGAAGGAATATCCGCTCATCCGTTTCGCCACCGGTGATCTCTCGGCGATCTTGCCGGGGCAAAGCCCGTGCGGCCGGACCAATCAACGCATCAAGGGCTGGCTCGGCCGCGCCGACCAGACCGCCAAGGTCAAAGGCCTGTTCGTCCATCCGGCGCAGATCGCCGAGACGGTGAAACGCCATCCCGGCCTGGGCCGCGCGCGCCTGATCATTAACCATGACGGCAAGAACGACGTGATGACCCTCGAGGCGGAGGTGCCGAGCGCCGATCCGGCCTTGGCCGCGCGTCTCGCCGAAAGCCTGACCGCCGTCACCAAGCTCAAGGGCGAAATCCGGCTGGTGCCGCCCGGCAGCCTGCCGAATGACGGGAAAGTCATCGAGGACCGGCGCAAACCGGCCTGATCCGTTTACGCGGCGTTGTTGCTGCGATTGCGAATGGTCTCGATGATGGCCGAGAAGTCCAGGCCGCTGCGCCCATCCTCGTTGAAGCGGGCATAGATTTCCTGCGCGTGGCGGCCGAGAGCCGTGTCGGCGCCGACTGCGCTTGCGGCTTCCTGGGCCAGCGTCAAATCCTTCAGCATCAGCGCCGCGGCAAAGCCCGGCTTGTAGCCGTTATTGGCCGGGCTGGCCGGAACCAGCCCCGGGACCGGACAGTAGTTGGTGAGCGACCAGCATTGCCCCGAGGAGGTCGAGGCGACATCGAACAAGGCCCGGTGGCTCAATCCAAGTTTCTCGCCCAGTACGAAAGCTTCGCCGACCGCAATCATCGAGACGCCGAGGATCATGTTGTTGCAAATCTTCGCTACTTGGCCGGCACCGGCGGCTCCGCAATGGACGATCTTGCGGCCCATGGCCTCGAGAACCGGACGTGCGGCGGCGAAAGCCGTATCGCCGCCTCCGACCATGAAGGTCAAGGTACCAGCCGTCGCGCCGCCAACACCGCCCGAGACAGGGGCGTCGAGCGACCGCGTTCCAGCAGCCTCGGCCAAGGCGTGGGCTTTGCGGGCTGAAGCGATGTCAATCGTCGAGCAGTCGATCAATAGGGAACCCGGGCGAGCCGCGGGCAGAATTTGATCACCATAAGCAGCAACCACATCCCGACCCGCCGGCAGCATGGTGATGATCACGTCGGCATCACGAACCGCCTGCGCAGCCGTGGCCGCAGGCGTGGCGCCGGTGCGGCTCGCCGCTTCCAGCATCGCAGCCGAAAGGTCGAAGCCCGAAACGGCGTAACCGGCCTTGGCCAAGTTGGCAGCCATCGGCTTTCCCATATTGCCAAGTCCGATAAATCCGATTTTCATCATGACTGACCTCCTGCGATTGCGCCGGTTATCACCGGTCTCCGATCAAAGCACGGCTGACGATCAGGCGCATGATTTCATTGGTGCCCTCGAGAATTTGGTGAACGCGCAGATCCCGCACGATTTTTTCGATTCCGTATTCCGCGAGATAGCCGTAGCCGCCATGCAGTTGCAGCGCCTCATTGGCGACATTGAAGCCGATATCGGTGCCAAAACGTTTAGCCATGGCGCAGAGCGTGGTCGCGTCGGGGTCGCCGCGGTCCAGCGCGGCGGCGGCGCGCCACAGCAGGGCCCGCGCGGCCTCAAGCTCGATCGCCATGTCGGCGAGCCGGAATTGCAAGGCTTGAAACGCATCCAGCCGCTTGCCGAAGGCTCGGCGGTCGCGCATATAGGCGAGTGTCTTGTCGAGCGCCACCTGCGCGCCGCCGATCGAGCAGGCGGCGATATTCAGTCGTCCGCCATCGAGGCCCTGCATCGCGATCTTGAAGCCTTCGCCTTCGGCACCCAGGCGGTTGACGACCGGGATCCGGCAGTGCTCGAAAATGACCGCCCGGGTCGGCTGGGCGTTCCAGCCCATCTTCTGTTCATTGGCGCCGAAGGACAGGCCTGGCGTGCCGCCTTCGACGATCAGCGCCGAGATTCCGGATGGGCCGTCGCCGCCGGTACGGACCATGACGACGTAGAAATCGTCCGGATTGCCAGCGCCCGAGATAAATTGCTTCTGGCCATCGAGCACGTAATGGTCGCCGTCGCGGGCCGCGCGGGTGCGTAGCGCCGCCGCGTCCGATCCAGCGCCTGGTTCGGTGAGGCAGTAGCTCGCCAGTTTCTCCATGCGGCACAGTCCCGGCAGCCAACGCAGGCGCTGTGTCTCGCTCCCGAAGCGGTCTACCATCCAGGCGACCATGTTGTGGATCGAGATATAGGCGGAGATCGAGGGGCAGCCTTGCGCCAGGGCCTCGAAAATCAGCGCGGCGTCGAACCGCGTCAATCCCGATCCGCCCTGATCCTCGCGAACATAGATGCCGGCCAAGCCGAGAGCGGCGGCCTCGCGGATGACATCGGCGGGGAAATGTTTCTTCTGATCCCACTCGATGGCCTTCGGGGCCAGCCGATCGGCTGCGAAGGCCCGCGCCATGTCGCGGATCGCGATCTGTTCCCCGGTCAGTGCGAAGAATGCCGGAACCGTCTCGTTATGCATTGGCTTTTCTCCGACTCATAAGGGCCTCGGATTGGGCTTAAGGCAAAATAGACTTATTCGGCCTCTTTGGGGAACGCTATCCCTACCGGAACTTGATTGCCCATGGATTTCACAGATCGCCCGCGCTCGGTTTGATATGTTCCCGATTCACGCCGGCGGCTTCCCTGATAATGCGTGAAGTGTTGTCGCGCGTCTTCGGGGACCAGTGCCCCTGCCTGATTCTGCTGTTGGCGGTGCCTATCATCCCCAGTTGAGCTAGGCCTACGCCGCAGGATAGGCTGATGATGGCGGGCCACGCCGGCCGTCGCGGGATCGCGCTGGCGCGATGGTCACCACGGACGCCTTCGGGCTCGCCGCTTGGGGTTACGGATATGGATTTACAACTGAAGGGCCGAACCGCGCTGGTGACGGGCGCCAGCATGGGCATCGGCCGCGCCATTGCTCTGGGCTTGGCCGCGGAAGGCGCGCGGCTCGCCGTGGTGGCACGGCGCCGGGAATTGCTCGAACGCTTAGCCGCCGAAATAAAAAGCGCGGGCGGATACCCGCCAGCCATCATCGTCGAAGACATCACGGCGGCATCCGCACCCGCCCGGATTCGGGATGCCGCAATCCGCGCCTTGGACAAGATCGAAATTCTCGTCAACGGCGCTGGCGGCAGCCGACCGCTGCCGGTCGATGCTCCGGATGAGCGGTGGGATGAGGCTTTGACGCTCAACTTCACCCGCCTGCGCCAACTCACTCATGCTGTCCTGCCGGGAATGATCGAAAGGAAATGGGGTCGCATCATCAACATCACGGGAAAATCCGAACCCGAACGGCTGAACGCATCCTTTGCAGCCAAGGCGGCCGTGCACGCTTGGTCCAAGGGTCTGTCGCGCGAGATCGGCAAGCACGGCATCACAATCAATTCGATCGCGCCGGGCCGCATCATTACCGAGCAGATTCTCCGTCTCTATCCCGAGGAGGAGCGCCGTAGCTTTGCCGCACGGGAAATTCCGGTCGGCGAATACGGAAAACCGGAGGATATTGCGGTGCTTGCCGTTTTTCTCGCATCGCCGCTCACCCGCTACATGACGGGAACCGTCATTCCGGTAGATGGCGGCCTGCGCCGTTATCAATTCTGAGCGTTGCCGGCCCCGCCTCGGACCGGCCGAGTTTTCGGCTGGCAGCGCATTGACGATCAAGCTATGTTTCGAGCCATAAAGGTAACGAGGGCCGATATGAGGCTCCATGCCAATCAGGGAGGGAAGACCATGTTGGGAGGGAATTTTCTCGGGCGTGCGGGCGCGTCGTTTGCCGCGCTGATAGCCGTCTTCGTTTTGTTCGCGGCCTCGGCTGCTCAAGCCCAGCAGCCGATCGTCATTGGCGCATCCGTGTCGCAAACCGGTCCGCTGGCCGTCGATGCGGCATACCATCTGCGAGGCCTTCAGCTCGGCGTCGCCGACGCGAACGCCCATGGCGGCTGGCTTGGCCGGAAGATCGAGCTCAAATACTACGACGACCAGAGCAACCCCGGCACCGCAGTGCGGCTCTACACGCGGCTCATCACGGAAGATAACGTCAATCTCGTCGTCGGGCCGTATTCGAGCGGGATCAGCCAGGCTGTTGCGCCGCTAATGAACAAATACGAGCGCGTGATGCCCGCGCCCGGCGCCTCGCTGCCGGCGATATTCGCACCGGGAAACAAATGGAATTTCCAGTTACTCCCGCCTGCGACAGGATATCTCGAAGGCATACTGCCCCTGGCGAAGAGCCAGGGTGCGCACACCGTTGCGATACTTGAGCTGCAACTCGGCTTTACCCTGGCATGTGGCCAAGCACGCGAGGCGCAAGCCCAGGCCCTCGGTATGCCGATCATCTACGGTGCGTCCTATGCGTTGCCGCAACCCGATTTCTCGTCGCTGGCGCTGGCGATCAAGAATGCCAATCCCGACGTCGTGGTCCTGTGCTCCTACTATCCGGACGCGGTAGGCATCGCCCAGGCGCTGCATCGCATCGGTTATGCGCCGCGGTTCCTGTCGGAGACCATCGGACCCGCGGAAGCCGAGTTCATCAGCGCGCTGGGGCCGATCGCCAATGGCATCATTTCGAATACGAGCTGGTGGCCGAACCTGAAGACCCCCGATAACGCCGGCTTCATCGCGCGTTACAAGGCCATGTTCAACAACGAGGAGCCGGACTATCACGTGGCGGCGACCTATGCCGCCATCCAGGTGCTGGGAGCCGCCGTCAAGGCCACTAACTCGCTCGACCAGGCGAAGATGCGGCAGTGGCTGTTGACCCACGAAGTGGAGACCGTGGAAGGCGTATTCAAGAGTGACGCCAACGGCTTGTCGACGAAATTCGGCCAGTACATGTTCCAGATTCAGAACGGCAAGCGTTTCTTGATCTGGCCCATATCCCAGGCCGAGGCCAAAACGCAGATTCCCTATACCGGCCAATAAACCGAACCACCACGGACGCGGAAAGACGATGAGCGGCGGGGTGGTCGGGTGATCATATTACAGTTGGTCGTCAACGGCGTGCTCCTGGGCGGGACCTACATTCTTCTCGCCCAGGGGCTCAATCTTATTTTCGGCGTCATGGGCATCGTTAACCTCGCCCATGGCGCCATCATAACCTTGGCCGGGCTCTTCACCTTCTGGTTCGCGACCAAAACCCACCAAAGCCCGCTCCTCCTGCTTCCACCCGTCTTCATCGTCATGCTGGTGGTGGGCGGCGTGCTGCAGCGGCTGCTGCTGGAGCCGCTGGCCCGGCTCGGTCGCAGGGGCGAGCTGCTCAACCTGATGGTGACGTTCGGTCTGTCCTACGTCATCATCGAAACCGGCCTCAATCTTTTCGGCTCGCAATACGTGTCGTTGCCCGATCTTCAGACAACCTGGGCGGTCGGAGGATTGGCGATCAACGAGGCGCTAGTCGCGGCGGGCGTTCTCGGCGCGCTGATCTCGGGAGGCCTTCACCTCTGGCTGCATCACACCGAATCGGGAAAGGCGCTGATGGCCACCGCGCAAAACCCGACCGGCGCCGTCACCTGCGGAATCGACGTGCGGCGCATGCGCGGCATTGCCTTCGCGATCGGCTCGGCGTTAGCCGCCTCCGCCGGTGTGTTGCTGATCCTCGTTATTCCGCTGTCGGCGCCGACGGCGGATACGCTGACCATCCTCTCCTTCGTGATCGTCGCCTTGGGCGGTCTCGGCGATTACCGGGGTGCCGTGATGGCGGCGATCATATTGGGCCTGGTGCAATCGGCGGTTGGCTATTACCTGAGCGGTGACGCCGAGGTCGTGGTTCCCTATCTGCTGCTCATCGTGTTCATGGTGGTCCGGCCGCAGGGCCTGGGCCGCGCGACCCGCTGATCGGTCTGGCCCATGAATCTTGACGCGCGACGGCTGGGGCGTTGGATAGAGCGGCGTCTTGGCAACCCCACATCGGCGGCCGCGCCCGTACCCGCGCCCGGCCGCGAACGCATCGCTATTGCTGTGCTGGCCGTGCTGGTTTTATGCGCGGCGGTGGCGCCACTGTTCGCTACCGCCTATGTCCTTCAGCTCGTAACCGACGTCCTCACCTTTGCGGCGCTGGCTTACTCTTGGAACATCATCAGCGGCTGCACCGGTTATCTCTCCTTCGGACAGGTTTCCTTTTTCGGCATCGGCGCCTACGCCACATCGGTGCTGGTGCTTCGCGCCGGACTGCCATGGTACGTGGGAGCACTGCTCGGCAGTGGACTCGCCGGGCTTGCCGCCGCGCTGCTCGGCACTGTGATGTTGCGGCTGCGTGGCATCATGTTCGCACTCGGCATGCTCGGTCTCGCCCGCATCCTCATGGTGGTTGCGGGGAACTGGGATTACATCGGTGCGGCGTCGGGATTGACCCTGCCGGCTGAGCTCACGCCCATTGCCGTTTATCTCGCAACGTGGGTCGCGGTTCTTGCCGCCTTCGGGCTTAACGCCTTCATTCTCCATTCGGGGTGGGGGCTGTCGGTCACCGGCGTACGTGATGACGAGGTCGCCGCTGCGGCGATCGGCGTTCCCACCGCGCGAATCAAGGTCATTACCTTCGTCATGAGCGCGCTTGCCCCCGCCGCCGTCGGCGGCATAGTGGCGTGGAATCGCAGCTTCCTCGATCCGCCCAGCGCGTTCGATCCGACTCTCGATCTTCAAGTCATCGTTTTCGCGTTGTTCGGCGGCATCGGCACCCTCTGGGGACCAGCATTAGGGACCGTGATCCTGGTCTTCGTCGGCGAACAGTTCTGGGCCTATCTGCCGGATCTTCAACTCGCGCTTTATGGCGTGCTGGTCATCGCCGTCGTGCTCGCCTTTCCGGGCGGCATTGTCGGCATCGCAAACCGGCTCGGTTGGTTGCGGCGCCGACCGGTTCTGGCACCGGCGGTGTTTCCCGTGGTCGCAAGGTTACCGCGTCCGGCGCTACAAGGCGGCGAGACCATCATCGAGGTGCGCGATCTGATCGTGCGGTTCGGCGGCCTGATCGCGCTCAACGGCGTTTCGCTCAGCATTCGCCGCGGCGAAATGGTCAGCATCATCGGCGCAAACGGCGCCGGGAAGACTACCCTATTCAACGCCATCACCGGCTTCGTTAAGCCGAGCGGAGGCGGCGTCTTCTATCAGGGCAAATCGGTTTCTGACATTCCGGCCTTCCAGCGCGCACGTCAGGGAATCGCACGCACGTTCCAGATTCCTCGGCTCATGGAATCCATGACGGTTTGGGAAAACACCTTGCTCGCCGCCCGATACGGAAAGCGCGCCGATCAGGCCGTCGATCAGGCGGCATGGGCGTTGCAGACCGTGAAATTGGACGGATTGTGGCTTGAGCCTTCGACCAAATTGACACCCGGACAGCAGCGACGCCTCGAGATGGCGCGTGCCCTCGCGCTCGATCCGACCGTGATCCTGCTCGATGAGGTGATGGCCGGAATGACCCGCAATGAGCAGGGCGAGATTCGCGCGGTTTTACGCCAGCTTCGCGGTTTCGGCATTGCCGGCGTCGCCGGAGTCGAACACGTTATTTCCGCTATTGCGGACATCTCCGACCGTATGATCGTTCTCGATCGTGGCAGCAAGATCGCCGAAGGCCCCCCGGACGCGGTGTTGCGCGACCCCTTGGTCATCGAATCCTATCTCGGCAAGGTCTCATGAACACCCCCGCCCCAGATGCGGCGGCTCCGGCCGCGCTCAAGGTGGAAGACGTGGTCGCCGGCTTCGGCGAGCTCACCATCTTGCACGGCGTTTCTCTGGAAGTCGCTGCCGGCAAGGTCACCGTGCTGTTGGGCGCCAACGGCGCCGGCAAGACGACGCTATTCCGCGCCATCACGGGTTTGTTGCCGCCACGGGCGGGTCGAATCTCGTTATTTGGGGAACCGATTGCCGGCCGTGCGCCACATCTGATCGCCCGGGCTGGTATCGGCCATGTTCCGAGCGGCCGCGAGTTGTTTCCCCGGATGCCGGTCGGGGTGCATCTCGATCTCGGCGCGCGCCTTTGCCCGCCGGAGCTTCGCGCGACGTTACGGGAGCGGGTCCTCAAGCTCTTTCCCGAGATCGCCGGCCGGCTCAATCAACTAGCCGGGACATTGTCCGGCGGCGAACAGCAAATGGTCGCGATCGCACGCGCGCTCATGACCAATCCGCGCGTCCTGCTCCTCGACGAGCCCTCGGCCGGCCTAGCGCCGAAAGTCGTCATGTCGGTCTTTCAAGCTTTGTCGAAGCTCCAAAACCAGGGCATGAGCGTGCTGCTCGCCGAGCAAAGCCTCACCTTCGGCCTGTCGGTCGCGCACCGCGCCTACATCATCCGCGAGGGACAGATCGTGCTCTCGGGCACGCCCGCCGAGCTCATGGCCGACCGCAGCATGGTGCAGACCTATCTTGGTGCCTGACGCCTGCGCTCCGGTCGGTTTTCAGAACCCGTTCAATCCCAAGCGTTTCGCCGCCAGTTTCGTGGCTGCCAGCCGCTGGTTTTGGCGATTCATGGCCGCCTTGGTCGCCTGGGCGACCAGCACCTGGCCGGCGCTTTCGGGTGAACCGGCGTTGAAAGGCGGCCTGGGATCGTATTCAAGCCTGAGCTGAATCGCTTTGGCGATTTCAGTGCCGCACAGTTCAGCGACGACGGTCAGCCCGAAGTCGATTCCGGCGGTGACGCCGCCTCCGGTGATGCGATTACGGTCCTTCACGACGCGTTCCGCGACCGGAATGGCGCCCAGCAGCGCGAGTTGGTCCCTTGACATCCAGTGACATGTGGCGCGATAGCCTTTGAGCAACCCCGCGGCGCCGAGGACCAGCGAGCCGGTGCAGACCGACGTGACATAACGCGCATTGGTGGCTTGTCGTCGCAGAAACTCGAGAACCTCGGCGTCATCCATTACCGCGATCTGGCCGGTGCCGCCCGGCACACAGATCACGTCGAGCGGTGGACAGGTCGAAAGCGCCGTGGTCGGCGTAATTTTCCATCCGCTCCCAGTTCTGACGGGCTCGGTGTTCTTCCAAATCAGATGAACGTTCGCGTTCGGCACGCTGCCAAAAACCTCGGCCGGTATGGTCAGGTCGAGCTGGGTTAAATCGGGGAAGAGCAAGATGCCGAATTGCAACGATTTACTCATCCGATGCTTCTCCGCGAAATCTCCGCGATCATGGGTGAAATTGGCGCAATTATCCCATTTCCAGACTTGGTTTCCAATTCACGCGAATGGTCGATGGCGGGTCGGATCAATCGGCCGGGCGCCGCCAATCCACGCCGAATCGCTTGCGATTCCGACGGCTTTCGCCGATTGATGGGGATCGATGATCGATCTTGCCAGGCCCTACGATGTACTCGTGGTCGGCGGCGGCAACGCCGCACTCTGCGCCGCCATAACGGCGCGCGAGGAGGGCGCCAGCGTGCTGCTGCTCGAGCATGCGCCGCGCGATTTCCGAGGCGGCAACAGCCGCCATACCCGGAATTTGCGCACCATGCATGATGCGCCCACGGCCACGCTTACCGAGGCCTATCGCGAGGACGAATACTGGGACGATCTGAAACGCGTGACCGGCGGCAAGACCAATGAAGATCTTGCCCTGCTGACGATTCGCGAATCGGCCCGCACGATGCCGTGGATGGAAACGCACGGCGTGCGCTTCCAGCCGTCCTTGAGCGGAACGCTGAGCCTATCGCGCACCAACGCCTTCTTCCTGGGCGGCGGCAAGGCGTTGGTCAACGCGTTCTATCGGGAAGCCGAACGTCTTGGCGTGGACATCCTCTATGACACTGAGGTTGTCGCGCTGCGCCTGAAGTCGGGCGTCGTGAATGAGGTGGAAGCGAAGCGCACCGGCGCACCCGTCACGGTCCACGCCAAGATCGTTATTGTGGCCAGCGGCGGCTTTCAGGCAAATATCGAATGGCTCAAGCAATATTGGGGCCCGGCCGCGGAGAACTTCCTCATTCGTGGCACGCCCTATGCGCAAGGCCGCGTGCTGCGCAATCTGCTCGACCAGGATGTGATGCCGGTCGGAGATCCGACCCAGTGTCATGCCGTGGCCATTGATGCGCGTGCGCCGAAATATGACGGCGGCATCGTGACGCGTCTCGATTGCCTGCCCTTCGGCATCGTCGTCAACCGCGATGCGTGCCGCTTCTACGACGAGGGTGAAGACCTTTGGCCCAAGCGCTATGCCATTTGGGGCAGGCTGGTGGCACAGCAGCCGGGCCAAATCGCGTATTGCATCGTGGACGCCAAGATGCTGAATCTCTTCATACCGTCGATGTTCTCGGCGATCGAGGCGCAGGATATCGGCGAACTCGCGGCGAAACTCGGCCTCGATCCAAGCACGCTCAATGCTACGGTACATGACTTCAACGCGGCGGTGCGGCCGGGCACCTTCAACGGCAAGGCGCTTGACGATTGCCGCACCGAAGGACTGACACCGCCCAAGACGCATTGGGCGCAACGTATCGATACGCCGCCCTTCTCCGCCTATCCGCTGCGGCCCGGCATTACCTTTACCTATCTCGGCGTGACGGTCGACTCGCAGGGGCGCGTCATGATGAAGAGCGGAAATCCGGCACGCAATCTTTTTGCCGCCGGCGAAATCATGGCCGGCAACATCCTCGGCCAGGGCTATCTGGCGGGAATTGGCATGACGATCGGCGCGGTATTCGGCCGCATCGCCGGACGGGAGGCTGCGCATCATGCACGCCAGTGATGCCGTCGCCGAGGCGCGACGCGTTCTCGAAATCTGCAACGCCTGCCGCTATTGCGAGGGGTATTGCGCGGTCTTTCCGGCGATGGAATTGCGCCGCGCGTTTTCCGATGCCGAGATCGACTATCTCGCCAATCTCTGCCACGACTGCCGCGCCTGCTATTACGCCTGCCAGTTTGCGCCACCGCACGAATTCGGCGTCAATTTGCCGAAAACCTTCGCTCAGATC